>Ga0315297_10000016_pt1 | contig 83795 bp, 81 predicted proteins | sample YL17G15_0_MG_FD_203628 | JGI IMG/M metagenome (GOLD analysis project Ga0315297, IMG submission 203628) | Sediment microbial communities from Yellowstone Lake, YNP, Wyoming, USA - YL17G15_0 | ecosystem: Environmental > Aquatic > Freshwater > Lake > Sediment | place: USA: Wyoming | collected...
GTCCGCCACCGCCTGGTTCACTCCACCGGGACCATTTCCTTCCAGAACAGCCGGCCGGTCTTGTTGTTACCGCCGATGGTGGTGTCGGTCACCCCGTGCTGCGGATCGATGGGCTCGGCCGGCGGCTCGCCCCCGCCGCCGGGCGGATCGACCTCACCTTTCTTCTTCTTCTTCTTCTTCTTCTTGCCCTTGTCAATGGTCTCGTCGGTCACCGGAAGGGCGCTGTCATAGCAACTCGTGGTGTGATCGATGAGGCAGGACTTGAATTCGGCGGCGTAATTCGCGGCACCGTAACAGGGGCCTTTCCAATGCCAGAACACGGTCGACTCCCAGAACAATCCTTTCATCGCAGAACCGAGCGTGTAGTTCACAAAGTTGCTGCCCGCTCCCAGTGTGGTGGACGATTCGTAGCGCTTGGCGTTCACGCCGGTCGAGAGGCCGCTTCCGTTAACCAATTTATAGCCGCCGGTCATCACCGAGGCATCAAGCGCCTGCAGCAGCAGCGCCCCATTGCGGTATTCACCCAAGGCCCCCGAATCGTTGCCTCTGACGCAGCCGGTCACAGTCGGGATGATATCGCCATTGACGATCGCGTAGGCATCCCAGCTCAGCTTCAGGCTGGTGAGCTGCTTCCAGCCGGCCGCCTTTTCGGCAGTGGTCGGCGGCGTCATCTTGTAGACGGGGAAAGATTCGCCCGCAAGCATGGTTTTCGACAGGAAACGCTTGACCAACGCCTGGTAATCCTTGACGTCGGCGCTGGTACCGTTGATTTCCAGCACGCCGCCCGGCGACAGGTCCGCATTGGCGATCGTCAGGATAAACGGCCGGTTGGAATGCACGCCATTCGTCTCGCTACTGATTTCGTACAGCGGATTGCCTTTGCCATCGGGCAGGTTTAAGAAGTCGATGGTCGTGAGATCGTTCTTGTCATCCCACTCGTGGACGTGGCCGTCGGTACTTCCATTATTGGGGTCATAGATCAGATGGGAGGTATCCAGGTCAATGTGACCGCCGAGCAGCCCCGGGTCGTTCGGAACCTTCGTTTCCGACGGGGATATGGCCCTCAGATGGTTGATCAGGGCGGCGTCGGCGGCAGCACCGACGACGCCAATGACCGGCCGGGACGCCAGGCCGAAGCTCTGGAACTCGCCCACGAGGCGATCCCGCGCGGTATCCGTGACCTGGAGGTCGCCGTTGCCATCGACGTTGTCAGCCACGTTCAGAAAGGAATCCCGGTTGATATCGATGATGGTCTTCGGTGGGGCGCCGCCGGTGAAGGCGTCGAGCTGCAGGTACCAGTTGTCCCCGGTCGAGATGCTCGGATTGACGCTCATCACGTGAATCCGGTTATCGCGCAGTGTGAGATCCTGGAGCACGCGTTCGCCCTGGTCCTGGGACGATGCCCCCACGATCTCCATTGACATCTTCCAGCCACGATGGACCTCCCAGTTGATGGCGCCGGCGCTGGCGGTGCGGACCGGTTTGCCAGTGGCCGTGTGTGTGCCGCTGTACAGTTGCTGGGAGAGCAGATCATCCGGGCTGATCGGCAATAGCGCGGCTGGCCAGTTGTTGTCCCAGAGTCCGTAGACTGCCTGCGGGGTCTTGTCCGCGGCGTCCGAGACGCCGTCTAGCAGGCGCCCGGTACCGACAAATACCAGGTAACCACCTTTCGGATGCCGACCGACCTCGGGGGCGGTGGTGATGGCTTGGCGGACGGCGCCGGTGAGTGCGGTCTGGAACAGGGGCTTGCCAGTGTTGGCGACCTGCCAGGACGCCGCTGAGGCGCTGCTCAGGTCGAATTTCCAGACGTTGCCATTGAGATCGCCGGCATAGGCCACGTCGACCTTGAAGTCGCCGTTGGTATCGATCGCGGTCGGGCTGCTGAGGCCATTGGCAGCGGCGTCCGACACGATGAGCTCGCGGATCACGGCACCGGTCTTGATATCCAGCAGATACAGCGAGGCCTTCCCGGTTGCACTCAGGTAACCATTGGCGAGGAGCGCTGCCCACTGGCCATTGTTGAGCTGCACGATCGACGGGCGGCTGTAACCGTAGCCGAGATTGGTCGCGCCTGCGCCGCCGGCATGAAACTCCCACAGGACCTTGTTGGTCGTGAGGGCTTCCGAAGCGACTGCGGCGTCGGTGAGGTTAAGCGCAAAGTAACCCTGGCCGCCGGCGGCCAGGCCGCCGACCAGAACCGTGTGCCAGTTGCTGTCGAACCGCGCGTCACCGGCCGTCAGCGGGCCATCCACGAAATAGGTGTGCACGTAAGGCGTGGTCGCCAGTTTTGAGAGATTCGGTACCACCGTTGACGGGATATAGGCGAACACCTCATCGCCCGTGCTCGCATCGAACACGTGCAGCATGCCGTCGTTGGCGCCCACGGCAACCCGCGGCGCGCGGTTGACATTGGCCGCGACATAAGCGAGATAGTTGTCAAAAGTGTAACCGGCCGCCGGTTTTGCGACGTAAACCGGGTTTGAGTGGATGATGTCGCCGAGAACGCCGGTACGCAGCCGATACGTCGTGCCCTCGCCGGTGCGGACGCCGCGGATGAAATTGAGCATCGCCTGCTGCGAAGCCGCTGCGGCGCCCAGTTGCCCCTGCTGCGAAGCCGTGAGCGCGGCCCATGTAAACGCGGTCGCGGTGCCGCTGCCATTGGTCGTGACGATGCGACGACCCGTCGTCGGGTTCTGGCCGTCGAGCTGCTCCGCAGCGCGCCACACCGGCGAGATGATGGCGACACTGCCGTTTGACGCGACCGGGAGGGCCAGCAGATCACCCTGGAAGGTGCCGTTCTCAAACCACGGCGTGTAGGCGATTGCGCTGCCATGCAGGAAGCTCTGCGTGCTCAGGGCCGGTGGTGCGATATAGCCAAAGGGCTGCAGATTCGCGACGAAAATAGCGGCTGCGAGCGCCAGGGCAACGACTGCCGCGAGCACTGGCAACGAGAATTTGGCTTTGCTGATCATGGACACTACCGCCTGTTTAGTGAAACTGATTGACTATTCCATCGTGGAGAATATGGTCTGCACCACGCGTGCGCTTGAGCGACTCGATGATCCCTGTCCGCTCACGCGGTATAAGTATCTGATGCTCGAGGCGCTACCCGCGCCGAGCGCCAGTGAGCCGCCAACTACCGTTGCCGGCCCGATGTACTGAATGATGTAGTCCCGCTTGTCCGCGGCCACGCCTTCTGATTCGAATTTGAGCGCGGTCCAGTCAACCTTGTTGACCACGAGCTCGGTATCGAGGTACAGACCGTCGTTGGCAACGGCGCTGAAGTCCACCGAGGGTACGCCACCAAAATCCCTGAGAATTCGCTGTTCGCCGCGTAGCGTGGAATCCTCGGCCCGCTGCAGCGCCTCATTCGCGTTCTGGGCATTGGTGGCCATCAGCAACTCCAGAATCGAGGAGCGCGAGGTGGCCACGATCATCAGTGTCATCAGCAGAAGCATGATGAGACTGACGACGAGGGCCGCACCATCCTGCATTGATCGACTGCTGCTGTTCACGATGACTGCTCCCGATCGTCCTGGTGTCGATTCATGTCGGATTTCGCAGCGCGACAGTGAGCGAATACTCACGCCGCACCTGGCCATCACCCACCGGCGGTTGTATGGCGTTGTCGAAGTAGTAGCTCTGCGCGCCAGCCGCTGCATTGACAGAATTCGAGCGCACCAGCAGGTGCACGCGCATGCTGACGACCCGGGTCATGTCGAGGCCGGCGGTGCCGGGTGCCAGCAGGCGGTTGGCCACGCCGTCGTCGTCAGTGTCTTCGCCGAAATAGACCTGCATCTGTTCGACGCCCGTGGCGATGGCCTGACCGTTGCACCGGAATTCGCCAGCGACAATCGCATATGTATTGGTTGCAAGACCGCCGGGTGCCGCGACAAACGCACAATCCCGGGCTGCCTGGTAGCGGACCGTGACGGTGTCTCCGCCAAGGGCCGGGTCACCATTGATCGCAACAATCGGGGCGGGGTCACTCATCGCACCCAGCATCCAGTCGCTGTCGCGATAGCCCGCCAGCCGCAGGTCGCGCGCCATCGTGTCAATCGCAAATCGTCCGCTGTCGCCCAGGCCGGCGATGACCATCTGGGTGCGTCCGGCCCGGCTCGACGAAGCAAAAACCGTGACGACGCCCACCAGGAGCGTACCGGTAATCAGCAACGCGACCAGCAGTTCAATCAATGAAAGGCCGAGCTGGGTGCGTACTGGTGATATCCGGCTCATTGCATCAGCTCCGCAACCAGATTGAGTTGTTCAGCACCCTTGTTGGCGCTGTAAGGGTCGGTCCACTGCACATTGACCGTTACGCGCGTGGTGGTCCCGATATCGGCCGCGGCTATGGAACCATTGCCGTCCGGCAAGTACGCGCCGAGACTCGTTCGCCACTGCGTGACATCAAAATTTCCCATCTCGGCCACAGTGCAGCCTGGCGCCACGACGAGATTGAGACAGGAAAGGCCGCCGGGAGCCGCGGTCGCGAGTGCAATATCGTAATTCCCGGCGCTGACGCCCGGGATGTTGGCCCGCATCCGATCGATGATGTCGTACGCCAGCAGCGTGGCCTGCGCGCGCAGGTAGCCGCCTTGTGTGTTCTGCATCGAAGCGATCTGCAGCACCGCGAGGCCCAGCAGGCCGATCGCCAGTATCACCAGGGACACCAGCACTTCGATAAGCGTGAAACCCCGCGAATGGGTGGCGTTCATATATGAGTCTTTCCAGGCGGTCCTGTCATGGGCATGCGAGGGCGGTGACGCCATCGTATGCCGTGTCGTAAGAGACGTTCGTGCTGCCGGAGGCAGTGATGTTCAGCGCGCGCTTGTCCGCAATTTTGTCCGGATCGCACAGCGTCAGCGTGCCACGCAGATTTTGCACCGTGGTACCCGCACTGCCGGTGGGGCGGTAGGATAGAAATGCGTCCATATCACCGGTCGCAGTCAGCGTGAGCTTGGCCGGCAACCGGGAATTCACGCGAATGATCTGATCGCCAGCATCAACCGTAGCGGGCGTGCCCGGCGTCGTGTTCACGAAGACGATCCAGCCGTCCTCCCATTCCACCGCGTCGTTGCATGTTGCTCCGTCTGCGCTTTTGCACACCGTGACGCTGCGGGCGCTCTTGATCGCTTCGCTCCGAGCCAGACGAAAGCTGGCGAGCACCTCGTTGATCGAAGAACTGGCACGCTGATTGGCGATCACGGACCGAAAGCTGGGAATGCCGATCGTCAGCAATACCGTCGCCACGGTCAGCACGACCAGCAGTTCGATCAACGTGAATCCGCGCGAGCGGGATTTGTTCATGGCACGCACTATAGGGTCGCCAGCAGACGCCGGACGCACCGCCCGACAGACGCGCTCCACGCGCCGATGGGCGGCACGAATCGCTGTTATCTCAGCGGCTTATGTATCCTCCCTTGTGAAGCACGTCACATTACTGCTGGCACCTCGCGCACGCCTGATCTAGACTGAACTCCCGTCGACATCGGGCCGGGAAACGCGGCGCAGGCGCGGTTCCGATTGCAACGGCCCGACGGTCCATCAGCAGTGACGGGGTAGCGGATGACGCGATTCGTGTTCGTGACCGGCGGCGTGGTTTCCTCGCTGGGCAAGGGCATTGCTGCGGCTTCGCTCGGCGCGATCCTTGAAGCGCGCGGCCTCAAGGTCAGCATGGTCAAGCTCGACCCCTATATCAACGTGGATCCGGGCACCATGAGCCCGTTCCAGCACGGCGAAGTCTTCGTCACCGAAGACGGCACCGAGACCGACCTGGACCTGGGGCACTACGAACGCTTCGTGCGGACCACGACGGGCCGCAACAGCAACTTCACGACCGGGCGCATTTACGAGCGCGTGATCGCCCGCGAGCGCCGCGGCGATTACCTTGGTGCGACCGTGCAGGTGATCCCGCACATCACGGACGAGATCCGCCGCAGCGTGATGCTGGGCGCGGGTGATGCCGATGTCTGCATGGTCGAGATTGGTGGCACGGTCGGCGATATCGAATCACTGCCGTTCCTCGAGGCGATCCGGCAAATGGGCGTCGAGCTCGGCCGCAGCAATTGCGTCTACATCCACCTGACGCTGGTGCCGATCGTCGGTGGCTCGGGCGAGATCAAGACCAAGCCGACCCAGCACTCGGTCAAGGAGCTGCGCGGCATCGGCATCCAGCCCGACGTGCTCCTGTGCCGCTGCCGCGATCCGCTGCCGGACGAACAACGGCGCAAGATCGCCCTGTTCACCAATGTTGAATTGCGCGCGGTCATCTCGGCCGTCGACGCCGACGACATCTACCGCATTCCGATCCTGCTGCATGACCAGCATCTCGACGACATTGTCTGCGAAAAGCTGCGTCTCGACGCGCCACCGGCGGACCTGCGCGAATGGCAACAGGTGGTCGCCGCGCGCCATGCGAGTGATGCCACCGTCAACATCGCGATGGTCGGCAAATACGTGCAGATCCGCGATTCCTATATTTCGTTGAATGAGGCGCTGCAGCACGCCGGCCTCAAGACACGCACCAAGGTCAAGATTCATTACGTCGAATCAACCGACATCGAGAGTAATGGCCCTGGGTGCCTGTCCGGCATGGACGCGATCCTGGTGCCCGGCGGTTTCGGCGAGCGCGGCATCGAAGGCAAGATCCAGGCTGCGCGCCATGCGCGCGAGCATGGCATCCCGTACCTCGGCATCTGCCTCGGCATGCAGGTCGCGGTCATTGAATTCGCGCGTCACGTACTGGGGCTCGCTGGCGCGAATTCGACCGAGTTCCTGCGTTCGGCGGCCGATCCGGTGATCGCATTGATCACCGAATGGCGCGATCGCAGCGGTGAGACGCTCAAGCGTGACCACAAATCGGAGCTCGGCGGCACCATGCGCCTCGGCGCGCAGGAATCGCGCATCCGGCCCGGTACGCTCGCGCGCGCGGTGTACGGCCGCGACTCGATCCGTGAGCGGCACCGGCATCGCTTCGAATTCAACAACAACTATCTCGAGCGCATGCAGAAGGCCGGGTTTGCGTTCTCCGCGTTCTCCGAGGACGGACTCGTCGAGATCGTCGAGCTGCCCTCGCATCCCTGGTTCCTGGGGGTGCAGTTCCATCCCGAGTTCACGTCGAACCCGCGTGACGGGCACCCGCTGTTCACGGGATTCGTGCGCGCGGCGCGCGACCACGCAAGCGCGCAGATGCCGCAGGCGGTGAGCGCGTGAAACTCGCCGGCGCGACCATCGGGGCTGAGCGGCCGCTGTTCCTGATCGCCGGGCCCTGTGTCGTCGAGAATGCGCAGCTGACCCTCGACCTCGCCGGTGAGCTCAAGGAGATCACCACCGCGCTCGGCATCCCGTTCGTGTTCAAGGCCTCGTATGACAAGGCCAACCGTTCATCGCGTGCGTCCTATCGGGGGCCGGGTATCGAGGAAGGCTTGCGGGTACTTGCAGAAGTCCGGCGCCAGTACGGCGTACCGGTGCTGACGGACGTGCACGAAGACACACCGCTCGCTGAGGTCGCCGCGGTCGTCGACGTGCTGCAGACGCCGGCATTCCTGTGCCGGCAGACCAATTTCATCGTCAGCGTCTGTTCCCAGGGCAAGCCGGTGAATATCAAGAAAGGCCAGTTTCTGAGCCCCTGGGAGATGGCCAATGTCATCGAGAAGGCGCGCTCGACCGGCAATACCGACATCATGGTCTGCGAGCGCGGATTCAGTTTCGGCTACAACAACCTGGTCTCGGACATGCGTGCGCTCGCCGTGATGCGCAGCTTTGGCGCACCGGTCGTTTTCGATGCGACGCATTCCGTGCAGCTGCCGGGTGGAATGGGTACTGTCTCGGGGGGCCAGCGCGAGTTCGTGCCGGTGCTGGCGCGCGCCGCGGTCGCGGCGGGTGTCGCGGGCATCTTCATGGAGACCCACCCCGACCCGGAACAGGCGCTGTCGGACGGGCCGAATGCCTGGCCGCTGGCGCGCATGCGCCCATTGCTCGAGACGCTGGTCGAGATCGACCGCGCGGTCAAGTCACGGCCCTTCGAAGAGGACTCCGTCTGATGCGCATCGTGGATATCCGCGGACGCGAAATCATCGATTCACGCGGCAACCCGACGGTCGAGGCGGACGTCGAACTCGAGGATGGCACCATCGGCCGGGCCGCGGTCCCCTCCGGTGCGTCGACCGGCACGCGCGAGGCGGTAGAGCTGCGCGACGGCGACCCGCTGCGTTTCCTCGGCAAGGGTGTCCTGAATGCCGTCGCAAACGTCAATGGCGAGCTGCGCGATGCACTGGTCGGCCGCGAGGCGCAGGACCAGGCGGGCATCGACCGGCGCATGCTGGAACTCGACGGCACCGACAATAAATCGAGGCTGGGCGCAAATGCGTTGCTCGCCGTTTCGCTCGCGACCGCACACGCCGCGGCGCAGTCGCAGAAGCTGCCGCTCTATCGCTACCTCGGTGGTGACGATGCGGTCGTGATGCCGGTGCCGATGATGAACATCATCAACGGCGGCGTGCACGCGGACAACAGCCTGGACATCCAGGAATTCATGATCGTGCCGGCGGGTCTCGGATGCTTTTCCGACGCGCTGCGCTGCGGTGCCGAGATATTCCAGCGGTTGCGCCAGTTGCTGCACGAACGGAGCCTGTCCACGTCGGTTGGCGACGAAGGCGGCTTCGCGCCGAACCTGCCGTCGAATGAGGCGGCACTCGCGCTGATCCTCGAGGCGATCGATGCCGCCGGCTACCAGGCCGGGCAGGACGTCTGGCTCGGTCTCGACGCAGCGAGCAGCGAGTTTTACCGCGATGGTGTCTACCTGCTGGAATCCGAGGGCCGGCGCTTCAGCGCCGCGCAATTCACCGAATATCTGGCTTCCCTGACCGGACGCTTTCCGATCGTGTCGATCGAGGACGGCATGGCAGAGTCCGACTGGGAGGGATGGGCCGGCCTGACAAAGCGCCTCGGCAGCAAGATCCAGCTGGTCGGCGATGATGTGTTCGTGACAAACACCGAGATCCTGGCGCGCGGCATCGCGGAGGAGGTCGCAAACGCGATCTTGATCAAGCCGAACCAGATCGGCACGCTGACCGAGACGCTGGCAGCGATCGAAATGGCGGCACGCGCGGGCTACGCGGCGGTTATTTCGCATCGTTCGGGAGAAACCGAGGATTCGACGATCGCCGACATCGCGGTCGGCACGACGGCGACGCAGATCAAGACCGGTTCACTGTCGCGCTCCGATCGCATGGCGAAGTACAACCAGCTGCTCAGGATTGAAGAGCAGCTCGGTGCACGTGCGCGCTATGCCGGCCGCGAAGCCTTTTCCGTCAAGCCAAGCTGATCCGTGCTAATCTTTTGAACCCATGAAGATACTTCTGGCTGGCTTTGTTACGGTGCTGGCGCTGTTGCAGTACCGGCTCTGGCTGTCGGACGAAGGCATGCGCGAGGTCTGGCATCTCGGGGCCGCGGTCGCATCCCAGCACACGGAAAATGCGGTACTCGCCGAGCGAAATGCACAGCTCAAAGCCGAGGTCGCGGATCTCAAGCACGGTCTCACGGCGCTCGAGGAACGGGCGCGCCATGATCTCGGCATGATCACGGTCAGAGAAACTTTCTATCAGGTCGTGGATACGCCGCATCGGGCACCCGATGACCGCCTGGACCAGTCAGGCACGATCCAGGCTGCCACGACGCCTTGAAACTCCGGTGTCCGAACGTATCTGGTTCGTGATACCTGCCGCCGGCGCCTCATCGCGATTCGGCGGCTCCGTACCGAAGCCCTATCTGCGCATTGCGGGGCGCAGCCTGCTCGAGCATGCCTTGCGGGCTTTGCTGCGTTGCCCCGGGCTGGCGGGCGGCATCGTCGTCACCGCAGCGGGCGACCGGCGTTGGTCGCGCCTGCCGGGCTCGATCCGGCGTCGCGTCATGACGACCACGGGCGGCGCGACACGCGCACGTTCCGTACTGCTGGGGCTTGGGGCCCTGAGCGCTGCGGCACCGGAGGACTGGGTCCTGGTGCATGACGCAGCGCGACCCTGCTTGCCGGCCGGCGACCTTACGGCGCTTGTCGCGGCCTGCCGACGCGACGAGGTAGGTGGGCTGCTCGCCTTGCCGATCGCCGAGACCGTCAAGCTGGCCGACGGAGAGGGGCGCAGCGGACGCAGTGTGCCTCGCGACGGCCTGTGGCGCGCGCAGACCCCGCAGATGTTCCGGCATGGAGCGCTCTCGCGGGCCCTGTCAAGGGCCCTGGAAGAAGGAATTGAACCAACCGACGAGGCGGTCGTGATTGAGAGGCTGGGTTTGCGCCCGCTGTTGGTCGAGGGCTCGCCGCTGAATATCAAGGTCACGAAACCCGCGGATCTCGCGCTCGCGAGCATGGCGCTCCGCCTGCTGAAGGAGAAATCGTGAGAATCGGCAGTGGACATGACCTGCACCGCTTCGGGCCCGGCGATCACGTGATGCTGGGTGGCGTGCGCATCGCACATGAGCGTGGGCTGGTGGCGCATTCGGACGGAGACGTGGTACTGCACGCGCTCATGGATGCGCTCCTCGGTGCGGCGGGCGCCGGCGACATCGGCCAGCATTTCCCGGATCACGACGCGCGCTGGGCGGGCGCCGATAGCCGTGCACTGCTGCGCGAAGTCGGCAAGCTGATCGCGTCGCGCGGCTTCGAGATAGCGAATTGCGATGTCACGCTGGTCGCCGAGAGGCCGCGCATCGCAGGGCACCGCGAGGCGATGTGCACAAACATCGCGGCGGACCTGGCACTCGAGCGCGGTCGCGTCAATGTCAAGGCGACGACCGCGGAGGGTCTCGGTGCGCTCGGCCGCGGGGAGGGTATCGCGGCCCATGCGGTCGTCCTGCTGCTGGCAGGCGATAGTGCCTGACGACACCCGGCTGCAGGCCTGGCGTCAACTCGCTCTCGACCCACCCTTTGCGCACGGCCCTCCGCCGGCAGCGGGCCAGATACGGACCGATCCCGAGGACTTTCTGGTCGAGGAACGGCTCGGCTTCCAGCCAGATGGCGGCAGCGGCCATTACCTGCTGCTGGTCGAGAAGCGCGATGCCAACACCCTCTACGTCGCGCGATGTCTCGCCAGGCTCGCGGGGCTGCCACCGGGCGACATCGGCTTTGCCGGGCTGAAGGACCGGCGTGCCGTTGCGCGACAGTGGTTCTCCATGCCTGCGGGGAAAGTCCGGCCGTCGGCCGAGGGCCTGGAAGGTGACGGGTTCCGGGTGCTCGAAGTACACCCACATTCGCGCAAGCTGCGACGTGGCGCGCTGGCCGCCAATCGCTTCCGTTTGCGGGTACGCGAGCTCACCGGCGACCTCTCCGCGCTGACCGAGCGGTTGCAGACGATTGCCGGGCGTGGTGTGCCGAACTATTTCGGACCGCAACGATTCGGTCGTGGCGGAGCGAACCTGCTGCAGGTGAGCGACTGGATCGATTCGGAGAGGATGCCGCGCGAGCGCGCGGCCCGGAGCTTCCTGTTGTCGGCCGCTCGTGCGCTGGCATTCAACGCAGTGCTCGGCCGCCGTGTCGCCGAGGGAAGCTGGGATCGCCTGCTGGCGGGTGAAATCGCGAGTCTCGCTGGCAGTTCGTCGGTGTTCCGCGTTTCAGAGGTCGACGAGGAGCTCGCGCGCCGCTGCCGTGAAGGCGATGTTCATCCCAGCGGCCCGCTGTGCGGAGAGGGGGGCATGCAACCCGAGGGCGAGTCCGCATCCGGTGAGCAGCGAGTGCTCGAGTTACTGGCGCCATTGCCAGAGCGCCTGGCCGGAGTGGTCGCAGCCGAACGCCGCGCTCTCGTCCTGCGGCCGTCGGAACTGGCTTGGAACGTGAGCGGCCAGGAACTCGAGCTCGGTTTTGAATTGCGGCGCGGCGCATTCGCTACCAGCCTGCTGCGCGAGGCAGTCTCCGCGACAGTGCCCGCAGCGGAAACCGATTGACGCGCTCAAGGGTAGAGCAGCACGTACAAAGCGCCGGTGCCGCCGTCTGGCCGGCGCGCCGAACAGAAGGCGCAAACTGCATCGTGCCGGCGCAGCCAGCGATTGACCGCGGCCTTGAGCACCGGTCCGCGATCACCGGAACCGCGCCCCTTGCCGTGCACGATGCGCACGCAACGCAAGCCGCACTGGCTCGCGTCGGCCAGAAACCCGAGGATCGCCAGGCGCGCTTCGGCGCGGGTCATGCCGTGCAGATCCAGCTCATCGCGACACGCATACAGGCCGCGTCGCAGGCGGCGCATGGCCGCTTCGGGAACTCCATTGCGCCGGTAGCTCAGCTCCTCACCGGTCTCGACCTCGAGATCGGCCGCATCGAGATCGAGCGATTCTGCGAGCACCCGCGCCTCGTCCGCGCGGCGCAGGGCGGCGCGTGCCGGCACCCTGGGTTGTGGTGGCGCCGGCCGGGACTGCCGGAGCGGCCGCACGTTGCGCACCGCGGCGCGAAAAAGATTCCGTTCGTCTTCGTCGTTCATGCCAATGCCCACCGTGCGCTGGCGAGACCGCCGCCGCTTTCCAGTATAGTGCGGCCCGGTCGCCGGTCGCGCGATGGGGATGGACAGGCGAGGCCGTGAAGATCCTGCTTTCGAATGACGATGGTTATCGGGCGGAGGGCCTGCGCTGCCTGAAGGAGGCACTCGCGGATGTCGCGCCGCTGACGCTGGTCGCCCCGGATCGCAATCGCAGCGGGTCCAGCCACTCGCTGACACTCGACGTGCCATTGCGCGTCCAGCAGGCCGAGCCTGACACCTGGTACGTCATCAACGGCACACCGACCGACTGCGTGCACCTGGCGATCACCGGTCTCTTCGACCATGAATTCGACATGGTGGTGTCCGGCGTGAATGACGGCCCCAATCTCGGCGACGACGTGCTCTATTCAGGCACGGTGGCGGCCGCCATCGAGGGGCGCTTTCTCGGCCTGCCGACCATCGCCATGTCGCTGGTGCCCGCGACCGGCAATTGCACGCACTTCACGACGGCGGCGCGGATTGCGCGCGAGCTTGTGCTGCGCCTGCTCGCGAAGCCGCTGCATCGTTCCATGATCCTCAATGTCAATGTGCCTGATCTTCCCTACGGGGAATTGCGGGGCTTCGAGGTCACACGCCTGGGCAACCGGCATCGCGCGGAAGCAGCGGTGAGCAGCCGTGATCCGCGCGGCCGCCAGATCTACTGGGTCGGCGCCGCGGGTTCCGGTCAGGATGCGGGTCCCGGCACGGACTTTCATGCGGTAGCGAATGGATTCGTCTCGGTCACGCCACTGCAGGTTGATCTGACACGCCACGCCGCACTCGACAGTCTGCGCGACTGGCTGCGGGAACCGGACGCATGAGCGGCGAGCGCGACGAGCCGACGCGCAGTGGAATTGGAATGACCTCGGCGCGCACCCGCGAGCGCCTGATCCAGCGCCTGGTCGAGCAGGGGATCCGCGATCCACGCGTGCTGGACCGCATCCGCAATGTGCCGCGGCACCTGTTCGTGGACGAGGCGCTGGCGAGCCGCGCTTACGAGGACACGGCCTTGCCGATCGGCCACGGCCAGACCATTTCGCAGCCCTATGTGGTCGCGCGGATGACCGAAGCCGTGACCATCGGCGGAGTACCGGAAAAAGTGCTCGAAATCGGGACCGGCTGCGGTTACCAGACCGCCGTGCTGGCACCGCTGGTTGGGCGGCTCTATAGCATCGAGCGCATCGAAGGATTGCTGGACCGGGCCAAGGGAAGCCTGAAGGCGCTTGGCATCCGCAATGTGCGCTTCAAGCACGCTGACGGCAATGAAGGCTGGCTATCGCAGGCGCCATTCGATGCGATTCTGGTCGCCGCTGCACCGCACGCCGTGCCGCAGAAGCTGCTGGAGCAACTGGGCGAGGGAGGCCGGCTGGTCGCGCCGATCGGGCCGGAGGGCCGCCAGGAATTGCTGCGCCTGACGCGACGCGGCGACCAGTACCTGCGCGAACGGCTGGGTTTTGTCAGCTTCGTGCCATTACTGGGCGGTCTTTCCTGAGGGAAGTGGGTGCCGGGTCGCAGGTTCGTAGTTGTTGCTCTAACGCCTGCGCGGTGATTTGCGGCGAAATTATCGACAGCTTCGAACCTGCGAACCTGCGACCCGGCACCGCTAGACGGCACCGCTAGACGATCAGCGCGACGGCGACTTCGCGATGTTCGGAAAGCAGCAGGTTGTAGGTACGGCAGGCGGCGCCGGTGTCCATCACTTCCAGGCCAATTCCACGCGCCGCGAATGCGGCGAAGAGTTCGGGCGGCGGCATTCGCTGCTTCGGCCCGGTGCCGAGGATCACGACATCGGGAGATAGTTCGAGCAGACGCCCGAAATCGTCAATCGCAAGCTGCTCGACGGGGGCGGGCTTCCACGCGGAAATCACCGCGTCGCGCGTTGCGATCAGGCTCGCGTGAAACACGCGATCGCGCATGCGGATTTCGCCTGCTGCATAGGCGATGATCGCATTCGAGGCATTTCCTTCTGCGCGGCTGATCTGCATCGCTGGGCTCGGTCGAAATATAGCCAATCGCAGCGATGCGCGCCGCTATCATGACCAGCGATGAAGCCCCAAGCCGGAGCGCGCGGCGTGCCGCCCGTCATCAGACGACGGGCGCCGGGGGCCGTCGATGCCTTGCCGGAATCGCTGAATCCCGTGCTGCGGCGCGTCTATGCCGCGCGTGGCGTCTGCGATCCCGACCAGCTGACGCTCGAGCTCAAGCAGCTGTTGCCGGTGTCAACGCTGGACGGGATCGGGCCCGCCACCGAATTGCTGGCGGATCACTTGCTGCGCGACTCGCGCATTCTGGTGGTGGGCGATTTCGATGCGGACGGCGCCACGAGCACCGCGCTCGTGCTGCGGCAATTGCGGCGCCTCGGCCATGCCAATGTGGACTTTCGTGTGCCGGATCGCATGCGGCACGGGTATGGCCTGAGCCCGGTACTGGTCGCAGACTTGGCCGGCGAGCGGGCCGATCTGCTTGTCACCGTGGATAATGGCGTTGCGGCATTCGCTGGCATTGATGCCGCGCAGGCCCTCGGCATGCAGGTGCTCGTCACTGATCACCACCTGCCGGGGCCGACGCTGCCGGCGTGTGCGGCAATGGTGAACCCGAATGTGGCGGGCGCGGAATTCGGGAGCCGGGCACTGGCCGGAGTGGGGGTCGCTTTCTACCTGATGGCGTCCCTGACGCGGGAACTGGAAAGGCGGCGCGGCTGCCGGTTGCCCGCCGTTGCCGATTTCCTGGATCTGGTCGCACTCGGTACGGTCGCTGACCTCGTGCCCCTCGACCGCAACAACCGCATCCTGGTGCAGGAAGGCCTGAAGCGACTGCGCGCCAGATTGGCCGTGCCCGGGCTCATGGCGCTGGCGCGGGTCGCCGGCTGCCGCCTGGACAATCTGTCGGCACGCCATCTGGGCCACCAGATCGCACCGCGGCTCAACGCCGCAGGTCGCATCGACGACATGTCGGTCGGTATCCGCTGCCTGCTGACCGACGATTGGGCCGAGGCGCTTACGCACGCGCAGGAGCTTGACCGCCTGAATCGCGAGCGCCGCGAAATGGAATTGCGCATGCGGGATGAAGCCGCTGCCGCTGTGCGGCGGCTGCACCTGAAGGAAGCTGGCCTGCCCGCCGGCCTCGCCCTTTACGATCGGGGCTGGCACGCCGGCATCGTGGGTCTGGTGGCGACCCGCATGAAAGACCGCGTGCATCGGCCGGTTGTCGCATTTGCGCCAGCGGGGGGTGGCGAGCTGCGCGGTTCGGCGCGCTCGGTCGCGGGCGTACACGTCCGTGACGTGCTCGAGGCGATCGACACGCGACACCCGGGACTGATCGACCGCTTTGGCGGGCATGCGATGGCTGCGGGACTGACCCTGCGCGAAGAGCATCTGCAGAAATTCACGGATGCCTTTGACGCAGAAGTCGGCCGGCACCTGACGCGCGACCAGATGCTGGGCGTGCTCGAAACCGATGGCGAACTCGCCGCCGGAGAGCTGTCGCTCGAGACCGCGCTTGCACTCGAGGCGGGCGGACCCTGGGGTCAGTCGTTCCCGGAACCGCTGTTCGATGGCGAGTTCATCGTCGTCGAATCGCGCGTGCTCGCTGATCGCCACCTCAAGCTCTGGCTGCGTCCGCAGCCGGCGTCACAGCCCGTGGAAGCAATTGCATTCGGCCATTTCGATGTGGAGGGCTCGCAGCGGCCGCCGCCTGGCGCGCGAATCCGGCTTGCCTTTCGCTTGCAGTCGACCAGCTACGGCGGCACCGCGCGGGCGGAAATGCTGGCGGAATACGTGCAAACCTGCGAATGACCGTCTGTTAAGATCCGGCCCGCATGGAAACCGCCGCAACCCGCCGCTCGATCGACGACCTGCAGCAGCGCCTTGACGCGCTGAGGGGGTACCTTTGAGTACGATCGCAAGCGCGAGCGGCTCGAAGAACTCGATCGCGAGCTTGGCAATGCAGCGATCTGGAACAAGCCGGAGCGGGCACAGGAACTCGGCCGTGAACGCGCCAGACTCGCGTCCACGATCGGCGAACTCGACCAGATCGGGCGCGGCCTGACCGAGACGGCCGAGCTATTGGCGCTGGTCGAGACCGAGCGTGACGAAGCCGGCTTTGCGGAGGTTGATCGCGACACCCGCCAGCTCGAGCAGCGTGTCAGGCAGCTCGAGCTGATGCGCATGTTTCCCGGCGAAATGGACCCGCGTGGCGCGTTTCTGGATATCCAGGCAGGGGCGGGCGGCACCGAAGCCCAGGACTGGGCGCAGATGCTGTTGCGCATGTATCTGCGCTGGGCCGACGGGCGCGGATTCCATCCCGAAGTGATCGATCAGAGCCCCGGCGAGGTCGCTGGCATCAAGAGCGCTTCGATCCAGGTTGACGGACCCTATGCCTATGGCTGGCTGCGGACAGAAACCGGCGTGCATCGGCTGGTGCGGAAATCGCCATTCGACTCGGGCAACCGGCGCCACACATCCTTCGCATCGGTATTCGTATCGCCGCTCATTGACGATGAAATCAACATCGAGGTCAATCCAGCCGACATCGAGACGGATACCTACCGCGCAAGCGGTGCGGGCGGCCAGCACGTCAACAAGACGGATTCCGCGGTGCGCCTGCGTCATCTTCCGAGCGGCATCGTGGTGGCCTGCCAGCTGGAGCGCAGCCAGCACAAGAACCGCTCGACTGCAATGAAGATGCTGAAAGCCAAGCTGTACGAACTCGAGGTCAACAAGCGCAACGCGGCGGCCCGCGTGCTGGAGGACCAGAAGACTGACGTCGGCTGGGGCCACCAGATCAGGTCCTACGTGCTCGACCAGTCGCGGATCAAGGACCTGCGCACCGGGCACGAAACGGGCAATACGACAGCGGTGCTCGACGGCAACCTCGATCCGTTCATGGAAGCGAGCCTCAAGCAGGGGCTATAGGAACCTTGGAGCGGTGATGGAAGAGAAACACGCAGTGGACGAGAATGCACTGATCGCGGAGCGGCGCGCAAAACTCGCGCGGCTGCGCGAGTCAGGCAGCGCATTTCCGAATGACTTCCGCCGCGATGCGTTGTCGCACGACCTGCATGCGACCTACGGTGAACGGAGCGACGAGTGGCTGGCCACGAACCCGGTGCGCGTGCATGTGGCCGGCCGGATGATGTTCAAGCGCGTCATGGGCAAGGCTTCGTTCGCAAAGCTGCAGGACGGCAGCGGGCAGATCCAGCTCTATCTCCAGGTTGACGCACTTGGTGCTTCATACGAGGAGTTCAAGGGCTGGGACGTCGGCGACATCGTCGGCGCGCAGGGTGTGTTGATGCGGACCCGCGCAGGAGAGCTTTCGGTCCGCGTCGAATCCGTCCGGTTGCTGGTCAAGTCACTGCGTCCCCTGCCGGACAAGTGGCATGGCCTCGCGGATACCGAAACGCGCTACCGGCAGCGCTATGTGGACCTGATAGTCAACGAAACAGCGCGCGCGACATTCAGGACGCGCACGCACATTGTGCGATTCCTGCGCAACTTTCTGGACGCGCTCGACTACCTCGAAGTCGAGACACCGATGATGCAGCCGATTCCCGGCGGCGCGGTCGCGCGGCCATTCGTGACGCATCACAACGCATTGGGCCAGGACATGTACCTGCGCATCGCGCCGGAGCTTTACCTCAAGCGGCTGGTCGTGGGCGGATTCGAGCGCGTGTACGAGATCAATCGCAATTTCCGCAATGAAGGCCTTTCGACGCAGCACAACCCCGAGTTCACGATGCTGGAGTTGTATCAGGCCTATGCGGATTGCGAGGATTTCATGGGCCTGGTCGAGCGGATGATGCAGGGTCTGGCCGACGCGGTAGCGGGATCGCGCGACATCCTCTATCAGGGCAGGCGCCTGAATTTCGGCGCGCCATTCGCCAGGCTTTCCGTCGAACAGGCAATCCTTGCGGGCAATCCAGCGTTCGATCACGCCAGACTGCGCGACCTTGGCTACCTGCGCGAGGCCTGCGCGAGGCACGAGATCACGCCTGGCAAGGAAGACGGCGCCGGCAAGCTGCAGATCGATCTGTTTGAGAGAACCTGCGAAAAGCGTCTCGAGCAGCCGACATTCGTGCATTCGTATCCGGCCGAGGTGTCGCCGCTGGCACGCAGGCGTGACGCCGATCCGTTCGTGACTGATCGCTTCGAGTTCTTCGTGGATGGGCGCGAACTCGCCAATGGTTTTTCCGAATTGAACGACCCGGAGGACCAGGCCGAGCGTTTCCGGGCGCAGGCCGCCCGCAAGCAGGCAGGCGATGAGGAAGCGATGTTCTACGACGCCGACTACATCCGCGCGCTGGAGTACGGAATGCCGCCGGCTGCCGGACTCGGCGTCGGGATTGACCGGCTGGTGATGTTGCTGACGGACTCGCCGAGCATCCGGGATGTGCTGTTGTTCCCGCAGCTTCGGCAACAGCCGGACAGCGATTAGCCGCGGTATCCAGAGCGCTCGAGCGCGCCAGGGATCCGCCTGCTGCTCATGGCCCGGGTGTGCTGGCGGGTGCCGGGATGGTGTAGGGCAGGCCGGCCGGCACCAGTTCCGAGCCACCGGGCCTGGCCCCCAGCAGGTCGCTGCAGAAACGCAGTTCCGTGACCGCGAGCAATTCCACGCCACGCGGCCCATCGCAGCTTGCCACGACCTGGGCGGCCGGCGATTCGACGCTGTAAAGCGCCTGCCCGGGCGCGAAGGACGCGCCGGCAGGTCCCGCATAGCGGAGCATGCGGCGCTTGAGGCGGCCCAGGTGCTGAGTACGCGCGACGATTTCCTGGCCGACGTAGCAGCCTTTCGTGAAACTGACGGCCGACAGCAGGTCGAGATTCAGCATTTGCGGAATCCAGTTGCCGGCGGTTTCAGGGTAAACGGTCGGCTCACCGTCCTCGATGCAGGCACGGTCCCAGTCGCCAGATGACGCCCGATCCGCGTCGCCCATCGGCATCTGCAGCGCTGCCGGTGAACCCACCAGCAACAGCCTGCGGGCGCCGGCCACCATCATGGTGAGGCCTGCAAGCGTGGTTTCTGCCGGCGACCATGATCCGCCCGGCGATGGGTCCAGCATTCCTGCGACGGCGAGCGTGAGGCTTGAATCCTCGATTGAGACCTCGGCACGCAGGACATGTTTCTCGAGGCGTGCGATCAGCGGCGCTGCCAGCGAATGTCGAACGACGATCAACACCGTATCGCCGCGGGATGCGAGCCGCAGGATTTCGAGCACCCTGCCTTCGCGATTGCAGGCGGCGGCCAGCAGCCCCGGGTGACGCTCAAGCCCGAGCAGGTCGTTGGTCAATTGACCCTGCAGGAAGGATCGCGCGTCGCGCCCCCGGACGGCGACCACCGAAAATGCCGGCAGCAGGGTGCAACGTGTTTTCGGCATCACCGACATCGTAACGCAGTGCATCTCGCTGAAGACGTGGCAAATGGCCTTGGGCAGTGGAATCACGATCTGGCAGAATAGACAGCCATGCGAGCCCCTGAGCCCGTGCCTCCGGCAACTACGCCGACCAGCGATCCAGAAGCCTCACCGGGGGCCGCTACGATCGCGCCGCGGGAGCTTGGAGGGCCACCAGGACCGGAGCCGACACGCTACGGCGACTGGGAGAAAGCCGGCCGTTGCATCGATTTCTGAAGGTGCCTTACTTGTCGAGCCACGATCGGCCATTGTCCCCGCACCTCCAGGTATTCCGCCTGGTATTCGTGATGGTGCTGTCGGGCATGCACCGCATCTCGGGTCTCGCGCTATCCGCCGGCAGCCTGCTTTTGATCGGATGGCTCGTCGCAGCGGCGCGCGGCCCGGAAGCTTACGCGACGGCGACCCGCTACTTCTCGAGTGTGCCGGTGCGGCTCGTGCTGGCCGCGGCGCTCATTGCCTTCTGGTATCACCTGTTTGCCGGGTTGCGCCACATGGCCTGGGATGCGGGCCTCGGTTTCGATAAAGCGGTGGCAAGAAAGAGCGGCTTGACCGTCGTCGTGCTCGCGGCCCTGGCATCGATAATGACGCTGGCACTGGCCTGGCGCTTCTTGGTGGCGCCGTCATGAACAGGCAAGCGGCGCGCGGCGCGGCGATCGCTCCGCCTGACCCGCATGCGACGGGTCACTGGCGCAACCAGCGCGTCAGCGCAATCGCCCTGGTGCCGCTCGGAATCTGGTTCCTTTACGCGCTGTTGATGCTGCCGACACTGGACTACGCAACAGTGACTGCGTGGATCGCCGAGCCGCTGCAGGCGCTGTTGCTGCTGCTGTTCGCCTGGTGCGTCCTGTGGCATTCCGCATTAGGCGTGCAGGTGGTGGTCGAGGACTACGTTGGCGGCCGTCTGTACGCCCCGACGGCACGACTCCTGCAAATCGCACATTGGGCGGCGGCACTCGCGGTCGCATATTCGATCTGGGTGATCGCCGTGGGCGGCGCATGACGCCCTACGAACTGGTCGATCATCAATTCGACGTCATCGTGGTCGGTGCCGGGGGCGCCGGTTTGCGCGCGACCATGGGTCTCGCCGAGGCAGGGCTCGCCACCGCATGCATCACCAAGGTGTTCCCGACCCGCAGCCACACGGTGGCGGCGCAGGGTGGTATCAGTGCAGCACTCGGCAACATGGGCGAGGACGACTGGCGATTCCATTTTTACGACACGATCAAGGGCTCGGACTGGCTGGGGGATCAGGACGCCATCGAGTTCATGTGCAAGGAGGCGGCGGCGGCGGTCATCGAGCTGGAGCACTTCGGCCTGCCATTCTCGCGCACCGAGGATGGGCGCATTTATCAGCGGCCATTCGGCGGCATGACCACGAATTACGGCAAGGGCATCGCGCAGCGCACCTGTGCTGCTGCGGATCGTACCGGTCACGCGATGCTGCACACCCTTTACCAGCAAAGTCTCCGGCATGACGCCAGATTCTTCATCGAATATTTTGCGATCGACCTGATCATGGAACAGGGCGAATGCCGCGGCGTGCTGGCGCTCGACATGGCGACCGGGACATTGCACCGGTTTCTGGCGCAGGCGACGATTCTCGCGACCGGCGGATACGGCCGGACCTATTTTTCCTGTACCTCGGCGCACACCTGCACCGGCGACGGCGGCGGCATGGCGTTACGCGCGGGACTGCCGCTGCAGGACATGGAATTCGTGCAGTTTCATCCGACCGGCATCTACGGTGCCGGCTGTCTGATCACCGAGGGCGTGCGCGGCGAGGGCGGCATCCTGCGGAATTCGGAGGGCGAGCGTTTCATGGAGCGCTACGCGCCGAATGCCAAGGACCTGGCTTCGCGTGACGTGGTCAGCCGCGCCATGACGATCGAGATCCGCGAGGGCCGCGGGGTCGGTCCCGAGCACGATCATCTGTACCTGCACCTCGAGCACCTCGGCGCCGACGTAATCCACAAGCGGCTGCCGGGCATTACCGAGACTGCAATGATCTTCGCGGGCGTCGATGTGACGCGCGCGCCGATCCCGGTGCTGCCGACCGTTCACTACAACATGGGCGGAGTGCCCTGCAATATTCACGGCGAGGTGCTGACCGCCAGGGGTGGTAATCCGGAAGCCGTCGTGCCAGGGCTGATGGCGATCGGCGAGGCAGCCTGCGTCTCGGTGCATGGTGCGAACCGCCTGGGCTCGAATTCGCTTCTGGACCTGGTCGTGTTCGGACGGGCGGCGGCTGCGCGCTGTGCCGCAGTGCTGCGGCCGGGAGCGGTGCGCGGCAAGCCTGCGGCGTCTGCGACAGACACGGCCATTGCGCGCTTCGACCGCATCCGGTACGCGAATGGCAGCCGTCCCACAGCTGCGATACGTGAGGAAATGCAGCGTGGGATGCAGCGCGACGCAGCCGTTTTCCGAACTGGTGCCAGCCTCGCGGAAGGATGCCGACGGCTTGAACAAACGGTCGGGTCATTCTCCGATCTGCGCATTACGGACCGGTCAATGGTGTTCAACACCGACCTGATCGAGGCGCTCGAACTCGACAATCTCCTGCGGCAGGCGCTGGCGACAATTCATTCTGCCGCGAATCGCACCGAGAGCCGCGGTGCGCATGCACGCGAGGACCATCCTGACCGCGACGACGCCAACTGGCTGAAGCACACGCTGGCATGGGTCGCAGATGACGGTGCGGTGCGATTTGACTATCGCCCGGTGCATCTGAACACGCTGACGGGCGACGTGGACGCGATACCGCCGCGCGCGAGAACCTACTAGGACGCATTGGAGCACACCGGATGGCCCAGTTCCGTTTGCCCGCGAAATCCCGCTACACGGATCGGCCTGGACGCCATTTCCCGGCGCCGCCGGCGGCCAGGCGCGTTCGACGGTTCCGCATCTATCGTTTCGATCCCGATTCCGGCCAGCCGCCTTGTGTCGACACCTTCGACATCGACCTCGACCGCTGTGGACCCATGGTTCTCGACGCACTCATCAAGATCAAGAATGAGATTGATCCGACGCTGACATTCCGGCGTTCCTGCCGGGAAGGAATCTGCGGTTCCTGCGCGATGAATGTCGATGGGCTCAACGTGCTCGCGTGCACCTGCCCGATCGAGTCGAAGGGTGGCGAGTCCGGGATCTTTCCGCTCCCTCACTTGCCGGTCATCAAGGACCTGGTGCCGGACCTGACGCATTTCTATGAGCAGTACGCGTCGATTCGACCCTGGCTGCAGACCCGCGAGCCTGCGCCTGCCGGGCGCGAACGGACACAATCGCCGGGCGATCAGGAACTCATCGACCGGCCGTCGGCCTGCATCCTCTGCGCCTGCTGCTCCACCAGCTGCCCGAGTTACTGGTGGAACAGTGACCGCTACCTGGGCCCCGCGGCCTTGCTGGCTGCCTACCGCTGGATCGTGGATACGCGCGATCAGGCCGAGGGCGAGCGCCTGGATCAGCTGCAGGATTCATTCCGGCTCTATCGTTGCCACACCATCATGAATTGCGTCGAAGCCTGTCCCAAGGATCTCAATCCCGCACGGGCGATCGCTGTCATCAAGCGCCGGCTGGCCAGCCGTGGCGGCTGAAGCCGGCATGCAGGACGTCACCCAGGGTTTCCTCCGGTGGCGATGTCGCCGTGGCATGCGGGAGCTCGACCTGCTGCTCGGCCGCTGGCTCGATCGTGGCTGGGCAGTGGCCGACGCCGGCCGGCGTGCCGCATTCCTGCGCCTGCTCGAGGAGCCGGATCCGCAATTGGCCGACTGGCTGCTGCGCGGCCACCGCCCCGACGATCAGCCGATCTCGACGCTGCTGGATGACATCGTTTCCCGTCACAATTGAGCCGCGGCCGGAGCCACGCCTGGCGGCAGCGGCATTGTTGCTGCATCTTTCGGCTGCCGCATTGCCCTGGGCCACGCGCTGCCCGGCCTGGCTCGCAGTTTTGCTGTCGCTGCTCGCCATCGCTGCCTTCACCGCGACGCTTGCCCGCCTGCCGGGTCGCCATTGCCGGCTTCAGGGTCTGGTATACGGTGGTGATAGCTGGCGGGTGAGGCTTGCGGGTGAGGCCTGCGACAGACCCGCCCGCGTCGGTCCGGGTACCCGGGTCCATGCCGACCTGATCGCGCTCGATCTGGCGACCGGGCGGGGACGCCTGGGCTGGCTGCTGACACGTGAGGCCACGGATTCAGGCCAATTCCGGCGTCTGAAAGCCCGCCTGCGCCTGGCTTGCTAGAATCCGCAGGCTGGATCACACAAGGAGGCGACGCGCGCGATCCTGCCCCGGCCCCCGTCGAACTATTGGGGGGCCTGCCGGTCATACCCGGCGTGACGGCGGTTGGGATAGCGTTGATCGTCGAGCCAATGCGGGCTGAAGCAGGCGATATTGCGCTTGTCCGTCGGGTGCAGAAAGGCGACAAGGCGGCCTTCGATGCGCTGGTGCTGAAGTATCAGCACAAGGTGCTGAAGCTGGTGCAACGGTACGTGCGCAATCCAGCGGACGCCGAGGACATCGCACAGGAGGCCTTCATCAAGGCCTATCGCGCATTGCCGGCGTTTCGCGGCGACAGCGCTTTCTACACCTGGCTCTACCGGATCGCGATCAATACGGCCAAGAACGCGCTGGTCGCAAACCGGCGCCGGCCGATCTCCTACGACCTCGATCCGCAGGACGGATCGCAACTCCAGGCGCATGCCCGGCTGGCCGATGCGGAGACACCGGAGGCGCTCGCGCTGACCGAAGAGATCCGTCGGACGGTCAATGAAGCCATCGAGGCCCTGCCGGACGATCTGCGGCTTGCGATCGTGCTGCGTGAACTCGAGGGCCTGAGCTACGAAGACATTGCCAGGACGATGGAATGCCCGGTCGGAACCGTCAGGTCGAGAATCTTCCGGGCGCGCGAAGCGATTGATCGCAGCCTGCGCGAGGTATTCGACGGCGGCCTGGGCCGGATCGGAGATTCCTGAATGAGTGAACGGATCAAGGAACAACTTTCGGCGTTCCTCGACGGCGAACTGCCGGAGCCGGAATCGGCGCTGTTGCTGAAGCGGCTGGAGCGCGACGACGACTTGCGCGGCGCCCTGTCGCGTTACTCGCTGATCGGCGCGGTGCTGCGCAGCGATGGGGACGCGCCCGCAGCGCGCCAGGTTGCCGCGCGCGTCAGCGCAGCTATAGCGCGTGAACCATCGGGCCGCATGGCAGTTGCCACATTCCGCTCTGCGGCGCTGTTGCGGCCACTGGCCGGGCTCGCGGTGGCCGCGGGTGTCGCAGCGCTCGCGCTCCTGCTGATGCAGCGGATCGACGCGCAGGATCCTGGGCAGCCTGGGCCGATTTTGGCGCAGGTGGTGGATACGCCAGTCGAGCCGGTATCGGTCGCGGCGGACCCGGCTGAAACACCATCCCGCGCCTACACGACGCCTGCCGCGGCCGATGGACCGGGCGGCCTGCCGGCGGCCCAGTTCGCCAACTATCTCGTGGCGCATAGCAGTTATGCCTCGCCGCTGGTCCGGCGCAGCGTCGTGACCGGCCTGATCGTCGCCCCGCAGGAAGTGACGGGCGGTGACACGCAGGCGACGGAGATTCCGCGGGCCAATCAGTGAACATCCGGCATGCATTGACGTCGGTTGCGCTGCTCGTCGCACTGCCGGCCGCGGCGGACGAAGGCCAGGAATGGCTCGACCGCATGGCCGGCGCGCTTGCGGGCACCAGTTATGCCGGCGAATTCGTTTGCGAATCGGCCGGACGCGCAGAACGGTTGCGCATCGTGCACCGGGTCCGGGACGGGGCCGTGGCGGAGCGCCTGGTTTCGTTGTCCGGCAACGGGCGCGAACTGATCCGGGACGGCGATGAGGTCGTCGTCTATCTTCCCGACCAGAAGCTCGCGATCATCGAGCGGCGACCTGCAGGCAGTGACCTGATGGGTGCGCTGCCGCAGTTCGGGGGCGAATTCCGGCCCTGGTATGAAGTCAGTTATGTGGGACGCGAGGCGGCGCTGCTCGGTCCCGCGGCAGTCGTGGTGGTCCGGCCGCGGGACGGCTACCGATTCGGCTATCGACTGTGGATCGATGAAGCGACCCACATGCCGGTGCGCAGCGAGTTATCGGATGCCGCCAGTCGCGTGATCGAACGCGTGCGCTTCACGCGCCTCGAGCTCGACGATGCCATTGCAGATGCGGCGTTCGAACCACAGCTCGACCGCGCGAAGCTGCGCTGGGTTCGCCAGGCGCCGCAGGCGACGGGTGTTGCGCCTGCCTGGCGCGCGGCGCAGATGCCCCCCGGCTTTCGCCTGTCGGTCAGCGGACTGCAGTCCATGGCCGGCACCAGCTCACCGGTCAGCCATCTGGTCTTTTCCGATGGTCTTGCGTCGGTGTCGGTGTTCATCGAAACGCCGGCGCCAGGCACCGTGCCGGTCACCGGATCCGGGCGTTCCGGCGTCGCGTCGGCATTTTCGACGATCGTCCAGGGTCACCAGGTCACGGTGGTCGGCGAAGTGCCACCGGACACGCTGAAGTACATTGCCACCGGGCTCACGCCCGCCGCACCGGAACCGAACCGCTGAGCGCCCAGACCGCCGCGATGTGCGAGCCGCGGTTCGTGGTCTACAGTCGCGCGAATTGCCCGCTATGCGAGGAGTTCATCGCCGAGCTGGCACTTCAGCTTGCGCCCTTCGCCGAGCGCGTTGAGGTGCGCGACGTCGATGCCGATCCGCTGACACGGCGACGCTACGGCCTGAAGATTCCAGTGCTCACCGTGGATGGCAGTCTGGTTTGCCATGGACAGCTCGACGCTGCAGCGGTTGCGCGATTGCTCGTGGGCTGACCGGCCCTGCCACCGGGCACTGCTATAATCAAATGTTACCCGGACCGCTTGTCCGGCAACAGAGCGGCCGGTCCCCCTTGATGCAGCAGATCCGTAATTTCTCCATCATCGCGCACATCGATCATGGCAAGTCCACGCTGGCCGATCGGCTGATCCAGTTCTGTGGAGGCCTGGAAGCGCGCGAGATGCAGGAACAGGTGCTCGACTCGATGGACCTCGAGCGCGAGCGCGGCATCACGATCAAGGCGCAATCGGTCATGCTTCGCTACCGTGCCGCCGACGGGGTCGAATACCAGCTCAATTTCATCGACACGCCGGGTCACGTTGATTTCTCCTATGAGGTGTCGCGCTCGCTTGCCGCCTGCGAGGGCGCGCTGCTCGTGGTCGATGCTGCGCAGGGTGTCGAGGCGCAAAGCGTCGCCAATTGCAACACGGCTCTCGAGCAGGGCCTCGAGGTGCTCCCGGTCATCAACAAGATCGATCTGCCCTCGGCGGACCCGGAGCGCGTAATCGCGGAGATCGAGGAGATCATCGGCATCGAAGCGCGCGACGCGGTGCGGGTCAGCGCAAAGACCGGCGAAAATGTCGGCCTGCTGCTAGAGGAACTGGTGCGCCGCATTCCGCCGCCGCGCGGCGACGCCGGCGCGCCCTTGCAGGCGCTGATCGTGGATTCATGGTTCGACAACTACGTTGGTGTCGTGTCGCTGGTTCGGGTCGTCAATGGTGCGCTCAAACGCAACGACCGGATCCGCATCATGTCCACGGGCCGCAGCTGGCAGGTCGACCAGGTCGGCCGCTTTACGCCGAAACGCGTGGAGACGGAGGTGCTCGAGACCGGTGAGGTTGGCTGGATGGTCGCGGGCATCAAGGAAATCGACGGCGCGCCGGTCGGCGACACGATTACGCATGAATCGCGGCCCTGCCATGTAGCACTACCCGGATTCAAGACCGTGCAGCCGCGCGTATTCGCGGGCCTGTTCCCGATCCAGTCCGACCAGTACGAGGCATTCCGCGACGCCCTGCAGAAACTCAAGCTGAATGACTCTTCCCTGCATTTCGAGCCGGAGGTGTCCACGGCGCTGGGCTTTGGCTTTCGCTGCGGCTTTCTCGGCCTGCTGCACATGGATATCGTGCGGGAACGCCTCGAACGCGAGTACAGCCTCGAACTGATCACCAGCGCACCGACCGTCATCTATGAAGTCCTCGAGCCCGGTGGCAAGGTGACCCTGGTGGACAATCCGTCGAAGTTGCCGGCCTCGATCGTGGAGCTGCGCGAACCGGTTATCCTCGCAAATATCCTGGTGCCGCCGGAGCACGTCGGTCCCGTGATCAAGCTGTGTCAGGAGAAACGCGGTTCGCAGAAGAAGATGCTGCAGCTCGGCACGCAGATGTCACTGCAATACGAATTGCCGCTGGCCGAGGTGGTACTCGATTTCTTTGACCGGCTCAAGTCGGCGAGCCGCGGCTATGCGTCATTCGACTATGAGTTCAGCCACTTCCAGCGTGCACCGCTCGCGCGGCTGGACCTGCTGATCAATGGGGATCGCGTGGACGCACTCTCGATGATCGTGCATCGTGAAAGCGCTTATCATCGCGGCCGCGAACTCGTGGACAAGATGCAGGAACTGATTCCGCGCCAGATGTTCGAAGTGGCGATCCAGGCTGCAATCGGCGGTCAGGTCATCGCCCGCGCGTCGGTCAAGGCGCTGCGCAAGAACGTGCTGGCAAAGTGCTACGGCGGGGACGTGACGCGCAAGCGCAAGCTTCTCGAGAAGCAGAAGGCGGGCAAGAAGCGCATGAAGCAGCTCGGCACGGTCGAGATCCCGCAGGAAGCATTCCTGGCGGTACTGCAGGTTGGCAAGAAGTAAATAGCGGAGACTGACGATGGTGTTCGATTTTTCATTCGTGCTGGTGGCTCTGGCATTGATTACGGGCCTGGTCTGGGGCGTGGACCACTGGTTATTTGCGCCGCGTCGTGCCGCGCGCGGCAACGCGAAGGAACCACTGCTGGTCGATTACTCGCGCTCGTTCTTCCCGGTGATCGTGATCGTCCTCCTGCTCCGCTCGTTTCTCTACGAGCCATTCCGGATCCCTTCGGATTCGATGATGCCGACGCTGATCCAGGGCGATTTCATCTTCGTCAACAAGTGGCGATATGGCTTGCGCCTCCCGGTCGCGAACTGGAAGGTGCTCGGCATGAGCGAACCGGCGCGTGGCGACGTGATCGTGTTCCGCAAGCCTTCGGAGCCTTCGCTGGTGTTCATCAAGCGGCTCGTCGGACTGCCCGGCGATACGATTCGCGTGGTGGGCTCGCAGGTCTACGTGAACGGTACGCCGTCGCAGATCGTGCCAGGCGAGTTGTATTCAGGGCCCAAGAACGAGCAGTATCCATTCTCGCGGGTGGGCGAGGAGCAGTTCGACGGCGCAAGACACGCCATCATGCTGGATCCCGTGCGACCCGGCATGGAGGGCGAGTGGCGCGTTCCGGATGGCCATTTCTTTATGATGGGTGACAATCGCAACAACAGCCGTGACAGCCGCTTTCCCGAAGTCGGCTTCGTGCCGGAACAGAACGTCATCGGCAAGGCGGAGGCGATCTGGCTGTCATTCAACCCCGGGCCGGGCTCGATCCTGCTTTGGGAACGCATGGGAACCGGAATTCGGTAAGGAGGCATCGTATGCAAGACAGACAGCGGGGCATGACATTCCTCGGCATCCTCGTGATCATCGTCGTGGTCGGCGCCTGGGTCTACGCCGGTATCCGGCTGGTTCCCAAGTACCTCGAATACATGCGTGTGGCGTCGACACTCGAGAGGGTCAGGGACGAATTCTCGTCGAACCCGGAATCGACCGAGATCATGATGCGCAGGTCCATCGAGAAGCATTTCGACATCGATATGGTGACGGTCATTGATTCGAAAGACATTGAGATCAAGAAGGAAGGCGCATCATTCTTCCTGCGCGCCAATTATGAGGATACCGTGCCGCTCGTTTCCAACGTGTCGTTCCTGGTGACATTCGACAAGACCGTCGAGGTCGCCGCGCGCTGAGCCGCGCTGCGGGCGAGGCGTGGACCCCGCGGACTGGCTGCAAGAACACCTGGGCTGCAGTTTCGCCGACGCCGGGCTTCTGGTTCGTGCCCTTACGCACCGCAGCGTCGGGTCGGACAACAACGAGCGACTCGAGTACCTCGGCGATGCGGTGCTGTCCTTCGTTGTCGCCGAAATGCTGTATGAGACCCACCCTGAAGCAAGCGAAGGCGAGCTCTCGCGCTATCGCGCCAGTCTCGTCAGTGGCGACGCGCTTGGCGCGGTCGCGCTCGAGCTGGGTCTCGGTGAGCATCTGCACCTCGGCGAGGGGGAACTCAAATCGGGCGGCCAGCGGCGCGCTTCGATCCTCGCGGATGCGCTCGAGGCGCTGGTCGGCGCGGTCTATCTGGACCAGGGCCTCGATGCGGCGCGCATGGTTGCGGCGCGCCTGTTACGACGGCGCCTGGAAGAGCTACCGCAAGCATCCGAACTGAAGGACGCGAAAACGCGCCTGCAGGAGTGGTTGCAGGGTCGCGGTCTTGGGCTCCCGGAATACCGGGTGCTGGAGATTTCCGGGGAACCGCATGAGCAGCTTTTCCGGGTGCGCTGCGACATCAATGAGCTCGCGATTGCGGCCGAGGCAGAGGGCAGCAGCCGCCGGCGGGCGGAGCAGGAGGCCGCGTCGCTGGTTCTCGAGAATCCAACGCTGCAGGCGCGGAGGTGAGCGCCGCAATTGCGCACCGATGCGGCACAGTCGTGCTGGCCGGCCGCACCAATGTCGGCAAGTCGACACTGTTGAACGCGCTGGTGGGCCAGAAACTCAGCATCGTCACGCCCAAGGCGCAGACCACACGTCAGCGCATCGCCGGGGTGCTGACCCGGCCGGAATTCCAGCTGATTCTGCAGGATACCCCCGGCTTTGGCGCACCCGCCGGCAGGCGCCTGAACCAGACGATGCACCGCGAGGCGGTTGCCGCGATCGCGACAGCGGATGCCGCGATCCTGATCACGGCGGCAACCCGATGGACTTCCGAGGACGACGCGGTGCTTGCGCAGCTCGCGTCCGCCGGCACACCGATTGTCGTTGCGGTCAACAAGATCGACCGCGTGCGGCCGAAGGAACGGCTGCTGCCTTACCTGGAGGAACTTTCCGGACGGCATCCATTCGCGGCCATCGTGCCGGTCTCGGCCTTGCGCGGCGAGAATCTCGCGAGGCTTGTGGACGCGGTCGTAGCGCTCCTGCCGGTAGCGGCGCCGACGTATCCGGGAGACCAGGTGACGGATCGCAACGAGCGGTTCATGGCGGCGGAAGTCGTGCGCGAGAAGCTGATGCTCGCGTTGCACGACGAGTTGCCCTACCGGATCGCGGTCGAGATCGAACGCTTCGAGGACACGCCGGACGGGCGGGTCGAGATCGACGCCATCATCTGGGTCGAGCGTGAAGGACAAAGGAAAATCGTCATCGGGTCCAAGGGCGAGGGCCTCAAGGCCATCGGGCGCGCCGCGCGAATGGAGCTGAATGAGCTGCTCGGCCGGCGCGTGCATTTGTCGACCTGGGTCAAGCTTCGTGAAGACTGGACCGACGATGCCGGCATGCTGCGCCGGCTTGGCCATGATCCGCCATGAGCGCGCCGCGACGCGTGTTGCTGGAGCCGGCATACCTGCTTCACCACCGGCCCTGGAGCGATACCAGCAGGATCCTCGAACTGATGAGCAGGAATCATGGTCGCGTAACGCTGTTCGCGCGCGGCGTGCGCCGTCCCGGTTCGGCGCTGCGTGGCGTGCTCCAGCCATTCGTACCGCTGCTCGTCTCATGGTCGGGTCGGGCGGATGGCGGAACGCTGACCGGGGCGGAGATCGGCGGTGCGCTCCGCCCGCTTCCTCCCGCGCAATTGATGTGCGGCTTCTATCTGAACGAGCTGCTGCTACGGCTGCTGCCGCGCGAGGACCGGCATGATCGCCTGTTCGACGCCTACGCAGACGCGATCGGCCAGCTGGCAGGCAGCGCTGACCACCGGCCGCTGCGGGTCTTCGAGCTGATCCTGCTGGAGGAACTGGGTTACGGCCTCGAACTGGCACGCGATGCCGCGAGCGGCGCGCCATTGGAGCCGGATCGGTACTATCATTTCCAGGCGGGCCGCGGCGTGCTGGCCGCAGGTGACGTGGCTGGCGATCCGGATGCAATCCGGGGCTGCGACATGCTCGCGGTGTCCCGGGGCGAATTCGATCAGCCTGCCGCGCTCGCTGCCGCCAGGCGGATCCTGCGCGCCGCGATTGGCCATTGTCTCGAGGGTCGCGGCCTGCACAGCCGCGAAGTGATGCTGGCATTGCGCCAGCGGGAGCAAGATGCGTGAGCCCGACATCCATCGATCTCGGCGTCAATATCGATCACGTCGCGACGCTGCGGCAGGCCCGCGGTGGACGGTCGCCCGATCCATTGCAGGCGGCGCTGACGGCCGAGCAGTGGGGCGCCGACAGCATCACGCTGCATCTGCGGGAGGATCGTCGCCACATCCAGGACCGCGACGTACAGGCAATGCGCGCTGCGCTGCAGACACACATGAACCTGGAGATCGCGGCGACCGAGGAAATGCTCGATATCGCGGTACGGGTCCTGCCGACCGATGTCTGCCTGGTGCCTGAGCGGCGCAGCGAATTGACCACCGAGGGCGGTCTCGACGTCGTCGGCCAGCAAGCCGTAATCGCGGCGGCCTGTACGCGCCTGCGTAGCGCCGGTATCCGTGTGGCGCTTTTCATCGACCCGGATCTCGCCCAGGTGGACGCGGCGATGCAGAGCGGCGCATCGGTCGTCGAGTTGCATACCGGAAGCTATGCGGAGGCGCGGGGTCCGGAGCTGGCGCGGGAATTCGGACGGTTGCGCGCTGCAGCGCGCCATGCAGCCGTCCACGGTCTCATCACGCATGCCGGGCATGGGCTCGACTACCACAACGTGCAGCCGGTGGCAGCGATCCAGGAACTGGCGGAACTCAATATCGGCCACGCCATCATTGCCCGTGCGGTCATGACGGGCCTCGGCCCGGCGGTTGCGGAGATGAAGCGGCTGATGCGGGAAGCGCGCGGCGCATGATCTTTGGCATTGGCACGGACGTGGTGCGGATCGAGCGCATCGCCGCCGCTTACGAACGCTTTGGCGCCCATTTCGTCGAGCGGCTGCTGTTGCCGGAGGAACGTGCCGTGTTCGATGCCGGTCGCAGGGCGGTCCGCTTCCTGGCGATGCGCTTCGCAGCCAAGGAAGCGATCGTCAAGGCGCTCGGTACCGGGTTCGGTCATGGAGTCTGGATCAGGGATGTCGGTTTCCTCGCCAATGCCTGGGGCCGACCGGAGGTCCTGTTCTCGGCGCGCGGCCGGGCGGTCGCCGACAAACTGGGTGCCGGCGTTGGCCATGTGAGCCTCACCGATGAAGCGGGCCTCGTGATCGCTGTCGCCGTGATGATGAAGAAGTCGTGACCAGTACACTCAATTGCCTGGTATTCGATATCGAGACCATCCCGGATGTCGAGCTCGGCCGCCGCCTGCCGGGCCTCGCCGAGGCTGATGACACGGCGGTCGCCGAAGCGATGTTTGCGCGCCGGACCGAGGAGACCGGATCATCATTCCTGCCCTTCGAGCAGCACCGGGTCGTCGCGATTTCGGCTGCGCTGCGGACGGGCGACGAACTGCAGGTGTGGAGCATCGGCAGTCTCGAGAGCACCGAGGACGACCTGATCCGCCGGTTCTTCGGCGGCCTGGAGAAATTGCGGCCCACGCTCGTTTCCTGGAATGGATCCGGTTTCGACCTGCCGGTCCTGCACTACCGGATGCTGAAACACGGCATCGCCGCGCCAACCTACTGGGATACCGGTGAGCTGGACCGCGACTTCCGCTGGAATAATTATCTGAGCCGCTATCACACGCGGCACACCGATCTGATGGATGTGCTGTCCGGCTACCAGCCGCGCGGGCGAGCAAGCCTTGAGCATGTCGCGGAACTCCTGGGGCTGCCCGGCAAGCTCGGCATGGGTGGCGACAAGGTCTGGGACGCGTGGCGGGAAGGGCGCCTGGCCGAGATCCGCGACTACTGCGAAACGGATGTGTTGAACACCTATCTCATTTTCCTGCGATTCGAGCTGATCCGCGGACGGCTGACACCGGCGATGCATGACAGCGAGCTTGCGCGGGTGCGCTCCTGGCTCGGCGAGCGCAAGGAAGCGCATTGGCGCGGGTTTGAGGCCGCCTGGAAGGCCCGTTGAATCCTGCAGAGGAGCCGGAGACCGCCGAGATCAGCTCGCTCGATCATGAGGGGCGCGGCGTGGCGCGGATCGACGGCAAGGCGGTTTTCGTCGAGGGAGCGTTGCCCGGCGAGCAGGTGCGCCTGCGGCGGACCCACAGGCGAAGGCGGCATGACGAGGCTGTCATGGTGGAGTTGCTGCGGGCCTCGCCGGATCGCGTTACCCCGCGCTGCCGGCATTTCGGTTTGTGCGGCGGCTGCTCGCTGCAGCATCTCGCGCACGCTGCACAACTCGTCGCCAAGGGCAGTCAGGTGGCGGAGGAACTCGAGCGCATCGGCGGGGTGCGTCCCGCTACCTGGTTGGCGCCGCTGGCAGGCCCGGTCTGGTCCTATCGGCGCCGCGCGCGCCTGGGCTGCAAGTACGTCGTTGCCAAGGGCCGGGTGCTGGTCGGATTTCGCGAGCGCGGCAGCCCTTATCTCGCCGACCTCCAGCACTGCGAGGTCCTGGTCGAGCCAGTGGGCAACCTGATCGCGGAACTCGCGGAGCTGATCGGCGGGCTCAGCATCCGCGACCGATTGCCGCAGATCGAAGTCGCGGCCGCCGACAATGCGATCGTGCTCGTTTTGCGCGTGCTGGATCCGCCGAGCGAGGCCGATCTCGCAAAGCTCCGGGAATTCCAGGCGCGGCGTGCAATCGAACTGCACCTGCAGCCCGGCGGCCTCGACACGGTCGTGCCGCTGACACCGCCGGCGACCGCGCTGCGATACGCACTGCCGGACGTGCCGGCAGGCATCGGCTTTGCGCCGACCGACTTCATCCAGGTGAATGCCGGACTGAATCGCCAGATGATCGAGCGCGCGCTCGAGCTGTTGTCGCCCCGTGCGGATGACAAGGCGCTGGACCTTTTCTGCGGGCTGGGTAATTTCAGCCTGCCGCTGGCCCGTCGCGTGGCCCGCGTCACCGGCATCGAAGGCGACGCGGGCCTGGTCGCGCGTGCCCGGGAGAATGCCCTGCAGAATGGCATCGACAACGGGGAGTTTCATGCGGCTGACCTTTTCGCCAACGTATCGCATTGGCCGTGGGCCGGGCGCGACTATGACCTGGTGCTGCTCGACCCTCCGCGCGCGGGTGCCCGCGAGGTCCTGCCGGTGCTCGTGGCAAGCAGACCCAGGCGCATCGTGTACATTTCCTGCCACGCGGCTACGCTCGCCCGCGATGCGGGGATCCTCGTGCAGCAGCATGGCTACAATCTCGTCGCGGCCGGCATCATGGACATGTTTCCGCACACGTCGCACGTCGAATCGATCGCCCTGTTCGAGCCTGCAGGCGGCAGGCGCGTGGCGGGTGGCCGGGCATGACTCTGGGCCCGGTCATGGTGGACCTGAAGGGCATCGCGCTCGAGCCTGACGAGCGCGAATTGCTGGGGCACCCGCTGGTCGGCAGCGTGATCCTGTTCAGCCGCAACTACGAAACCCCCGACCAGCTGGCGCGACTCGTCGCGGAGATCCATGCAATCCGCTCACCGGCATTGCTGGTCGCTGTCGATCAGGAAGGCGGCCGCGTGCAGCGCTTCCAGCAGGGATTCACCCGATTGCCCTCGATGCGTGCGGTCGGGCGCCGCTACGTCGGCGATCGGGGCGAGGGACTTGCACTCGCGCGCCGGCTTGGATGGCTGATGGCAGCGGAGCTGCGCGCACTCGGCATCGACCTGTCATTCGCGCCCTGCGTGGACCTCGACTATGGCGTCAGCCAGGCGATCGGCGATCGCGCCTTGCATGTGAATTCGGCAGCCGTCGGCGAGCTTGGCGTCGCCTACATGCTGGGCATGCGGGAAGCCGGGATGGCGGCGACCGCCAAGCATTTTCCGGGGCACGGCGCGGTGGCCGCCGACTCGCATGTATCGGTGCCCGTGGACCGACGCGGCTGGACCGACATCGCCGCCGACCTGCTGCCATATCGCCGGATGATCGCCAATGGCCTGACATCTGTCATGGCGGCCCATGTCGTATTTCCCGAGGTGGACGCCCTGCCCGCGAGCCTGTCACCGCACTGGATCCGTGAGGTGCTGCGCGGCGAGCTCGGCTTCCAGGGCGCCGTCTTCGCGGACGATCTCTCGATGGGAGGCGCAGCGGCATTCGGCGATATCACCGCGCGTGCCGAACTGGCACTCGCGGCCGGCTGCGACGTGCTGCCGGTTTGCAACGATCGCGTTGCCGTGCTTCAGCTGCTGGGCAGCATGCGGCGTACGGTCGACCCGGTCGGCGGCTTGCGTCTCGCCCGCCTGCATGGTCGCGACGGCCTTGAATCGCAGGCCCTGACATCCGATTCGCGCTGGCAAGAGGGTGTCACCGCGGCGCAACGCTGCCTGGAACGACCCGAGCTTCATCTCGAGGGCGAGCGCAACGTCTGACCGGAAAGCCGCACGCTGAAGGCTGGATCAGGCTCCGAGCGTCAAAAGCAGTTCGTCAGCGACCTTCAGGCGCGTCGGGCCATCGGCGTTTGGCAGCTTGATGCGCAGGCGGTGCGAGCCGTCGAGCCGGAATTTCCCGCCGCTCACCTGGACCAGCCGGATGACCTGTGCGGGATCGACACGATGCTCGCTGGCGAATTCCACGACACCGGCCGTCGCACCGATTTCGAGACGGCGGATCCCGAGGCCTGCCGCCCGCAGCTTGAGCTGGTGTACGCGGAACATCGTCTGCGCGGGCGGCGGCAGCGGACCGAACCGGTCGATCATTTCCACCTGCAGGTCATCCAGTTGTGCGGCATCCGGGGCGCTGGCCATGCGCTTGTAAAGCTGCAGGCGCAGATGCACGTCCGGCATGTAGTCTTCCGGCAGCAGGGCGGGCAGTTGCAGATCGACTTCCGGTCCCGAGTGCAATGGGCGCTCCAGGTCGGGTTCGCGCCCCTCACGCAAAGCATGCACGGCGCGGTCGAGGAGTTCCAGATACAGGCCGATGCCGATCTCCTGGATCTGGCCGCTTTGCTCCTCACCGAGCAACTCACCGGCGCCACGGATCTCCAGATCCTGGGTTGCCAGCGTGAATCCTGCGCCGAGATCCTCCAGCGCCTCGATGGCCTCGAGGCGCCTGGCGGAATCTGCCGGAAGTGCCGCCTTCGGGGGTGCGATCAGGTAGGCCCAGGCGCGATGGTGCGAACGTCCGACGCGACCGCGCAGCTGGTGCAATTGCGCGAGGCCGAAGCGTTCTGCGCCGTCGATCAGGATTGTATTGGCAGTCGGCACGTCGATCCCGGACTCGATGATGGTCGTGCACACGAGAACTTCGAACCGACGATGATAGAAATCGAGCATCAGCCGTTCGAGATCGCGCTCGCGCATGCGGCCGTGACCGACACGCACCGTGGCTTCGGGCACCAGCCGGCGCAGGCGTTCCGCAAACGGCTCGATATCCTCGATTGTGTTGTGGACGACATACACCTGTCCGCCGCGGCGGATCTCGCGCAGACAGGCTTCCCGCACGAGGCTATCACTCCATTCGCAGACAAATGTCTCAATCGCCATCCGCTCGGCCGGCGGCGTCGTCATCAGCGAGAGTTCGCGCAGGCCACCGAGCGCCATGTTGAGCGTGCGTGGGATCGGCGTTGCCGTCAGCGTCAGCATGTCCACGTCGGCGCGCATCTGCTTCAGGCGCTCTTTGTGTCCGACGCCGAAACGGTGTTCCTCATCGACGACCACGAGCCCCAGGTCCCGGAACAGGACATCGCGCTGCAACAGCCGATGCGTGCCGATGACGACGTCCACACTGCCCGCTGCCAGCCCAGCGATAACCTCGCGCTGTTCCACGGCAGTGCGGAATCGCGACAGGTTCTCGACCTTGATCGGCCAGTCCGCGAAGCGGTCGGCAAATGTCTGCGTATGTTGCTGGGCGAGCAGCGTGGTCGGGACCAGCACGGCGACCTGCCTGCCGCCCTGCACGGCAGCAAATGTTGCGCGCAATGCGACTTCGGTCTTGCCGAATCCAACATCGCCGCAGATGACCCGGTCCATGGGCGAGCCTGCCCGCATGTCGGCGAGCACGGCGTCGATGGCGTCCCGCTGGTCCACGGTTTCCTCGAATGGGAACCCCGCCTCAAATGCGCGATAAGCGGACTCGTCGAATTCGATCGCGCGTCCCTGCCGGGCTGCGCGCCGTGAGTAAAGATCCAGGAGTTCAGCGGCGACATCGCGCAGGCGCTCGGCCGCGCGGCGGCGTGCCCTGGCCCACTGTTCCGTGCCGAGCTTGTGCCAGGGTGCCGCGTCCGGCGAGCCGCCCGTGTAACGCGTCACCCGGTCGAGTGCATGCACCGGCACGTACAACAGATCGCCACCGGCGTACTCGATGACCAGGAATTCGGCCGGATTGCCGTCCACCTGCATGACCCGCAGGCCGCGGTAGCGCCCGACGCCGTATTCCTCGTGCACGACCGGCGCGCCGGGCGACAACGCGGCGAGTTCGCGCAGGATGGCTTCCGGATCGCGATCCGCACGCCGGCGCCGCCGCTCCTGGCGCGCTCGCTCGCCAAACAGCTGGTCTTCGGCGACCACTGCGACATGCCGGTCCGGCAGAACCAGCCCGCGCACATCCGGCGCGACGGCGATGGCCAATGACTGCTCACCCGATGCAAACCCGACCCAATTGGCAACCTCGACGGCGTGCAGGTCCTGGCGCCGCAGCAGCTCGAGCAGGAGTTCGCGCCGGCCCGCCGAATCGGCAGTCAGTAGTACGCGACCCGCAAAGCGCGCGCGGAAAGCCGCGAACACCGCTGCGGGCAGGGCGGCGCGCGCATCGGCGCGCAGTTCAGGTGGCGGTTCCGAGCCGAAGTTGCGGATCGGCAGCAGCGCGGCGAGCGGCTCAGCCTTGACGGAGGTCACGAGTACCCGCGGGTGTTTCGAGAGCGCCGTGGAGATCGCATCGGCAGATGCAAAAGCCTCGGCGGGCGGCAGGATAGGGCGCTCGCGATCGTGGCGCCTCTGCTCGTAACGGTCCTCGACTTCGGCCCAGGCCAGCGGCAATGCATGCTCGAGGTCCGCCGTATCGACGATGACCGCTGCAGGCGGCAGGTACTCGGCGAGTGTCGCCGTCCGGTCGAAGAAGAACGGCAGCCAGGCCTCGATGCCGGCTGGGGCAAGCCCCTGCGTCACGGCCCGATAGACGGGACTGGCCTGTGGGTCGCCTTCGAAACGCTCGCGCCAGCGGCTGCGAAATCCGGCGACCGCCGCAGGCGTCGTCGGAAACTCACGCGCTGGCAGCAAACGAACAGTGTCGAGCCGTTCAGCGGAACGTTGGTCGGCGGGATCGAAACTGCGGATGCTTTCGATCTGGTCATCGAACAGGTCGAGACGGAAAGGTTGGGCCGCTCCGGCTGCGTAGAGATCGAGGACCGATCCGCGCACGGCGAATTCGCCGGGACTCAGGACCTGCGTGACATGCGCATAACCTGCGCCAGCCAGGCGCGCACGCAGCCGCGCCAGATCGATGCGCTCTCCGGTCCTGAGCTCAAAGGCGTGCGCATCGATGAATCGTCGCGGCGGCAGCCGGTCGAGCAACGCTGCTTTGGTCGTGACGATCAGGCCGCGTTGGAGATCCGGCAGGGCGGCCAGCGTTTGCAGGCGCTGTGACACGATGTCGGGGTGCGGCGAGAAGGGGTCGTAGGGCAGGGTCTCGCGGTCTGGAAAGGACAGCAGGGTCTGGCCCTGCCCGGCGAAGAACGCCAGTTCCGACAGCGTCTGGTCCGCCTCGCGACCCGTCGGCACGACGACCAGCACCGGCGCCGGCGCAGCTTCGGCGAGCGCCCAGGCCAGGCTGCTGCCATAAAGTTCGCCCCATCGGGTAGCCCCCGGGGCTGCAGGCAGTACGATCCTGTGGTCGTTTTCGCTCACGAAGCTCCCCGCAGGCAGAACACCCCGTTCCGGGCGTGCCCGGCGGGGTCAGGGAGCGCAGGATACCCGCGCCAGAGCCGGCCGCAAGGCGGGCCAGCCACAAGGCAGGCCGACCTGCTGCTATCTCACGATAACGGCGTGCAGAACGCGGTCATTTTCGAAGTACACAGCAAACTGGGCATAGTCCCAGCGCGTGATGGGGGGCTGGCCGACCGCCGCATGGCGGGTGACGGGCTCGCCATAGCGGCTCTGCACCGTGGACATCGAGCTACCCCGTTGCGGGCGTTCGACGGCGGTCGCGGGGTCCGCCGTCGGCACGCTCTGTGTCTCCGCCCAGGCGGGGCCCGTTGTGAGCAGCGCGAACAGCAGCAATGTGCGTACGATAGTCATCGAGATTCCTCCGCCGGGCAGTGTAGCACCGGCTGGAAATCTGGCGAGATTGCTACGATAAATCCTTGATAGGCATCCCGAATTTGGCCAATAAACACCGATGCTGACTCCTCTGCCCCTGGGCCTCGGCCTGCGCTACGTGCGCGCCCACAAGCACCAGTATTTCGTCTCTTTCATCAGCTGGGTATCGCTCTCGGGTGTTTGTCTCGGCGTCGCCGCCTTGATCACGATCCTGTCGGTCATGAATGGCTTCGAGGGCGAGTTACGGAGCCGCCTGCTGGCGCTTTCGGCGCATGCGTCCTTGCCGTCGCCGGCTGGAGTCGCCGCACTCAAGGACCTGGCAGTCCGTGCCCGGCAGCAGCCCGGCGTCACCGATGCCCTGCCATTCATCGAGGTGCAGGGGCTGGTATCTGACGGCCCGAAACTCGCGGGCGTGGCGCTGCGCGGCATCGCTGCTTCGGACTTTGGACCAGACGCTGTCTTGCGTACCGCGATGCAGGAAGGCTCGCTCGACGCGCTGGTCGCGGGCAGCGATCGCATCGCACTCGGCCGCGCGCTCGCGATCGAGTTGCAGGTCGGCATCGGCGACACAGTGACGGTGTTGCTCCCGCGCATCGATGCCGATGGGAGTCTGACGCCTCGCATCGGCGCCTTCAAAGTCGCCGGCCTGTTCGAGATTGGGCTGGCCGATCACGATGCCGTGATGGGATTCGCCGCACTCGAGGACGTCGCAAGGCTTGCCGGACCCTCGGCTCCTGCTGGAGTGCACCTGTTCTTCGCGGATCCCTTCGACGCTCCGCGGCTCGCAGCCGCCGTCGCCAGCGCCCTCGGCACGGGCCCTGCGCGCGACTGGACCGTCGATCATGCAGCCTATTTTCACGCGATCCGCCTCGAGAAGACGATGATGACGGTGATACTGCTGCTGATAGTTTCGGTCGCCGCATTCAACATCGTGGCGAGTCTCGTCATGGTGGTCGCGGAGAAACGCAGTGACATCGCGATCCTGCGCACGATGGGCCTTTCGCGCGCCAGCGTCATCGGCGCGTTCATCGTGCAGGGCACGGTCATCGGGTGGATCGGCACGCTGGCCGGTGTCGGTCTCGGGATCCTGCTCGCGCTCTATGCGGGCGACATCACGCCGGTGCTGGAGCGCTTGTTCGGCTTCCAGATATTCGATGCCGATGTCTACTACATCACGCGCATCCCCTCGGAGCTGCGTGGTGCCGATGTCGCCCTGGTCGCCGGGGCGGCACTCGTGCTGACGCTGGTGTCGACGATTTACCCGGCCCGGAAGGCTGCTGCGACCGAGCCTGCCGAGGCGCTTCGTTATGAATGAACGCTCGCGCGGCCCGGCCGCCTATGCCTGGTGGATCGGTGCGCGCTATCTGCGGGCGCGCCGCGAAAATCGCTTTGTCGGGTTCATCTCGGGGATCTCGATGGCCGGCATCGCACTCGGAGTTGCCGTGCTGATCGCCGTGCTGTCGGTCATGAATGGATTCGAACGCGACCTGCAGGCAAGGATCCTGGGTGTGGTGTCCCATGCGACGCTCGAGGGCACGGACGGAAGGCTCGACGACTGGCGGGAACTGCGCCGCCGCACCAGCGGCCGGCCCGGCGTCGTGGCGATTGCGCCGTTCATCGAAGGGCGCGGCATGCTGGTCGTCGCAGACCGGTCCGCGGCCGTTGAGCTGCGCGCCGTGGAGCCTGCGGACGAAAGCGCCGTTTCATCCCTGCACCGGCATCTCAGCGGTGGTGGGCTGGAACAGCTGGAACCAGGCGCCTACCGCATCCTGCTGGGGCACACGCTGGCCACGGAGCTGCATCTGGCCATAGGCGACACCGTGCTGGTCGTCATCGCGCAGGGCAACGTGACACCCGCCGGTGTCGTGCCGCGCATGCGGCGATTCACGGTGGCAGGGCTCATCGATGTCGGCATGTACGAATACGATCGCGGCCTCGCCCTGTTGCACCTTGAAGACGCGCGCCGGCTCTATCGGATGGGCGATTCGGTGACAGGATTGCGCTATGCGTTTGCCGACGCAGGAACCGCGGGCCGGCAGATCCGCGAGCTTGCCGAAGGCCTCGGCGGCAGCTACCTCGTCAGCGACTGGAGCCGCCGTCACGCGAACTTCTTCCGCTCGATCCAGGTCACCAAGTCGATCATGTTCGTGGTGTTGCTGCTGGTCGTCGCAGTCGCGGCGTTCAACATCATCTCGACGCTCGTGATGGTCGTGAAGGAAAAGCGCTCCGATATCGCAATCCTGCGCACCCTGGGCGGCACGCCGCGCGACATCCTGACGATATTCGTCGTGCAGGGCGCCGCGATCGGCTTTGTCGGGACCGGCGCGGGCATCGGGCTGGGCCTGCTGATTGCGCACAACATCACGGCAATCGTCGGCGGCCTCGAACGCCTGCTGGGCATCACGCTCGTGGATCCGCAGGTCTATTTCATCTCGGAGTTGCCGGCTGACGTGCAGTCCGGGGACGTCCTGGTAATCGCAGCGACGGCGCTCGTGCTCGGCGTTGCGGCGACCCTCTATCCGGCCTGGCGCGCAGCCAGCACGCAGCCGGCCGAAGCTCTCCGTCATGAGGTTTGAGACACCAGCATGAATGACTCGGTGGTGCTGGCCTGCGAAGGCCTGGTCAAGGAATTCCGGCAGGGGCCCGCTACGTTGAGCGTGCTGCGAGGCGTTAATGTGTCGATTCGCCGCGGCGAGCGCCTTGCGGTCGTCGGCGCGTCGGGATCCGGCAAGACGACGCTGTTGCAACTGCTGGGCGGGCTCGATCTTCCAACTTCCGGCCGCGTGCTGATCGATGGCCGCGAGATGTCCGCGCTGCCGGATGTCGAGCGCGGCAGGCTGCGCAATGTCGCGATCGGATTCGTGTACCAGTTCCACCACCTGTTGCCGGAGTTCAGCGCGCTCGAGAATGTGGCGATGCCGCTCCTGATACGCCGGCTGCCGCGTGCAGAGGCCAATGAAAGGGCGCGGACTCTGCTGGCGCGCGTCGGGCTCGCGGATCGCCTCACGCATCGGCCCTCCGAATTGTCCGGCGGCGAGCGTCAGCGCGCGGCGGTCGCGCGCGCGCTGGTGACACAGCCGCGCATCGTGCTGGCTGACGAACCGACGGGTAATCTGGATGGCGCCCACGCACGGCAGGTATTCGCGCTGATGATGGAGCTGAATCGCGAATTGGGCACCAGTCTCGTCATCGTCACGCACGATACGCGGCTCGCCGCGCGCATGGATCGGGTGCTGACGCTGGAAGAGGGATTACTGCTCGAACGCACCGGCTGACACCGCAATGCCGTGAGTAAAGCCGATCGATGATCGGCGCTGGCCCCTGACGGACGATCCGCGATGCCCTGGCTCGTGCTGGCCTTCTGTGCTGGCGCCGCCGCCGTTCATTTTTTTCCCGAGCTGCCGCCGCAGGCCGGCCTGCTGGCGATCGCCATGGCGGGAATGATTGTCCGGCGCCGATGGCCGGTAGTTGCGGCGCTGCTGTTCGGGCTTGCCTGGACCGCATTCGGGGCAAGGCAAATCGTTGCCGACGACTGGCCATGTGCACGCGATCGCGAGGTCGTCGAGCTGCATGGGGTCGTGAGCGCCCCGGCCACTATGCGCGAAGGACGCGTCGAATTCGACATTCGTGTGGTCGATCCGGCCGGATCAGGCGCGCCGGCGCATCTGCGGCTCAGCTGGTACGAGGCAACCGCAATTCCGCTGCCAGGCCAGCACTGGCGCTTGACGGCACGACTGCGCTGTCGCAGCGGCTTCTCGAATCCCGGAACGCCCGAGCGGGAACTTGAATTGTTGCGGCAGGGAATCGGCGCCACCGGATACATCGTTACCGGATCCAAGCCAATGCTGCTCGCAGACCTGCCATGGCAATACCCGGTGCAGCGACTGCGCGCGCGCATCGCTTCCGATATCAGCAGGTCGCCGTCATCCAGCGCCTCGGCAGCGGTACTTCAGGGCCTCTCGGTGGGTGCGCGTGGCAATGTGCCCGTGAAACTGTGGGAGGCGTTTGCCGCGACCGGCATTACGCACCTGATTGCAATCTCGGGTCTGCACGTCACCGGTTGCGCCCTATTTGCGCTGCTCTTGCTGCGGGTCGCATGGCGGTTCCCGTGGGTCAGGCCACGGCGGGGCAGGATCGCCATCGAGATGGCTGTTGTGGTGGTGACCACGATCGCCTATGCGGCGCTCGCGGGTGCTTCACTGCCGACACTGCGGACGCTCGTGATGGTCGGAATCGTTTCATGGCAGCGGGTGCTGCGGCGTGCCATGCCGGTGCACCTGTCATTGGCGCTCGCCGCCCTGCTGCTGGTTGCAGCCGACCCGCTCGCCGTGAGTTCGACCGGATTCTGGCTGTCATTCGTGGCAACCGCTGCCTTGCTGTCCCTGATCGACGCGGGGCCTGGATGGCCGGACCGCCTGTGGGCATTCCTGCGCGCACAGGCGGCGATCCTCTTGCTGCTCACACCGGTACTGGCTGTCGCTTTCGGCCGGCTCTCATTCATTGCGCCGCTCGTGAATGCAATCGCGATACCGGTTTTCAGCTTCGTGCTGCTGCCTGTCATCCTGCTGGCAACGGCGCTCACCGCGCTTTGGCCCGGCAGCGCCGACGGTATCTGGCAGGCGCTGGCCGCCGGTCTCGATGCAACCTGGCCGTGGTTGATCGCGGCAGGCCAGCTGGAATTCGCGACCTGGTGGCCGACTGCGCAGCCCATGGCACTCGTTATCACGACTGGCGCGATTGCGTTCGTTTCGCTGCTGATTCCACTGCGTGGCCTTCACATCGCAGCTGCCGTGATGCTCATGGCTGTCGTGCTGGGACGCGGCGAGCGGCCGGCAGAGAATGCCTGGACCCTGACGGTGCTCGATGTGGGGCAGGGCCTCGCAACCGTCGCTCAGACCCGCAATCACGTACTCGTCTTCGATACCGGGCCGCGCTGGCGCGATGGTTCGGCGGCCGCACGGGTTTCTTTGCTGCCCTGGTTGCGCGCGCGTGGCATCCGTCGAATCGACCGGCTGGTACTCAGTCATGACGACAGTGATCACACCGGCGGAGCCGATCTGCTGCGAAAAACTCTTCCGGTGGCCGAACTCATCGTGGGCCCGGGGGTGAAGACGAGGGGATCCTCGAGGCCGTGCCGGCGCGGCGATGGCTGGCACTGGGATGGCGTGGCATTCCAGGTACTGCATCCGGCGAGCGGAGCCCATGGCAGCGACAATGACAATTCATGTGCGCTTCGTATCAGCGGAGTCGGGGGCAGTGCATTGTTGCTGGCCGATCCCGAGGTGGATGCCGAGGAAGAGCTCCTGTCGCAGTCGCTGGTCGCGGATGTCGTGCTCGTGCCGCACCATGGCAGTCGCACGTCATCCGGGCCGCGTCTCATCGCGGCCGTCGGCGCGCGTCTCGGCATCGTCTCGGCGGGTTTTGGCAATCGCTGGAATATGCCCGATGCGGGGGTTATCGCACGCTGGCGTGGCGCTGGTGCAACCGTACTGACCACGGCCGATGTCGGTGCCGTCACCGTGAATTTCGCGGCTGCTCCGGGCGGAATTGAGGTCCAGGCGTATCGACTGAAATCGCGGCGCTGGTGGCGCAGGGGTGCGTCCCAGTGAACGGGTAGGGCATCGATACGGCGGTCACGCTATCATGCCGCCGCATGTGGGAAATCATCGTTGCCGGCGGCCCGGTCATGGTGCCGATCATCCTGTGCTCGGTGGTCGCCGTGGCCATCGTGGTCGAGCGCCTTTGGACATTGCAGCGCAAGCGCGTCATTCCACGCGAGCTGACGGACCGTGTGTGGAAACTGGTTGAAACCAGAACCCTGAATGACGGTCACATCGAGGCGCTCGCGCGCAACTCCCCGTTGGGCCGGGTGCTGGCCGCGGGGCTTGCGAACCGCAATCACGGGCGCGAGATCATGAAAGAGGTGATCGAGGACACCGGACGGCACGTGGTCCACGAACTCGAGCGGTTCCTGAACACGCTCGGCACGATTGCCGCGATGTCCCCCCTGCTCGGACTGCTCGGTACCGTGACCGGGATGATCGCGGCCTTCAACGCGATTACGGAGGCGGGCGTCGGTGACCCGCGCGCACTGTCGGGCGGTATCGGTGAGGCGCTCATTACGACCGCGGCCGGCCTGATGGTCGCGATTCCAGCGTTGTTCGCCTACCGCTACCTGCGCGGCGTCGTGGACGCCCTGGTCGTGGACATGGAAAAGGAGGCAATCCGGCTGGTGCAGGCATTCGATCGAATGGGGGTGCATTCGCAGGCTACTGTGCGGCGGCGTGAAGCGGCCTCATGAGACTCGGTTCCAGACGCAGCGAGGATCCGGAATTGAATATGACGTCACTGATCGACGTCGTGCTGCTGCTGGTCATCTTTTTCATGCTGTCGACCACGTTTGTCAAGGAAGGCCGCCTGCGCGTCGAACTTCCGGAAGCAAACGCCACGCCGGCCGAAGCGCCGCTGGATCCACTCGTCATCACGATCACAGCCCAGGGCGGCTACCGCGTCAATGAACGCACGCTCGTCAACAATGCGCGCGAAACCTTGCGCGCTGCATTGCAGAAAGTGGCCGGCAGCGAGACCCACCGCCCGGTGACGATCCGCGCCGATGCCCGCGCGACCCACCAGTCCGTCGTGACTGCGATGGACGTGGCCGCGCACCTCGGCTTTACGCAGGTCAACATTGCAACCATCAGCCAGCAAACGGAAGAATGACCGCGACCTGGCGCCGCTGAACACCAGCGGTCTCGGGATCTATATGCGGCTCATGGCGTATGCCAAGCCGCACTGGCCGATGTTCCTGCTGGGCGTTGTCGGCATGGTGCTGTTTGCGTCTGTCGACACGGGTCTTGCCTGGCTCGTCAAGAAATTCCTGGACGGCGCCTTTGTCGAGCGCGACCGGCATGTGCTGACGCTGGTGCCAGCCGGCATCATCGTGTTGTTCACAGCCCGCGGCATCGGCGACTACCTGGCCGTCTACGCTCCCGGTTGGGTGGGCCGCCACGTCATCAAGGCCATGCGGAGCGATGTCTTCGCCCGCTACCTGCAATTACCAACGGCATTCTTCGACCGCAATGGCATCGCGCAGCTCCTGTCACGCCTGACCTACAACATCGAGCTGGTCGCGGAAGCCGCGACCACGGCGATTACCTCGCTGATCCGCGACACGCTGACGATCGCCGGCCTGCTCGGCTGGTTGTTCTTCATGAACTGGCGACTGACTGCTTTCGCATTGGCAGTGGCGCCGCTGATCATCGGCCTGATGCGCGTCACGAGCCGGCTGTTCCGGCGCTACAGCATGCGAATCCAGGCCTCCATGGGCGACGTCACGCGCGTAGCAAAGGAAGCGCTCGAGAGCCACCGGATGATCAAGGTCTTCAATGCGCAGCCGCAACAGTACGGCTCGTTCGAGCAGGTCAATGAACGCAATCGCGCGAGCTTCATGAAGCTCGTGGCGGTAAGGGCGGTGTCGAGCCCGGTCGTACAGGTGATCGCGGCATTCGGCCTGGCGGCCGTCATGTATGTCGCAATCCGTGACGTGCTGGAGAAAGGACTGTCGGTCGGCGAGTTCACCTCGTTCCTGACGGCATTGCTGCTGGTCACCGCGCCGCTGCGCCGGCTCGTCAGCGTCGTCGGGCCGCTGCAGCAGGGCATCGCTGCGGGCCAGAGTGTGTTCGAGATACTCGACACGGCGGCCGAGGACCAGGGTGGATCCCGTCGCATCGAGCGCGCCCGCGGAGAAATCGAGTTTCGCGGCGTCAACTTTACCTATGATCTGGAGAAGGGCAGCGTGCTGCGCGACATCAGCTTCAAGGCAGCGCCTGGCGAGACGGTTGCAATCGTCGGGCGCTCCGGCAGCGGCAAGTCGACGCTCGTGAGCCTGCTGCCGAGATTTTACGACCCCGATTCTGGACAGGTGCTGCTGGATGGCGTCGGGTTACGCGATTACCGGCTGCTGGACCTGCGCAACCAGCTTTCCCTGGTGAGCCAGGAAGTCATGCTGGTAGACGACACGATCCGCAACAACATCGCTTTCAGCGCACCCGGTGCCGATGCCGTCGCGGTCGAGCGCGCAGCCCGTGCCGCGCACGTGCTGGATTTCGCCGACGAATTTCCCCACGGCCTTGACACGGAAATCGGCGAGCGCGGTGCGCTCTTGTCCGGTGGCCAGCGCCAGCGCGTCGCGATCGCGAGGGCACTGCTCAAGAATGCGCCGGTGCTGATCCTGGACGAGGCGACGTCGGCGCTCGATGCGGAATCGGAGAGGGTGGTGCAGGATGCGATCACGGCGCTGCTGCGCGATCGCACGACGCTTGTCATCGCCCACCGCCTGTCCACTATCGAGAATGCCGACCGGATCATCGTGCTGGACGACGGTCGCATCATCGAGTCGGGTACCCATGCCGAACTGCTGGCAGCCGGCAGCGTCTATGCGGCGCTGCACCGGATGCAGTTCAACGTCTAGGCATCCTCGTGCCGCATGAATGGCTCATCGAGACCTGGTACGGTGGTGGTCGGCGTGGCTGGTGGCTGCAGCCATTGGCCTGGCTGTTCGCGGCCATGGCCGGACTACGGCGATTCGCGTACCGGCATCGCTTGTTGCGGAAATACCGCCCGCTGCGACCCGTGGTGGTGGTCGGTAACCTGACCGTCGGCGGCACGGGCAAGACACCACTCGTCATCTGGCTCGCCGGCGAGCTCGCTGCGCGCGGCCTGCGCATCGGCATTGCGAGCCGCGGTTATCGTGGTGCTGGTGGACCGGCGAGGTTGATCACCGATGCCGATGATGCCGCATCGGCCGGCGACGAAGCCCTGCTGCTGCATCGTCGCTTGCGGCTGCCCGTGGCGATCGCAGCCCGCCGGGCTGACGCCGTGCGCTTGCTGGAGCCGCTGTGCGATCTCATCCTGGCAGACGATGGCCTGCAGCACTATGCGCTTGAACGGGACCTGGAAATCGTGGTCATCGACGGCTCCCGCGGGCTTGGCAACGGGCGCCTGCTGCCGGCCGGCCCGCTACGCGAGCCACGCACCCGGCTGAACGAAGTCGATGCCGTGGTCGTGAACGGCACCGGGTTCACCCGGCCAGGCGCGCTCTCGATGAATCTTGTGCCAGTCGCGGTGGTCGCACTCGACAGCGGCGAGCGGCGGCCGCTCGCCGCATTTTCTGGCCGCAGAGTCCACGCCATCGCGGCGATCGGCAATCCACAGCGGTTCTTCGCGATGTTGCGCGAGCACGGCTTGAGTCTCGAGGAGCATCCGCTGCCTGATCACATGGCGATCCCGGCCACGGCGATTGGCAATGATGGTGGACAAGCCGTGCTGATGACCGAGAAAGATGCCGTAAAATGCCCGAAAGGCCGCCTGGAGAATGTCTGGTATGTCGAAGTCGATGCGCACATCGAAGGCCCGGCGGCAATTGCAATGCTGAACCAAATCGTCAGTCTCGTCCGAGACCGTAACCTGGGAGCGTGAATTGATGGATGACAAGCTGATCGACATCCTGGCCTGCCCTGTCTGCAAAGGCCCGTTGCAGTGGATTCGCGATTCACGCGAGCTCCTGTGCCGCGCCGACCGTCTGGCCTACCCGCTGCGCGACGACATTCCCGTCATGCTGCCGGATGAAGCCCGCCGCCTGTCGCTGGACGATCCCGCACTCGCGGGGCGCTGAATGTTTCGCGTCGCCATTCCCGCCAGATTCGCCTCGACGCGGTTGCCCGGCAAAGTGCTCGCGCCGATCGCCGGCCGGCCAATGATCGAGCACGTGCACCGACTCGCGGTGCAATCAAGCGCCTTCGAGGTCGTCGTCGCAACTGATGACGAGCGCGTGCGGGCGGCCTGCGCCGCATTTGGTGCCGAAGTCGAGTTGACGTCCAGAGACCACCCATCAGGCACCGACCGGATTGCCGAGATCGCGCGGCGCCGAGGCTGGGCGGATGATTCGATCGTGGTCAACGTGCAGGCGGACGAGCCCTTGTTGCCGCCGGCACTGATCGACCAGGCTGCCAGCCTGCTGGCCAACGATCCGGGCGCGGATATCGCGACACTTTGCACGCCGATCACGGCCATCGAGGAATATCTCGACCCGAATGTCGTCAAAGTCGTCATGCGCGCCGATCGGCGCGCCTTGTATTTCAGCCGGGCGCCGATTCCCTGGAATCGCGATGGTGCGACGGGAGGTCTTGCCAGCCAGCAGGATTATCGGGGATCCTGGCGACACGTCGGGATCTATGCCTATCGGCTTGGCGCCTTGCAACGTCTGGCGGCGTCGCCACCGTCGGCGCTTGAGCGGCTCGAACGGCTTGAGCAGTTGCGGGCGCTGCAGATGGGGCTTGCGGTCGCTGTGGCCGTAGCAGACGCGGTGCCTGGGCCGGGTGTGGATACTGCTGCCGACCTGGTGCAGGTCGAGCGCCTGATGGCCAGCTCCCAGCGCCGATGAACAGTTCCGGCGCGCGCGTAGAGCCCTTTTACGCTGTTGAGATCAACCGCCTCGCCAACGAGCGCTCGCGCCGCGGGCTACCGGTCATACACATGGAAGTCGGTCAGCCATCGGCCGGCGCGCCGCGCGCCGCGATCGAAGCGGGGCAGCGGGCCCTGGCCGGCGCGGATCAGGGCTACTGGGAAAGCAGCGCACTCAAGCAGCGGATCGCGGCACTCTATGGCGAGCGCTATGGCCTCGGGCCCGATTCCGCGCAGGTCATCCTGACCATGGGCGCATCAGGCGCGCTGCTCCTGGCACTCGCTGTGCTGTTTGAGCGGGGATCGCGCGTCGCACTTGCGCGCCCGGGCTACCCCGCGCACCGCAATGTGCTGCGTGCGCTGGGACTCGAGCCGCAGGAACTCGACTGCGGGCCGGAGACGCGGTTCCAGCCGACAGCAGGCATGATCGCCGCGCTCGAGCCAGCACCTGACGGGCTGATCCTGACCAGCCCATCGAACCCGACGGGGACGATGCTCGAGCGCGGCGAACTCCAAGCGCTGGCAGCGGTCTGCAGGGCGCGCGGAATCCGGGTCATCTCCGATGAGACCTATCACGGCATTACTTTCGGCAGGCGCGCGCATTCGATGCTCGAATTCGAGACCGATTCCGTCGTGATCAACAGCTTTTCGAAGTACTGGTGCATGACCGGGTGGCGGCTCGGCTGGGCGATGGTTCCTGCGGATCTCGTGGACGCGATGAACCGGTATTCAGCCAACATGTTCCTGGCGCCGCCGACGCTCGCGCAGCACGTCGCGCTGGTCGCCATGGATGAACAGGCGGAGCTCGAGGAACGTGTCGCGACCTATGCGAAGAACCGGCAGTTGCTCGTGGCTGCGCTGCCGGAGCTCGGCATCAAGCGCATGGCGCCAGTTGACGGCGCGTTCTACATCTATGCGGATGTGTCGCACCTGACCGGCGATTCGCTGGCGTGGTGCCGGGAGCTTCTCGACGCGACCGGCCTCGCGCTCAATACCGGGCGCGACTTTGACTCGATCCATGGTGGAAATTTCATCCGGATGTCGTTTGCCGTGTCCACACCCGAGATCCTGAAGGCGCTCGAACTGCTGGGCGGATGGCTGCATCGCCGGAGCGACACATGACGCGACGCGTGCTGTTTGTATGCATGGGCAACATCTGCCGTTCACCGACGGCGGAGGCGGTGTTCCGCGATCTGCTGCAGCGCGAAGCCGCAGTGCTCACCATCGAGGCAGACTCGGCAGGCACGCACGCGTATCACATCGGTTCCGCCCCGGACGCGCGCACGGTTGCCGCGGCGCTTCGCCGCGGCATCGACATGAGCAAGCTCCGGGCCCGAATCGTCGAGGCGGCCGATTTCGAGCGCTTCGACCTGCTGCTGGCGATGGATGAGCAGAACTACCAGCACTTGCTCCGCATGGCGCCGCCACAGCGTCGCGACCGCGTCCGCCTGTTCCTGGAGTTCGCGCCGGCACAGCGACGGCGTGAAGTTCCGGATCCCTATTACGGAGGCGCGACCGGCTTCGAAGACGTGCTCGACCTGGTCGAGGAGGCAGCGCGCGGCCTGCTGGCCGCGCTCGCTGCCTCGCCTTGAATCATTCCTTGGGCCCGAAGTGTTGACCCTCACCCGGTGTCGACGACCAGACCGTATAGGTCTGTGATGGCCGTTGCTCGGCGCTCTCCGGCGTCGCCGGCTGCACCGGGGGCTGGCTCGTTGGGGTCTCGACTGGCATGAAAGGAGGCGGCGGGGACTCGGCCGCGTCGCGCCAGACCCGTTGCTCCACCGGCTGCGCAGGGAATTCCTGCGGCGCTTCTGCCACCGGCGCTTCACTGTGATCCCGCGGTGGCGGCAAGGTATCCGCCGGCCCGTGCTGGTCCTGACGCGTATCACGATTGCCGCCGCGGCCACGCCGCCTGCGGCGCTTGCGGCGGGGCTCGCCTTCCGTCGCAGCTTGATCCGGATAAACAGGGGCCGGAGCAGGCATCGGTGGCCGCGCGACCTCAGGCCTGTCGCGCATGCGTTCGGCATCGCGTCGTTGTGACTCCTGGCGATTCCGGTCGCTTTGCTGGTCCGTTTCTTGTGTGCGAGGACGGTCGCGATTCTGGTTGCGATCGCGATCGTTGTTGCGGTCGCGATCCCGATCCCTGTGGTGGCGATGGTCGGCTCGCTGGCGATGATCACCGCGATCACGCCGATGACCGCCTCGCTCCTGGCCGCGATCGCGCGGGTGACGGCTATCGCGCGGCTCGTGGCGTCGTTGGCCACTGTCGCCGGACGGAGCCACGGCCTTACCGGCTTGCTCGCCGCTTCCCTTGAACAGGTTGATCAGCCGCGACCAGAAGCCAGGGCTCGCTGCGGGCCTGGGCGTTGCTGCGACTGGCGTGGGCGCCGGGGCTGCCGGGGCGATCGTCTGCACCGCCGGCGGCGCGGGCGCGGGGCGCTTTTCCGCTTCTGTCTTGAAGTCGATCTCCACCGCAGGCTGCCCGGCCATCTGATAGCTGGTCACGGCGTTCTCAGGCAGCGTCAGCTCATCCTCGCGTACGCGCCGAATCGAATAGTTCGGTGTCTGCATGTTGGGGTCCGGCACCAGCACGATGTCGGTTGCGCTGCGGCTCTCGAGCTGATGGAGCCATTCCCGTTTTTCATTGATCAGGAATGTCGCGACGTCCACGGGCAGCTGGGCCACCACACGGGTCGTGCGGTCCTTTCGTGCCTCTTCGCCGATCAGGCGGAGCAGGGCCAGTGCCATCGACTCGACGCTGCGTATCGTCCCCATTCCGCTGCAGCGCGGGCACGCCATATGCGTGGATTCGTCGAGCGATGGCCGGAGGCGCTGGCGGGACATTTCCATCAGCCCGAAGCGCGAGATCCTGCCGAGCTGGATCCGCGCCCGATCCGACCGGACCGCTTCGCGGAGGCAGTCTTCGACGGCCTGCTGGTTCTTCTTCGATTCCATGTCAATGAAGTCGATGACGATCAGGCCGCCCAGGTCGCGGATTCGCAATTGTCGGGCGATCTCTTCGGCAGCCTCCAGATTGGTGTTGCAGGCTGTCGTCTCGATATCGGCGCCGCGAGTCGCGCGCGCCGAATTGATGTCGATCGAAACCAGGGCTTCGGTGTAATCGATGACGACACTGCCGCCCGCAGGCAGCGTTACCGTATGCGAGTAGGCCGACTCGATCTGGCTCTCGATCTGGTAGCGCGTGAACAGCGGCACGTCGTCGGTGTAGAGCTTCAGCTGCCGCTGGGCATCGGCGGTCTGGAAACGCTGCACGTATTCCAGCGCGCGCTGGTAAGAGGCTGATTCGTCGATCAGCACCTCACCGATATCGTCGGAGAGATAGTCGCGCAGTGCGCGTGTGACGGCGTCGCTCTCCTGGTACACGAGGAATGGCGCGGGTCGTTCGCCGGCTGCCGTGACGATCGCGTCCCAGTTCGCACGCAGCGTCTCGAGGTCCCACTGCAGTTCCTCGGGAGCGCGTCCGACACCGGCAGTTCGCACGATGGTGCCCATGCCGTCCGGCACGCGCAGCTGCTCCAGGGAGTCGCGTGTGACGTCGCGATCCTCACCCTCGATGCGCCGCGATACGCCACCGGCGCGCGGGCTGTTCGGCATCAGCACCAGGAAGCGCCCGGCGAGGCTGATGAAAGTGGTGAGGGCCGCGCCTTTGTTGCCGCGCTCGTCCTTCTCGATCTGGACCAGCAGCTCCTGGCCTTCCTGCAGGATGTCGCGAATGTTGAATCGCGCGCCCGGTGCGGGCTGGAAACGGAAGTATTCGCGCGCCAGTTCCTTCAGCGGCAGGAAACCCTGACGCGCCGCGCCGTACTCGACAAATGCCGCTTCGAGACTCTGTTCGACGCGCGTTACGCGCGCCTTGTAGATATTGCCTTTCTTCTGCTCGCGCGACGGTATTTCGATGGACAGGTCGTAGAGCTTCTGGCCGTCAACCAGAGCTACGCGCAACTCCTCTTGCTGGGTTGCGTTGATGAGCATTCTTTTCATGTGCCCCTTCCGAGGTACTGGGGGCCGCGCGGCTAGCGATGTCACGTATCAGCACGAGGGGAAACTCATCGATCCGCAGGCGTGGACTGCAGGCGCGCGCAAGCGGGCCGCGGCGCAAGGCCGCCTGCCCGAATCCGATTGCATGCTGCGTTGAAGTCGACACGCGCGGGGACGTCACATCCAAGCGAACGGCCGGCGATGGTCTGGGTCTTCCAGACCAACTAACATGCGGCGCCAGCCCGGCGCGACACCAACGGAGAAGCGGGAGTCGAGGGGGGAGGGTCCGCGTACCGGTCAGCGGCCACGCTCCGCTTCGCGGAACCTGCGCCGTAAGACCTGAAACTGAGGTCTAAGATATCAGCAATGCTCCCGGAAAATCAATACTTTAGGAAACCTCGGTGAGTGACGATGGAGCCTCCGTGGGCCGCGTGCGGAAGATCCTTGCCGGGCCGGCCGGGGATGGGCAGCGGCTGGACAACTTTCTGCTGCGGGAGCTCAAAGGCGTGCCGCGCAGCCGCGTCTACCGCCTGCTGCGGCGCGGTGAAGTCCGCGTCAATGGCGGCCGCGCGAAACCCGAGTACCGGCTTGCAGCAGATGATCTCGTGCGCCTGCCGCCGCTTCGGGAGGCTCCAGCCGGGGAGGGGACGCCCGCACGCGTTCCGGATTCCCTGCAGGCGGTGGTGCGTGACGCCCTGATCCACGAGGACGAACGGATCCTCGCATTCAACAAGCCCGCTGGTCTCGCCGTTCATGGCGGATCCGGCCTCTCATTCGGACTGATCGAAGCGCTGCGCGCCCTGCGTCCGGACCAACCACTGGAGCTCGCCCATCGCCTCGATCGCGATACCAGCGGCTGCCTGATTGTCGCGCGGACGCGCGTCGCCTTGCGTGAGTTGCACGCGCTGTTGCGCGAGGGCCAGGTCGAAAAGCACTACACCGCACTGGTGGCCGGTCGCTGGCAGCTCGGCCGCAAGAAGATCGACGCCCCGGTCTTGACGAATGCCCGGCAGGGAGGCGAACGCATGGTTCGCGTGCACGCGGAAGGAAAGCTTGCGATTTCGATCTTCGACCCGCGCGAGCATTATCGCGACCTTGCTTCACTGATGGATGTCGAGATCCACACCGGGCGCACGCACCAGATCCGCGTACATGCGGCATTCGCGGGTCATCCGGTGGCGGGCGACGAGAAATACGGCCTGCGCGAGTTCAACTCCCGCATGCGCGAGTTTGGCTTGCGGCGCATGTTCCTGCACGCGACCTCCATCGCATTCCGTTGGCCCGGGTCGAAGCAACGCGTCGCGATCACGGTCGGACTGCCAGAGGACCTCGCGAAAATTCTTGCAGGCCTGCCGCAGAGGGCCGGCGCTCAGGATTGAGTCGCGGCGAGCGGATCGAGGCCCGCCTGCCGCAATGCGCGTGAGACCCAGATCAACGGCAATCCGACCAACGCGGTCGGATCGCTGCCATCAATGCCATCGAATAATGCGATGCCGAGCCCCTCGCATCGAAAGCCGCCGGCGCAGTCGAATGGGCGGTCGCGCTGCACATAGCGCGCGATTTCGGCGTCGGTGAGCGATCGGAATCGCACGGTCGTTCGGTCGAGGTGTTGATGCACGGCTGCAGGCTGGCCGCGCGCCAGCACGGCGGCGGTAAAAAACGTCACGGACCGACCGCTACAGACCGCGAGCTGCTGGCGGCAACGGTCGGCATCGCCCGGCTTTTCCAGGATCCGGCCTTCGCAGTCCGCGACCTGATCGGATCCCAGCACCCAGGCATCCGGGTGTGCTGCCGCGATGGCGTGGGCCTTCGCGAGCGCAAGCCGCAGGGCCCGCGCTGGCGGTGCCTCGCCCGCGAGCAGTTCCTCGGCGACGCCCGGCGCCTCCACGCTGAAGGGCAGTCCGAGGCGTTGCAGGAGTGCCGCGCGATAGGGTGACGTTGAGGCGAGGATGAGTGACACGGGCATGGGATCAGCGCTTTAAAAACAAGGATTTGCACGGGAAAGTTTTTTGACACCCCTACCCGGGCTCACTATGATACCGCCCCCATGCCCATGGCCTCGCAGGAGCCGCTCGACGCATTGAATCTGGCCGCGGCGGCGACGGTCGTGGAACGGGAATTCCGCCTGACCGATTTCACGCGACTGGTGAATCGGCTGGCGACACCGGAAGGGGTAGCCGAGGCGCGCATGGCCTTGCGTTCCACCGGTGGAGTGCCGACCGGAGAGCTCGAGGTTCGCGCCGAGGCTCTGCTGACCTGCCAGCGCTGTCTGGAACCCATGCGCAGGACATTGCAGTCCACTTCGCGGCTTGCATTCGTGGAGCGCGAGGACGCGCCGGTGCCGGCGGATCATGAGGCGATCCCCGGCGATCCCCGGCGGGTCGACCTGGCCGAGCTGGTCGAGGACGAATTGCTGTTGTCGCTGCCGTTGATTCCGATTCACGGCGCCGGCGAGAAATGCACGGCGCAAGGGTCGCAGCTGACGCGCGACACGGGCGCGGGGCCGCCAGCGCAGGAAATGCGACGGCCCTTTGCAGGATTGAAGGAATTGCTGAAACACTGAACCGGAGATGATGTCCCATGGCCGTACAAAAAAGCCGCAAGACCCCCTCGAAGCGCGGCATGCATCGTTCACACGACGCGCTTTCGAAGCCGACGCTGTCCAAAGATCCGACGAGCGGCGAGACGCATCTGCGTCATCGCATCAGCCGCGACGGCTTCTATCGCGGCCGCAAGGTCATCGAAACTCCTGCCGAGGAAACCGGCCAGGAATGACCCAGGTTTCGGCCCGGGCAGCTGCAAGCCTATGGTGAACCGATACTCGCGCATCGCCGGTACCGGCAGCTACCTGCCGGAGAAGGTGCTGACGAATGCGGATCTCGCGAAGCTCGTCGATACGACGGACGAGTGGATCCGCACACGCACAGGCATTGAGCGGCGCCACATCGCGGCGGTGAACGAAACCAGTTCTTCGTTGGCCGAGCATGCGGCTCGGCGCGCGCTGAAAGCGGCTGGGCTGACGCCGGCGGATGTCGACTTCATCGTGGTCGGCACCACGACACCGGACCTGATCTTCCCCAATACGGGGACATTGCTGCAGCAACGCCTCGGCATCCACGGCTGTCCGGCCTTCTCGCTGGAGGCTGCCTGCAGCGGTTTCGTCTATGCGCTGTCGATCGCCGACAAGTACGTGCGCATCGGCGAGTCACAGTGCGCGCTGGTGGTTGGCGTGGATTGCCTGTCGCGCATCACCGACTGGAATGACCGCGGCACCTGCGTGCTGTTTGGTGACGGCGCAGGCGCGGTCGTGCTGACCCCGGCGGATGAGCCCGGCATCATCGGCACGCACCTGCACTCGGACGGGCGTTACAAGGACCTGCTCTACTTTCCGTACGGCGTATCGAGCGGATTCGACAAGCTGCGCAGTGGCGCCGCCGCCGCCATCACGATGCTCGGCAATGAAGTGTTCAAGGTCGCCGTGCGCACGCTGTCACGGCTGGTCGACGAAACGCTCGCGAAGAATGGCATCGAGCGCAGCCAGATCGACTGGCTGATACCGCACCAGGCCAATCTGCGCATCATCCAGTCGGCCGCGGACAAGCTCGGGCTGCCGATGGAAAAGGTCGTGGTGACCGTGCAGGATCATGGCAATACATCGGCCGCATCGATTCCACTCGCGCTGGACACAGCGGTCAGGGACGGCCGGATCCATCGCGGCCAGACGCTGCTGCTCGAGACCTTTGGCGGCGGATTCACCTGGGGCTCGGCGCTGATCCGCTATTGACACAAAACCCATGCCAACCGGCGTAGTCCATACCCGCAAGACCCGGGCTCGGACCATGGTGCAGCAGTTGTCGATGCTGGTCGGCGCGCTGGTGCTCGCCATGCCGGGCTCGCGCGCCAATGCCGAGAGTTTTCCATTGCCTGCCGCTGGCAGCGACGTGATTGGTGAATTGCGCACGGCCGAAACTCGCCAGCACGACACCCTGCTCGACCTCGCGCGCGCCAACGGCCTCGGTTACGAGGAGATCACCAACGCGAATCCGGGCGTGGACGCCTGGCTGCCCGGCACCGGCACCACGATCGTGCTGCCGAAGCGGCGGCTGCTGCCGCAGGCACCGCGAGAAGGCATCGTCATCAACCTGCCGGAGCACCGGCTGTACTGGTTTCCGCCGGCGCCCGCAGGCGCACAGCGGGTCGTCTGGACGTTTCCGGTCAGCATCGGAAAGATGGACTGGCATACGCCGCTCGGCATGACGCGCATCGTCAACAAGATCAAGGATCCGACCTGGACACCGCCACCGTCGGTTCGCGAAGAGCATGCGCGCCGCGGAGACCTGCTGCCGGCCATCGTGCCGGCCGGACCCGACAATCCGCTCGGCCGATTCGCAATGCGGCTTGGAATCCCGGGCGGCGCCTACCTGCTTCACGGCACCAACCGTCCGGCGGGTGTCGGCATGCAGGTCACTCATGGCTGCATGAGGCTCTATCCCGAGGATATCGAGCGCCTGTTCCAGATGGTGCCGGTCAACACGCCGGTGCGGATCGTCAATCAGCCCTACAAGTGGGGCTGGCACGACGGTGAGCTCCTGATCGAGGTACATCCGCCGCTCCAGGAAGATGCGGTCGAACCTCCGACGCTGACCGATCTGACACGGCTGATCGTCGAAGCCACGAGGTCGGAGCCGCTCGCGATCGACTGGGGAACTGCCGAACAGGTGTGGCGTGAGGCGCGCGGCGTGCCGGCGGTGGTGGCGGCGCGCGGGCCGCGTGACACGGCCAACGCTTTCGCCGTAGCACCCTGAAACGAAAAAGCCCCGCAGCGTTGCCGCCGCGGGGCCATTTTTTTCATCAGAGTGCGGAGTCGATTACTTCGACATCGATTTTTCGAACATGCGATCCATCTTCGTGCTGTTCGCATCGCAGCACTGCTGTGCGGCCTGCGCCGCAGACAGGGCCTGATTGGCCGAGTTCTGCGCCGAGGTGGCAGCCTGCTGTGCGGCGGCTGCGGCACGGCTCGCGCCGTCCGCCACGGTCTTCACGCCGTCGAGGTCACCGGATAGCTTTGAAACCTGCGACTTGAGCGAGTCGACTTCCGCCTGCAAGGGTTTCAGATCGGTGCAGCCCGCGCCCAGCGCGAGGACGGCAGCAGCGATGCTTACCTTCAGGATATTGGTCATGAGATTTTTCTCCAAAAAATGTTACATGGAACGTAACAACCCGTTCTCGCGGTTGCACGGCGACCGGCGTTCCTTCCCGACCGCGCGGTACATTACGGATCGTAACGTATTAGCGGATTCCGTTAAAGCACAGATGTAGTGTCGCCGGGCGGCGACAAGGGAGTCCCGGGGATTCACGAGGCGCGCGCGTCGCGTGATGTTCTGCATTGGCTCGTGCAGCGACGCATGGCGTCGGTTGCGCAGGCAACGTGCGGAGGTCGTCGCGATGATTCATTTTCGATGGCGCACGATGCTCATGGGCATCACGCGTTGCAGCACCCGGCGGTCGTGGGTCCACACTGGCAGCAGCGGGCCATGCGGCAGGGCTGGGCACGGGTGCCGGCCGGGCGGTGTGGATCGGTGCTTGCCAGCCGCCCCTGCCTGTATATAATCACAGCTACTGGTCATTCATACAGGTGCGCCATGATGGATCTCACACCCCGCCAACGCCAGATCCTCGAATTCATCCAGGAGTCCATTGCGGGCCACGGATTGCCGCCAACCCGTGCGGAGATCGCCCAGGCGCTGGGCTTCCGTTCCCCCAATGCCGCCGAAGAGCATCTGCGTGCGCTGCAGCGCAAGGGCGTCATTTCCCTGATCGCCGGCGCATCGCGGGGCATCGTGCTGAAGGACGCGCTGCGCGAGCAACTCGGCCTGCCGCTGATCGGCCGGGTCGCGGCGGGTCGGCCCATCCTGGCCGAGGAGCACATCGAAGGCCGATATCAGCTGGACCCACGGCTGTTCAATCCACGGCCGCATTACCTGCTGCGGGTCAGCGGCATGAGCATGCGCGATGTCGGCATCCTCGATGGCGACCTGGTCGCGGTGCACCGTTCACCCGATGTCCGCAACCGGCAGATCATCGTGGCGCGGCTCGAGAACGAAGTGACGGTCAAGCGTTATCGCCAGGAAGGTTCGGTGGTCTGGTTGATGCCGGAAAACCCGGAGTTCGAGCCGATCCGCGTGGACCTGCGCAAACAGTCCCTGACGATCGAAGGGGTGGTGGTTGGCGTCCTGCGGCGCAGCCGGCCGGATGTCATGCAGTGAGCGACGCGCTCGCGGAATTGCTGCGCCATCCGGCGCTGTGGCGCGGCGGCGGTATCGTGGACGCGCCCGCAACCGTTCCGACAGGATTTCGCCGCCTCGATGAGCGCCTGCCCGGTGGCGGCTGGCCGCTGTCCAAATTAGTCGAGATCCTGGTGTCAACCGCAGGTGTCGGCGAAATCCGTTTGCTGATTCCGGCGCTCCGCGCCCTGTCTGCCGCACGGCCGGATGAACCGCGCTGGATCGCCTGGCTGGGTCCACCACACCTGCCCTATGCACCGGCGCTCGCCGATGCCGGGCTCGATCCTTCACGCACGCTGGTCATCAGGCCGCGGGCCGGGCTCGATCTGTTGTGGGCGATGGAGCAGGCGCTGCGTTCCGGCGCCTGCGCTGCCGTGCTCGGCTGGGCAGGCGCCACCAGCGATCAGGCGCTGCGCCGCCTCTCGCTCGCGGCCGGGGAGGGGCAAAGTATCGGCTTCCTGTTCCGGCCACCCTGTCATCGCAACGAGGCCTCGCCCGCGGCACTCAGGCTCCTGCTCACGGCATGTGACAACGGTCTCGACATCGAGATCCTGAAGAGCCGTGGCGGCGTCCCCTCGCGCATCGACAGCCTGCCGATCCACTGAGGCATACCGCATGTCCGAAGGGCGTCCGGCAACGGCACCGGCGGAACTGCGGCGGGCACCGGGCCCGATAGCCTGTGGGGTCGCGCCTGCTGTCGATGCCGCCGTGCGCGAATTATGGCTGGCCGCGCATTTCCCCCGCTTGCCGCTGGAAGCCCTGCTGCCGGTGACGGGTGATGCCCGCGCGGTGGGCGTCATCGAGACGAATGATTCACGCCGCTGTCTGGTCGCGTGCAATGACCGGGCCGCCCGTCAGGGTATTGCCGTTGGCATGGGACTCAATGCGGCCCTCGCCCTGGCGCCCGGACTCGAGTTGCGCGAGCGCCGGCCGGCCGCGGAAGCAGCATTGCTGGACCGCCTGGCACACTGGGCGCTGCAGTTCACGCCCGTCGTCAGCATCGAGCCGCCCTGTGCGCTCCTCGCGGAAGTGCGGGGCAGTCTCGACCTGTTCGGCGGTGCCATGGCGCTTTGCCGTCGCGCGCAGGCCGGTCTGCGGGCCGGCGGCTTGCAGGCGGGCGTGGCGCTCGCGCCGACGCCGCGCGGAGCCCTGTGGCTGGCGCGGGCCGGAATCGGGATCGCGGCAGTCCGCGCCGACGCGATGCCGGGGCTTGCGGCACGACTGCCGCTTGCCTGCCTGGAGTGGCCGGTGGATGTCATCGAAACACTGACCGGGCTCGGCATCCGGAATGTGGCGGACCTGGTGCGCCTGCCGCGCGATGGATTCGCGCGGCGCTTCGGACCGGCCTTGCTCGATGAACTGGACGAGGGTCTCGGGCGGCGGCGCCAGCCACGCCGTCGGCATGTGGTGCCGGAACGCTTCGACGAACGGCTGGAGTTACCGGCCGAAGCCGGATCCACGGCCTGCCTTGCGCCGGCCACGGGGCGGCTGCTCGCAAGACTCGGCGCATTCCTGCGCGCCCGTGCATCGGGTCTCTCTGAGCTACGCATCGACCTGCTGCACCGCAAGCACCCGCCGACCCGGGTCCGGCTCGGCCTGACCCGGCCAAACGGCCACGAGGGGCATCTCGGCGAATTGCTGCGCGAGCGGCTCGCGCAAAGCCGGTTGCCAGCGGCGGTGGTGGCGCTGCGCTTCCGCTCCGGTGTCCTGCTGCCGCTCTCGCTGCGTGACGCGGGGCTCTTCGAGCAGGGCAGGGCTGCCGATCCGGAGGCGACTGCGCGCCTCCTGGAGCGCTTACGTGCGCGACTCGGCGAGGACGCAGTGTTCGGCGTCTGTCCCGTGCCGGAGCATCGCCCGGAGCGTGCCTGGCGTATCGCCGAGCCGGGCAGCGCCACGCCGTTGCCGGGGCATTGGCCCGCTTCGCGTCCGGCGCGGCCGTTGTGGATGCTCGCCGAACCGCAACCGCTCGCGGGCTGGGACGGTGTGCTCGTCACCGGCCCCGAGCGCATCGAAACCGGCTGGTGGGACGGTCATGACGTGCGCCGCGATTACCACGTCGCATTGACGCAGGGCGGCGTGCGGCTGTGGATCTTCCGCGAGCGGCCACCGGGCCAGGGCTGGTTCCTGCACGGCGTATTCGGATGACGTGCTCGGCCGCCACGCGTCGGCTCACTGCGGGCTCGCGCCGCACGGGATCCGGCGGGGTTTCTCGCTCGCGAACTCCGCCGGAACTTACGAGTTCGCTCGCGAGAACCCCGCCACCTCGTGCGGCGCGAGGGCAAGCGCGCCGGGACCCCGCGAGTGAGCGCGTAAGTTCCGGCGGCGCGAACGAGCGGGAGTCCCGGCAGCGAAGCCCGCGCGCCGCGCAACCCTGCCGGATCCCGCGCGTGGCGACTGGGGCGTGATTTGCGATGTCGTATGCCGAGCTGCATTGCATCAGCAACTTCACATTCCTGCGCGGCGCCTCGCACCCGGCCGAGCTGGTCGGGCGCGCGCGGCAACTGGGTTACGCCGCACTCGCTCTGACGGATGAGTGCTCGCTGGCAGGCATCGTGCGCGCCCATGCGGCAGCGCGCGACTGCGGTCTGGCGCTGATCGTCGGCAGCGAATTCACACTCGCAGACGGTCTCCGGCTGGTCTGTCTTGCGACCAGCAGGCGGGGTTATGGCGCGCTCGCCCGGCTGATCACGCGTGCCCGCCGGGCGGCGCCGAAAGGGCGCTACACACTCGACCGCAGGGATCTCGGGGATGGGCTCGAGGATTGCCTCGTGCTGTGGCTGCCGGGGCCGCTGCCTGTGGTGGAAGACGGCACCTGGCTGCGTGAGCGCTTCGCCGGGCGCCTGTGGGTCGCCGTCGAACTACCGATGGCGGGTGCCGATCGCGAGCGGCTCGCCCGGCTCGAGGCTCTGGCGCAGGAGCTCGGGATACCGGCCGTTGCGAGTGGTGACGTGCACATGCACCAGCGCAGGCGACGGGCCCTGCAGGACACACTGACCGCAATCCGCCAGAAGACCAGCGTGGCGCGGGCGGGTCTTGCGCTCCATCCGAATGGCGAGCGCTTGCTGCGTCCACTCGCGCGGCTCTTGGAGCTGTACCCGCGGGCACTCCTCGATGCGACGCTCGAAATCGCCGGGCGCTGCCATTTCTCGCTGGGCGAAATCCGCTACGAGTACCCGGAGGAAGTCGTGCCGCAAGGTCAGCTGCCGTCAGCGTACCTGCGCGGACTGGTCGGGCAGGGCGCCGCGCGGCGCTGGCCGGGCGGCGTGCCACAGCCGGTGCGGGAACTGCTGGACCGCGAACTCGCGCTGATCTCGGAACTGGGCTACGAACGCTACTTCCTCACGGTTCACGACCTCGTCGAGTTCGCGCGCGGGCGCGACATCCTGTGCCAGGGTCGCGGCTCGGCCGCCAACTCGGCGGTTTGCTATGCACTCGGCATCACCGAGGTGGATCCCGCGCGCATGACCGTGCTGTTCGAGCGCTTCATCTCGCGCGAGCGCAATGAGCCGCCCGATATCGACGTCGATTTCGAGCACGAGCGGCGCGAGGAAGTCATCCAGTATCTGTATCGCAAGTACGGACGCGAGCGTGCCGCGCTCACCGCGACGGTGATCTGCTACCACCCGAAGAGCGCCGTGCGCGACGTCGGCAAGGCACTCGGGCTCGATGCGCCACAGATCGACCGCCTGGCACGCGCGATGCAATGGTGGGACGGCAACGAAGTCGCCGACCGGTGGATTCGCGACGCGGGTCTCGACCCGGCGAACCCGCTGCTCGCACGTGTGCTCGCGCTGACCCGCGAGCTGATCGGCTTCCCGCGACATCTGTCACAGCACAGCGGCGGCTTCGTGATTTCGCGCGGCCCGCTCGAGGAGCTGGTGCCGATCGAGAACGCGGCGATGCCGGAGCGCACGGTCATCCAGTGGGACAAGGACGATCTCGACGAGCTGGGGCTGCTGAAGGTGGACGTGCTGGGGCTCGGCATGCTGTCAGCGATCCAGAAGGCGCTCGCGCTCGTTTCCGCGCGCCGCGTCGGCGACTTCCGCATGTCCGACATACCACCCGAGGATCCCGCCGTGTACGAGATGATCTGCCGGGCCGACACGATCGGCGTGTTCCAGATCGAATCGCGCGCGCAGATGGCGATGCTGCCGCGGCTGCGGCCGCGCTGCTATTACGACCTCGTCATCGAGGTCGCGATCGTGCGACCCGGCCCGATCCAGGGCCAGATGGTGCATCCGTATCTGCGCCGGCGAAGCGGCCAGGAACCGGTCGAATACCCGGGCCCGGAAGTGCGCGCGGTGCTTGCGCGCACGCTGGGCGTGCCGATCTTCCAGGAGCAGGTCATGCAGCTCGCGATCGTCGCGGCGGGCTTCACGCCGGGCGAAGCCGACCGGCTGCGGCGCGCGATGGCCGCCTGGAAGCGCAAGGGCTCGCTGGGGCCGTTCGAGCAGCGCCTCGCCGAGGGCATGCGCGCGCGCGGCTATGACGCGGGCTTCGCGCGTCAGCTGTTCCAGCAGATCCTCGGCTTCGGCGAATACGGTTTCCCGGAATCGCACGCGGCAAGCTTTGCATTCCTGGTCTATGTCTCAGCCTGGCTCAAGCGCCACGAGCCGGCGGCATTCTGCTGCGCGCTCCTGAACAGCCAGCCGATGGGCTTCTATGCACCAGCGCAGCTGGTTCGCGATGCGCGCGCCCACGGCGTGCCGGTACGCGCCGTCGATGTGAATGCCAGCGACCTCGACTCGACGCTGGAACCGGCGGCAGGCAGAGGTCCGGCGCTGCGTCTGGGTCTCGGCCGCGTGCGCGGCCTGTCGCGGGATGGCGCGGAATGTCTGGTCGCGGCACGCGCGGACGGCGCCTTTCGGGATATCGGCGAGCTGGCCCGCCGCACGCGGCTGCCGCGGCGCGATCTGGAGGCGCTTGCGGCGGCCGGGGCGCTCGCCGGTCTCGCCGGCCATCGCCACCTTGCCGCCTGGCAGGTGCTCGGGATCGAGCCGCCATTGCCGCTCGCGCCCGCTGCGGAACGCGCGGAAGGAATCCCGCTGCTGCGCGCGCCATCGGAAGGCGAGGATATCGTGGCCGATTACCGGGCAGTTGGCCTGACGCTTGCCCGTCATCCGCTGGCCCTGCTGCGGCCGCAACTGGCCGCCTGCGGCTGGCTGCCGGCGGCGGAGGTCCTGCAGCTGGCGGATGGTGCAAGGGTCGTGACCGGCGGCATCGTCCTGACACGGCAGCGACCAGGCAGCGCGAGCGGCGTGATCTTCGTGACGCTCGAGGACGAAACCGGCTATGTGAATCTGGTGGTCTGGAGCCGCATCGCGGATCGCCATCGCAAGACATTGCTGGGGGCGCGGCTGCTCGGTGTCAGGGGCAGGCTGCAGCGCGAGGGTGAGGTGCTGCATGTCGTCGTCGAACGACTGGAGGATCGCTCGGCGCTACTGGGCACACTCGCTGCGCCAGCACGCAACTTCCGCTAAAAGCGCGCTAAAAGGCTAAAAGGGGACGCTACCCTTTTCCTCCGAGGAAAAGGGTAGCGTCCCCTTTTAGTGAGGTCCCCTTTTAGTGGCGCCGCAACGCGGCGCGGCGCGGCTTCTTTGCGCCCGATTCCTCGCCGGCGCCGGATTCGTCCACCGTGTAGTCCTCGAAATCCGACAGCAGACCCTTGGTGCGCCGCTCCTCAAGCTTGCGCTCGAGTTTGCGCCAGGCAGGCTCGCCCGCGACACGCGTGCTCCGGCGCTTGCGGGTGTCCAGGTCCCGCATCAACTTGTCGACGTCGAGGGCCTCCTCGGCGTCGTCGAGTTCGTCGGGCTCCTCGTCTTCGAACTCTTCTTTCGGCTTTTCGCTCATGCACCCTGTCCGGGATCGCCGCGGGCCGACTTATAAGACGCCGCGGCCGCGGCTGCAAGGGGTCTCAGCTGACCAGCTGATTCAACTGGAATATCGGCAGCAAAAGTGCGATCACGATCATAAAAACGAAGATGCCCATCACCAGAATCATGACGGGCCCCAGGATTCCGACGGCGGTGTTGACGACACCGTCCAGTTCGCGCTCCTGGTTGTCGGCTGCCCGCTCCAGCATCGCCTCGAGCTGGCCGCTGGTCTCGCCGCTCGCGATCAGGTGCACGAGCATCGGCGGGAACAGCTTGCTGGCAGCCAATGAGCGGGCGATCGGCGCGCCCTCGCGGACCCGGACCGCGGCATCCTGGACCGCCTGGCGCATCGGCACGTTGGTGACGACTTCGCCTGCGATCCGGAGTGCCTCGAGTACCGGCACGGCACTCGCCGTCAATATCGAAAAAGTGCGCGCGAAACGCGCCGCGTTGTTGCCCCTCGTGATACGCCCGACAATCGGCATGCGCAGTTTCAGGAGGTCGAAACTGCGCCGCGAAGCGGGCTCACGCAGCCAACGGCGAAACGCCCAGATTGCCGCGGCACCGACTGCGATCAGCAGCCACCACCAGGCGCGCAGGAAGTCGGAGGCACCGATCAGGATACGCGTCAGGATCGGCAGCTCACGGTCTCCAGCTTCGAACACACGTACGACTTCCGGCACCACGTACGCGAGCAGCACGCCGACGATCCCGAGGCAGATCACCGTCAGCAGCATGGGGTAAATCATCGCGTTGCGGATCTTCTGCTGCAGGACCTGGCGATTCTCGGTGTAGTCGGCCATGCGCTCCAGCACGGCATCGAGATGCCCCGATTGCTCGCCGGCCGACACCGTGGCCCGGTAGATCTCCGGGAATACCTTCGGGAAGGCACCCAGCCCCTCGGCCAGCGTGCGGCCTTCAAGCACCCGCGCACGCACACCGGCGACGACGCTCTGCACGCGCGCCTGCTCGCTCTGCTGGGAAACCGCGAGCAGGGCTTCCTCAAGCGGAATGCCGGAACGCACCAGCGTCGAGAGCTGGCGGGTCAGCAAGGCGAGGTCGGTCGTGCTGACCCGGGTCCCGAACGAGAATCGGAACATTCGCGCCGGTTCCGCAGCGCTGACTTCGCTGACCGCGACCGGCAACAGCGCCTGATCGCGCAGCAGCTGGCGGACCTGGCGCGCGCTGTCACCGTCGAGCACGCCGCGGTGCTCGCGGCCGGTGGTGTCGAGTGCCGTGTATTCGTAAGCGGCCATCACTCCTCGCGGGTGACGCGCAACAGTTCTTCGAGCGAGGTTACGCCGGACAGGACCTTGGCGCGGCCGTCATCGCGGATGCCAGGCGTCAGTTGACGGGCATGACGCTCCAGTTCGTGTTCGCCTGCGCCGTCATGGATCATGGCGCGCATTTGCTCGTCGACGATCGCGAGTTCATAAATGCCGGTGCGACCGCGATAGCCGTTGCCCGCATCGGCGCCCGGGCGATAGAGTTTCGCATCGGCGGCTTTGTCCGCCGAAAGGTTCAGTAGCCGCGCTTCGTACTCGCCGGTTGGATAGCCAATCCGCGTGTCCACATTCAGCACGCGGACCAGGCGCTGCGCGACGACTCCCAGCAGCGTGGAAGACAGCAGAAAGGGCTCGACACCCATGTCCCGGAGCCGCGTGATCGCACCGACAGCAGTGTTTGTGTGCAGCGTAGACAGGACCAGGTGGCCGGTCAGCGAGGCCTGCACGGCGATCTGCGCTGTTTCGGTGTCGCGGATTTCGCCGACCATCACCACATCCGGATCCTGGCGCAAAATCGCGCGCAGACCGCGCGCGAAGGTCATCTCGACCTTGGTGTTGACCTGGGTCTGGCCGACGCCATCGATGTAGTACTCGATCGGATCCTCGACGGTCATTATGTTGCGCGTGCGGTCATTGATGCGTTCGAGCGCCGCGTAGAGCGTCGTGGTCTTGCCGGATCCCGTTGGTCCGGTCACCAGGATGATGCCGTAGGGCTTGTGGATCAGGTCATCGACCATGCCCTGCACGCGCGGCTCCATGCCGAGCGAGCCGAGGTCGAGTCGGCCGGCCTGCTTGTCGAGCAGGCGCAGCACGACGCGCTCGCCATGACCCGACGGTATCGTCGAGACGCGCACGTCAACCGCGCGACCTGCGATGCGCAGGCTGATACGCCCGTCCTGCGGCAGGCGCTTTTCCGCGATGTCGAGACGCGACATCACCTTGATGCGTGAAATGAGCAGCGGCGCCACCGCGCGTTTGGTCTGCAGCACCTCGCGCAGCACGCCATCCACGCGGAAGCGGATCACCAGGCGATTCTCGAAGGGCTCGACGTGAATGTCCGAGGCATTTTCCTTGATCGCCTGGGTCAGCACGGCGTTGATCAGCCGGATGACCGGTGCGTCGTCTTCGCTTTCCAGCAGGTCCGACGGCTCCGGCAGGCCCTCCGCAAGGCCGGCCAGATCCGTTTCACCTTCAATTCCCTCGACAATCTGGCCGGCCTCGCCGCTGCTGCCTTCGTAGGCCTTGCGCAGCAGCTCGTCGAATGCGGCGGAGGCGACGCGCCCGATCACCAGTGGCATGCCGAGGAACCGGCGCAATTCCGCGATGGCTGCGGGCTGGGCGCCTTCCCGGTAAACGACCTCGGCCTTGCCGTCCGCGACGGCGCGCACCAATACGCCATGCCGCTTCGCGAAGGCGAAGGGCAGGCGGCCGACGGGTGCGATTGGCCTTGGTGCAGCGCCGACGCTCACGAGCGGCCTCGGGTCACTCGCCCGGATCCTTGGGCTGGGTCGCGCTGTCCGGCGGTGGCGGCACTTCTGGCGCGGATGCGGTCGGTGGAGCAGACGGGCCGATGACCGGCGGCAATGCCGGCTGCGTTGCACCCGGCATCAGATTGACCTTACCGTCGTTCTGGTTCAGCTGCAGGTCGCGCACGAAGTTGTACTTGGTATTGGTCTCGATGGCCGCCTGTTCTGCCGTTCGCAGCACGCGCGGACGAATGAAAACCATCAGGTTGGTCTTGGTCTTCTTGGTGCTGCGGACCTTGAAGAGATTGCCGAGCAGGGGGATGCTGCCGAGCAGCGGAACGCGCTGCTCACTTTCTGTCAGGCGGTCCTCGATCAGGCCGCCGAGCACGATCATGCCGCCGTCATCGACCAGCACTCGCGTTGAAATGACGCGTTTGTTGGTCACGAGATCGTTGGTCGACACTTGGGAGGCTGCGGCAGCGATGCCAGAAGCTTCCTGCTCGATCTTCAGCAGTATTGTGTTCTCGTCGGTAATCTGGGGCGTGATCTTGAGGATGTTGCCGACCTCCTTGCGCTCGATGGTCTGGAAGGGGTTGACCGCACCGGCGCCGCCCGTGGTCGAGTAACTGCCGGTCAAGAAGGGCACTTCCTGCGCGACCTTGATCTCGGCCTCTTCATTGTCCAGCGTGATGACCGATGGCATCGACACGACGTTGGTATCGCCGTCACTCGCCAATGCGCGCAGAATCGCCGCGAAATTGGTGCCGGTATCCTGTCTGCGCCCGGCACCGACCGTGAATCCGCCCGGCGCCGTGGTCACTTTGCTCGGATCGTCGACCGCGCGCGCGATGTCGAGCAGACTGGCCCCTGCAATCGGCTGGTTGAACAGGCCGACCAGGAAATTGTCTCCGGAACCGTCCACGATCCAGTTCACGCCGAGGTCCCGGCTCGCGTCCTGAGACACCTCGACCAGCATCGCCTCGATCATGACCTGCGCCCGGCGGATGTCGAGCCGGTCGACGATCTGCATCAGCGAACGCATGGTCTTCGGCGGCGCCGTGACGACAAGCGCGTTCGTCTCCGGATCGGCCCAGATCGTCACAGAATGGTCCGCGCCCCCGGCAGCCACCTGCCCAGGCTGCGCTGGGGCAGCTGAAATTGCCTGCTCTTTCAGCTTGGCCGCAAGCTTTTCCGCGTCCGCGTAGCGCAGGTAGCGGACCTGGGTGTCGCCACCGGCTTCCAGCGGCGTATCGAGATGCGCGATCAGCGTGCGAAAGCGCAGTCGCTGCGAGGCCTCACCGCCAAGCAGCACGCTGTTGGTGCGCTCGTCGGCGACCATGCGTACGCCACCACCCGCGCCTTCCGCTCCCTGGGCGGCACTCAGCGCGTTCACGACGCGCACGATTTCGCTCGCCGAAGCGTGCTCCAGGCGGATCACCTCGATGTCCCCATCACCGGAGAGATCGATGCGCGCAATGATGCGCATCATGCGATTCACATTCGAGGCGCGGTCGGAGATGATCAGCATGTTGGCGCTTGGGTAGGCGGCGAGATGGCCATACTGCGGAATCAACGGCCGCAGGATCGGGACGAGCTGCGCTGCCGAGACATTGCGGACCTGTATGACCTGCGTGACGATTTCGTCCGAGGTCGCGCTGACGCGGTCGGGCAAGTCGTGGGCCGGGAGCTGCCGCGCCGTGGCGTCCGGCAGGATCTTGATGATCGACCCGGACGGGACGGCGACGAATCCGTGGACCTGCAGGATCGCGAGGAAAGCCTCGTAGAAGGCGTCCGGACCCATCGGCGTGTTGGAAAGCATCGTGACCTGCGCGCGCACACGCGGGTCGACGATGAAATTCTTGCCCGTCACCTGGCTGACGGCTTCGATGACCTGGCCCAGATCGGCGTCCTTGTAATTGGGCGTGATCTGCGGGCTCTGCTGGGCCGCGGCAGCCAGTGGCAGTACCAGGGCAAAGAGCAGGGCAAGACGGGTGGATCGCGTCATTAACTCGTTCCTCTGCATGCGGCGCCTTACTCGCTGAATTCCGGCCCCGGCAACGGCTCTTGCTCGCTGGCGGACTGGAGTTCCTGGACGACGGCGGCGGGATCGACTGTCAACTGCTGTTGCTGGCCATTGCGATCGATTGTCAGCGTCACCGCCGCGCCCATGCCGACGCTTCGCAGGGCCTCGAGCCCGCGATTCGGATCATCGAGTTGCGCGCCATTGACGGCGGTCACCAGGTCGCCCGGTTGCAGCCCGAGCTTCGCAAACTGACCGCGGTTGCGGCCAGGATAAACACGGTAGCCGCGCAACTGCGCGCCCGCGAACACCGGTTGCGGCCGCAGCAGTTCATTGACGGCGGACTGATCCTGGACCAGCAGTTCGCGCACGTTGTCAGCCACCGAACCGGACTGCGTGCCGCCAGGTTGGTAGGCGACCGGTGTCGCGCCAGCAATCCCGCTGAGCCGCGGCAGCGCCAAAGATTCACGCACGCCATTTCGATCGAGGATTACGCGATCCGGATACACCGCGAGGAGCCTGCTCCCGCCCGGAAGCGTTGCCCCCGTGGCATAGACACGCGCCGCCTGAGCGCTCGCGCCAATGATCGCCCAGCCCTGTTCGGGGTCGATACCCGCCAGCGTGCCAGCAAGCGCCAGGTTTGCGGAAGTCGCCGGTGCCGCTGTTGGGTCGCCGGTCATGCTGGCGATTCCGAACAAATGGGCATTGACGATGCTCCCGAGGTCGACCGCCGGCGCCGCTCCGACGTCCACGGCCGGTGATAGCAGCGCATCGGCCCCGTTCGACCCCATCACCCGCCACAGCAGGCTCGCGAGCTGGGCTGCCAGCACGATGACCAGCACGACCGCCAGAAGCGCCGGTGCCACCGCCACAACGCTCCGGGGAAGTGCGCCTTCGGCACTGCGAAACGGAGCGACGATCCGGTCGACAAGCTGCATGTTGGCCCGTCCAGAAGCGTCCGGCCTGGTGGGGGGGTCCACGACTCCCCGGGAAACCGCGCCATGATACGGGTAGGCGCCGCAGACCCACAAGGCGAGAAACCGCCGTAAATCGAAGTAGCAGCGGGCACTTGTGCGACACTTCTCAAACCGGGCTCGCAAGGCGCGTTATGGTGTACAGAGGCGACGCCGCTCCCTTGTGCGACGGGTTGGGCATCCCAATAAATGATCGGGCGGCACGGAGTGGGCTTAAGCGGTGGGCGGCGACGAGGAAGGCGAGATCGGGCAGGGCGGCCATAGCCTCGTTGTCGAGGAGGCGCAACCGCAGGTCAAAAAGCCGCCGCTCTACCAGGTGGTGCTGCTGAACGACGACTACACGCCGATGGAATTCGTCGTGGATGTGCTGGAACGCATCTTTGTGCTGGACCGCATGCGTGCGACGCGGATCATGCTGGAGGTCCATACGCGCGGCAAAGGCATCTGTGGTGTATTCACGTACGAGATCGCGGAGACCAAGGTGGCGCAGGTGATGACGTACTCTCGGCAACACCAGCATCCGCTGTTGTGCACGATGGAGGAGACCTGAGTGCTTTCCAGTGAACTCGAATACTGCCTGAACGAGGCATTCCAGAAGGCACGCGACGCGCGCCACGAGTACATGACCGTGGAGCATCTGCTGCTGTCGGTCCTGGACACGCCGCGGGTGCGCGAGATCCTGACGGCCTGTGGCGCGGACCTGACGCGACTGCAGGCGGACCTGCAGAAATTCGTCGACGAGACCACGCCGACGCTTGCCGCCGACGACGAGCGCGAGGTCCAGCCGACGCTCGGCTTCCAGCGTGTGCTGCAACGCGCGTTGTTCCACGTTCAGTCGAGCAGCAAGAAGGAAGTCACCGTCGCCAATGTGCTGGTCGCGATTTTCAGCGAGAAGCAGTCGCACGCGGCTTATTTGCTGTCGCTGCAGGACATCGTCCGCCTCGACGTCGTCAATTACATTTCACATGGACTGCCGTCCAGCGGCGAGGGCCGCGAGGCAACGCGCGAGGAGGGCATCGCAACCGAGCGTGAAAGCACCGAGGACGGCGGCGCGGCTGCGCTTGAGAAGTTCACGACGAATCTGAATGCGCAGGCCAGGGCGGGCCGCGTCGATCCGCTGATCGGGCGCCAGCTCGAAGTGCAACGGACCATCGAGATACTGTGCCGCCGGCGCAAGAACAACCCGCTGTATGTCGGCGAGGCCGGCGTCGGAAAGACTGCGATCGCCGAGGGCCTCGCGCGCCTGGTGGTCGAAGGAAAAGTTCCCGAAGTCCTTGCCGATTGCACGATTTATGCGCTTGATATGGGTGCGTTGATCGCCGGCACCAAGTACCGCGGTGATTTCGAAAAACGGCTGAAGGGTGTCGTCACCGAGCTCAAGAAGCGGCCCGGCGCGATCCTGTTCATCGACGAGATCCACACGGTAATCGGCGCCGGCGCCGCTTCCGGTGGCGTCATGGACGCGTCCAACCTGCTCAAGCCGGTGCTCGCGAGCGGCGAACTGCGCTGCATCGGCTCGACCACGTACCAGGAATACCGCGGGATCTTCGAGAAGGATCACGCGCTTGCCCGGCGCTTCCAGAAGATCGACATCATCGAGCCGACTGTCGCCGAGACGATCGAAATCCTGCGCGGCCTCAGGACGCGATTTGAGGAGCATCACGGGGTCAGTTATGCCGACGAAGGGCTGATTGCGGCTGCCGAGCTGTCGGAACGCCACATCAATGATCGGCACTTGCCGGACAAGGCGATCGACGTCGTCGACGAGGCCGGAGCGTCGCTCAGAGTGAAGCCTGCGGCCGAGCGTGAAACCACGGTAACCGTCGCCCATATCGAGGCGGTGGTCGCGCGCATCGCGCGGATTCCGCCTAAGCACGTCTCGCTATCGGATCGGGAGGTGCTGCAGAACCTGCAGCGCAATCTCAAACTCGTGATCTTCGGCCAGGACCCCGCGATCGACTCTCTGGCCGCCGCCATCAAGATGGCCCGCGCCGGGCTCGGCAGTGAGCGCCGGCCGGTTGGCAGCTTCCTGCTCGCTGGACCGACCGGCGTTGGCAAGACCGAGGTCACCCGACAGCTTGCCATCGCCCTCGGCGTCGAATTCGTGCGCTTCGACATGTCCGAGTACATGGAGCGTCACACCGTGTCACGTCTGATCGGCGCGCCTCCCGGCTATGTCGGCTTCGACCAGGGCGGCCTGCTGACCGAAGCAATCGCCAAGCACCCGCATAGCGTGCTGCTGCTCGACGAGATCGAGAAGGCGCACCCGGATGTCTTCAATCTGCTGCTGCAGGTCATGGATCACGGCACGCTGACCGACAACAACGGCCGCAAGGCGGATTTCCGCAATGTGATCATCGTGATGACGACCAATGCCGGCGCTGCGGACATGGACCGCGCCAGCATCGGCTTCACGCAGCAGGACCATGTGCCGGATGGCATGGAAGCGGTGCGCCGAATCTTCTCGCCCGAGTTCCGCAACCGCCTCGACGCGGTCATCCAGTTCAACTCGCTCGATGCACAGACGATCGAGCGCGTCGTTGACAAGCTGCTGATCGAAATCGAAGCGCAGCTTGAGCAGAAGAGAGTTGCGCTCGTGGTCGACGACGACGCACGCCACTGGATCGCCGCCAAGGGTTACGACCCGAAGATGGGGGCGCGACCGATGGCGCGGGTGCTACAGGAGCACGTCAAGCGTCCGTTGGCCGAGGAGCTGCTGTTCGGTCGGCTCTCGGGAGGCGGGACCGTCAGGGTTTCCCTGGCCAAGGACGGCGCGGGTCTTGCGCTCGATTGCCGGCCGGCACACGAACCGGAATTGCTGGGCCAGGATTGAAAAAGAAAAAGGGGACGCTTCCCTTTTCCGTCCGCGGAAAAGGGAAGCGTCCCCTTTTTCTAGCGCGCGCGATAAATGATGCGACCCTTGCTGAGGTCGTAGGGCGTCAGTTCGACCGTGACGTTGTCGCCCGTCAGGATGCGTATGTAGTGCTTGCGCATCTTGCCCGAGATGTGGGCGGTCACGATGTGGTCGTTCTTCAGCCGGACGCGGAATGTCGTGTTGGGAAGGGTCTCGACGACCTCTCCCTCCATCTGGATTGCTTCTTCTTTTGCCATTCCATCCCGGCGCTGTAGCGGAAACCGCGCGGATTGTGACCTAGCGCGTCCCCGCATGCAATTCCGTGTCTCATTGCCGCCACAAACGCGGTTCGGCGTCCACCAGTGCCGCAAGCTGCGCCTCAAACTCGCTGCGCGCCAGATTTCGGCTGCCGAGACTTGCGAGATGCGGGCTCGGCAGCTGGCAATCGATCAGCGCCACGTCGAGCCGCAGGCATTCGCGCGTGAGTCGTGCCAGGGCCACCTTGGACGCGTCCCGCTCCCGCGTGAACATGGATTCGCCGAAGAAGACGCGGCCCATGGCGACCCCATAGATTCCACCGACCAGGCGGTCCTCATGCCAGGTCTCGATCGAATGCGCGAGGCCGCGACGATAGAGCGCGGCATACGCCTCACGCATCTCGTCCGTGATCCAGGTGCCGGCCCCACCGCGACGCGGTCCGGCACAGGCCTCGACGACTGCGTCGAACGACGTGTCGATGTGCGTCACATAGCCGCGATTGCGGATCGAGCGCGCGAGACTGCGCGAGATCCTGAACTCCGATGGCGACAGGATGGCGCGCGGATCTGGTGCCCACCAAAGTATCGGCTGCCCGGCCGAGTACCAGGGAAATACGCCGTGCCGGTAGGCATGCGTCAACCATTCAGGGGTCAGTGCTCCGCCGACCGCAAGCAGGCCGTTTGGCTCGCGCAAGGCGCGCGACGTCGGAGGCAATGCCTCGGCAGGGTCAGTCTTCTGCAGCCAGGCAATCCCGGACATCGGTTGGCAGCCTAGCCGGGATGTCGGCGCGCCGGAAGGGCAGGTGATCCGCCGCGGCGCGCAGGTAGGCGCGCCGGTGAGATTCCTCCCGTTTTAACCAGTCGCGGATAGCCACGGCGAAGCGCGGATCGGCGATCTCGTGCATAGACCACACCGGCGCAGGCGCAAAGCCGCGCAGCAGCTTGTGCTCGCCCTGGGTGCCGGGCTCGAAGCGCGCCAGGCGCTCGCGGATGCAGTATTCGATGCCACGGTAGAGGCAGGTTTCGAAATGCAGGCTGTGATGCTCGCCGCTCGTGCCCCAGTAACGCCCGTAGAGTGTGTCGTCGCTGCGCAAGGAAACCGAGCAGGCGATGACTTCGTGGTGGCGCGTTGCAAGTTCGACCACGAGCGCATGCGGCATGCTGCGCGCAAGGCGTTGGAAGAAGTCGAGGTTGAGGTAGGGCGGGTTGCCAAAGCGCGCAAAGGTCTGCGCATGCAAGGTATAGACGGTTTCGATCAGTTTTTCATCGAGGTCGCCGCCATGCAGCGTCCTGTGCGTAATGCCGGCTTCCGCGACACGGCGCCGCTCACGTCGCACCTTCTTGCGTTTCTCGGCCGTGAAGCCTGCGAGGAAATCGTCGAAGCTCCCGTAACCGGCGTTGTGCCAGTGAAACTGGCAGTCAAGGCGGGGCATCAGCCCGGCAGCTTCGAATTCCGCCCGGTCGTGTTCATCCGGAAACAGGACATGCAGCGAGGACACGCCAAGCGTGCGCGCGAGTTCGCGCGCCGCCCCGATCAGGGCCCGCCGGGTCGCTGCAGCATCGGTTTCCAGCGCCAGGAGCCGTGGGCCGGTGGCCGGCGTGAATGGCACCGCGCAGCAAAGCCGCGGGTAATAGCGCAGTCCGGCCCGCTGGTATGCCTCTGCCCACGCGAAGTCGAATACAAACTCGCCCCAGGAATGAGGCTTCAGGTACAGGGGCATCGCGCCGGCGAGAGTGCCGCGTGCATCCGTGAGCAGCAGATGGTGCGCATCCCAGCCCGTTTCCGGCGTCGCGCATCCGGATTGCTCGAGCGCAATCAGGAACTCGTGGCGCAGGAATGGCGTGCCTCGACCAAGCAGGGCATTCCACTGCCGCGCGTCGACATCGGCGAGTGAGCGGGCGATGCGCGGAGTCATGCGCCGTCAGCTGCCGCTTTGCCGCTCCAGGAAACGATCTGCGTCGAGCGCGGCCATGCAACCGGTACCGGCCGAGGTCACGGCTTGCCGGTAGACATGGTCGGCGACGTCACCCGCCGCGAACACGCCGGGTACGCTGGTCGCCGTGGCGTCGCCCGAGAGGCCAGCCTTGACGACGATGTAACCGTTCTTCATTTCGAGCTGGCCTTCGAACAGCGAAGTGTTGGGCGTATGGCCGACTGCAATGAAGAGGCCGGTTACATCCAGATCCCTGCTGCCATTGCCATCGATCGGCTTCACGCGGACGCCAGTGACGCCCTGGTCACTGCCCAGGACTTCTTCCACGACGTGATTCCACAGATAAGAAACCTTGCCTTTCTCGGCAAGCGCGGAAAGGCGATCCTGCAGGATCGCTTCCGCGCGCAGTCGGTCGCGGCGGTGGATCAACGTCACATGCGAGGCGAGATTCGCCAGATAGATCGCTTCCTCGACCGCCGTATTACCGCCGCCGACCACGGCGACACGCTGGTCGCGGAAGAAGAAGCCGTCGCAGGTCGCGCAGGCCGAGACGCCATGCCCGCGAAAGCGCGTCTCCGATTCGAGCCCGAGATAACGCGCGGATGCGCCGGTCGCGATGACGAGCGCGTCGCAACTGTATTCGCCCTCGTCACCGACGAGGCGAAATGGGCGCTTGCCGAGTTCGACGCGGCTGATCTGGTCATGCGCCATCTCGACGCCGAATCGCTCCGCATGCCGGCGCATGCGATCCATCAGGTCCGGGCCGAGCAGACCCTCGACGTCGCCCGGCCAGTTATCCACTTCGGTCGTCGTCATCAACTGCCCACCCTGCTCGAGTCCGGTCACGAGCAGTGGCTTGCGATTGGCGCGCGCCGCGTAGACTGCCGCCGAGTAGCCCGCGGGACCGGAACCCAGGATCATCAGCCGCGAGTGTCGGGGGGGCGTCATGTATAGTGTTCTCCGCTCGTTTCCGCGTGCATCGCGTCTCCGCCATACCGGATAGCCGCGCATCCTATCAGGCCGCTGTCATCGCATATGGGCACTTGCCGTGCGAATTGCAATGTTCTTATAATCAACTGCTTATAGCTAATTCTTTACCAGGATTCTTTGTCTGTGGCCAAGTCCGCTGCCGACGCTTCCAATCCGGGAGCCAAGCTCGATCCAGTATTCGCACGGGCGCTGCGGGAGGCCGCATTCTGGCTGCTCACCGCACTTGCGCTGGTGCTGATGATCTCGCTCTCGAGCTACGACGCCTATGACCGCAGTTTCAGTTATACCGGCGAACCGGGCCAGGTCGGCAACCTGATCGGGCCATTGGGCGCCTGGGTCGCAAGCATGCTGTTGATGCTTTTCGGTTGGCCAGCATTCCTGTTTCCGGTGGCCATTGCATTCAGTGCCTGGGTCGGTTTCAAGCGCGCGCCCGATGAACCCGGCCACGGACGCTCGACGATTGCACTGCGCACCATCGGCCTGGTCGTCGCGCTTGCGACGAGTTGCGGGCTGGCGACGCTGCACTTTGCGGTTGGCGCTTTGCCGGCCGGAGCCGGTGGCATCCTCGGCAATCTGATCGGCGAGAACCTTGCAACCGCCGCTTCACTGCTGGGCGCAACGCTCCTGATGCTCGCATTGTGGTTCGCGAGCGTGCAGCTCTACGCCGGCATCTCCTGGTTGCGGGTAATGGATTTTATCGGCCACTGGGTGCTGGAAGGCAGCGCGTGGGTCCGCAACCGAATGGCGGCAAATCGGGACCAGGCCGCCGGGCGTGAATCGCGCGAAGCGCGCGAGGCTCTGGTTCGCGAAGTGCAGAGAAAGGCGGGCACGCGCACACCGCCGCGTATCGAATCGGCGGCGCCACCGGTGCCGGAGCCCAGCCAGCGCGTCGAGAAGGAGAGACAGGTCCAGCTGTTCGCCAAGCCTGCCGCCAAGGATCTTCCGGAGCTCAAGCTGCTCGATGATCCGCCGGCGCGCGAGAAGAGCTATTCGCCCGAGGCGCTCGATGCGATCTCGCGACTGGTCGAAATCAAGCTCAAGGATTTCGGTGTCGACGTCGAAGTCGTTGCCGTGCTGCCAGGCCCCGTCGTTACGCGCTTCGAGCTGAAACCTGCACCCGGCGTGAAGGTCAGCCAGATCAGCGCGCTCGCCAAGGACCTCGCGCGCGCCCTGTCGGCAATCAGCGTTCGGGTCGTCGAGGTGATACCCGGCAAGTCGGTCGTGGGCCTGGAAATCCCCAATGAAACGCGGGAACTGGTCACGCTCGGCGAGATCATCCGCTCGCGTGCCTTCGACGAACTCGCTTCGCCGATCGCGCTGGCGCTCGGCAAGGATATCGGTGGCGCGCCGGTCGTCGCGGATCTCGCGAGGATGCCGCACCTGCTGATCGCGGGAACCACGGGTTCCGGCAAGTCGGTCGCGATCAACGCCATGGTGCTGTCGCTGCTTTACAAGAGCACCGCCGAGCAGGTGCGGTTGATCCTGATCGACCCAAAGATGCTCGAGTTGTCGGTCTATGAAGGCATCCCGCACCTGCTGGCGCCGGTTGTGACCGACATGAAGCAGGCTACCAACGCGCTGCGCTGGTGCGTCGCCGAAATGGAACGGCGTTACCAGTTGATGAAGGAACTGGGCGTGAGGAACCTCGGCGGCTTCAACCGCAAGGTGCGCGACGCCGAGCAGGCCGGCAAGCCAATACCCGATCCACTGATCGCGCGACTGCTCGCGATGGGAAAGTACGCAGGCGCGGTGCCGCCGCTCGAGCCATTGCCGTACATCGTCGTCGTGATCGACGAGCTCGCCGACCTGATGATGATCGTCGGCAAGAAGGTGGAGGAGCTGATTGCGCGGCTCGCGCAGAAGGCGCGTGCTTCCGGGATCCATCTCATACTCGCGACCCAGCGCCCGTCGGTGGACGTGATCACCGGACTCATCAAGGCGAACATCCCGGCCCGCATCGCGTTCCAGGTTTCGGCCAAGGTGGATTCGCGGACCATTCTCGACCAGAACGGCGCGGAATCGTTGTTGAGTCATGGCGACATGCTGTACCTGCCACTCGGTAACTCAGCGCCTGAACGCGTCCATGGCGCGTTCGTCGCGGACCAGGAAGTGCATCGCGTTGTCGCCTCGCTGCGGGGTGGCACAGGGCCGCAGTTCGTCGACGAAGTATTGTCAGGCCCGAAGGGACCGATACCGGGCCTGTCGGATGAACCCGGGGACGGCGAGGACGGCGAATCCGCGGACGACGGAGAGCAGGATCCACTTTATGACGAAGCCGTGCGCATCGTCGTGGAGTCGCGCCGCGCCTCGGTCTCGGGCGTCCAGCGCCGGCTGAAGATCGGTTACAACCGTGCCGCCAGGCTGGTCGAGTCGATGGAAGCAGCGGGGCTGGTTGGCCAGCTGCAATCCAACGGCAGCCGCGAAGTGCTCGCGCCGCCGCCGCAACATGATTAGGAAAGGCCTTGCAGCGTTTTTGATCGGCGGTCTCGCTGCTGTGCCGACGCTTGCTGCACCCACGGCTGACACAGCCGCCGCAATGCGCGTTGAAGGGTTCCTCGGACAACTGACCAGCCTGCGCGCCGAATTTCGCCAGACTGTCACCGATGCGCGTGGCCGCGTGCTGGAACGGGCGGAGGGCACGATGGCGCTGGCACGTCCCGGCCGGTTCCGCTGGGACTATCGCGTGCCCGAGCAACTCGTCGTTTCGGATGGCGTGACCATGTGGCTGTACGACGTCGAACTGGAACAAGTTACGGTGCGCGCTGTCGGTGGGGCACTGGCCGGCACGCCTGCGATGCTGCTTGCGGGCGAGGGCGACCTGAACGTGGAATTCGAGATCACGGATGCTGGCCAGCAGGACGGACTGGATTGGAGCCGCCTGACACCGCGGCGGCCGGACGGCGATTTCCGAGAAGTGCGGCTTGGGTTTGCCGGCCGCGTTCTTCGGCGTATGACGTTTTTCGACCGGCTCGGACAGACGACCGAACTGGAGCTGCTGCGGGTCGTACGCAATCCGCGCTTCGATTCATCCCTCTTCAAGTTCGTGCCGCCGCCGGGTGTGGACGTGGTCGGCCACGGGCCGGTCGGTTGAGCATGCTGCAACTGCGCTATCGGCGCGCCTGGATCGGATCGATCTGGCTAATGGTCCTTTTCGTCGTCGTCACGAGCCTGGTGTCACAGCCTGGGCTGGTGTCCCCGGCAGGGACCGACAAGATCGAGCATTTCGTCGCGTATTTCACGCTCACTGTCCTGGGTTCAGCGGTCGTCACGACCGCAAAGCTGCCCTGGGTCGCGGCTCGAGCGATGTGCCTGGGCCTGGCAATGGAGGCCGCGCAGGCTCTGTTGACTGATACGCGCATCGCCGACTGGGCCGATGTCCTTGCGAATACAACCGGCATCCTGACCGCCTGGTGGCTGATTCGCGGGCGGGCAGGCTGGGCCCTGACAGTGGAGACCTGGCTGGCAGGCCTGCGACGCCACTGAGGGCCGGCGCGAACGGCTAGAATCTGCGCAGCATGCAGCGACAGGCCAAGCTCCCGATCGATCACTCCGCAAGTGCCACGTACCGGCCGCTGGCCGATCGCATGCGACCGCGGAAGCTCTCCGAATTCGTCGGGCAGGGTCACCTGCTGGGTCCCGGCAGGCCGCTGCATCAACTCCTGACCGCGGGAATCCCGCATTCGATGGTGCTCTGGGGCCCGCCCGGCAGCGGCAAGACGACACTGGCGCGGCTCGCGGCGGAAAACTGCAAGGCCGACTTCATCGCGCTGTCGGCAGTGATGGCAGGCATCAAGGACATCCGCGAAGCGGTGGAACAGGCGCGTGTAACACGTGCCTCGGGTGGCAGGGCGACGGTGCTGTTCCTCGACGAAGTGCATCGCTTCAACAAGGGGCAGCAGGATACGTTCTTGCCGTTCGTGGAAGACGGGACGCTCGTTTTCATCGGCGCGACCACCGAAAATCCTTCCTTCGAACTGAATTCCGCGCTGCTGTCCCGGGCACGCGTCTATCTGCTGAAGCCGCTGGATGCGGCCGATCTGCTGGCGTTGCTCGAGCGGGCGCTTGCGGATGCTGAGCGCGGGCTGGGCGGAAGCGGTGTCAGCGCGGCAGGCGAGACACTGCGACTCATGGCCGATGCCGCGGATGGCGACGCGCGCCGGGCGCTCAATCTGCTCGAGCTTGCCGTCGATCTGGCGGCCACGGATGTCGCCGCTCCGGTCATCACGATCGACATCGTTCGCGCAGTCACGGCCGGCGGTCATCGGCGCTTCGACAAGCGCGGCGAACTTTTCTACGACCAGATTTCGGCGCTGCACAAGTCGGTGCGCGACAGCGATCCGGATGCCGCGCTTTATTGGCTGTGCCGCATGCTGGATGGTGGCTGCGATCCCGGCTTCATCGCGCGACGAATGGTGCGCATGGCCTGCGAAGACATCGGTAACGCGGATCCGCGGGCGCTCACGCTGGCGCTCGCCGCATGGGATGGATATGAGCGGCTGGGAAGCCCGGAAGGAGAACTGGGGCTCGCCCAGGCCTGCGTGTTCATGGCCTGCGCGCCGAAGAGCAATGCCGTCTACAAGGCTTATGGCTCGGCGATGGACGATGCACGCGCACTCGGGACGCTGGAAGTTCCGCTGCACCTTCGCAACGCACCCACGCAACTGATGAAGGATCTCGGCTACGGCAAGGGCTATCGTTACGCCCACGACGAGCCGGATGCCAAGGCTGCCGGCCAGACGCATTTCCCGGATGGCATCGAGCCACGCGTCTACTATTATCCCGCCCCGCGCGGGCTGGAATTGCGCCTGCTCGAGGCGCTAAAGCGCAAGGACGACCATGCTTGACGCCCGGCAACTGCGCGCCGATCCCGATGCCGTGGCACGAAATCTGGCACGGCGCGGGTACCGCCTCGACATTGCTCGCTTCACCGAACTGGAAACGCGCCGCAAGGACGCGCAGGTCGCGGTCGATGGGTTGCGCAATGAGCGCAACAGCCGGTCCCGAACCATTGGACAGGCCAAGTCCAAGGGCGAGGATATCGCGCCGCTCCTGGCCGAGGTCGAAACGCTCGGCGCGCGCCTCGACGCTGCGGAACGCGCACAGATATCCCTGCAGGCAGAACTCG
>Ga0315297_10000017_pt1 | contig 83129 bp, 90 predicted proteins | sample YL17G15_0_MG_FD_203628 | JGI IMG/M metagenome (GOLD analysis project Ga0315297, IMG submission 203628) | Sediment microbial communities from Yellowstone Lake, YNP, Wyoming, USA - YL17G15_0 | ecosystem: Environmental > Aquatic > Freshwater > Lake > Sediment | place: USA: Wyoming | collected...
CTATCATAATCGCTATTGGCTGTTGGGCTTGTTATCTGGACTGCATTTGTTAGAGTTCGATCTTCAGTTGTAAAAGCATGATTTCCCCCATAATTTGTAACAGTAATTACAGAATTATTTGAAACAAATCCTGATTTAGACACATTAAGGAAAAGTTTACAGCTTGCGTTATTTGCACCTGCAACTGTTGTTTTTATCTCATAAAATCCATTGCTGTCTGTTGTGGTTGTTTTCGGAAGATTTCCTAATCCGCCACAAAAACCACCATTAATTCCTGGTGTATTTATTGTAACATTAGCATTTTGGATTGGAGTTCCTAAATCTGCATCAGTAATAGTTCCATTAACAGTAACATTAAGCCTAAAGCCTTCTTCAGCATGAGCTGCGCCAAGGCTAAAGACTAATACAAACAAAAGTACAAAAATTGTTAAAAAGGTTTTAAAAAAATTCATTTACCTCACCCCAAACAATTATGCTTGCCCCATTCCATCGTCTTCTGCAGGTTCTTCTGCAGGTGGTTGTGGTCCTGGTGCTTGTGCTTCTGGTGCTGCAGGAGCTTGTGGTTCTGCTGGTGCTTCTGGTTCTATTGGTTCCATTGCTTGCATTTCTTCATCTTCTGCTCCGCCTTCAGCTGCGCCATTCTCTTCAACACGCGCTTCCAAATTCTGTTCTCTCATCAATGCATCAAGATCTGGATTTTCTGCTCTTGCACGTCGTCTTATACCAGTTCCTCTAAGTTTTCTAGAGGCTTTCTTAAGCTCTTTGTAAGCTTCGTCTTGCTTTGGTTTGTAGATTTTGTCTACAATCAGATTATAAATTGTTCTTGCGCCAGCTGTTAAACCAACTGTAAATGCTGTAACCTTTTCCCAGAACCATGGAGATGTTTCTGTCTCGACATAGCCGTCTATGTGGAATGTTTCTACTGGGTGTGATACAGTGTAGCCATCAACATGTGCTGTCTGTGCAGGTACAATTGTTTTGTACTCAGCTTCATGTTCTAAGCCTGTAGTTTGCGGTGCAACTGTTGTCATTGTTGTTTTTGGAACAGTCAAATCAATATTTTGTCCTGGTACCACGTTCTTTATGTCCACTGGCTCGTCATGTGCTGCAATTGTTGTATGTTCAATTACTTGTGGAACGTTCATTTCATAAGTTGCAATACCATCTTTAACATGGATGTTTATGTCTGCTTTAACGCCAGACATGTCACCTTCTCCATTAAATGTGTATGTTCCTTTGTAAACATTTTCGCCAGTTGTTGTTGACTGACCAGCGCCATAATCTGTAGTTTGGTGAACATCAAGAGTTCCATCCTGTGTTCCATCGCCTGTTAATACAATTTTTCCGCTGAACTGTTCTGATCCTTCAAGACTAATCTTGCTAAGGTCAAGTGTTCCAGGTACTGTATGTGCAGGGACAATAGTGTCCTGTGTAACTGTTGGAACGTGGACTATTGCCTGTCCATTTTCATCATAACCTGTAACAGTTCCTGTTACGTGTTGTGAATCTATTATTGATGTTGTAGTATAACCATCATGGTTAAGTGCAATATCATGTCCATTGTTTGTTATTTCCTGTCCAGGAATATTTATGTCATGTCCTGCAACACTATCTGTGTGCTGGTACGAAAACATCTCATGTGCATCATGTGTATGTTCAGTTGTTGGCTGGAAATGATTACCTATTGAGTTAACTATCTCATCTAAAGAATGATGTCCATCCATCCAACCTTGTACTGCCGCAATGCCCATTCTCATACCAATTAATGTCAGTGGTATTGTTATACCCGCATGAGTCATATAAGAATTAACTATTTTTTGTCGCAAATTTTCTTTTGGATAAACTTCTACAACCTCGTCTTCCAAAGGAGTATTTTGTCTCGCATTAATTTTTATTCCATTTGCGAAATAAGTAATATTATTTTTTAGTATTTCGCCCACGTAATGGAATTTTTTTTCTACATAACCTAATTTTTCACCTAATGCTTTCTCAACCTTGTCCCAGTCTGGATGCGCAGCATAAAATTTTTCCATAGTTCGTTCACCCCTGATTTTCACTATTTAATAGTTATAACAACCACATATATAAATCTTTCGTTTTTCTGTAGTAGTAACAATTTTACGTTCCTATACAGTTGTTATAACCTAAAGTACCCTTACGATGCCTAGAAATTGGGAATATATATAGGTTTTCTTATTTAGACTGTTTATATAGGTGTATTTTAAGACGATTTTATGAGAACGCCGAGGCCAGGATTTGAACCTGGACGTCCTTGCGGACACCAGTTTTCGGTAACCTTTCCGCCAGCGCTTTGCAAAACGAAAGGGCTGTTCGAGACTGGCGCATTAGCCGAATTCTGCCACCTCGGCATACATTTTATAAAGATAAATTAGTTTTAAATGATTATGGTGGCGGAGATAGTCATTGGAAGGAGTGATAGTGATACCAAAAAATACGGCGTAGAAGGCACAATCTGGATTGGCAAGCAATACATCAAAATGGGAGACACGATGTCGCTTGCAAACAAAGTTCTTATGGATGTTGTAAGGCCGCATGTTATTCTTGTTTCTGGAAAAAGAGGCGAAGGCAAATCCTATACTTTAGCCCAAATCGCAGAAGGAATCTCTAATCTGCCAAAGGAGATTGCGCAAAATATAGCCCCCTTGTTTTTGGATACAATGGGAATTTTCTGGACAATGAAAAAACCAAATTACAGGGAAGAAGCAATTCTTGCAAAATGGGGAATCGAGCCAAAAGGACTTGATAATGTCAAACTTTTTGTACCGGGCGGTAAATTTGACGAACTCGCAGACCAGGGAATCCCTGTAGATGAAAAATTCTATATAACAACAAGCGAACTTGGCGCAGATGAGTGGGCGTTTGCAATGAACATTTCTCCAACTTCAGATGAAGGTGTATTAATAACACGAGTCATAATACGGTTGAAAAAGCGAGGAATTGTTTATGATATTGATGAGATAATAAAAGAAATCGAAGGCGATGATGAAAGCGATTCAAAAACAAAATCTGCGACAAAATCCCGCTTTGAGGCAGTTAAAGATTGGGGGCTTTTTGCAAAAGAAGGAACTCCTGTTGAAAAAATAATTGAAGGCGGGCAGGCTTCTATTTTGGACCTCTCAGTTTATGCGCATGTTTATGGTGGATTTTCAATAAGGGCGCTTGTTGTCGGCTTATACGCAAAGAAGATTCTTGAAGAAAGGATGGCTGTAAGAAAAATTGAGGAAAAAGAAGAAATCGAACAGGGACTTGTATATTACGGAAGGCGTGAAATCAAAAAGAAAAGAATCCCGATTGTCTGGATGTTCATTGATGAGGTACACGAATTTCTTCCATTAGATGGTGAAACACTTGCAACTGGGCCATTGTTACAGGTTATAAGAGAAGGGAGACAGCCAGGGATTTCAATGGTTGTAGCTACACAGCAGCCAGGAAAAATGAATACAGATGTTCTTTCACAATGTGACATAGTAATCTCGCATCGTGTAACAGCAAAAGATGATATCGCTGCATTAAATCGAATCATGCAAAGTTATATGACAGAAACCCTGGGGCTAATGCTCGACGGTCTTCCGAGAGTAAGGGGAACTGCATTAATTCTTGATCAAAACCAGGAAAGGATTTATTCGGTGCAGATGAGGCCACGATTCAGCTGGCATGGCGGAGAAACTCCAACTGCTATCCCGCCAAAAATGAGAGAAATTTAATTTTAGGGGTGACTAATTTGGATAATGTCATAAGAGACGAATATATAGGTCTTGGAGAAGGAAAAGGAATGAAGATACAACTTTTCCCAAATAGGGTTGTAATCCAGCGAATGGAAAAAAAGGAAAATAAGTGGGAAAAGACGCAGGACATTGCATTAAACATTCGGGTTCTAGAATTCCTTGCAGCGCGATTACCTGCGTGGATTGCAATGATGGACAGCCAAAAAGAAGAACGCGGTTAGTATTTTCTATGGTAAAAAAAGCAGGCATTACATTGTTTATGTAGACATAAATTTCTCTGACAAGAAAAGATAATCATGGTTTCAGTTTCTTGTGACATGCTTCGCATAGCGCTACGCCGCAGTGCTGGCAAACCCTGACATTTTCTTTTATCCCGAATTTTCCGCAAATTGAACAGCTTACTAGTTTAACTTCCATAAATGAGGATATGCGTAACTTTATTAAAAACGTTTTCTTTAATTTGAAAATGGCTAATCAAAAAATAAAGGCAGTTATATTTGATGTAGATAACACCCTGATAAATTTTCTTAAGCTGAAGGAAATCGCGGTAGAAGAGGCTGTTTCTGCAATGATTGACGCTGGCTTGAACAAGTCGCGCGAGGAAATAATGAAAGTTATTGATGAAGTTTATGTTGAAAAGGGCATAGAATACCAGAATGTTTTTGATGATGCATTAAAAAAGTTAATGGGAACTGTAAATTACAAGGTTCTTGCTGCAGCAATAACTGAATACCGAAAAACAAAATCTGGACATCTTGACACATACCCAAAAGTGATTCCAACCCTAATCGAACTGATAAAAAGGGGATATAAGCTTGGAGTAATAAGTGATGCGCCAAAATTACAGCTATGGACAAGACTTTGTGATTTAAGACTGCAGCATTTCTTTGATGTTGTCATTTCTTCGGAAGATGTAGGTGAACTTAAGCCAGGCTCGCTGCCTTTCAAACAAGCGCTGCTGATTCTGGGATTAAAACCGGGCGAAGTAATGATGGTCGGGGACAATCTTGAAAGGGATGTTTACGGAGCAAAAAAGATGGGCATGATTTCTGTGCTCGCAAAATATGGAAAAGTAAAAGAAAGGATAGTTGGCATGCGCGAACATAAGGTAGAACATGAAACAAAGCCAGATCATGAGATAAGTGATTTTGGCGAACTTCTGGAACTACTGCCATAGAAACTATTATATATTCTCAGAAACCAAGATATTAGAATTAATCTGGAGGTAGTCCACGTGCCAAAATGTGAGGTTTGTAACAAAAAGGTAAAAATAGTCTATTCCTGCCAGGAATGCGGGACAAAATTCTGCGAAAAATGTGGAGACAAAAACAAACAAATGTGTGGGGACTGTAAGGGTTACGAATCAGAAGTACAGGGTTCTTATAGATTAGAACAGCAAGAAATTGACATGGAAGACTAGTCTTTTCTTTTTATTGAATTAAAAAGATAAAAAAGAAGAATTAAAGAATGTCTTCTTCTGCAACTACTACATAATCGCCTACAGCTATTACTGAACTGAATGGAATCTGTATGTTGCCTATTTCGTCCTTTTCTAAGTCAAAGCCCATTGCATAGGGTGTTGGATTTTTGAGAATAACGTATATCAATTCACCTGATTTGCTCTCAAATTTTATGTCTCCAACCTCACCGAACTTCTTGCCAGCTTTACTCACAACAGTTTTACCCAAAATGTTCTTTGAGGGTACTCTTTCACCTTTTGTGACCATTTTATTACCTCCGATAACTGATATTTTATTGTTTTTAAGGTTTTAATATTTTTCTTATCTGTATTCAGTGACTGTTTGCTGCGTCATTGGCATAACTTTTTGCAAAAATAAAAATATTGCTATTATGGCTATAACCGCTACAACCAGTGTTATTTCGATGCCTATAATGTTTGGAAGCACCAATAGCAGGACAGCTGTTACCAAGACACCTAACCAAAGTGGTATGTTCCAGCGGAATATCTTTGCGCCATCTAAAGGTGGAACTGGGAAACAGTTGAATATTGCTACAATAAGGTTTATTGTTATTCCAAGGTCGAAAAAGTATGTGTTTATTGGCCTTAGCACATAGAAAATTATTGCCAGGACAATGTTTGTCATCGGACCAGCGAGGGCTATTTTTCCGAGCTGGCCGCTTGTTAATCCGATGAACCTGTATCCAAGTCTTGTGTGGAACGTGGATGAAATCACTACAGCTCCCAGGGCTGCAAAAATTAACGCGCCATTTGAGAAAATCGTAAGTAAAAGTGAAATTGCAATTCCTGTCGGCCACATTATATAAGATGCGGCAAGCTCGTAGCGCTGCGCCATTATTTTATGCGCGATTTCATGGAATATCAATGCAGGAGCAGCAACTGCTGTTGCAAAAAGCCAGTTATTCAGGCTCCAGTTACGCACTGCGAAAATAAGACCTAACACAAAGGCTGAAATGATCAAATCACGAATTTCCATTACTGTAAACGTGTATTTTCCAATCTGTAATGTCTTGTTCCAATCTGCCATAAAATCACTCAACAAGTATTATCTCAACATTTTCTCCAAAGATTTTCTTTAATGATTCCAGTGTTTTTTCCTTTATTTTTGCTATTTTTGTCGGTTTAACCTTTGTTCGTTTTTCATTTAGTTCGCTAAGATTTGAACTCACCAAATTGTCAAGCGAGCCATCATTCTTTAATTTTGCCCTAAAGACTCCAATGTGTGGATTTGTTACATCTTTTATTATGAAAACCTCATTTTTAAGGAGCCAAAGTTCTCCTTCTTTGTCTCCATAAGTACATCTTATCTTAAACATGTCAGTTCCTGCTGTTTCCTTTATTTTCGCAAATCCAATCATTGCTTCAATGAACTCGTGAGCATCGCGTTCAAGCTTGTTGACCTCTTCCTGTGTCACAACGCCTTTCTCATAGTCCTCAACAACGTGCGAGAAATAATTCACGAAGTCAGAATAGCTGGCAGGTATCATCTTCTTGTGTATGATTTCTTTCCTGAAACGTTCAACCAGGCTTTTCCCCTTTGCTTTTATGCCAATTGCTTCAAGCGCCTGTTTCATTCCTTTCCGTGCAAGATAATCAATCTCCTTTATCCTATCGCTAATTGTCTCTTTTCGCATTTGCTCGAAAAGTTTTGAAATTTTTTCAGAAAACTCATTTGCCCATGCAGCATATTTGTCAAGCAGTTTTCCGTTAACTTTTCCCTTGTAGGTCCCATGTTCTATTTCTTTCCTTATTTTGATTAGTTCTGCGAGCCAGGAAACATATTTCTTGTCAAGTTTCCCTGTCTTGACAAAATATCTCTCAAGCAAGTGCGGTGCTTCTGAATGCGCAGGTGGTGCTATCCCGATGAACATAAGCGCTGCCTGAGCTGGATTAAGCATTGCGTAGTAAAGTTTCTCAATAATCATCTCCCTGATTCCGCTGTCAACAACTTTTGTAAGAAGTTTTCCTGAAGAAATGAATGTCTCAATTGCCTCTGGCGTTGGCTTTATTTTTCCCATCCTCAAAAGCAGTTTCCATGGCGAGTAAAGTCCTGTATCAAGTATCGGGACTCCATCACGCAAAAGAGTGAATATTACAGGATTTGCATCACGTACATATTCCCAGAACTGGGTCAAGATATAAACCTGGATATTTATGTTCTTTGAGACCTCTGCTGCTTCACCCAGCACAATTTTCCTTATTTTTTCACGAATTTCAATACGCGTTGTTTCTTTTACATCAGTATCATCAATCACGACAGCCAAATCAATATCTGAACCCTCAACTGCCTGTCCGCGCGCCCAAGAACCAAATAAAACAAGTGATACAAGATACTTGTCAAATTTTTTCAAGAGTTTCTGCTTCATTGTTGCTGAAACACGCAAAGTCTCTACAAGCCCATAGTCATAAATAATATCCCCTGAGATAACGTCATCAGTAAGCTCGTATTTCCTGTCAAAATATGCCTGCCAAAGCCCTGAAAGCGGCAGAATAGTGAACTTTTTTTCCTTTGTAAATCCTTTTGTCTTATCTATGATTTTATGGTCTACAAGATCATTTACGATCGCAATTGTTATTGTGTGTTTTTCCTTTTCTTTTTCAATTGTCTTTTGCACAATGCTTAAGGTATGCTTCTTGTATTTCTTTAGAAAATCCTCTATAAGTGGGTCTTTCGCTGTTTTAGCCATACTTGATTAAGCCAAATAAGTTAAATAAAGGTTATGCTTTTCGTGGTTACATTTATATTTTAATCGTGCCTAAAACTAGGTATGGTAACTCCTGAAGAAATGAATGTCGAAAGGACATTTGCCCATGGATTGCACGCAAAAAATTTTGCTGAAGTAAGACAGGTTGTAATAAATTTATTGGCAAATATGGCGCCCATTCACAAAAAATATGAGATTAGATGGACAGGCCATAAATTTGAACAACCATTTCAGTTTGTGTTTCGTAAAGATTGGAAAGATATTGCAAAAACGCCAGTAATTAAAACAATAGAGGATGGAATTTATCCGTTCTACATAGCGCTTTTTGCTGCTCTTCAAAGAAAGGGTGTTAACTGCAAAGGTATATGGCCACACTTCATGCATGCAAAGGAACACGGTAATGAAGCTGCTATACGTGAAGGAGCAAAGATTGCGGCATCTATCCGTTAAACCTTTTGTAACTCAATAATTTTTTAAAATCATTATAAGCTTCTGAGTCAACTGTCCAAATCGTGAATTCCTTAAGCAACTTATAATATTTGTGCCCACTTTCAAGTTTTTTTGAAAAATCCAAATCAAGCTTGTTTGCTAAGCTTTTTGCCCTTTCCCTTAATTTCTTGTCAGTTGTTTTCTTTTCAATAAGCCTGAATGAAGCAAAAAGTGTCATCGCATTTACAATTTTATGTTCATAAATTATTTTATGGTCATAGGCTTTTTCCATATCTGTAGCTCTTAAATCAAGCATTTCAGAATCATAACCTGCATTTATCGCAACATCCTCCGCTCTTGTTTGTGCGACTATATCAACCAAATCATCGATTTCGGGGAATTTTTTTGGATTAACCGCTTTCTCCAACTTAAGTTTCAAATTATTTTCAATCTTTTTGTTCCAAGAAAGCAGGTGGCCAAGTTCATGACCAATCAGTCCTTTATAGTTCCGCATGTAAGACTCGTCACTTACTATGTTATTAGCCACAACAATCATTTTAGGGATATCGCCAGATTTTTCGCCATAATAAACAAATGCTGGTATTGCTGGATGAACATCAAGTGGAAGAAGATAACCCCCATCTTTGTCCTGTGGGAACAAAGGTAACATCTCGTTTGGGTCCTTTAACATGTATATCTCTACAGTACTGTTAACTGAAGTAGGACTGGTTTCTTCTGCTTTTCTTAAAACCACATCTAACGAGTCCAACATTGTTTGCTGGACTTTTCCAACTATCTTTTTAGTTATCATAAACATTACCAATATATCATCACTACATAGTAGTATATAAATATTGCTTTTGGACGTTTCAGACAATTTTATAAGGAAATTAAGGTTGTTTATGGCTGTGGAATCATGAAATTTGGTGTTTTGTTCTCTGGGGGAAAGGATTCGACTTATGCGCTCTATAAAGCGATGCAGAACGAGGAAGTTGCCTGCTTAATTACTGTTTTCTCGAAAAACCCTGAAAGTTACATGTTCCACACGCCAAATATACATTTAACTGAGTTGCAGGCAAAAGCAATTGGGCTGCCGCTTATAGTCATAGAAAGCGAAGGAAAAAAGGAAGAAGAACTAAAGGATCTAAAAAAGGCAATAGAAATCGCAAAAGAACGGTATGGAATTGAAGGAATTGTAACTGGGGCAGTGCTTTCCGTTTACCAATCCTCGCGAATCGAGAAAATCTGCAACGAACTAAATCTGAAATGCATCAATCCGCTCTGGAAAACAGAACAGGAAAAGTACCTTCGCGAGCTGATAAAGCTTGGCTTTAAAGCAATAATTGTTGGTGTTTTTTCTGAACCTTTTGATGAAAGCTGGTTAGGCAGGGAAATTGATGAAAAGACCATTTCTGAGCTGAAAAAAATAGCTGAAAAGTACAAGATAACCTTGACTGGGGAAGGCGGGGAGTTTGAAAGTTTTGTAACAGATTGTCCTATATTCAAAAAAAAGATTGTGATAGTCAAGGCATCAAAAGAATATTCTAACTTCAGCGGAATTTACCGGATTGAGAAGGCAAAACTTGCTGAAAAATAAAGGTTAAATAGCTAAACTGTGTATAGTAAGAAAATTGTCCTGGTGAACGATTTGGAATTCAGAAACAAAAAGATAGCGATAATACACCATAATGACGGGGATGGAATCTGCTCAGCTGCAATTTTTGCTCTTATGCTTAAGAAACTCGGAAATTTTCCAGCCTTGATAATAGCTCCAGAACATGTCGAACTAGATGACACAATAAAACGTGAAATTAAGGAATCAAAAGCAGAGGCAGTTGTGGTACTTGACATCCCAATTGAAAGGGTCCACGAATTAGGATTGCCGATGTTTGTAATGGACCATCACCCATATACTGGAAAATTGGATTTGAACGCAGAGATAAATCATAACACTGAAAACTGCTGCGCTTACCTAACTTTTGAATACTGCAGGAAAATCGCTGAAATTGAAGAACTTGCATGGATATCTGCAGTGGGCTGTCTGAGCGATAAGGATGAAACCGGATTTAACAAGATTTTACCATTTGTTGAGCGGGGATTGGACAGGGAAGTCATGCAAAAAATGATGGGCTTTATTTCTTCTGCAAAAATATTTGGGCGTGACGGGATTGCTTGCGGAGTAAATGCGCTAATTGAAGCAGCTTCTATGGGGATACCCACTGCGGTTTTGGGAAGCACCCCAAATGCACAGCGGCTGCAGTGGTTGCGTAACCTTTCACGGAAAGAACGGGATTATTGGCTGCTTTTTCACAAGGACTTTGCAAAAATAAATGAAAAGACAATTTTCTATAAGATACAGAGTGTGCTTCCAATCCAGAGCTATCTTGCTGGAACTCTTTCAAATTTTTATCCAAATCATGTGTGCCTTGTGACAAACAAGAATTACGCTGACGTTTTTATGACAATTGAAGCGCGAACAAAAATAAGGAAAATTGATTTGGGTTCTGTCTTCAGGGAAATCGCAACAAAGCTTGGTGGAAATGGCGGTGGCCTGGCTTATGCGGCTGGAGCTAAAATCCCTGTCGAAAAAGAACAAGAATTCCTTAAATTATTTGAATCACGGCTTTAAGCAGAAGAAATCTTTTCCTTAACAGCATCAATTGCTGAACGTACATCCATGCCTGCGCTCAAACCTGTGCCCATACCCATGCCTTCTCCAAATCCTTTCATTGCATTCATGAACTGCATTGGGAAAACAATTTTTGTTGCTGAACCTTTTGACATTTCTTCAAGCGCCTTAATGTAAAGATACGTCATTGCGCGGTCATCCATGCTCTTTGCTCCCTGGCCAATTGCTTCCATGACAACTTTCTTTGCTTCTGCCCTAAATTTCTGGGCTTGCATGGACTGTGCTGCAATTTCTTTTTCCTGCATTGCAACTGCAATTTCTTCAGGTGGCATGATCCCTCGTATCTGGACCATAGGTATGTCAATCCCCCATTTCCAGGTAGCGTGCCTTATCTTATCTGCAAGCAAATCATTTAAGGCATCAAGCCTTGCAAAAACCTGCCGCATTGTAAGAGAAGCAATAAGGTTCCTTGTTTCAGACTGTATAAGGTTCTGAAGCCCTGACATGTAATTATCAATGTTCAAAAGTGCCTTGTTAGGATCAATTATCCTGTAAAATACTGTGCCATCAACCTTTATCCGCAAGTCATCTTCGGTAAAGGCAACAGGTATGAAAAGCTCGAGCATCTTGGTTCGAACATCAACCCGCTGGTATTCCTTTTCAAAGAAAGGTATTACAATTGTCCAGCCAGGACCGCCAATGCGGTTGAACTTTCCAAGCCTGAATACGATTCCGCGCTCAAATTCATCGTATTTCTTTACAAAGAACTTAAAAAATAGGCCAATTAATACAATCAGAAGTGCAATGTAAGTAACATATTGGACTGCGGCAATATGCATGAAAGCAAACACAAATCCTATGATTAGACCTACTATTATCAAAATTTCAGCTATCATACTATATTTGTTATAAGGTTGGGTTTAATAAATGTATTTATGGCTTTCTCATCTGAATTTTATAATTCCCATTAAACACACCTATAACAAAATTAATCAGACAGGGCGTCATAGATGGATTTGTAGCCTTTCACTGCCAAGGCAAACTCATTTTTCGATACAACCTCTACCTTTAGCAATCCAGATTTTATCATTTCTCGAGTTTTTGCCAAAACGTCAGTGGATGCATATAGAGTCGCAAAATCTGCGCTGGTCATTGAAAAGCGTGTGTCCGGGTTAGTTGTATATCCCGCTACAGTTGTTGGGTAATTATTTGTTACTGTCGTGGTAAATGTTTTGCTCTGATCAGTTATTACAAACTCAATCACTGGTAGCTCCCCGAATAACAGGTAAGGATGTAGTTTGTAAATGCCAATTTCGTTTAGCACCCAGTTTACATGCCCGCTACCTATATCCAAAGGTGATGCTAAGTCTGATTTTGTTAAGCTTGGTTTTGTAGCAAATGTAGATGTTACCACAAAAAGATATAAGAAAGCAAGAATTAACATCGAAGCAACAATTCCCGCGACAATGCCCATATTAGTGTTATGAGTCTTTTCCCTTCCGCTTCGGGTTCTTTCACTACTGATAGCCCTACCGCTCTCAGCTCTTTCGTAACCTACAGCTCTACTGCTTCTAGCTCGTTCATAAGTTACAGCCCTTCCGCTTCTAGCTCTTTCACTACTGATAGCTCTGCTGCTTGCAGCTCGTTCACCACGGACAGCTTTTTTTCTAATCCCGCGGTTGACTTTTATTCTTTTCTTCCTGCTCATCGGATTCATCTAATCAACTCCTATCCTTTCTTACATTTCATTTGAATTTTATTTTTATAATTCCCATCAGTATCATGACTATAATAGCTAATGCTATTGCGCCAAGAAGACCAAATATATACCAACCTATCAAGAATGCTATTATCGAAGCTATTGAAATGTGCGGCCAATCAATAGTTATACTAGTTGCCATTTTTAATCACCTCACCTTACCTGTTGTTTTTTGTTTTGTCTCTTACAGAGGTCCAATAAGCGTTGGAAGGAACACACCTATAATGGCTGCAGATATCCAAACCACAATAGCTACAAGCAAGGACTTGGCCCATCCGATTTCATAGAGGCTTCCCAGGGCGCTGAGCCATGCAATGCCGCCAATGAAGGATGCCAGCAGGCCAGTGCCGAGGAAGTAATATGCCACTGCATAAATGATCGCGCCGACCAAAGCTGCCATGACCGCTGTCCCAATCCCTTCCTTATTTTCGCCAAACATATTCACCACAATGTAAATTATGATTGTGGATACTATCAGGCTTATGACAAAATGTAAGAGCACTGCAAAAAATGAAATTGCCATATTAAATATTAGATTTATTAAATCTATAAACCTTTTGCATAAACGTATCTTTGGAGCACGATTTTTGTTCCATTTCGGTTCATTCGCCCAGTAGTGCTTCGCCTCGAGTTCAGCTTACCTAACAGCTCACTTTTTAGTAACATTTAAAAACCCACAATCTGTTTATAAGAAGTTTATGGGGCGCATTAGAACAACATACGTCAAAAGAGTAACCAGACAGCTATTGGAGAAGTTTCCAAATAGATTTAGCAAGGATTTTAATGAAGACAAGAAGGTAATGAATGAGATAGCTGATGTACCTTCAAAGAAGATAAGAAACAAAGTTGCCGGAAGTATTGGCAGAACTTTGAAACACATTGAAGAATGATCTAAGAGCTGTAAATCGGAGGTTGAGCAGAATGGCAGAAGATAGAGACAGTGTAATCTTTATTGGAAAGAAACCCTTTATGAACTATGTAACTGGAGTAGTTATGCAGTTCAACTCTGGATGCAAGACAGTTACAATAAAAGCCAGGGGTAAATATATCAGCAGAGCAGTAGATGTCGCAGAAGTTGTTCGAAACAGATTCGTAAGCGATATAAAGCTCGACGAAATAAAAATAAATTCCGAAGAATTCGAGGGCGAAGAAGGTAAAAAAATAAGAATCTCAACAATTGAGATAGCGTTAACCAAATAAACGCTGAGGTGAGCCCTTCTAAGTATTTATTTTTGGATAGAGTGAAAAAGGTTTAATAGTAATCTTGATTCTTAATATCCATGGTTAAGGTGAGCAAGTACGAATTTCCTGACAGGCTCATGGACAGGATAATCTCAGACATAAAAGAAAAGCGGGAGCTAATGCCGATGGACGAGCACTATGTCAGGAACCTGGTTCTAAAAGAGCTTAATGCAAATGCAAAACTGACTGGTTTCTTCATTGAAAGGGAAAATAAGAAACTGGAAAAGGCTGCTGATTACAAAACATTTGTCAAAAAAATACGGGCTGAACTTAGGAAAGCATATGGCATGTTCCAAAAGAAATCTGCAGCAAACAGGGAAGAACTGTTCGAAGAACTTAAAGCCCAGCTTGCAAAGACAAACAATGTCGGCAAGACATTGGAGGTACATTCAGAAATACTAAGGACCCACGTTTCCTCATTTGAACGGATGCCTTTTTACGATGTTGTATATGGAGACATCTGGAAAATAACAGGTATTCCGCGAAGCATAATTGACCTAGGTTGTGGTTTAAATCCATTCTCGTTCCCATGGATGAACCTGCGGAATATTGACTATTATGCGTCTGAATTAAATGCAGAGGATGTAAAGTTCCTAAATCGTTATTTTGACCTGATGGAAAGCCAGGGTTTGTATGGCAAAGCAATCCAGCAAAACCTTGCTGATATAATGGTTAATGAAGAAATTTTCAAGAGCTTTCCGCAGTGCGATGTTGCTTTACTTTTCAAATTACTTGATTCAATAAAGATTGCCGGAAAAAGCAAGAATTTTGATGAAAAAATTCTGACAAAAGTTCCTGCCAAATGGCTTGTTGTAAGCTTTGCAACAAAAACAATCGGCGCAAAAGTCATGAGGGTCGTAAAGCGCGACTGGCTGGAAAAACTTTGCGAACGGCATGGCTGGGAATTCAAGCGATTGGATTATGAAAATGAAATCTTCTATGTCATCAAAAAATAATTCTAATGTAGCATATTGGATACTTCCTTTTGAAAAGGTAATTTCAGGACTAAACTCATCTGAAAATGGTTTAACTGAAATCGAAGCAAAAGAGCGGCTTGAAAAATACGGACCGAATGAAGTCGCAAGAGCAAGAAGAGTATGGATACAAATCCTTGTTCCACAATTTACAAATCCGCTAATACTTGTATTAATTGGCGCAAGCATTCTTGCCGGATTTGTTGGGGATGTCACAAGCACAGTAGTGATAATCGCGATTGTAATCGTAAATGGTTTAATGGGTTTCTTCCAGGAGCACAAGTCTGAAAAAGCAATTGAAAAGCTCAGGGAATACATCACGCTTCGCACAAAAGTGATAAGGAACGGCGAAAAATCAGAAATTGACGCGCGAGGACTTGTGCCTGGCGATGTTGTTGCGCTGGAAATCGGCGACAAGGTTCCTGCTGATTTGAGATTGATCAAAACAAACCAACTGTCAATAAACGAATCTGTCCTGACTGGAGAACCTTATCCTGTTGAAAAAGATATTTTCATAGTTGAAAAAGCAAACCCAATTCCTCAAGAAATTAAAAACATGGCATTTATGGGGACAATTGTTGCTGAAGGAGAAGGACTTGGAATCGTTACCGCAACAGGGAACAATACCCAGCTCGGAAGAACTGCAAGGTTATTAAAAGAGGTTGAAGAAGAGGGCGACTTCCAGAAAAACATAAGAAGATTCGGCAATCTTTTGGTAAAAATAATACTGACGGTTGTTATCATAATATTCCTGATAAATGCTTTACTTGCAAAAGGATGGCTTGATTCTTTCCTTTTTGCAATTGCACTTGCAGTTGGCATTGTGCCAGAATCGCTGCCAATCATAATAACAATCTCGCTCTCGCATGGGGCAATTTTGCTTGCTAAAAAGAAGGTTGTTGTAAAGAAACTTGTTGCAATAGAAGATTTGGGAAACATAGACGTTCTTTGTACAGACAAGACAGGAACCCTAACTGAAAACAAGATTACACTGCAGAAGTTCATAGATGTCGAAGGCAAACAACGGGAAGATTTGCTTGTTTACGGCCTGCTCTGCAATTCCGCAATTGTAGAAAAACAAAAAATTGGCGGTAATCCCATTGATGTTGCGATATGGGAATATGCGCGTTCTAATTTTGACTTAAGGAAAGCTGAAGGATACAAGGAAATAGCAAACCTGCCATTTGATTTCAACCGAAGAATGATGTCAGCGGTTGTTGAAAAGAACAAAAAGCGCATTATCATAACAAAGGGTGCGGTTGAAAATTTAATCGCAAATTCAGAATATGTCATGGTAAGAAAATTAAAAGTTTCAATAAAAAAATACAAAGAACATATCGCGCAGATGTATAACGAACTTGCAAGCGCTGGTTTTAGAGTAATTGGCGTTTCTGCAAAAGAAATTGCTTCAAGGAGCATCTATACAAAAAAGGACGAAAGTAAATCTGTATTTCTTGGGTTCCTTGTTTTTGCTGACCCGCCAAAGAACGAAGCAAGGAAATCGTTAGAACATGCAAGAAAGCTCGGAATCAGAATAAAAATTCTTACCGGAGATGAGCCGCTTTCAACGCTTCATGTTGCAAAAGAGGTAGGAATTGAACTAACTGAGTCAGATGTAATAACAGGGAATGCGATTGAGAAACTGAATGCTGTAGAACTAAGGAAGATTGCTGATCAAAAGACAATATTTGCGAGAGTAACTCCAGAACACAAGTACAGGATAATCAAAGCACTGCGGGAAAACGGACATGTTGTTGCATATCTTGGTGATGGCGTAAATGATGCACCTGCATTAAAAGCAGCTGATGTCGGGATAGCAGTTAACAGCGGCGCAGAAGTTGCAAAAGACGCATCAGACATTGTTCTTTTGGAGAAAGGACTTGATGTAATAATGAATGGTGTAGTCGAAGGACGAAAAACATTCAGCAACGTAGTCAAGTATATTGTTAACACAATAAGTGCAAACTTCGGAAACATGGGAACGCTGGGCGTCATCTCACCTTTCCTAAATTTCCTTCCGCTGCTTCCGAGCCAAATACTGCTTAATAATTTCCTTACAGATACACCAATGATGGCTGTTTCAACAGATAATGTTGATGAAGAGGAGCTTAAGAAACCGCGCCATTGGGATATCAGACATATTGCAAGGTTCAGCGCAGTGCTTGGAGGAATAAGTTCAATCTTCGATTTCCTTACAATTGCAGCACTTATTTATGTTTTAAATGCCAATGCCGTACTTTTTAGGACAGGATGGTTCCTTGAAAGCTGTCTGTCCGAAATAATGATTGTGTTTTCTGTACGGACCAGCAAGGTTTTCTTTAAGAGCAGCAGACCGAGTAAAATATTGATTGGTATAACAATACTAACTGCAGTAATATCATTGCTGGTAATTTACACGCCAATTGCGGCATTTTTCCAGTTCGAGCAACTTCCGCTTTGGCTGCTTGGCACAATAGCTTTAATACTTGTTGCATACTTTGCAATGGTTGAGGGATTCAAACTCGTTTATTACAAGTATATGGTAAAACGGATTTAGATTACTGGACAAAGTGGTAATAGTGGACAACACCCCAACAGAGATAATAACAAATAATGTAACCTACAACTTATGCTGTACGGTGCTAATGCATTAGAGAAGTTAAAAGTTATTAAATGTAAAAATTGCTTTAAAAAGCCAGATGACTGGTCCGATATAATTTACACTAAATGGTTAAAATACATAAATGGATGTGACAAGCAGGATTTAATCAAAAATACAAAATTTTCTTATTTTAAATCTGTAACTTACCACTTTAAAAAACATCTGTGTTACAAAAAAATTGCGAAAGTAAGAAAAGACTGGTTTAGATATTGTAAACGTTATGATGGTATAAAAGTAAGAGACCCGTGGTTATTGGGACTTTACTATGCTGATGGCTCAAAGACAAACAATGGAAAACTTTCCTTCTTTTTGTCTTATCATGAAAGTAAGATAGTAGCACAGGTTATCAAGAAAGTCAAAAGCATATTTGGTAAGAACCTATACGTAAAGGTAGACCTAGTAGGAAATATGTATGTGATCAGAATGCACGGCTTAGACTTATGTAATAAATTTCCGTATAAACAGGATAAAAAGAACTTTGCGAAACTCTGGATTAATTTTACTAAAAATGAAAAATTTAAATTTATCGCTGGTTTTATTGATGGTGATGGATGCTGTTCGTTTGAGGATGACATATATTCTATACAGGCGTACATAAAATGTACCCCATTTATTTTACCTGCTTTTTACAAGTTCCTTAAAAAGTTTGGATACGTATCTGTAAACAGAAGATACTGTTTGTATATCTCTCCGAAGATAGGTAAACTCATTTGTCCTCTAACAATGAAAAGGACCATCAAAAAAGAGTATAAAGGCACCGTGGATGTAAAGACTGCTTACTGTTTGTTATCAAAAGGATATTATTTAAGAACTATTGCTAAGGTCATGGGCTTTGATAAAAAAACAATAGCCATCGCATTGAAGCGTGTGTATGGGAAACGATGCATACAACGATATTTAGATACTAATACAAAAAATAGTTACATTAGAAAGAGATAAATTGACTGTATTTCTTTGATGGGTTATGAAAACAAAATATGTAGACGCGCATGCACACATTAATGAAGAAATATTTGATAAAGATAGAGATGAAATTATCAGAGAATGTGAAAAAAAAGGTATTCTTATAATAGATTGTGGTGGAACTAAAAAAAGTAACAGAAAATCACTTAATTTAGCAAAAAAATATAGTAATATCAGATCTAACATCGGGATTTGCCCCACAGAAGTGCTAGAATTAAATGATACGGAATTCTTCAAGGAATTAAACTTTATAGAACAAAACAAAAATCAAATTGTAGGTTTAGGAGAAAGTGGCATTGATAAGTATTGGTTTAAAAAAGACGAAGAGGTAATGAAACAATACGAACGCTTCAAGGAAATCATATGGCTTGCAAACAAGCTTAAGCTGCCATTAAATGTCCATTCCCGTGCTGCAGAAGCAGAAACAATTGCTATCCTCTCAAAAAGTGCACATGTACCTGTCTTGCTTCACTCATTTGATGATGTTGAGCTTGCAAAAGTTGCTGTCAAAGAATGTTTTTACATTGGAATTGCTCCAATTGTTGTGCGCAGCAACAAACACAAACGCCTTGTAGAAACATTGCCGATTGACAATATTTTAACAGAAACAGATTCTCCCTATCGTGGAATAACACAGGAACGAAATGACCCGCGTAATATCCCGCTTGTTGTAGAAAAGATTGCTGAGATAAAGAAAATGGATATCGAAGAAACACGAAAAATTTTATTGGAAAATGCAAAAAAGGTTTTCAGATTAGACCATGTTTAATACTCTTATAAAGGCGGGGTCGTTCTGGAATTCCATGAAATAAATTCCGCGAACATCATTCTTTATTCCTTTTATGAATTCAAAATAACCTTCAGTTTCTTTAACTTTTGAGAAAATGTAATTGACGTCATCAGCTGGGACCTTATCTGACAACCTCTTTATTTCAGAATCCTTTATTACTGTAAGGTCATGGTATTTTGGTTCAGAACATCCAGATGATAAGGTGCGCGGGTCTACCCACTTTTCTCGGACATAAAACTCGATTACTGCGTTCCCTTTTCCATCTGAAACAATAATGCCTGTGTAACTGTCAGGTGTGCCAACCACCATCTCAGTTATAATAAAATTATATTCCTGTGGATTTTGTACATTTGACATGAACTGTTTTATCTGTTCCCAGCACATTACCAAATCAATCATGTCTTTTGGCAAATTTTCATTTTTTGGAGAAGAAATAAAAACAACAGGCCTTGTCTTGTTCAGGAACATGTTGATCCTATTTTGAAACGCTGGTGTATTTGCATAAACGCCATCTAAGACGTCAATATCTAAGTGAGGAAGTCCCATGCTCTTGATTACGCTGTGCTGGTGCTCTTTTTTGTGCAGCTTGACATTAATTACCCCAGTTCGTATCCAGTCAAGCATTGTAGGATATTTTACCATAAGAAGAACCATCAGATTTTATTATAAATACTTTTGCTCAGACAGTAAGCTCACTGTCTTGCTTAACTATTCTTCCTTGCGCCATCACAAAAGGAACAGTTGGCATTGTCATACCTTCGTAAACAGTAAAACCTGCTTTTGTTTTCACATTGTCTGGACTTATCTTTTTGCATTGCCCCAAGTCTATTGCTGCAAAAGAAGCTTCATAACCGGGCTCAATCAAACCATGCTTTACTCCAAGGAATTCTGCAGCATTATAAGAAAACGCCCTGCATAAAACAGTCAGTGGTATACTGTATTCAAGATGTAGGTATCCAAGTATTTGCCCCATGTGGTCAAGTCCAGGAATACCTGAAAGGTTCTTTTCATCTTTTTCTTCAATAGTGTGCGGTGCATGGTCTGAACCGACATGATCAATCTGGCCCGCACGCAAAAGCTGTATCAGCTGTCCGGCATCCACCCTTGTCCTTAAGGGAGGGTTCATGTACGCCCTTGGTATTCCCATTTTCTCGTTTAGCAACAGATGATGCGGCGTCACTTCAGTAATGACCTTTGTCTTTGCTGAATGAATATGATATATTGATTCTGTACATGAGATGTGCGCTATCATCACATCAAGATCATACTTTTCGCCCAGCTTGATGGCATTCCTTACTGCGCATGACTCTGCTTCGGGTGGCCTACGTTTCTCATGGGTATCCTTTTGCTTTGACTTGGCCAGTATGCGGGGGTCCTCGCAGTGGAAAGTCACCTGAAGTCCTCTGTAATTATCAAGAACACCATCCAATGTCTCAAGGTCCTCAAAAAACAAGTCTCCGACACTTTCTGCCATAAACACCTTATAATGTTTCGCTTCTCTGAACGGCCTTGTTTTGGGTCCTATGCCCGCATAAATGTGAACTGGGACATGCCCCTTTTTTGCCCATTCAAGTTTTCTTGAGTAACTATCCTTGTCAACAGGAGCAAATCCCCTTGGGTTGTTTGGCATATCCATAACTCTTGTAACGCCACCGTTAATTGCCGCCAGGGTCCCTGTGTTAATGTCTTCCTTGTAATCCTGTCCGTATCTGAGGTGCGTGTGCAAATCAATTATGCCGGGAACAAGAACTGTGTTTGGGGGAAATGTAATGTCTGGGACTGTTGTCAGGCTTTTCCCAACTCTTGAAATCAGGTCACCTTCAATCTCAACCTGACACATGCAATAAGCATTTTTTGCATCAACAAACGCAGCTTCAAGTATCATGTTTTCACCTTTGCTCCGGTCGCATCCCGCTTGTAAACTCCGAGTGCTGGCTCGATATCACCAAAACTAAAGAATGGTCCGTCAACGCATGCCCTGAAACCATTTATTTCACAACTACCGCACCCACCCATCCCGCATTTTGTATAACGTTCAACTCCGCACAATATTTTTGTGGGATTGCTCATGTGTTTTTTTTCTATTTCAACTACCTTTTTCGTCATCACTTCTGGACCGCAGTTGATAAAACCGCGCTTTTGTGCGTATCCCATTTCGCTTAAGACATTTTCAAGAATATTAGTAACAAAGCCTCTTTCGCAATAAGAGCCGTCATCAGTGGTTATGTAAACTTTCTTACAAGAGCGTTTCAAGCTTTCTTCAAAAATAAGTTCATCTTTTGTTTTTGCGCCAATGATTGCGCGCACAGTTATACCTAACTTCGATTCATTATTTTTAATATATCCTGCAATCATGTTCAGCGGTGCAATCCCGGTTCCGCCGCCAACAAGATAAATGTCGCTTCCAAGGTCTTTAAGAACTGTTTTTCCTATCTGTTTCCCGTATGGTCCGCCCAATTTTAACTTGTCCCCTTGCTTAAGTTCGAACATTCTTGATGTTGATTCTCCAACTTTACGCACAGCAAATGTAAGCGGCCAATTGTTTGCAATAGAAAATGGTTTTGCTTCGCCTCCTTCTGTCTGGAGCATCATGAACATACCTGGGCCATCCAAGATGTGATAATCCATTTTTATTATTCTTATGTCTTTTGAGACATCGTTTATTTCAGTTATGGTCCTTGAGACAGGTTGGTCAAAATTACAAAGCGGGTAATAATTCCAGTTTCTGTTCAATTTGTAAGCTCTGTCTGTCTCAGACAAATATTTGAAAACTACTTTTGTTGGTTTGCCGATAAGACTGCTTCCGATGCCAAAGAAATCAGCGCCAGCGTTCTTATAGTCAAGAACATCATCTATTGAAGTAATTCCGCCCATACCTATTATTGGAAGATCAACTGCATTTGCAATATCATGGACGCACCTGACTCCAATTGTTTTGATAGAGTTGCCTGAGATGCTACCGCCTTTTGTGTAAAGATGTTGTGTTCTGCCAGGACCAACTGTGTTTATTGCAACAATTCCTGCTGCTCTGCTGTTCTCAGCTGCCTTTGCAACTGCTGCAATATCGTAAGCGCTTGGCGTCAATTTAACAAGAACAGGAACGTCAACTGCTTCGACAACTGCTGCTGTCAATTCTTCAACAATTTCAGGCGAACGTCCAATCTGCGCAAGACCTCCAGAATGCGGGCAACCAAAATTTAATTCCAAACCATCAGAAACTTCTTTTGCAAGCTTTGCAACATAAACCAAATTCTGTTTTGTGTCGCCATCTACAACATCACCAACATTCTTGTCCCCAGCAAAGATTGAAGTCAGACAGAACTTGTTTGCGGGCCAAACCTCCCTGATTTCTTTCATCTCAGCAACATATGCTTCAATCCCTGGATTTGTCAAACCAACTGCATTCAATAATGTATACTTGTTCTGTTGGTAAAGAATTGGTGCAGGATTTCCTTTGCGCGGCTTTGGGCCAATGCTTTTCGAGGTTATTATCCCAAGCTCAGATTCCATCGCGAACTTAAGCATTGTCTCAGGCGTTGTTGTAATTATTCCTGAAGGTATTGTTAAACGTCCGGTTAAGTTAAAGTCGCCTATCTTGCTGTAGGGCTTTTTCATTATTTTTTCTCAACTTTTGGGAAACCGTGCTTTGCGCCCCATTCGAATGGAGCTTGTCTCCACTCTTTTAACATCTCATGCTGTTCTGGTTTTATTTTTCCTTTGCGTAAAGCAACTTCAAGTAGTTGATCATAACCAAGTGCCCGGTTAAATTTACAGACGCCTTTAAACTTGTCAAGTGTCTCTTGGAAGTCATATGAGAATATTGCATTACAACATTCTACATTTGCGCCCTCTCTGTTTTTGTATATCTGGATTTCATCAACACAACTTCCTCCTGTACTAACCAGATCTTCGATGTGCTTATTTTTCTTGCCTTTGAGTTGTGGTGTTTTATACGCTGGAAGTATGTCCTCTGAAACTACTGCCGCAATAACCATGCCCATTCCCTCTAAAACTTTCCTTGCGCCTATGCCTGCTACTTTTTCCATTTCTGGCGTGAAACCGCCTGGGCGTTCCAGATAACTGTAATTGTTGTAAAAATCAACTACAATTATTTTTTCTCCTGATTTTAAAATACCTTCAACCTGCTGCTTTAAGCCATGGCCTTTTTGTTTTTCTCTTATATACGCGAAAGGCTTGTCTCTCTGGTTTGCAACAAATACACCTGGTATTATTGCCGCAGGACATGTGCTTACTATGACATCGCAATCCTCTTTTGGTATTTTATCAACAAGCTGCCAAATGTATTCGGGCGTATAGTGGCAAACAAGTTCATCTTTCGGACCATCAAAAATGTTTATTGGAACATTTAGCGCCTGTGCCAAACTTGCTGCTGGCGCAATACCTGCTGTAGTTGTTCCGGAAATCATGTCTACCTCAATCTTTTCTTCTTCAATCATATGTTTGAATGCCTCTGTTATCAATTTCCGGTTTTCAGGAAAACGCAAATGTTTGCGATTGTCATTATAAATTGGCATCCTGAAACCTGACGCCCATTGATAGGGTTCAACTGGGTTTAAAGTAATTGCGCCTATGTCCAGCGCCTTTTCAGCTATCGCAATTCCAAAATCCATTTTTTATCACCTTTTGTTTAAAATTTTTAATAAACCATCTACTACTTTTCTTGGGTCTACATCTAAAATAATCGGTGCACCTGATTTTCCGCAGTTTTCTGCTAAGCTCTTGAACTCTTTTGCCAAGCCAGGGACATCAAGAATTCCAATTGGCCTGTTCTCATCATAAGCAATTGTTAATTCATTCAGTGTTCCAATCCTTCCAGCTATTGCGATTGCTGCATCTACTGTGTACAAACTTACAACGTTCCTGCCCTTTTTTCCGTTGCCTGCATAAACCAGAAGATCAAAGCTTTCGGTAGGGAATTTAAAGCGGTTTATGTGGTCATAACGGCTTGTTGCAGGAGAAATGCCGACTGTAAATCCACCTGCTTCTTTTGCACCAAGAATTGCTTCGTAAGGATAGCCTGGACATCCACCTGTTAAGGTGATGCAATCTTTCTCTGCTATCAAAGCACCAACTGCCCTGGCGAGTCCAACAACTGCTTCATCGACTTCTCCAGCAGCTGAGCCAAACACACCAATTACATATTTCCTCATCAAAGCACGCTCGCCATATCCTGAAGTACAGAATATGCTCTGTCCTGTCGTTCTTCAGGTGTCTTGCCACCAGTTATTGCACGGCCAATCACAAGAATGGTTGAGCCTGCTCTAACTGCATTTGCTGGAGTAAATGTCCTCATCTGGTCTGCTCCTGCTTCCCCAGTTTTTGGCAATTCGATTCCTGGTGTTGTGTATAAGAATCCTGCTGGCATTTTGGGTTTGACATAAGCAAGTTCTGCTGCTGAACAAACAATCCCGTCAAGTCCTGCGTCATTCGCCATCTTTGCCATATGCAGCACCTGTCGCTGGATTATGTCCCTTACACCGTGCTCATCCAATATTGCTTCCCACTCATCTATCAATGCTTTTTCTTCGGGTTTAATCTCTTCATCCTTTTTCTTCTCGAGCTTCGAAACAGGATAATACTTCCTGAAATCAACGTCCTGCAATTCTTCGCTAAGAAGTGGTTTGTATGTGTCCAAAAGTCGTGCTGTATCAAAGCTTGTTAATATTGTAACAGCATAAATTTTTGGACGTTCTGCATCATCTATGCCCTCTTGTTGTTTTAAGTCTACCAATGCTTTTTCCCTGCCTTCAACAGCTGCTTTCATTGCTTCCATACCTGCGGATGCGTGGACATTGAACATTTGTACTCCCAATCTCGTTGTATTGTAAGCGTGGTTCTTTACGGTATTTGGGATGTCGTTATATTTAAGGTCAAGAAAAACATCAACATCTTCATCAAATGCAAAATCAAGTGCTAAAGGACCGGCACTAATAAACTGGTCGTTATATTTGAACCAACCGACATAACCTGAAAGTTCTTTTATCAATTCATTTGCCTGCTCAAGATTCAAGCCATCTAATGGCAAGCATACCTTACTTCTAGCTTGTTTTTCTTTTTCAGAAAGTTCATGTCTCACAATAACCACCCCGTAAATTTATCAACTTTTGAAACCATTTTTTGCTTAAAAGGATGCTGTCATTGAAAATTGGTTACAGCTTTAGAATAAAAAAGCTTTATAGGTTACTTTTTTCTTTTGTTTTATATGGTGGGTGAACCTAAACCTATAATAGAACTTAGGGATGTCTGGAAAATATATGATATGGGCGAGGTAAGTGTTCCTGCACTAAGAGGCATCACTCTTAAGATCTATCCCGGAGATGGGGTCGCAATTGTAGGCACATCAGGTTCTGGTAAATCAACACTTCTTAACATGGTTGGCTCACTTGACATACCAACAAAAGGAAAGGTTTTGCTTGATGGAATCGATATAACAAAATTCACCGAAAGCGAACTTGCACAGTTGCGCGGAAAAAAAATAGGTTTTGTTTTCCAGACATTTAATCTTATACCCAGCATGAGCGCATTAGAGAATGTTGAACTGCCAATGATATTCCAGAATGTCCCTGCGGAAAAAAGGAGAGAACGAGCAAAAAAACTTCTTTCAATGGTTGGATTAAGCCATAAGTTTAACAACAGGCCAAACCAGTTAAGCGGCGGAGAAAGCCAGAGAGTTGCGATTGCAAGAGCATTAGCAAATAACCCAGAGGTTATTTTAGCAGACGAGCCCACTGGTAATCTTGATACAAAAACAGGGCAGGAAATAATGGATTTATTACGTAATTTACATGTGCATGAAAAGAAAACCCTTATCATAGTCACGCATGATCTTGACATGGCTAAGCATCTTGAAATCATAATCCGTCTTAAGGACGGGAAAATTATTGGAGGTTAAAAAATGAAAAATATTTTGGGAATTATTTTTGCATTTGCGTTATTGCTCAGTTTAAGCTGTGCACATGCCGCAGTGGGCGGGATAGATGTCACAGTTACAAAATATGAGCCTTATCCAGTTGAACCTGGCCAGTATTTTGACATGTGGGTAAAAGTACAAAATGTTGGAACCGGCGATATAACTAATGCTGTAATAACGCTAATCCCTACTTATCCGTTCAGTCTTGATTCAACTGAAAGCGGTATTCATTCAATTGGGGTAATAAGCGGTGGACAGGAAGAAGTATTCAAGTTCAAAGTAAGAGTTGACAGCAAGGCTGTTGAAGGGTCTAACACAATAAAACTTGAGTACTCGTATGGTTCTTTTTCAAAAGTAAGCAAGGACTTTACAATATTGGTTCAGACAAGGGACGCGATTCTTAACATAAACAGTATAGAACGTTTGCCTGAAAACTTTATTCCGGGACAGGTTTCAAACCTGAACATAGTTTTAGAAAATACAGCAGATTCTGCATTGACTGACATCGGCGTTAAACTTGACTTAAGCAATACTTCATTGCCATTTACAACAGTTAATACATCCTCTGAAAAAAGCATACATGTGATTGATTCAGGTGAAAAACAAACAGTTTCATTTGATTTGTTGACTTTCCCTGACGCAGAACCAAGCATCTACAAGATACCGTTAACAATTACATATTATGACAATGTTGGTACAAAATACACAAAAAACGAAGTAGTCAGTTTAATAGTAGGTGATGTGCCTGCAATTGAAACGCTTCTTAGCAAGACAACAATAAAACAGGGCGGTTCAAGCGGGACAGTAACATTTGAAATTATCAACAAAGGACTTGCAAATATAAAATTCCTTACAATTGAACTTCAAAACACGAATGAGTTTGAAACCATATCTACAGCAAAACTTTATGTTGGAGAGCTTGACTCAGATGACACAGACAGCTTTGACATGACAATTTATGTAAAACCAACCACAAAAAGCACGATTGATTTGCCGTTACACCTGCAGTATCTTGACAGCAACAACAAAGCATATGACATAACAGAAAATGTCAAACTCAGACTTTATACAGGAACAGAACTATCACTGTATGGGCTCAATGGTGGTAATGGAACATGGATTATCATTGTTGGCGTAATTGCACTATTGGTGGCGGGATGGTTCGTGTACAACAAATGGATAAAGAAGAGATAAACAATGATTTCAGATTATTTTTCTTTTGTTTTTAGAACTTTTAGACATAGACCACTGCGCAGCTGGCTGACAGTGATAGGCGTTCTTATAGGGATAGCTGCAGTTGTTGCATTAATTTCACTTGGACAGGGAGTACAGAAAGCAGTAAATGATGCGTTTTCAGGCATTGGGACAGACAAGATAATCGTGATGCCTGGTGGAGAAGGTGGTTTTTACGGGCCAGGTTCAACAGGTCTTATTACAGCCAAGCTCACTACAAAAGATGTAGATACGATAAACAGCGTACGCGGGGTTGAACATTCAATAGAAATATTAAGCAGGACAGCGCGGGCAGAATTTAGCGGACAGACAAAATTTGTTTCTGTTTTTGGTGCTTCTATTGACCGTAAAACTGTTGAGATAGCATCAAAAATTGATTTTCTCCAAGTCGAGGAAGGCCGTTTTCTTAAGGAGGGCGACAAATACAAAGCTGTTATAGGATATGTGACAAGCAATGAACTGTTTGACAAACCTGTTAAAATAAATGACAGACTGGTCATAGAAGGGCAATCATTTACTGTTATTGGGCTGCAAAAGAAAAGCGGGAGCCCAATGCAGGACAGGGTTGTAAGGATACCAATAGAAGCTGCGCGTGAAATCCTAAATGCGCCAGACGAAATTTCAATGATACTTGTCAAGGTAAATGAGGGTTATTCTGCTGAAGACGTAGCATATAACATCAAAAGTGAATTGCGCAAAGAAAGAAATGTTGAAGAAGGAAAAGAAGATTTCAATGTTGTTACAAGCAACCAGCTGATTGCAGGAGTAAATTCGATATTATACATAGTCCAAATCAGTCTGGTCGGTGTTGCTGGCATCTCGCTTGTCGTTGGTAGTTTAGGAATAATGAATACGATGTATACTGCTGTTGCAGAACGCACAAAAGAAATAGGTATAATGAAAGCAATTGGGGCAACAAACCACGACATAACAATGCTATTCTTAATTGAATCTGGAATGCTTGGTTTAATGGGTGGGGTTGTAGGCATAATAATCGGATTTTCACTAAGTAAAATTGTTGAATTCATAGCAGCAATCAGCGGTTTTGAGATACTTAAGGCATACTTACCGCTGGAACTTGTTTTATTTTCACTAATATTTTCATTTTTGATCGGAGCAGCATCAGGCGTATTGCCGGCAAGAGCTGCTGCAAAACTTAGACCAGCAGAGGCAATAAGAAAATGGTAAGCTTTGTAGAAGATTTCAAAATAGCATTTGAAAACCTGAAAAGGAGAAAGCTCAGGAGTTTCCTTACAATTCTTGCTATTATTGTTGGGATGACCGCTGTAGTTATGTTCATAACACTTGGTTTAGGTTTACAAAACGGGATAAACCAACAATTTGAGATGATGGGTGCAGATATCATGTGGGTATTGCCAAGCTCTTCTATCATGGATTTTGGCGGAACAACATCAAAGTTAACCGATAATGATATAGACACTATAGAAAAAGTTGCTGGAGTAAAACGCACCACAAGAATGGTCTATGGCTTGAGTAAAATTGCTTTTGGCGACCAGGAAAAATATGCTTTTGTGATGGGCATGCCTCCTGGTGAAGGTGTGGATTTAATTGGATCAATGCAAGGTTTCCAGATTGAAGATGGAAGATTTTCTAAACAAGAGGAAAATGATAAGGTTGTAGTTGGCTGGAGCTACACTCACGGGAAGTTTTTTGATAAACCAATCAGGATAGGCAACAAAATCCAGATAGAAGGAAAGGAGTTCAAAGTAATAGGTTCACTAACACAGGTCGGAAGCAGCACTGATGATGCACAGGTTTACCTCACACTTGATGCTGCGCAGGAAATGTTTAACAAAAAAAATCAGTATGATTTCATACTTGTACAAACACTTGAGGGAGCGAATACAAGTGCTGTTGCAGCTAAGATAAAAGAAGAATTACGAAAGGAAAGAAATGTTGACAAAGGAAGCGAGGACTTCACAGTCCAGACATCTGAAGAGCTTATGTCTTCATTTAACAGCGTATTGGGCATCTTGTTTATCGCAGTAGTAGGAATTGCATCGATTTCTCTCTTAGTTGGCGGAGTTGGAGTAATGAACACAATGTATACGTCTGTATTGGACAGAACCCGCGAGATTGGCGTGATGAAAGCAATTGGAGCAACAAACCACGATATAATGATGGTGTTTATCATGGAATCGGGTTTCCTTGGTCTCATAGGAGGAATATTTGGAATAGCGCTTGGCCTCATCTTTTCTTACATTGCAGAGTTTATTGCAGTTAATGTTCTTTTAACAACACTTCTCAGGGTTTACATTGATGTACCGCTCTTAGCAGGAATCCTGTTATTTTCATTTGTAATAGGATGCATTTCTGGATTTTTACCAGCACGAAGAGCAGCCAGCATGAAGCCGGTTGACGCATTAAGGTATGAGTAGTAAAGCTTTTTATTTGGATGAAAGTTTAATTTCTCACTATGTTCGACTTTATCAAGAAGTTTTTCACAGTAGATACAGAAAAAAGGCCAATTACTGCAGATATTTCAAAGCTAGATGAAATATTATCAAAACAAAAAGACATGGAGTTTTCGGCAGTTTTTTCAAAAGCAGAAGAGGCTAAACACAGGATAGCACAGACATTTGAAGAGGTAAAAAGAAGCGCTGGAGAAATGGAACATATAAAGCTTAACGAAGAAGTTGATCCAAGAATTGCAGTAAGGCTTGAGAGCGCAAAACAAAACGTGGTAAACCAAAGCATGTTTATCTGCGACAAATTCTCAAAGGAAAATATTGGAAAGCTTGACAGCCATGAGAAACTGATTAGTTTCAGGGATTTGGTAAATGATTGTGTAATAAACGCAAACAAGACAGGCGCACGCTATGGGGAAATTGTTTCGATACGCTATGGCACGCAGTTCAAAAACCTTTGTGACAAATTCAAGAGATTAGGAGAAAGTTTCAGGGAATTTGAGGAAATTTTAACTGAAAACAGGGAAAAGTTCGAAAGTTATGAAGAAATCTCAAAGAAAATCACCGAACTGTCAGAAAAGAAGCAACAAATAGAAAAAATTGGAGAAAAGACCAAACAACTGGATTCTGAAATAGAAGATTCAGGAAAATGGCGTTCAGATTTAGAGAAAAAGTATAACGAATTCAAGGCATCAAAAGAGTATACAGAACTTAACAGCGCAATTGAAGCAAAAAAGGGATTTGAAGAGAAAAGAGAAACATTAAAGGTCGAATTCCGCAACAAATTTTCTACATTTGACAAAGCATTCCAGAAATACCTGCATAGTTTTGGCAAAAGCTTACAAAAAGAGGAAATAAACCTGGTTAAAACCTATCTTGAAGAGCCAATGTTTGGGTTGGAAAATGATTATGAGTTCATGATGAAAAAGTTCCTAGACGAGCTCAGGAGCCACTGCCAGAAAGGAAGTTTTGGTTTCGAAGAAAAGATGAATACAAAAATTGCAGATTTGGCAACTGAATTCATAGACAAAAGAGTGTTAGAGACTTATTTTGAAAAATATCATTCACTAGAAAGGCTTTGGGAAGCGCAACGCCAGGTAGCTGAAGGCCCGATTTATTCAAAACTTGTGAAACTTGAAGAGGGTATTAAGCAGACAGAAAACGAAATCAGGGGCAAAAAATCAGAAATTTCAAGGCTAAATGAAAAGGAAGAGCATACAAAAAAGGAAATAACCCATCTTGAGGCAAAAATCTCAAAAATTGCGCTAGAAAAGTTTAATATTTCATTATCAAACGCATCACAAACATAAAAACCGCTATTACTGACAATATTATTGCTGGAACTGGGAGCGCAAAAAGCAATATTGCAGCTTCAAGTGAAGGTGCACTAAAAAAATCAACAGCAAAAGAAATGCCGAGAATTAACCACATAGCTAATGTAACTATTACCACTATCTTAAAAATCGAGGTGAATGAAACGTCAATTTTCATTCTTATGCCTCATTTTTGGAATAGTAACCTCTAATCTCCTTTTGTCTCATTAAGGACCAGGCAAAACGTTTTGCATCAGATAACGAAATAAAATCGCGTTTGAATAGCCTTCGTTTGTAGTTCGCAAGTTTTCTGAAAGGTTCAACTGTGTATTGTTTTATTTGTTTGTTCTTCCATAAATAGATAGTATACGCGTTTTTAGAATATCCTATAACATTTTCATTATCCATACTCTTTTTCCAGCCCTTTGGAATGCGCCCCATAGAATATGAGAAGGCGTCATCGTATATAAAGGTTCATGCGGTATTATACCGAAAATATAATAGTTGAATAGAAAGGCTTTTATTTTAGCTAAAATTAGAGAATACGATGAAGCGGCTTACTATATTATTACTCTCCAGTTTACAATTTTTTATGGTTCTTTCGCTGGCAAATGCGTTCATAACTGTGTCTGCAGAAGTATTAGCGCCGCCAATAATACATAACCTGACAATCTTACCTGAAAATCCTAATGATAACAATAACCTAAGGTGTGTCTGGAACATAAAAGAGTACAATAATGAAGAATTTTCAGTAAAAGTTAACTGGTATGTAAATGGGGTTCTAACAAATTATAGTTCAGATGTAATAGATGCGAGCTTGACCAAACAAAAAGAAGTTTGGCTTTGCTATATTGTTGCAACAGACAGTTCTGGGATGAGTTCTGATGCTTCAGCAGGTGTAGAAATCACAGAAAATGCTCCGGTGATCACTGGAAAGATTGTTGGAGAAGTGGAAAAACCAAAATTGCCGATGTTTTTGCAGGGGCTTCTTGACATTTTTTCAAAAATTTTTGGCTGGTAATGGTGGTTAAACTTGTCACCACATTTATAAATTCCTAGATTTTTGATTAAGGCATGGAAGAAATTCTAAAAAAGATAGGCTTAACAGGTAATGAGGCAACAGTCTATCTGACGCTTCTGAAAATAAAAAGCGGTCTAGCTGGGGACATAACAAAGATGTCCGGCATCCACAGGCGATGCGTTTATGATGCAATTGAAAGATTAATCCAGAAAGGTCTGGTAAGTTATTATTGGCAGGGTGACAGGAAGAGGTTCCAGGCAGAAAAACCAGACAGGATAATAGATATTATCCATAACTGGGAAAGTGAAGCAAAAGATGTTCTCCCAAAGTTCATGAACATTTACAAAGAAGGCTTAGAAAAGCAGCGGGTTGTAATGTATCGCGGGAAAAACGGCCTAAAATCAATAATGGATGACCAGATTGAAGTTGGAAAAGAGCTTTATGTTTTTGGAAAATACGGGGATCTTGACAAACGTTTGCAGTACTGGTTTGCGCAGTTTGAAAGGAGAAGAATCAAGAAAAAGATGCAGGTTAAGGTACTTTTTGACGAGAACAAGGACTCAGTTACTGCTGGAAAACTTCCATTAGTTGAGTCACGTTTCTTTCCTGCAGGGTTCAGCGGACCAATAACAACAGAAATTTACGGGGACAAGATACTGCTTATTGACTGGCAAGAACAGCCGCTGATAATAATGGTGCAGAACGCTGATTTGGCAAAGACATACAAGAAATATTTTGAAATTCTTTGGGAATCAGCAAAAAAGAGGTGAAACCATGAAATACGAAGCAAAAAATTATGATGGTTTGATTGGGATTACGGGATTAAGTGAAACTCTCCTGAAAAATCATTTTACACTTTACCAGGGTTATGTTAACAATGTGAACAAGCTTAGCGAGGAATTGGCAAAACTTGACAAAACAATGCCTGAATTTGCAGAACTTAAACGAAGGTTTGGCTGGGAATTCAATGGCATGCGTTTACATGAGCTTTATTTTGAAAACCTTTCAAAAGCAGGAGCAAAACTTGACAACAAATCAAAAATTTTCAAGAAGATTTTGGAAAATTTTGGCTCTTTTGAGAATTGGGAAGCTGAGTTCAAAGCAATTGCATCAATGAGGGGGATTGGCTGGACAGTACTTTATTACGACCCTGTGTCGAAGCAGCTTTTCAATTGCTGGGTAAATGAACATGATGTGGGGCATCTTTCTGGAGCAATACCTGTCCTGGTGATGGATGTCTTTGAACATGCATACATGACTGACTATGGTCTAAAAAAAGCAGATTATATCGGAGCTTTCTTTAAGGCAGTTGACTGGAATTCTGTGTCAAAAAGATTCTGAAATGGAAAAGCTTGCTGAATTCATTGAGGGACTAAAGAAAAGTAATGTCAAGAAAATGGTAGATGAACGAATAATTGAGTTCAAAGAGCTTGGCAGGCAGTCAAGCGAGGAACTTTTCAAGGAACTCTGTTTCTGCATAATGACCGCAAACTGCGGGGCAGAAGCATGCATACGGATCCAGAAAGCTCTGGGTAATGAGCTGATATATCTACCAGAAAAACAGCTTTCTGAACGATTAAAGAGATTAGGTTATCGTTTCCCGAATATAAGGGCAAAATATATTGTTGAAGCGCGAAAACATAAGGACGAGCTACGGAAGGCGATTGAGTCGCTAAGCGAACCTGAACTGCGCGAATGGCTGGTAAAACATGTAAAGGGGCTCGGCTACAAAGAAGCAAGCCATTTTCTGCGTAACATAGGTTTTGAGAATGTTGCAATAATTGATTTCCATATCGTTGATATTCTTAGCGAATACAAACTGATTGAGAAGCCGAAACATAATACATTAAACAAGAAAATGTATCTTAAAACCGAGAAAGTTCTGCGAAAGCTCGGAGAAAAAGTTGGTTTAAACCTTGCAGAGCTTGACTTGTATCTCTGGTTCGCAGAGACAGAAAAGGTCCTAAAATGATTATTCGACTGAGCTTAATGCAACCTTACATCTAGGGCAGAACTTGTCGCTACAGGAAGTGCCTGCAAATCTGGGTGCAACAAACCCACATTTAGGGCAAACGCACATTTCTTCTTCCCCAACTTTATGGATGATATCGCCCTGCATTTTCTTCATTTAATCACGTATTTTTATATTCCTTTAACTTATGGTATCCCCTTAACAGCAAAAGAGGTAAATAAATGCATTGCTTCTGCCGTTCTCTAGACAATACAAAATAATGGGCCATACCCTTAAGAAATGTGCTTTGAATCTGCTCAATCTGGAGTTCAGTCAAAGAGACAATACTGCCAGATTCGTTAGGTTCTACACTTTCCTCCAGTCCTTGAAGATTCTTCATTCTCCGGTCCCTGATTTTACGTAGAATGCCTTACCGATATACAATTAGAAGCATAGGTTACATAAATAGGTTTACCTGACAAAATTTTTGTCCCTAAAAAACGACAAAGAAAATGTGTAGTAACTTGATAGTAGTAATATATATAAATCATGATTTACTCTGGTTTGTTATGGGAATACGGCCAGAAAAACTCGTGGAGTACGATAGAATTAACGATGGACTGAATGGACATGTCTTTTACATAGAAAACTATCATTTTTTAAAAGAAAAATTTAGCGAAATGACCGGAACTGTTTATTATCCAGGTTCTGGCCAGGATTTTACACCAATATTTGCTTTAGCTGACTGCGACACATTTGTTTACCAGGATCTTGGTGTATCTAAAGATGGGTTCATCAAACATCTAAAAAACATGGAACAGATGGGCATTTTGGAGAATTTGGTAGTAAAACATTTTCTTGACCCTAATAACCCTGCTGCTGCCAAGTGCAAAGGCAAGATTTTGTTTGATGCTGATGCTAACCTATTTGCACATAAAATTTCATTTGATTTTGATATTGACAACAAACCAAAAAACCTGGTATTATACTATGAAAAGCTGGGAAACGTGTTGGAAACACAGATTCCAGAAGTCCAGAATGCCAATTTGGTATACCTGAATGGAATGAGCCTAAGGGTTTGTGTAATTCCGCAGCTCAAAGTTGGGACACACATCAAATCATCTACGTCACATTTTAGTCCAGGGTATTTTGACTTGCCTGGAGATACTGACATTGGGTTGTTTGGTTTGGAGGTTCTAGACAAACAAAATGCAATATTCAGGAAAGCAAGGCACATAGACCAAAAAGAATTGATGGAGCTCCGAAAAAATATTATAAAACAAAGGTTACAGGAGCTTGAAAACAGGGTTGCTGTTGAAGCCAGTAAAGAAAATATAGATGCTGTCTCAGAATTCATGTCATTAAATTTTAATTTTCATGATTTTGATATGTCAGAATCTGAATATTTATTAAAAATATGTAACTATGACTTTCTTCGTAAGTCAAAAAAGGATTAGGATATGATTATTCGACGATTCCTCTGCACCTTCTTTTAGAAAGAAGCTGCGCCAAGAAAATATATGTTCTTTTTCCAAGGTTTTTCTTTCAAGAAAAAGCTTACTCGACGATTTCGATTTCTACATTTACGTCTTTTGGCATCGGTACCCTCATGATGAGTCTCAATGCACGTTCATCAACTGTCAAATCCAAAATGCGCTTGTGCACACGCAGTTCCCAGGTTTCATAACGTTCCCTTCCCCTTCCGTCAGGTGCTGTTCTTGTTGAAATTTTCAGCCGCTGTGTTGGAAGTGGTATAGGTCCAGCGCATGTAACGCCTGTTTTCTTTGCTATATCCATTATTTGTTGCACAATTGTGTTCAATTGTTCTGGATCGGTTGAACTTAATCGTATTCTTGCAATTGGCATATACTATTGTTAGGTTAAAGTCTTTATAAATCTTATTGTCAATCTTTAAGGATTAATCTTATAAATGCCGGATTTGTTTTATTATTTACCGTTATCGGTGAAAATATAATGGAAGACGATTTTGAAGAAAAACCCCGGTTTGGGGAAAGACGCAGAGGCGGATCATTTGATAGAGGCCCACGCGAGATGCACAAGGTAACTTGTTCTGAGTGCGGGCAGGAAACTGAAGTTCCATTCAAACCTATCGAAGGAAGACCTGTTTACTGCAGAGATTGCTATCAAAAGCACAAGCCACAAAGAAGAGAAAGATTCTAGATAGGTGTTTTCTAATCTGGAATATTTCAGTAGGGTTGGCGCTAAATTCAGTTATCAGGGTCGCGTTTCCTAATAATTTTGGCGTTTTTCAGCGGTTCTCTTTTGTAAAGATTGCTTTTTTCAGTTCTAGACGATTCTTTTGTGGCTTCATCAATAGCAAAAAAGACAGTATTGTGTGTTGGTCTTTTATCGGGCAACAAATGATTAATCATGCTGCGTTTCCCTAGTTTGAAGGCGGCAAGAATATAAAATGGCTTTTCAATTCCAAGCAGAGAAAATGTCTTATCTAAGAGTGGTTCAAGATTGTCAAATGTAACATCTTTTGGTTTCATGTCAAAAAACACAGAAGCATGGTCTTTCATCTTCTGGTAAAGATTGCTATCACGAATTAACTTTTGCTTACAATTGATTATATCATCCTTTAAATGCAAATCATAGCGCTCAGCTGCAACTTCTGTTGTTGCGAGGTCAAACATCTGGGCTTCATCATTAAGCTCATACAATTTACGTATACCCAGTTTTGAACTTAACTGCTGGAACTTCTCAGAATTTAAAATGCCTTCAAGAAAACTGTCTGCATCTTGGCTGCCCATAGCTACAAGCCTGGTAAAAACGTCCTCGATAAGTAATTTCTTTTTTGAATGTTTTATGTACAAATTGTAAACTTGAGGATGAAGAAACACGTTTTGTGCTGTATCTGACAAGGTAAGGCTATACATCTCAACAAAATGGGAGGCAAAACCCATTGTGTATTTTTGGATTAGTTCTTTGTCCACGCTAAAGTACAATGTTGTCAATGGTGCGCCTGCTTCGGCTACTTTAAGCTCAAGACATTCATGGACCAGTCCTACCTCATCGGGATTCTGAAGCTTAAGGTGTACAATACCATCATTTTCAAAACGTGTCCTAACAAGACTTCCGCAACCGCCCATTAATTCATCATAACGTTCATTTTCGAGAAAATCTATCGCTACAGGATATGTAAGTTTTAGCTCTTTTGACAACTTTTCAAAGTATTCAACAACTTCCTGGTTGTTCATGTTTAATTGTAACTTTAGAGTAGTATAAAAACTTTGTGTTAAAAAAGAAATAAAACTGAATTATTACCCATTTTAAATTTCAGCAGGATCTCTTTTCTGTAAGATTTTACCTTTCCTAAAATATGGGGAAGAATAAATTTCACTGTCCTTTTTCCGCAGTTCATTTTTAGTACGCTCATCAATTGCGGCGTATATATTGTAATGCTCCAGTTCTTTCTTTGGACCAAAAATGTTTGAAAAAGAAAACTTTCGTTTTACTGGATACGAAATCAAAACATAATAGGGCTTATCGAACCCGAACAGTGAAAACGTCTTGTCAATGTAGGGTTCAAGCCTGTCAAATGTAAGGTCCTTTTGTTTTATATCAAAAAACTCTGCTGCATGCTCCCTTAGCCTGCAATATTTATTCCCACCAATGTAATCCTTTATGCTATTTCCTAAATTACTTTCAAATCTGTCCAACAGATCAACATCATATTTTCCAATTGCGATTTCTGTTGTCGCAAAATCTAACAACTGTGCGATGTCAATCACAGTCGTTATATCTGGAATTTTTAGGTCTGAACAAATCCTTAAAAAAGCAGGTGCTGACATGTTTTTCTTTAATCTTTTTGTCCCATGAAATAATTCGTCTATTCTTGAACTCAGGTCGTTAAACAAAAATTCTCTTTTCGAATGCTTCAAGAAAAGACTATAGACCTGCGGATGCAAAAACATATTTTGAGCTGTACTGCCAACCACCAACTTATAAATTTCATGAAAGAATGAATATACATTAACATCTGATCTGAGGATGTTCTTCCAAACAAAAAACGGTGCGACCAAGGGAGTACCATTCTGTATCAGTTTTAATTCAAGGCATTCATGCGTTAAACCTGACTTTGTGGGGTTCTTTAAGATAAGATGTACAGAATTTGGGGTGTGTTCCCATGATGTCGTAACAAGACTATCAACGCTGGTGCTATAATCAAAATCTATTTTAATTGGATAATTTACGTCCAGTTTGCGCGCTAACTTTTTAAAGTATAGCATAGCCTCTGCTTCGTTAAGTTTAGCATCTTTCATTTTAACATCGTAACTATAGAGTAGTATAAAAACTTTCTGTTTGAGTAAAGTCCTGAATCGAAATAAAATATAAAAATAAAAGAAAAAGGAAGCTTAACGCTTCACTATGTCAATGCAGAAGCCTGCGCCGACAGTTTCTCCCATGTCTCTGATAGCAAAGGAAGCAAGTTTTGGAATATCGCTTCTCTTTTCTATTGCTAATGGTTTCTGTGGTTCTAACACAACAACTGCTGCGTCTCCGGTCTTAAGCATATCTGGGTTTGTTGCTGCAACTCCGCCTGTCCTTGGATCAATTTTTTGCTTAAGTTCCTTGAATTTAACAGCTACCTGCGTTGTGTGTGCGTGCATTACTGGTGTGTATCCCTTTGTGATTGCGGTTGGGTGATGAAGAACCACAATCTGTGCTGTGAACTCTTTTGCTACAGTTGGTGGATTTTCTGCTGGACCAAGTACATCTCCTCTCCTAATCTGTTCTTTTGTTACACCACGTACGTTAAATCCAACGTTGTCACCTGGGTATGCTTCCTGCATCTGTTCGTGATGCATCTCGATTGACTTTATTTCACCAGCAACATTTGAAGGCTGGAATGAAACTTTTTGTCCTACCTTCAATATTCCAGTTTCAACTCTTCCGACTGGAACTGTTCCAATGCCAGTGATTGAATAAACATCCTGGATTGGAAGTCTCAATGGAAGTGTTGTTGGTTTTTCTGGTGCCTTAAAGTTATCAAGTGCTACAAGCATTGTTGAGCCTTTCCACCATGGCATCTTTGAGGATGGCTTTGTTAAGTTTTCGCCCATCAATGCGCTCATTGGTATAAAAATCAACTGGTCTTCCTTAAAGCCAACTCCCTTAAGGAATTTTTCCATGTCTGATTTTGTTTTGTTGAATGACTCTTCTTGGTACCCAACTGCATCCATCTTGTTTATACCAATTATAAATTGTTTAATCCCGAGCACTTTGCAAAGGAATGCGTGTTCTTTTGTTTGCGGTTGTATCCCTTCTTTTGCAGCTACTACAAGGATTGCTGCGTCTGCTTGTGATGCGCCTGTAATCATGTTCTTTACGAAGTCCCTGTGTCCTGGTGCATCAATAATTGTAAAGTAATACTTTGGTGTTTCGAACTTCATGTGGGACAAATCAATTGTGACTCCCCTTGTTCTTTCTTCTCTTGTAGCATCCATTACGAAAGCGAATTCGAATGTTGCCTTACCGAGTGATTCAGCTTCTTTCTTTAATTTATCTATTTCCTGTTGTGAGACAGCACCTGTTTCAAATAACAGTCGTCCTACGAAAGTTGATTTTCCGTGGTCTACGTGGCCTACTACAACAAGATTCAAATGTGGTTTTGCTGCCATGATAATTGACCTCCTTAAACTAAACAATCATCAGTATAGGGTTCTAAAATTTTTAGAGCTTTTTAAATGTTTCTCTAAAATTAAATCTGCGTCTCTGCAAGCCCTTTTCTCTGCCTGATTTTTTTCACAGTCATATCCTGGAGCTGTGGCGGGATTCTTTCGAACTGTGAGTCCTGCAGTGCCCAGAAACCTCTTCCTTCTGTTCCGCTTCTTAAGGTATCAGTAAACCCGAACATCTCTGCTACAGGAAGCTTTGACTTGATTATTACAGCTTCTCCTTCATATGTTACATCAAGAACCTGTCCTCGCCTGGATTGTACGAGCTTGCTTATCTCTCCAAGATAGTCACCTGGAGCATCAAGCCTAATTGTCTGCAGTGGTTCCCTAAGTATCGGGCCTGCATTAAGCATTGCCTGTTTTATCGCGTCCCTAACTGCTGGGACTACCTGTGCTGGGCCTCTATGGATTGCATCTTCGTGAAGCGAACAATCTGTAAGATTGACCATCAAACCGGTTGAACGTTCTCTTGCAAGCGGACCTTCTTTCATTACTTCCTCAAACGCCTGTATGCAAAGCTCAATAACTTCACCGATGTGAACAATACCTTTTGTTGTTTCCATGAAGATGTTGTGTCCTGATACGTCAACCACTGATTTAGCATCGTCCCGTTCCATTCCAGCTTCTATAAGTTTTGCCCAGATTTCCTCTGGTCTTTTCTTTAGTTTTCCTTCTGGAATTGCACCTGTAACAAGCAAGTTGTAAATTGCTTCTGGCAATGGTTCAGCTATCATATAGAACTTGTTGTGTTTGTTGGGGGATTTTCCTTCCATTTCTGGCGATTTCTTTGTAATTGATTCCCTGTAAACTACGATAGGTTCAGAAGTGTTTACATCTACATTTTTCTCTGTCTTTATCCTGTTTTCTACAATTTCAAGATGAAGTTCTCCCATTCCATGGATAAGGTTCTCACCTGTTTCTTCATTAATTTCTACCTTGATTGACGGGTCCTCTTTTGAAACTTTCCTAAGTACCTCAACAAGTTTCGAAAGGTCATTTGGATTTTTTGCTTCAATTGCTTTTGTAATGACTGGTTCAAAAATATGCTTAAGTTCCTCAAATGGTTCATCTGGCTCAATTGTGACTGTTTCACCAGCTGTGCCAGAAATTCCAGAGACTGCGATTACGTTTCCTGCCGGAATCTCGTCTACCTGTTCTGGCTTAATTCCGCAATAAATGAAAACCTGCTGAATACGTTGTTGTTGTTTTGCATTGTTAAGATAAACATGTTGTCCTGTCTTCATTGTTCCGCTGAAAAGTCTTCCTGCAGAAATTTCTCTTCCATACTGGTCTATCATGATTCTTGTTATGATGAAAGCAAGCTTTCCGTTTGGATTGCAGGATACAAGATCCTTTCCCAAGTCTGACTCTTTATCTCCGTGCCATATTTTTGGAACCCTGTATTTCTGTGCTTCAAGCGGATTTGGCAAATGTTTTGTTACCATATCAAGAATTACCTCGTGAAGCGCAGCATTTTCCCATACCCATTGTTTTTGCTCTTCTTCTTTCATGCTATAAATTTTTAAGATGTCCTTAAAGCTGATACCTTTCTTTTTCATGAACGGTATTGAGAGCGCCCAGTTGTCCCTGGCAGAACCAAAGGCAACACTTCCGTCAGTTATGCTGACTTTCCATTTTTCCTTGTACTCTGGCTCAGCAATACTCTCAATTAATCGGTTAAAATCGGCAAAAATCTTCATGAAACGTTCCTGCATCTGTTCAGGAGAAAGTTTCAATTCGTTAACAAGTCTGTCCACCTTGTTTATGAAAAGGACAGGTTTTACCCGCTCACGCAGTGCTTGTTTGATAACAGTCTCTGTCTGCGGCATTATGCCTTCAGACGCACAAACAAGTACAACGGTCCCGTCAATCGCTCTCATTGCTCTTGTAACATTACCACCAAAATCGACATGTCCTGGAGTATCAATAAGGTTAATCAAAAATTCTTGCCCATCACACCCGTGAGCCATTGAAACGTTGGCTGAATCGACAGTAAGAAGCCGCTCCTGCTCATCTTTATGCTGCCATGTTACCATACCTTCGTCAAGACTTCCAGCATATTTTTCTGCCATAAGTCCTGCTGCAGCTACAAGATTATCTGTGAAAGCAGTCTTACCATGATGAATGTGAGCACTAGTACAAATATTCCTTATGTGTACCTGATCTTTCATTAAACGTTTTATTTTGTCGATTGGTTTTTCTTTTACAGCCAAAATTATCACCTTTAATTAACGTCCGGATATAGTTACACAAATGAAATTACTTTTTAAATGTTACTGTTAGAACGTTAAAAACCAAAACAAAAAATTTTTAATAAGAAAGCTTTTCAATTTACTATGCAAACAAAATATATTTTTGTTGTTGGGGGCGTACTTTCTGGACTGGGAAAAGGAATTGTTACATCTTCTATTGCTAAAATTCTACAAAGTGAAGGGTATAAAGTAACTGCAATCAAAATTGACCCGTACATAAACATTGATGCAGGCACAATGAGGCCTACAGAACATGGCGAGGTGTGGGTAACTGAAGATGGCGGGGAAATTGACCAGGATTTGGGCAATTATGAGAGGTTCCTTGGCAAGGATATTCCGCGAAAACACAATATAACTACAGGACAAATATTTCTTGAAGTGATAAATCGTGAAAGAAGGCTCGAATATGGCGGCAGAGACGTTGAAATGATTCCTGATATAATAAATGAAATTAAATCCAGAATAACTTCTTTAGCAGGAGACCATGATTTTGTGCTGGTAGAAGTTGGCGGAACAAGCGGCGATATGGAAAATCTTCCTTTCTTGCATGCAGTAAGGGAAATAAGCAGGGAAAATCCGGCGGCATTTGTTCTTGTAACATACCTTCCTTATCTCAAAAATGTCGGGGAACTAAAAACAAAACCAACCCAGCATGCAGCAGCTGAATTAAGAGAGGTTGGAATTTTCCCGGACTTCATTGTAACGCGAAGCGAAAAACGGCTTGATGACCCAAGAAAGTGGATTCTTTCAAAAAGATGTTTCATTGACAAGGAAAGCATAATTGATGACCCTGACTTAGATTCTATCTATGAAGTTCCGCTGTTGTTCCAGAAACAGAAATTTGGCGAAAAGATTCTTAAGAAATTCAGTCTTGAGCCAAAAAGTTACAAAGGACTTGAAAACTGGGAAATGCGGGTTAATAACCTGCTTAATTCAACAAATATAGTAAAAATTGGTGTGGTAGGAAAATATGTCGCGCACGGGGATTCGCAGCATTGTGATGTTTACATTTCAGTCCTTGAAGCACTAAAACATGCTTGCGCTGAAATTGGGGTTAGGCCTGTAATCGAGCAAATCCAGTCTACAGTAATCGAAAAAGAAGGGATAGAATGCCTGAAAAAATATGACGGAATTGTCATCCCTGGCGGATTTGGCGCTACAGGAACTGAAGGGATAATAACAGCAATAAAATACTGCCGCGAAAATAATGTTCCTTTCCTTGGTTTGTGTTATGGTTTACAGATGGCTGTAATTGAGTTTGCGCGAAACATGTGCGGCTTGTGCGGTGCAAACACGACTGAAAATAATACAGAAACAAAATATCCTGTAATTGATTTGCTGCCTGAACAAAAGGAACTGATCAAACTAAAGCAATATGGCGCAACAATGCGGCTTGGCGGCTATACTGCAATATTAAATGAAGGAAGCAAAGTTGCGGAACTTTATGGGAAAACCGAAATTTCAGAAAGACACAGACATCGGTATGAAGTAAACCCTGACTTTATTGAATCACTTGAGAAAGGCGGACTTGTTTTCTCAGGAAAATCTCCAAACAGGAGACTTATGGAGTTCCTTGAGCTTCCAAATCACATTTTCTTTGTTGCAACCCAGGCGCATCCAGAATTCAAAAGCAGATTCGAAAATCCCTCTCCAGTATTCTTAGGGTTTATACGTGCTTCTATTGAACATAACCCAATACAGAAGACGCTTTAGTTCTCTACTTGTACTTCAAGCAGCGAAACTTGCCCTTGCTTGAATTGCAGCTCTTTTTCGTGACCAACTGTACAGATCATTGCTGCACGCACGATTTCCTCATCAGAAAGCTCGCGTTCTCCAGGGCAGTTTTTCCTTGCCTCATTCCTATAATATTCTGCCATTCTTTTGAAGTCATCAGAAGGCGTTAGTGTCTGTGCAAGAGCCGCTTCTGCGATGTCCTGCTCTCTTCTTGACAGCATTTTAACAACTACACTATCATCTGATTTCTTAATCACTTTACCAAGAATACACATTATACTGTTGTCTTCTGGTTTTTGTATTATGCCGTCCATCAGACAGTACATAAAGTTAACATTGTTGGCATCCCAGGTATATACGCTATTTCGAACGCACCCATACCCATATTAAAGAACATTCTATATTTAAAACTTTACTTTTTGTCACTATACAAGAATAACAGAATTACTTGCTTGCTCCGGCCTGACGTTCGGTTTCGTTCATTTTTGAGATTGCGAAGGATTTTGGATCATCATTTGATGCCGCAATTATTTCATTTGCGAGGCTTTCCTCAAATCTTACTTTTTTATTGACTGTTGCCTGGAACGTTCCCTGGACAATCCATCGAAGCGAGATATCGACTCTTCGCATTGGAGAAGTATCAACCTGTTTTGGAATCCTTATTCCGCCCATTTCAACAACTGTAACTTCTTCCCTTGGAGCGGAATTCTCAACAGCTCTCACAAGAATTTCAACTGGGTTTTTGTTTGTTTTCTTCTCTATTATCTCAAATGTATTTCGCACAAGATTTGTTGTAGTTGCTGTTTTGCCTGTGCAGAATTCGCTGGTTCTCCAGTGTTTCTTTCCTTTGTGTCCTGGAGACTGAAGTTTTGCTATGAGTCTTTCAACAATATGGACATCTGCTTTTCCAAATTTTTTTACAGCACCTCGTCCATATGTTCGAGGAACAAAAATTGGCCTGATATTTATGTAATTTTTAAGACCGGGATCCCTGACTTCGATTCCAGTTGATGGATATTTGTCAAAAAGTTTAATGTCTTCCATTTTATCTCACTGGTTTTTCCTTTCTTCCTTTGATTATCTCAACTATCGCAACGCCATTTACTTTTGCAACCCTGAACTTAATACCGGGCATATCACCAAATGCACGTCGCTGTGGTGAACCCATGCGTTCTAGAAGAACTTCGTTATGTTCATCAATAACTTTTATGCAGCCAGGTCCTCTCCCCGCATAAGCAGAAACTGGCCTTCCATTTTTTATCAGCTGTGCCTTTATGCACTTTCTCAAGCCTGAGTGCGGCTGCTTGACTTCTACTTCATATTTCTGGAGGACAATTGCTCGTGCCATTGGTGCTCCTTCAAAAGGATCGGTTTTCTTGTAGCGTTTTGTGCGCATTGAACCTAGGTCTTTCTTGGAGAATACAAACTGGTCTCTTCTTTTTCTCAGTTTTTTACCTGCGTTTAGTCCTCTGGGTTTATTCGCCATTTCGTTAAAACCTCATAGATTATAGAAAATAAGAATTCTGAACAGTTTATAAAGATTACGAGTAACAGCGCCAGCTGCTTGATTTCTTTAGCTAAGCAAGATTTAGAGATAAAAGTTATTTACTTTTATTTGCAGATAGCTGTACTGTTTGTCTGGCAGTAAACTTCGCAGGTTTCGCCGTGGAAAAATGTCACTGTGCATGAAATTTCTGCTTCTTCGCAGTTGTCAGAGCAGTATGCTGGTGCTGTGTTGAACCATGTATTTTTTGAACGTTCTGTTGAGTCCTGGTTCAATACAAGGCAATCTTGCATACATTTTGACAATAGTGCAGAATTTCCTGTTGGTTGCGCTGGTGTTGTGGTTGTTACATTTGTTGTCGTTGTTGTTGGCTGCGTTATGGTTGTTACATTTGTTGTCGTTGTTGTTGCTGGTGTCTTGTTAGATGTAGCTTCTTCCCAAGTTGGCATTGAACAGCCAAGAATAAACGCTACTGCAAATATAGCCAATAAAACAAAGCCTAATTTTGTCATGAAAACTATAACAAATTTGAAGTTTATATTTTTATTGAATGATGATCTCGTTAAAGTTAAAATACTTAGAAATCAGTTCTTTTGCGCTCTTTGCTTTGGATTTTATCATGCCAAGGTTTGTTTTTGCAACAGAAGCATGAAGTACCTTTTCACCTGTTGATTTTTCAGAAACATAGGCATTCGTTATCTGTATTGGCCTGAATATATTTGTGAGGAACTTCAGTGGGTCCTGTGAAAATTCAAGAACTTCGATTCTTTTCTTAAGTTTTTCTTCGAGCTTTTTTATGTTCATGCCGCCTTTTCCGATTGCCAAACCTGCCTGCCCTTCGCTGACAACAAATGTTATCTTGCTCTTGTTTTCATCAACCATGCAATCCTTAACATTAGCTTTGGTTACATTTTCAAATAAGGAAATAAGTGCAATATCATCATTTGAAAGTTTTATTCCCATTTAATCACTTCAATATGCATAAGCCCATGACTGTATGCGCCCGTTTGCACTTTACACCAAGTTCCATTGCATTTCCTGCAAATTCAACCAAAGGAGTTTCTGCAAGTTTGCAGTAATAAAGCAGGTCATCCTTCAAAGTTTTAGGTATATTATTTGCAAAAACGACTTTTGCCGCAAGACCAAGTTTTATTGCCTGCAATGTCTGGTTTGTGCCGAACTTAATTTTCTTATGTTCCATTGCCTTCTCTAATTCAACAAGAATGTTCGAAGACTCTTGTACCATTTAACCACCTTTCTTTTTTTCTTCTTTCTTTTCTTCTTTTCTCTCAACCCTTAAACTTACCATGCCTGTACCGACTGGTATTGGCTGATTAACCATAACATTTTCAACAACACTGTTAAGTTCATCGAGTTCACCGAACATTGCTGCGTTAAACAGGTGCCTAAGCGGGACCTCGAAGCTTGCTCTTGCAAGAACTGAGGCTTTCTGGCCTGAAACTCCGTATCTTCCGATTCCGCTTACGTTTCCAGCAGAAGTCATTACATCTGCCACAAGCATTATGTGCCTTGGGTCAACTTCAATTGCCTGATTCTTCAGTACGCTTAATGTTTCCTCAACAATCGCATTTCTTGCAGCTTCAACGCCCAAAACAGAAAATATTTCAAATATGTCGTTTGTGGTTGTGTTTTCTATGTCAACCTCTTTCATCAGCAATGCTTCTTTAAGATTTGAACCTGCAGTCTTAATTATCCAGATATCTCCGTATCTCATTGGGAGCACCTGTTTTATTCCTGCTAGTCCGGAAATATGAATCGCCTTTAACTTAACCTTAAATTTGTAAAGTTTCCTTATGTCCATCTCTTCTTCTTTTGGCTTAATGTTAATCATCATGTCCCCTGTCGTTATTTTTGCCGTTTTCAATGCATCTGCAACTGCGTTTTGAACTTGTTTTTCCTTGAGTCCGTAATGTTTCACCTTTTCTGGATCAAGTGTTACTTCAACACGCATGCGCATAAGATCAACGTTCATCTCTTTTATGACATCCTCAAGTGTGACCTCAAGAATCTTAAGTGACACATGTTCAACTGCTGTTTCGCTGCCTGCATAAGATGCTTTTACCGCAATTGACATTGCTGGGGTAGTAGGTATTTTTCTTGCATCAAAAATTTCTATCAGACGTGGAAGTCCCTGAGTAACAGTCATTTCACGTGCGCCAGCAAGCCATTTGGTTCTAAGTGTTAACTGCGTACCTGGCTCGCCGATTGATTGTGCTGCTACAACTCCGACTGCTTCACCTGGAACTACACAGGACTTACTATATTGTTCTTCTGCAAGTTTCCTTAACTTCTGCACCTCTTGCTTGTTAAGTTTAAGTGAGTTCTTCATTTCTTCAAGTTGGTTTTGGACTGTTACTGGTAATTCCATTATCGTCACCTTTTAATCTCCGTCCTTGGAATAAGGAGCTTTCCATTATCTGATTTTGAAACATCAATTCCGTCGCCGCCATATTCAAACTGGACAATCCTGCCTGAAGCGTTCCTTACTGTGTTGTCATACACGACCTTTATGTCCTGCAATGCGTTAATGAGTCTCCTCTGAAGATAACCTGATTTGGGCGTTCTCATTGAGGTGTCCATGATTGTGTCTCTTCCTGTGATAGCATTAAAGAAGAACTCGTACGGATTAATTCCTGTCTTGTATGAATTCTTTACAAAACCTCTTGCTGCTGGCCTGATGTCCCCTTTCTTGAAGTGTGGAAGTGTCCTGTTTACGTATCCGCGGTTAATTCTGCTTCCACGCAGGCTAAGTTGTCCGACAGCTGCACTCATAAGAGCAAGGTTCATTACAGCTCCTCTGGCCCCGGATTTTGCCATAATCATTGTATAATTAGTTTCTGCATCAACATATCGCTCTGCGATTTTTCCGGTCTTATTTCTTGCACGGTTTACAGTCTCAATAATCTTGAACTCAAGTGTTTCTTCGACTGTTCTTCCTGGATATCGCTGAAGTTTTCCAGCTTCATATTCTTCAATTAATTTGTCTATCTTTTTATCAGCAAATTCAAATGTTTCCTTTATTTCTCCCTTTGCTTCAGCGGGAAGATCAGTATCAGTAACAAGTGTTGTGAAACCTATTCTTTCAAGCACACCGATACCAAGCAATGCTATGCGGTGAATAAGCCGTATTGCTTCCTCGGTGCCATGCCTGTTAATTACTGCCTGAATAAGTTTACCGTTTCCTGCCTCTGCTCCAATTGCTTTTTTGTCTATCAGTCCACAGATTAATTTTCCGTCTTTTATCTTTACGTAATCCTGGAGTGGGCAGTCTTCTTTTTTGCATGTGTGTGTTGGCTTGAACTTTGTCTCGCCCTCATAATCAATTTCAGGTAAAACCATTGAAAATATCTGTTTGCCAGAGTACCAGTTCTTGCCCCCTTTAGTTGAAACTGGTTTGTCCGGCAGTTTGAAAACGCCAACTCTTGAAAGCATTGATGCAGCATCCTCTGCGGTGAATGGTTCTTCCCGCTTTGTAAGAAGATAAACGCCTGTTATGTGGTCCTGTGAACAACCAATGATTGGTAATCCGTATCTTGGTGTTACGATGTTGTGGGTTATGTTTACAAGCATTTCTGCTTCTGCACGCGCTTCTTCAGTTTGTGGAACATGCATGTTCATTTCGTCACCGTCAAAGTCTGCGTTGTATGGAACTACTGCGCAAAGATTTAACCTGAATGTCTTGAATGGCAATACCTTAACACGATGCGCCATTATGCTCATTCGGTGCAAACTTGGCTGGCGGTTGAAGAGCACGATGTCATTATCCATGAGATGCCTTTCAACAACATATCCTGGTGTAATCTCTTCCAAGATTACGTCTCTTGTTTCATCTGAGATTCGTTTCCTCTTTCCATCTGGAGTTATAACATAATTTGCACTTGGATAATTATCTGGGCCATCCTTGACAAATTTCTTAAGATAATCCATGTTCCATTCGGTCACGCGTTCTGGAACTGTCAATTCTTTTGCAATCTTTAGTGGTACTCCAACTTCATGGATTCTAAGATGTGAGTCTGGAGAAATGACTGTTCTTGCTGAGAAATTGACTCTTTTACCTGCAAGATTTCTCCTGAATCGTCCCTCTTTTCCCTTGATTCTCTCTGCAAGTGTCTTAAGCGGTCTTCCGCTCCTGTGTCTTGCTGGAGGAACCTGTGCTATATTGTTTGAGAAGAATGTTGTTATGTGGTACTGAAGCAAGTCCCAAAGGTCCTCAATAATAACTTCTGGAGCTCCTGCTGAAAGATTTTCAAATAATCGCTGGTTTGTTCGTACGATGTCTCCAAGCTTGTGGGTCAAATCATCTTCGCTGCGTTCGCCGGATTCAAGTGTGATTGACGGTCTGACAGAAACTGGCGGTACTGGAAGTAATGTAAGCACCATCCATTCTGGCCTGCCAACTTTTGGGCTTATCCCAAGCAGTTCAACATCATCATCAGAAATTCTTTCAAGAAGTTCACGGATGTCGATTGGTGTAAGTTTCTTGCTTCCTTCAAAGAAATTTGACGGTTTTGTTAACTTTACCTTGTCTTGTTTTGTGTCACACCATGGGCATTTCCTTACCGTCTTTGTCTTGTTTATGGCATAACTGATTAACTTAAGCTTTTTTGGAACTAACTTTTCCTGCGGTAAGCCTGCAATCTTTTCACGCAGCTTGTCATACTCATTCTTTGCAATAAGTATTCTTCCGCATGCGCTGCATGTTGAACGAAGAATCATGTAAATTGTTGGGATATACCTTATGTGGAAAACTGGTCGTGCAAGTTCAATGTATCCAAAGTGTCCGACGCATTCCCTTACTTTCCCACCACAGGTCCTGCATCTAAGTCCTGGGTCAATGACACCCATTTTCAGATCCATCAATGAAGAATCAATTGGATAACCATCTGCGTCATAAAGTTCAGGTGTAACTACCTTAACTACGCCCATCTTCTTAACTAATTGTGGCGACATCATCCCGAACTGGATTGAGTCTATCTTTTCCCGGACAATTTCGTTAACATGGTCTCCTTCATCAATCATCATGAATCACCTAGTACCTTGATTTTACATTTAATTTTGGATAAATACACATTGACTTGAGCTCGTCAAGCAATAGTTTGAAAGCATAACTCATTTCAATAAAGGTCACTGGTGCATTTTCTCCGCATGCTGTGCACATCTCCTTGTTTTTGAATCTGTTATAAATTGCGACAAGTCCGCAGTTCTTGCAAACAGGAATTATTGCCCGGTCAGAATCAAATCTTTCCTTAAGTAACAGAGCTGCACCGTGTGCGACAAAGCAGTCCTTCTCCATTTCTCCAAGCCTGAGTCCACCCTCTTTTGCTCTTCCTTCAGTGGGCTGTCTTGTAAGCAACTGCACAGGGCCTCTTGAACGTGCATGCATTTTGCTTGCTACCATGTGCCTTAATCTGTAATAATACTGGCTTCCGACAAAAATTCTTGCTTCGTATTGTTCACCAGTCATTCCGTTGTAAACTGTTTCGGTTCCGTCTTCTTTAAAGCCAGCTTCTTTGAGCATTTTTCTCAATTCAGATTCAGGTGTTGACTGGAATGCTGTTGCATCAATCTGTTTTCCTGCAAGTGAACCTGCTTTTCCTCCAAGTATCTCAATAAGATGTCCTACTGTCATACGGGATGGAACACCATGCGGCGAGAAAATTAGGTCTGGACGTATCCCGTTTGCAGTAAATGGAATATCTTCTTCTGGAACAATAAGACCGACTACTCCTTTTTGTCCGTGCCTTGAAGCAAATTTGTCCCCAAGTTCAGGAATTCTCTGGTCCCTTACTTTAACCTTAACGAATTTGTTTCCCTCTTCGCTCTCTGAGATTAAAACAGAATCTACAATCCCTTCTTCTGCATGAACAACTGTTGCAGAAGTTTCACGTTGAGCCTCGGTTCCGACACGGAACTCTTCAAGTGAAGCAAGGAATCTTGGCGGTGAAACTTTTCCAACCAATACATCGCCTGGTTTTACTTCTGCTTCTGGAGTTACGATGCCATCTTCTTCAAGATAACGATAAGCATGTTCAGTGCGATATCCTTTGATTTCTTTGTCAGGAATAATTATTGTATCTGTCTGTCCGCCTGGATATTTTAATTCTTCGCACTTGTATGGGCGGTAAGTTGTTGCACGGAATAGTCCACGCTGGATGCTTCCTTCATTTAACACAACTGCGTCTTCCATGTTATAGCCCAAGAAAGGCATTACAGCAACTATTATGTTCTGTCCAGCTGGGTGGTTCTCGAACTTTACCAAATCATAAGTAATTGTCTTTACAATTGGAACCTGTGGGTAGTGGATTATGCTGACGTCGGTGTCAGAACGTATTGGAAGGTTTGTTGCATACAGCCCCAATGACTGCTTAATCATTTTAGCTCCCAGGGTTACCCTGTAGCTGACTGAATGTGTAGCATAAGGAACCATGCTTGCCTGCGGTCCCATAATTACAATTGGTGAAATCTCAACATGGGTGTGTTCTGGATTAACTTCTTCGAAGGTTGCTGCAATGTATGTGTTTTCTTCCTCTTCTGCATCAAGATATTCAATAATCCCTTCTCTTACCAAATTGTCCCATGTCATTTCATTGTTACGCAATTTTGTTATATGTTCTTCAGTTAATTTTGGAATTCCGTTCTCTACTACAAGTACGGGCCTTCTTGCTCGGCCCTTGTCAGTAAGAATGTAAACATTATCTTCTCCTTCAACATAACACACGTTTGTTTCGTTAGGCATTGATTCTTTTCTGCGCATTTCCTTAATTTGTTTAAGAAGTTCTTTTGGTTTTGCGTGTTCACCAATGTATTTTCCGTTAAGATAAACGCCAGCCATTGTAATCACCTGACCTTCTCCAGGCCAACTGCCTTAAGTTTCTTTACAATTTCATCTTCAGTCATCTCAGATTCAGTTGAGATTTCACAGGTTATTGCAAGATTTTTTCTAAGTCCTACGTTTACACCTTCCGGAGTTTCTGAAGTGCAGAGTTTTCCCCAGTGTGTCGGATGAAGGTCTCTTGCCTCAAAATTTTCTCTGCTTGCAGTAAGCAATGAAACAACCCTTCTTATGTGCGAAAGAGTTGCATAGTGGTTTAACCGGTCAAGATGCTGTGATAAACCATGTCTCTCTCCAATCCATTCGCCTGTTGCTAAAGCAGAACGTAATCTTGATGTTAAAAGTTGAGAACGGGTGATTGACTGTAGGTTTGGTATCTTGCCTCTTTTGACAAGTCGTTCAAAGTTGTATTTCATATCGCCCATTATCATTCTGAACGAGAACCTGAAAAGGTTTTCAAGCGAATCTCCGCAAAGTCTAAGTCGCTTGTTTGCATAATGGTCCTTGTCATCTGGCTGAAGGTCTCCGTAAGAAACCATCAGTAATTTCTTAACTGCACGCGCAAGGAAATATGCTTTCAAAATCCTGTCTTCGTGTTTGTGTCCGATGTGCGGGAAAAGGAACTTGTCAATTAGTTCTTCTGCACGTTCAATCCTTTTTTCTGGGACCATTATTCCTGTTTTCTTCCCCAAGAATTCCAAAGCAGAACCTGTACTCTTGACTTCCTGTGCCTCGTAAAGGTTTATGTACAGGTCAGAAGCAAACTTGTTGTTTGTTGAGATTGATTCGATTATGTCTGAATCTTTTTTCATTCCCAATGCTTTCATCAGAACTGCAAAAGGAAGTTTCTGGATTTTTGAGAAAGTAACATAAACCATACCGTCTTTTGCTTTTTCGATTGTATGTGGTATGTTGTACTGCCCGTCTTCACTGAAAATTTTTGCAACAAACGGGAAAGTTCCTGCCTTTATTTCGTCTACAAGAATCTTGTTTGTTACCAAATCCTCGATTATTACAACGACCCTTTCGGTTCCGTTGATTATGAAATATGCACCAGGGTCATCTGGGTCTTCGCCAGATTCAATAAGTTCATCGCGGTTTTTTCCGAAAAGATAACAGTTTGCAGAACGAAGCATTATTGGCATGTCACCAATATGGATTGTCTGCTTGTCTTTTTCTTCTCCGCCCTGGATTACGCTCATCTCAAGAAGTATTGGCGCTTCGTATGTCAGGTTTCTCAAACGAGACTCAATTGGCATAATTACCCGCCTTGAACCGTCTGCTTCCTTAACCATTGGCTTTTCTACCCAGATTTTTCCAAGCTTGATTCGTAAATCACGAACACCTATTGGAAGAATGTCTGGAATAACTTCTCCAACTTCATCAACAACCCGCTGAATCCCGAATTTTATGAACTTGTTAAAAGAGTTAACATTATGATCTGTAAAGGACTTTTCTGAAAAATACTTACGCAATAAAAATTTTGAATCATCTGTAGACAACATTAAGTACCACCGCCAACCACTAAACGATAATATTTTGTAAATCCGCCAATGGGTGTTTTCCGGTCAAATTCAAGGATATCCCCATGTTTTACCTTAAGCACCTTAGAAACTGCATCAGACGAAGAAATACGAGGGAGCTGTTGTTTTGTTATGTTGTATTTTCCAAGCAGGGCCTTTATTTCGTCCTCACTCAGTATTTTTGCGCCAGGAACTAGCCTGTTCTTAAAAATATCAATCTGGATCTCATCTGTTTTCTCGGTTTCGGGCTCTTTTTTGGTCATAGTTTCGCCTTAAAAAGTGGTGGCCCCTGTGGGATTTGAACCCACGACTCCCTGATTAAAAGTTTCACCACAGTGAGAATAAATATTCCACTGACAGGTGCTCTGCCAGGCTGAGCTAAGGGGCCATTGTTCAGTAAGATTTATATTTGAGGTTGGTTTTGAAAAAAATAGGGAAATATGTCTTGTCGGAGGCAGTGACATAAGATTTGGGCGAGTTTCTACATTTATATAACTTTCTATTTTAAAAGAAAGTAATTTTGGGTTGTTATTGCCTTTTTACAGTTTTCCGGTGCATTTCATGCCGTATAAGCAATAGATTAACGCTCCAATTGCAAGAACTGTGATAAAATACATGAAAGCGTCTTCTGATTCCATAACTAACCTTTAATATTAAAAAACTGCGAGGACAAAAATTGATTGATTAAACAAATGCATATTTGCCTGGGCCGCGCCTTACGTCGTGGTGGTATTGCCTGTGTTTAGTCTGGGGTCGCTGCTTTCCTCTTTGACCATGTTCTACCTGTTCTTCAGGAACATTATAATCGACTCTTCTTATCTTCATGTCAATGAACCATTCAATTCCACCTAAGAATTCTCGTTCGCGCTCGCTGACAAACGTAATTGCTTTCCCGGGGTTACCTGCTCGTCCTGTCCTTCCAATGCGATGCACGTAATTCTTTGGGTCCTGTGGAACATTATAGTTAATGACGTGGCTTACTCCCTTAATGTCAAGTCCTCGTGCAGCAACATCTGTTGCTATCAAGAACTTAAATCGTCCTGAACGGAAATCAGACATTACTCTGGTACGCCTTGCCTGGGAAATGTTTCCATGTATTGCCTCAACAGTATAGTGCATCTTATGCATGACACTTGAGAGCTTGTCAACGCCGTCTTTTGTGTTGCAGAAAATTATTGCTGATTCAATTTTTTCATCTTCTATCACTTTTTTCATGGTTGCAACCTTGTTATAATAATTAACTTCGCAATAGACCTGTTCGGTGTCTTTAACTGTCATCTCATCCTTGCTTACTGCAACAACTTCGTGTTTTTTCATGTGTTCCTGTGCAAGATAAATGATTGATTCTGGCATTGTAGCTGAAAATAACATCATTTGCTTGTTGTGTGGCGTATTTTCGAGTATAAAACGTATATCGTCGATAAAACCCATGTCCAACATGCGGTCTGCTTCATCAAGAACAAGCATATTTACTCTTCCAAGATTAAGATGTCCCCTCTTGATCAGGTCGATTACTCTGCCTGGGGTTCCGACAACTATCTGAACTCCTTTGTGAAGGATTTCAACTTGGCGATCAATGCTTACTCCGCCGTAAATTGCCAGCGAACGTCCACGCTTGTATTTTCCGAGTTTTTTGAATTCATCATTTATTTGAACAGCCAATTCACGGGTTGGCTCAAGAATAATTGCCTGAACATCGCGGACATCAGGATTCATTCGCTCTAGAATAGGAATTACAAAAGCGGCGGTTTTTCCAGTGCCTGTCTGGGCTTGTCCGATTATGTCTTCTCCTGCAAGAAGTTGTGGAATTGTTTGTGCCTGGATTGGAAACAGCTCGCCGTAACCAATTTCTTTTATTGCCTTCATCAATTCAGGACTTAGTTTTAAATCGTCAAATGTTTTCGGTGTATCCATTATCAAAGCCTTTCGTTAACAATCTGGAGAAGCAGTTTCTTAATCTCTGCTTTCTTATCAGCTACGTTGTCAAGATAATCAGGATAATTTGGGACTGTATCATCCTTAATGAAAACACCGTAATAGTGCAGTTCATCAACTATTTGGTCCCAAGCATCTTTCCAGACAGCTGTCCAGTTAATCTTTTTTACTTTAATTTCAGAGAAAATATCATCAATTACTGTCGAAACGATATTTTCATTTGAAACTGATTTTTTGGCGTCAACCATAAAAATATGGTATTCTTTGGGTATTAAAAAGCTTACCACGAAAGAATTAAAAGCCACAAACGTTTAAATGGCAGTATGGAAAACGACGAAAGAAGCAAAAAGATTGTTTTCATTTCGCACTGTCTTCTGAACATGAATACAAAAGCAAAGGGAAAAGCAAAGTGGCCAGCATTAGCACCGTTACTTTTAGAACGGTTTAGCAAGTACGAGCTTGGAATTGAACAAATGCCATGCCCTGAACTTGGAATTTTTGACGTTGAAAGAGAAAGAGCGACAAAAGAGATGTATGACACGCCTGACTTTAGGAAAGTCTGTTCAGGTTATGCAAATTTTGTTACAAAGGAAATCGAAAAGTTCCAAAAAGCAGGAATAAAAGTAATGGCAATTGTCGGAATTGCTGGTTCACCAACCTGTGGAGCCAAAATAATCAATGCAGGTAAAACAACAAAGGTTGCAAAACGAGTGCTTGGGCAGGGAATCTTCGTTGAAGAGCTGCAAAAAGCGTTTAAATCAAAGAACATTGAAATACCGTTTGTTGACTTTGACCATAGGGACATGCACAGGAGCCTTGCTGAACTCGAAAACAAAATAAAGCTATCTGACATGACAGTTTAGTATGGTATCGCCAGACACAATCACCAAATCATTTTATACGACGATGTCTTTCATAGGGGCGTTTATCTGCTACAACTGGCTAAGCTCCTTAAGGTCTCCGTTTGGAATCACAATATTTCTTTCAGGTATTGTATTTTTCGGAGTAATGGCATTTTTTATAAAAGAACTAAGAGCTAAGCTAATCGGTTTAATAAAAAAATAAAATCAAGAAACAGTTTATACTGCAGCTTTCTTTGCAGCTTTGTTTTTCCAGTATGAACTTACTTTGGTTATGCCAAGCTCAGAAGCTTTTGCATCTAAATCAACTAGCTGTGCCTCAAGGTCAATTTGCGACGCTTCATGTTTATAAAACACTGAATTGTGTATGTCGTTTGCGTATGTCCAATCAACAACATTGTCCATCATACCAAAAGCTGCGCCAGTCAATGAATCTATTGCAGAACCAATAAATTCACAAAATCTATTTTTGTAACCGTCAACTGTTACCTTAATTTTTGCCTGGTCTCCTTTTTTCTGCTTGACATCGTCAAGTAAACCATCGGTATTTTTCATAAGTTTACGTCCGTTCTCAGTTGCATCTTGAACTTTATTCAAATTCTGTTCATTTGGTTTAAGATACATTTGTTCTAAAAGTCCTAAAACTTTGTCATCGTATGATTTGATTCTTGAATCAAATTCAAATGACGCTGCGGCACATAACTGTGCTGCTTCAGCAACCATACCCTTTTTCGTGGTATTTCGTTCTGCTTCTGCTATGTGCTGTTCATAAAATTTGAGTGCTTCTCTAAACCTTAAATAAATGTTGGTTAAGCCTAAATCTTTTTGAGCAGACTTCTCTATCCCTATTATTTTTTCTTTCTGTCGGTCATCCATCCATTCCACCCCTAATGTAATAACTATCTAGTGGTGAAAAATGTGGAGATTTATAAACCTTTCTAAACTGGGTTAGAAATCAAAAATAAAAGAAAAAATTAAGAATCAGCCTTTTACAGCATCGCCAAGTTCTTGAAGACCTTTTTGGAATGACACTTGCTGTTTCATAACTTCAGCCTGTTTTCCTGCTGTTTTAAGTAAAATTTTGCAGTATCCGACTGTGTATCTAACGCCAAGTTTGAAAGCTGTTCCATCAAGTTCTTTAATCTTTTTTTCTAGTTTTAGGCCTTCATCTATAAATAGTTTTAAAGATTCAGTGTAATCCTCAAGTTCCCTGAGGTATGTTTTTGTAGCACATTCTGCGTTGTCTGCATATTCTTCGCCTGCTTTTTCAACTACAGTTTCCAAATTTTTAATTTGCTTAAGGATTTTGTTCTTTTTTTGTGGGGTTAAACGCACTTTAAGTGCTCCAACCTCTTTTGCTAAATCCTCAATTGCGGGCTTTGTTTTGTCCTGGTGTCCCTGCTTATAAAAGTCCTTTCTTGCAGTATCCCTTGCAGAAGCAAGTTGTATACCAATCTCAACATAAGCATTTACGCTCTTTTCAAATAAAATTGATGCAAGTGCGCAATCCATTGCATACCCTGAGATTGCTAGAACGGGCTGTGGCGAGCTCTGCGAAAATTCTATTGATCCCTTATATTTTAAAACTGTATCGCCAAATTGTTTTAGTACAAGTTCTGCATTTTTGTATGCGAGAAGTTCATTAAAATTACAGTTATAATCTATGTAAGGTGTAGCACCTTTTATTGCGGCACTTTCGCCTTTGTTATAAACTGCCTTATCGGTTTTATTTGGTCTTCCTCGTCTTGCCATTATAGAACACCCCTTTATAGTAACTGAAAAGTAGTAGAATTGTCGTGTTTATAAACATTTTGAAAAATTAGTGTCTTACTATACAAAAAAGACATTGAATAATGCGCCAACTGCATAACCTGCAAGTGCTGCCACCATACCAATTACTGCAAGCTCAATTCCGCTTTTTAATGGATTGCCAACTGTTGAGACTGCTTTGTACCACCCGACAAAGAAAAGTATGACTGTTGATACAACTACTGCAACAATTGTCGCTATGTTAATCGGAAGGAAAAAGAATGGAGTCGCAGGAATGAGGGATCCTATGAATGCGGATGCGCAAACAATTGCCGCAGTAAATAATGGGTTCTCTTTTGGTTTGCCAAGCTTAAGCTCCTGTGACATCATCACATCAAGCCATCGCTGCTTGTTTGCGGTTATGTGCTTAACTATTTGGTTGAGCAAATTTCCCTTAAACCCAAGTTCTTTGTAAATCTCTTTGACTTCAAATAACTCGTTCTCAGGCACTTCTTTCAGCTCGCGCTTTTCCCGGTTTTCTTCTGATTTGTAATAATCAAATTCTGCTTTAAACGAAGTATAAGCTACAGCTGCCATAGATATTGATTCAGCAAATGTAGCTGCCATAGCTGCTACTACAACCAGCTTAACATCTGTTGTAGCAGTTGCAACTCCTAAAATAACTCCAAGAACATTAACTAAGCCGTCCTGCCAGCCCAAAATAAAGTCCCGCAGCCAGGAGCCTTTTGCGTGCTTTTCTGCATGAACCCTTCGTCTAATAATTGCCTGCCTCACCATATCAAAAATTAATAGTCAGAGATTTAAATAATTGATTAGAGATTAAGAATTTCCCGCGCTTCACTGGGAGTCGCTATTTCCCTGTCATGAACCTTTGCAATGTCAACGACCCGCTTTACCAAATCATAATTTGTGGCGAGCCTTGTTCGCTTGCTGTCGTACCAGATGTTGTCTTCTAATCCTGTGCGGACATTGCCGCCGCAGATTATTCCAAGGGAATTCATTTTCAGCTGGAAATCTCCGACGCCTGCTGCGCTCCATACTGATTCTGCAGGAAGTTCATTAAGCGCCATGCCAAGGCTCATTGGGTTTGCCTGCATGCATGCAATGTTCCCGAACAGTAAATTGTAATAATAGGGCGGCTTGAGCAGCCCTTTCTTTATCAGATATTTGGAATAGTTAATCATGCCACAGTCAAACACTTCAAGCTCAGGTTTTATTCCTGCATCCAGCATTTTTTTGGCCAGATTCTGAATCATGTCAGGCGAGTTCAAGCTTGCCTCATGATTAAAATTCAAGGAGCTCAGAGTCAGGCTTGCCATGTCTGGCTTGTGTCTGCCATTAAAGTCCAGTACTGCGGAACGCTCTTCAAATGTCTTGAACACCCTGCCGCTTGTTGAGGCACATATTATCATGTTTTTGTTGAACCTGCGGATTCCTTCGACTATTTTTTTGTAAAATTCTGTGTTGCAGGAAGGCTGTCCTTTTGCATCACGCACATGAACATGGACTATAGAAACTCCGAGTTCAGAACATTTTTTAACATCCTCGACTATCTCTTCAGGCATAATAGGAATATGCGGGGTCATTTCTTTGGTTGGAATTAACCCTGTCAGAGCAAGATTGATTATAAGTTTCTCGATAAATAATCACCTATCTTTTTCAAAAGATGGGATTGTATTAATGCTTTTCTTAAACAGCCAAAAATCATGTCCAAGCAGGTTCAGGATGATGAATGAAGAGCGGGGCACGAAGCCGACATTCAGCTGGCCTTTTTGCGAAGCCTTGTTGCTCCAGCTAACATGAGAGGTAACCTCGGTGAAACCGCGTCCGAACAATTCACTGCATGAATACTGCTTCAGATTCTGGAACACATTCTGTCCGCGATATTCGGGAAACACAAAAGATCCAAGGCTGTGCGCTGTTTTTTTGCTGAAATCGCAACACATTGAACAGAAGCCGTAAATTTCCTTTCCTTTGGCTATGTTAAATATGCAATCCTTGCTTATCCCGAGGTCAATCTTATCTGAAATGTTTTTTGGAACTTTTGTTTTTAGGAAGGCTAGCTCTTCAGGAGAAGCCCTGACTATCTGGAACTCCAAATCAGAACTTATGCCCATGTCTTTTACAGAAGTGCAGACAAGCTCGTATACAGGAGCAATCTTGACAAATTTTTCAACAAATCCCCTGAGCGCCCCAATAAAACCCATTCTTAAAAACAGGACATTTAGGTTTAAATAATATATTGCTTTGATAATTCTAATTTATATCCAAATTTATATAATCCCTAAGATTATATTTTATTTAACTAGTGAGGTGAGATTATGACTGGATATGTCGGTCCAATCGAAAAACAAACTTTAGCTAACAATTATTTCCGGCAGGTTCTTTTTACAGGCAAGCATGCGCAGCTTGTAGTAATGTGCTTGCAGCCTGGCGAAGAAATCGGCAATGAAATACACCCTAATGTTGACCAGTTCTTTCGCATTGAATCAGGAGAAGCCAAATTTGTGTTCAACAGCAAGGAAACTCACATTGTGAAGAATGGCGAGGCCGCAATTGTGCCGGCTGGTACTTATCATAATATAATAAACAATTCAAAAACCAAGCAACTAAAATTATACACTATTTACTCTCCTCCAAACCACCCTGATAAAACAATACACAAGACAAAGGCTGATGCAGAAGCGGCTGAAAAAAAAGAACACCACTAAACAAAGCACCAGTGCTGGCATTTATTCATACCTTAGTGCTTCGACGGGATTTAATTTTGACGCCTTGTAAGCAGGAATTGCGCCAGAAATCATTCCTATTGCCATCGAAAATAATACACCAAATACAAGAAGTTCTGGACTGACTATTGTCTGAAATGTTGAGCCCCCTGGACCCAGACTTATTCCTATGTAAGGGAATAAAAATGTAGCAGATACTCCTAAGATGATCCCTATAATCCCTCCAACAAGCCCGAGCAATCCTGAATTAAGCAGGAATATAAGCAGTATGTCAGAATTTCGCGCCCCTATTGCTTTCATGACTCCAATCTCTTTTGTTTTTTCCAGAACAGAAGTGAACATTGTATTTGCAACGCCAACTCCTCCGACAATAAGTGAAACTGCTGCAATTGCCCCAAGGAAAAGGACCATGCCGCTTAACACTGAACTGAACCTTTCCTGCAGCGCCAAAGCAGAGGTTACTGAAAAGTCCTCTTTGCCGCTGGCTACATGATGAGCGTTCCTGAGCGCGTTTTCAATATTTGTTGTGGTTTCATTAATAAAATCAACATCAGAAACTTTTACAGTTATGGAAGAAAATTCATTTGCTTTTAAATCAGTAGTGTTAGCAAGCACGTCCCGCGCATCCTTTGTTGTCATATACATACCACTATCTGAACCGCCAAAGCCGCTTGAGGATGAAAGAATACCGACAACCCTGAATGTCTTGTCATTTATTACAAGCATTGAACCAATACTTAGCGGTTTTTTGTAAGTATCATATGCCACACGATTGCCTATTACAACAGCTCTTGAATCACTTTGGGTAAGATACCTTCCAGATTCAAGTGTGGTAGTAACAAACTCCTTAAACACGGCAGGGTCATCGCCCTGAATTGATAATGTTGTATTTGCGCCCTGGTATGCTGCTTTTACCCTGCCACTAACTGCACCATTCATGTATGCAATCCCTGGAACAAGTTTTAGCGCACTTATGTCCTGTTCAGAAAGAGGTTTTACATTAATTGCTGCGCCTCCACCTCCTTCGATGGGGCTAAAAGCACGTTGCGAACCAGAACTTATTGTGATAATATCCTGTCCAAGTCCCTGAAGCCTGGAATTCACGCTGTATTGCATGCTCTGGCCCAAAGAAATAATTGCAACTACAGCAGCAACTCCAATAAATATGCCTATGATAGTAAGCCAACTCCTTAACCTACTATGCACAAGCATTTTTACAGACAGCTTCAATATTCTGGACAGCTTCATTTTTATGCCTGTCTCTTCTTTCTAAGCTTGTTATAACCAAAAGTTACAACTATCCCAAGGACTAACCCCGCTACTAGATAAACATAGAACGGAATTGTTGAACTTCCATTTTTAAAACCATTTGTTCCTGCGCTGTTTCCAGCAGCAGAATAATTCGCGGGATAATTCAAATTTGCAGGTAAAGTTACTGTCTTTTCAATGGAGTTCCTCACGCCAACAACATCAGTATAGTCTACTTTCAGTGTTACATTGTGAACGCCCTTGCCTGGCACTGCCTCAAAAGTTACTGTAGTAAAATCCCCTTTCGCAAGATTACCGATTATTGTTGACTGTGGACCACTTATAATTAAAGAGTCCTGCGACTTTAATGTAATTGTAACAGCGGACGCATCATTACTGCCTGAATTGGATATCGCAAATGAAAGTCCCTGGCTTGTTAAATCCTGTAACACTACATCAAAATCAGTTTTTGTCTTCCCTATGACAATAGGCAAGGTGCCGATTGTTTCAATACTGTTTGTATCTGTTTTAAATCCAAACTTAAGATCAGATGTTCCATCAGGTGCATTATCAGCAGTCTTTACTCGGTATTTTAACACGACCTCGTTTGCATCGCCTTTCATCCCTGCGCTGTATGCATTTAATGTGCCTAATATAACACCATAGTTTCTAACCAAAGAATCATTCGAATAAAATGGATACTCTGGCTGAAGCTCAAAACTTACATTTTTTGCATCAGCTTGTCCATTATTCTGAACTGTTACCCAGACATCAAACCAGTCACCTGCATTAACAGGATACGGCTCATATTTCAATACTTGAACTACTAGATTTGGACTGTTTGAAGGGCTGTTTATTGATATGTTGTAGTCAACCTCAAACAAATCTGCCTTGGCTGCAGACATCGCAAAAACTGCGATGATCATAATTCCAATTACATAAATATAATTTATTCTCATCTTATCATCCTCCAACAATTTTGCCATCAGCGAGTTTTACTATTCTTTCGCCGAAATTTGCCAAATTAAGATCGTGAGTAATCAGTATTATTGTCCTGCCTTGTTTATGCAGGTCCTCAAGCATCAACATTATTTCTTTTCCTGTTTTGCTGTCAAGATTTCCGGTTGGCTCATCAGCAAGAATCACTTCAGGATCATTTGCAAGTGCCCGCGCAATTGCTACCCTCTGCTGTTGTCCGCCTGAAAGCTCTCTTGGTCTGTGGTTCATCCTATCCCTTAATCCAACAAGTTCGAGCGCTCTAATTGCTTTTTCTTTTGCATCATCCCTGTTTTGGAACTCCAATGGAAGCATGACATTCTCCAGGGCAGTCATGCTGGGAATCAGGTTAAACTGTTGAAACACAAATCCAATTTTTTTCCCTCTAATCTCTGCAAGGTCTGATTCATGTAATTTGGAAATGTCCTTCCCATCAAGGTAGATTGCACCCTTGGTTGGAATGTCCAAAGCGCCAACCATATTCATCATTGTGCTCTTACCAGAACCAGATGGCCCAGTTATTGCAACAAACTCTCCTATGCGTATAGAAAGCGTAATACCTCGCAATGCTGCTATCTGCACATCTCCAACCTGGTATACTTTCCAGACATCTTCCAGATGTATTATTGGTTTTGGTATCATCCTAAACGATGTTTAAGTTTAAAACTTATAAACAAGATGGACTTAATGTCTACTTTTTTGTATAAATTTAAATACAACAAACAACCAATGAGTGATAATGATAGAACCTTACTTTTTTGATCATATAATGAGTACAGAACTTCTGTTTACAATTATTGCAGTTGTTTTTTGTTTTCTTATCTATTTCAAGACAAAAGAAAGTTATGATCTAACAAAATACAAAGGTATCAAATATTTTCGAGATGCATTTCTGTTCCTTGGGTTGTCTTATGTTTTACGATTTTTGTTCAGTCCTGTGCTGCTCCCAAGAATAACATTTGATTTGATTCCGCCAATGATGTTCATGCCATTTTTTATACTGCCTATGGGATATTTCAGCACCATAGGGATATTCTATATCATATTAAGTTCAACATGGAAGAAGTTCAACAATCGGAATTTCCTAATTTTTGGACATGGTGCCGCAATCGCATTGTCCGTCGTATCGTTCATCATGAGGTCCCATTTAATCCTTCTTTATCTGCAATGTACTCTTTTAGTCATTGTAGTAATGCTAAGTTTTGTAATGCCTGACAAAGGAAAGAAGATATCCCAGATTAAGTTATTGTACATTTTAGTGGCTATACTTTGGCTGATTAATCTGTTCGATGTTGACAGACCTGGATTATTACCGTTAGAGATGCTATTTAAAATTATTTCGCTGGTTGTGTTTGCTGTTATCTATCACAAAATTTCAAAGTGGGTAAAATGAACAAAAAGAGGGCTAGGTTAGAAGTTATATTTGATATTCTGAAAGTTATTAGCGAACATCACAATTCTATAAAACCAACACCTTTGATGAGGTATTCAAAGTTATCATCAAGTAACTTCTCTGGATACCATGGTGAACTGATTTCAAAAGGACTGATAAAAGAGATCAGGGACCATCGAGGCAGAAAATATATCACGCTGACAGACAAAGGGTTCAGATACCTTGAGAAGTACAAACTGATTCTTGGATTTATCAATGAGTTTGAACTATAGAAAATAAATCCGCCCGAGCCGGGATTCGGACCCGGGTCACAAGCTGTCTGCGTTTCTTTTCAACTCAACTGCTGTTGAAAAGGGTTCTCGACAGGCTCGTATCCTAGACCACTAGACTACTCGGGCACAAATCTTTGGTGTTTTTTATGCTTTAAAAAGATTTTGAGAAAAAAAGTCCCGGTGGCCGGAGTCGAACCAGCAACCTTTACCGTGGATACAGTTTAACTGAACCCATCGCGGTTTCAACTGCTGGGATTTCCCCAGCGGAACGCAACTTTAGCCAGAGTAAACACGAAGTTTAACCCGACAGCCGCGCGCTCCACCACTGCTCATGCGGCCATGAAGACCGGCACTTTGAGCTACACCGGGACTGATTAATCAAGAATTTCTTACTTTTAAAAGATTTTTCCTTTGCTGGATTGTGGTGTTTGGCAATAAATAACCATACTTTTCCCATACCAAAAACTTAGTCATGTGTTTAGGATTGTTAAAACCAATCGTATTCATCCATCTATACAAATTTTCTACACCATTTATATCCAGTCTGTATTGAACAGAATTAGTACCAAAGTAGTCGTTAGTCTCTTTATACAAGTTACCACTTACACCTATGCCCTTCAAAAATTGACTTACTTCGCTTGCTAATTTGTAACTTGAAAAATACCCAGTTATAACGGGATATGAATTACGTCTGCGGTCTCCCTTTTTAAAAGTTATACAAAAATCAGTATCTGCCAGTCCTCTTATGAATGACTTAATAAAATTTGTATCTGGTTTTATCCAACCTGGCGTTTTTAGAATATGTGATTTATTGCCGATAGGTATACCTAAAACATTAATTAACTCAACAATTTCCTTGGACCACAATTTTAGATAGATTCCATCTTTTTTGTTATAAATCTTTGAATCTTCATCAAATATGTCTTTTATCAAGTTTCTGAGAAATTCAAAATAGTCTATATCTTCAGTTTTATTACCAGTTATAACTATTGCATAACTACTTCGTTTTTTTGACTTGTATACCTGAAGATGGCCGTCTCCAGCTATAACTCCCAATAGCTCGGCCAACTTTTCATTTTTTATAATTTGTTTTTTAATTCTCTTAATTCTCATTTTAAATCACCGAGCTGACTTGGCGAAGCGCTTTACGAAGGTTTCGGTTTCACCGAAAGCTCGATAAAGAAAGCTGAGCCAGGCTCTTAGGTGATTTAAAAGGTAATACTTAATCTATTTTTCAGGGTGCTGTCCAGTATGTCCACTATGTCAAGTAAAAAATAAAGAAAACGGGTAGAATTATTCTACCTCAATGGTTAGGGTGTTTCCTGACGCCTCTATTTTTCCGCCCTGTTTGTTGACATATTCAACAATTGTCGGGTCAAAGTCCATCTTTCCAAGCACCTCAATGCTAGTCCTTACTGTGTAGCTAAAGATTCTTTCTTCCTTTGGCTTCAGTGTATCAACTTCCCATTTTATTGTCCGCTTGTTGTTCTTCTTTACTTCGGTGCCAATTATTGTTCCAAAGTCCTTTACTTCTTTGATGAACGCAGGCAATGGTTCGTAGATCTTAACCTGCGCCATTTCATCGCCTGAAAGGTTCTTTACGTGCACCTGCATCTTTAAGAACATAAAACCTGGGTGTCTTTTTGCGCTAACAAGTTCTTTCTTTATGTCAATCTTTCGTGTGAAGTACCAGATTGCGGCTCCGATAAAGATTACGACAAATGGAATTGCGATTAGTGGAGCATAGCTTACTGAATAACTGAAAACCTTTGTATCGCCGGAATTCATGTTCATCTTCCATTCAAGCCCGGTTGTGGTTGAAAGATAATCACTGGTTACATCTGTTATAAGGTTCTTTTCAATTCCAGAAATTGCAGTTATAACCTTGCATTCAGTTGCTACAGTACCTTCATTTGTTACTGTTGCAGTATATGTTTTACCAAATATGCTCGAAGAAACATCTTCTTTTGTCACACAGTTTGAGAAGCCCTGGACTTCAATTTTCACAGGTGCAACTACGGTGTAATCTGGGAATGGAAGACTGATCTGGAGCGTTTGATTCCCGGGATTATTTGTTGTTAGCTGCAAGTTTGAAAATGTAATTGTACTTGTGCCTTTTTCAACAGCAATTGTTTCAGGTAAACCACTTGCCCCTGTTACTGAAGGATTAATTGTCCTTTTTTCGATTGGATTATTAATTGTAAATGAAATTGTAAATGGCTGTCGCGGGTCAATAGTAAGGTTCTGGCCGCTCTGATCAACAGCTACATTTGAAACAATAACTTTGCTGTAAAGTGGTGTTGTTTCATTGTAAATTATTCTAACCGGAAGTAGAACTGATATGTTAAGTTGATTTTTGTTATCGTCAAATAACAAAAGAGGTTGGTATGTAGTCTTTCCGGTTGGAGAACCTGCTGATTTTGCTTCGTTTACCCCAACATAAATTTTTATGCCTAATGTAGCTGTACTTTTTGCGGGAACTATAAATGCCCCAGAAACTGGGACAAATTCTGGTTTCCCAAAAAGAAAACTTGTACTAAGGTAAAATCCATCATCAGCATTATTGTAAAAGGTTACGTTATATTCAAGAAAGTCATTAGAATGACTTTCGTCTATACGGGCTTCGCCCTTTATGGTTTCGACTTTAGTTGCAGTTAAAGTCGCGTTTGCAGTACTGAAAATTAAGCCTGTTAACAGCAAAATACCCAAAATTAATATTATTTGTTTTGCACCTACCATGTTTTAAAATAATTGATACGAGTTTATAAGTATTGCTGATTAACTGGCTTCCAATCACAAAAAACTTATAAGATATTGCCAGTTAAAAAACAAGGGTGATATTTAATGGAAATAAATTCAGATGTATACAAACAGCTGGAGTACCTAACTAAAGATGGGCAGCTAAAACCCGGAATGCCACTATTTTTGATAACAATGGACGAGGAACATAACTGGAAAGGTAGTTATGCTGAAGCGGGAACATTTGAAGAACTTGTTATGAATGCTCCTAAAACAAAAGAAGATGCACCACGCAAAGGATTAAGATTAATGAACGCTGGCTCATATGGAGCAACCCACGATAATTTCCTGCCAAATCATGGCCAGACATTATTTTTCTTTTACAGGCACAATGAGTATGTTATAACAACTAAAATTGGCAAGTTCAAGAAAATTGCAGACAAGATGTTTAACAAAAAGAGTGCACAATACCAACAATTCATGTCTTTCTGTCAAGAAGTTGCTGCAACATGTGCCGCTGGCGGAATTGAAGAAGCAGCTGAGAAAAGATAGAATTATAAGAAATAAGGACATCTAGTGGCTTAATGGTTTTAGAACTGATTGGGTTGTTTTTTGGATTTATATTCTCATTAGTCCTGTCTTTTTTCATTGTTCTTTCGATAATAAATTTTATAACAGCATGGTTCTCAGTTAAGCCAGAACTTGAATACAAGGATTATTTTCCAGTTGTTTCAGTAATTGTCAGGACCTGGAACGACGCAAGTGTGGTGGAAAGATGCATCTTAACTTACATTAATCAGAACTATCCGAAAAAAAACTATGAGATAATCATAGTTGACGATGGTTCAACTGATGATACAAAGGCAATTTGCGAACGTTACATGAAAGAGGGAAAAATAAGGTATGTAAGATTTGAGGAGCATGGAGTCAAAGCAGAGCGGATTGATTACGCAATAAAGAACTTCTCGTGTGGTGAAATAGTAGTAGAAACTGATGTTGATGCGGTGTTGCCACCAAATTTCCTTGCAACAATGGTAAAACCCTACACTGACCCAAAAGTCGGGGGTGTGACAGGTATTGTGATGTGCGGGAACTGGTACAGGAACCTGCTTGCAAGGATTCGTGCAATTGAGGATTTCTGGCATTTCTGCGTAACAATGTACGGGCGCTTCAGGTTAACTGGACAAGGATTCCTTTATGGAGGAAGCAAAAGCTACAGAAGAAGTGCCTGGGAAGAAGTTGGAGGACATCAGGCAAAAACACTTGTTGAAGATGCAGAACTTGCAGTAAGCATAATGGACAAAGGTTACACCATCGCAATTGTAAAAGAAGCACCAATTGTCCAAGAAGAAGTAGAAACAATGGAACAATATTACAGTGAACAAAGAAGATGGGTAAAAGGAGACCTTGATGTCTGGAAAATGCACAAAAAGCATCTTTCAAAAGATTATTTTAATTATTTCGCAATGATAGCAAATTTTTCAACTGATATTGTGTTCTTGCTAAGCCTTATCCTAATGGTTTTCCAGCCGCTTTTCATAATCCCAATTTTCATAAATTTTATCTCGTTCATAATTGGTTTGTGGGCGTTTAAGGCAAAAGATTCTTTTTACATATACGCGCTTGGATTCTTTTTTATAAACCCGTTCCTGCGTCTGGCTATTGCCGGAAGCCTGATAAAAGACAAGATTTTTGGCAGAAAAGTAGAATGGACAAAGGTCTGGCACTACCCTACTGAGCTTGTCTGGCCAACTAAATGATTTCTTTTTAGAAACTAAACCTTTTAAAAATGTTAATGGTTTATCATTAACTAAAAAAGGAGGGGTGCAGAAATGAAAGTAAAGGTTTATTCGACAAACACATGTCCATGGTGCGTAAAAGCAAAAGATTTTCTTAAGAGTCATAAAGTTATTTTTGAGGAAATAAATGTCGGGGAAAACCAAGAAGCAGCACAGGAAATGATAGAAAAGACAGGACAGATGGGTGTACCTGTGATTGAAATTGATGGAAAAATAGTAATAGGATTTAATGAGGCAAAATTGAAACAGCTGCTTAAGCTGAAATAGGTGAAGTCATGAAAGTTGGAATTGTCAGTTATGAAAAGGAACTAATTCTTCCTATTCTTAAAGAAAAAGGATTTGTTATTGATAACAGGAATCCTGACATAGTTATTGCGTTGGGCGGGGACGGAACTTTCCTTTATGCTGAAGAAAAATATCCGTTAAAGCCAAAAGTTTTCATTTACCATTCGCACACATGCGAGAGCTGCAGCATAAACAAATTTTCCCCGATAATAGAAAAACTTGACAAGCTCAAGATGACAGACCTCACAAGGCTCGAGGCATTTATCGGGAAAAAGAGGATTTTGGCAATTAATGACATAAACATCCATTACGACCCGCCAAGAGCACTGCGCTTTAATGTTAAGGTAAATGGGCATCTTGTTGCAGAAAATGTAATTGGCGATGGAGTTGTAATTTCTACTCCTTTTGGTTCAGATGCGTACTTCAGATCAATAACGCGAAGAAATTTCAAAAAAGGGATTGGGATTGCATTTAACAATCCAACCAGAAAGATGAACCCAATAATTGTTCCAGAAAATAAAGAAATCCGAATTGAGATACTGCGGGAAAACGGGGTTGTTGCACATGATACAAGCGGAGATGTCATAAAAATCAAAAAAGGCGATGCGATAACAGTCCGAAGATGTGATGGATGCGCAAAAGCTGTAATCTTCAAGAAAGGTGGTTTTCTGAAATGAAAAAGATGTTAGTGATAGGTGCTGCTGGACAGATAGGCTCAGAACTTGTAATGGCATTAAAAGAAAAATATGGAAATGAGAATGTAGTGGCAGGAATTCGCAAAACACTGCCGAGTGAAGAAGTAAAAAATTCTGGACCTGTAGAGGTCGTAGATGCATTAAATAAGGATATGGTAGAAGCAGTAATTAAGAAACACAAAATTGATTCTATTTTCCATATGGCATCATTGCTTTCTGCTGTTGGTGAAAAAAATCCAGATCTTGCATGGAATGTAAACATGAATACATTAAAGAATATACTTGATTTGGCTAAAGAACATAACCTAAAGATATTCTGGCCTAGTTCTATTGCTGCCTTTGGATTAAATACTCCTAAAAAAGATACGCCACAGTTTACTATAATGGATCCTAACACTATGTACGGTATTACAAAGGTTTCTGGGGAACTATTGTGTAATTATTATTTTGAAAAATTTGGAGTTGATGTAAGAAGTGTAAGGTATCCCGGCATAATAAGCTACAAAACTCTTCCGGGTGGAGGAACGACAGATTATGCAATAGAAATATTTTATGATGCGATAAAAAAAGGTAGCTATACCTGTTTTCTTAAAAAGGATACTACGTTGCCAATGATGTATATGCCAGACGCAATAAAAGCAACAATAGACCTAATGGAAGCAGATAGGGACAAAATAAAGATCAGAACCAGTTATAATCTGACTGCTATCAGCTTTTCTCCAGAAGAGATTTATCAGGAAATAAAGAAACATATACCTAACTTTAAAATAGAGTATAGCCCGGATTTCAGACAGAAAATCGCGGATTCTTGGCCAAAAACAATAGATGATTCCAGAGCAAGAAAAGACTGGGACTGGAATCATGGATATGACCTAAGGAAAATGACAATTGACATGTTAGAAAAATTAAAAATAAAACTTATAACGAACTAATGCAAAAGCATTAAAAATACGTGTATCCTTTTTTATGACATGGCAGTTAAAACATACGATGTTGTAATAATAGGAGGCGGAGTTGGCGGTTATTCAGCTGCACTTTATGCTTCACGATTTAATCTTAGTACTTTGGTCCTTACAGAAGACAAAGGCGGAAGACTACAATATACCCATATAATCGAGAATTATCCTGGAGCTGGTTCAAAATCAGGCTCAGAACTTATGTCGGTAATGGAAAATCAGGCAACTTCTTTTGGAAGCGAAATTAAAGTTGAGAAAGTAAAAGGAGCTAAAAAAGAAGGTAGTGCATTCAAAGTTATCACTGACAAAAAAGAGTATCCATGTAAAACAGTTATAATTGCAACAGGCGTTGAGCGAAGAAGTCTTGGAGTCCCAGGTGAAAAAGAATTCCAGAACAAGGGGGTCAGTTTCTGTGCAACCTGTGATGGGGCACTTTTCAAGAACAAGATAGTTGCAGTAGCAGGTGGCAGTGATTCTGCAGCAAAAGAAGCGCTGCTTTTGACAGAACATGCAAAAAAAGTTTACATAATTTATCGCGGGGACGAGATACATCCTGAACCAATTAACATGAAAAGAATAAATGAAAAAATAAAAGAGGACAGGGTAGAGATAATCAACAAGACAAATGTTGCTGAGATCAAAGGGAATAAAGTAATGACGCATGTGGTTCTTGATAAAGAACACAAGGGCAGCAAAGAACTGAAGCTTGACGGAATATTTATTGAAATTGGCGGAACACCTGGCAGTGCGCTTGCACAAGGACTTGGTGTAAAAACTGATGAGAAAGGCTACATAGTAATTGACAGACAATCAAAAACAAATGTTCCGGGAGTTTTTGCAGCTGGAGATGTTACAAGCAATGTCTGGAAGCAGGGAATAATTGCTGCTGCAGAAGGTTCATATGCTGCATTCAGCGCTTTTGAATATCTAAAATCTAAAGAAAAATAATCAGCATTCGCAATAATATTTGTCATCAATATAATTCTTTGGCGTATTGAATTCTATGTCTTTTACATCCTTAATCAATGCGCGTCCCTTTCCTATTTCAGTTCTTCTGGCAAATTCAAAACAGTCCATTACAGCTTCGCGTTTTTCCTTAATCGAGGCTTTAGAAACTACTCCAGGCCCGCCAATACATCCGCCACAACAGTAAAGTATGTCAAGGAACCTGACTTTCTTCGGCAGCTTTGAACCCAATAATTTTCCGAGCTCTTCAGCGCCTTCCATGACAATAACTTCATCTTCTTTTAATATTGACTTTGCATGCATTGTTTCAGTAAGCCCTCCAGACAGCGGATAAATCTTGGTTTTTTCTGCATAAAACTTGTCAAAAAGCTTGCTGACCTTTTTCTGTTTCATCAGCTTGTGTTCACTTGCATAATCAATTAGTTCTTTCAATTCTCTGTAAGTGAGAACATTATTAATAAGGCTGCCATATTGCTTTGCTTCTTCGCGCTTAGCCATGCATGGCGCAATAAACAGTATGTCATGTTTTGGATAATATTTCCTGATTATTCTTGCTGTAGCAATCATTGGAGAAACCACAGGGATGAGATTCCCAATCATTTGGGGATATCGCGATTTTATCAAAGTCACCACAACAGGGCAACTGGAACTAATAAACATCGTATCTGGATTTTTTTTAATTATACTGTGATAATACCTGTTGGTCATTTTTGCGCCAAATGTTAATTCGCAGACCTTATCAAAACCCATCTGTCTTAATGCGATTACAACATCAGGATATTTGAAATCAACAACATAAGAAGGCGCGAGCATCACGAATATTTTCTTGTTTTTCTTGAGGTCTTTAATCGCTTTTCTCACAAAAGGGGATAATTGCTCTTTTTCCATGCATATCCTAATTTCCGGAAAGATTAAAATATTACGTTATTTTAAGACTACATATGGGAGAATACAAACTATCTGGGTTCTGGGCTTATTTGCGCAAGCTTGAGAACGCAGAATTTGTTGCCTATTCAGTAATATCGTTCTTTGTTCCAATGCTGATCAAGCATCCGCAGGTTTTGGTTGGAAGCTTGGTCAATATGGTGCTTATACTTTCGGCATTAAATCTTAGCGGAAAGAAACTTATCCCGGTAATAGTTTTACCAAGCCTTGGTGCGCTTGCTGGAGGATTTTTGTTCGGGGATTTGACAATTTACCTGATTTACTTGGTCCCGTTCATCTGGCTAGGAAATGCAGCACTTGTCGCTATTTTCAAATATTTAAAATTAAACTCCTCGCTTAGGCTTGGAATTGGTGCTGCAGCAAAAACAGCTTTGTTATTTGGAGTTACATTCCTGCTCGTATCTCTCTCAGTTGTGCCACAGATGTTCCTTGCAGCAATGGGTGCAATGCAATTAGTCACTGCAATGACAGGCGGCTTATTAGCTTTTACAGTTCAAGAACTAAAATCAAGATGAACTGGGGACGGAGAGATTTGAACTCTCGACCACACGCAGTTTGGAGCCTTTCTTTTCCAAGGTTTTCGGTTTTACTCCAGACGCCGAAGGCGTCAGAACTCCGACGTTGCGAAAAGCTTCCCCAAGCGCGCATTCTACCAAGCTGAACTACGTCCCCGTTACAGATAACAAATAGAAATAAATTTATAAACACTGCTTAGTTTGAAATTCAAGGTGGGGTTCTAAAAGGTGTTAATATGTTGGATACAGAAGATTTTCAAAAAAAGGAACTCACAAAAAAGATTAAGGGCGCAAATAAAGCGAATGTTAAATGGTTAAAATCAAACAACTTTCACGAAGAATTTGTTGAGTTAAACGAAGCCAGATTAGCGTATTGCATAATAATGTCTAATGGCCATTTATACATAAGTCTGTACGAGACTGGTGAAACAAAAGGCGAATTTGAAACTGAAAGGATGTTTTCTGCTCAAAGCGAAGCTGAACAGGTAGACGAAGATTCTGCTGAAAAATTAGAGTATCTGGTTGATAATTTCAAGAAAAAATTAGAAAAACTTGAAGGGAAATCAAACCGTGAATTGCGCGGTATAGAACAACGCATTCAAAAGGTTCTTCCCAGCGGCGTAACAATGGAAAAAGAACATGCCTGTGTCTCAATTGGAGACTTAGACGGACAGGATATCAACCAAGTTGAATATGATGTTACATTGGACCCGAATTGTATACTTTATGTCGAAAAGAGCAAAAAGGCAGCTAAGGAAGTTTATCGATTAATGAATGAAGCGATTGAAAGGCTTGGGAAGGCGTTCTGATGAAAGCCGGAGTTGTTGATAATTGTAATTGGACGTGGAGAAAAACGCTTGACCGAGGATTAGAAAAATTACTTTCCCAAAACGACAGTTTCGGGCATCCAATAGACCATGCAAGAAGGGTGTGGAAGCTTGCGTATTACATATACAGGTGTGAAAAAAAAACTGCCAGACTAGAAGCTCTTTATGCGGGTGCTATGATGCACGACATCGGGCACACCATCCATAATTCAGATGACCCTATGCATGAAAAACATGCTGAACGTGGCGCAGAAAAAGTTAAACCCATCCTAAAAAAGATAGGTTTCCCTGAAGAACAAATTATATTGGTAGAAGAAATAGTGCGCCTTCATGACAAGAACAAACCTTGGGCTAACCATGAGAAATCAGAACATATAGAAGTGTGGTATGTACAGGACGCAGATGATATCGAAGCACTTGGTGCCATGGGCGTATCTAGAATGACAGATTATGGCGCACGAGTTGGAAGACCAACATACAATCCAAATGTTGTGTGGAAAGACAAGGACCCAAAAACGCAAAGCACAATACAAAACATAATTCTGCATGCAGAGATTTACAAGAGCCTAAACACAGCAACTGCAAAGAGGATTGCGCTGCCAAGAGTGCAGTACATGCTAAATTTTGTAGAAACATTTAAGCAGGAATATGAGCTTTCTCGGCTGTGATTACGCTGGCTTGTTTACTTTGTGATGGAAAAAAATCTTAAAGTTAAGTTTGTTCTTTTTGCAGAAATCTCTTATTAGAGTTTCTTCCTGGTCCCAGTAAATGCTGCCTTTTGCATAAATCTCCTTGTATTTTTCAACAAATTCTGGATAATTTTCCTTTAAGAATTTGAAAACTTCAGGCTGTACAGACGGGTAAAGATTAAGATTTTCAAACCAGTATTCATCGACAAAATCCTTTGTTTTGTTGATTATTGCTTTCCAGTCTGTAACTAAGGGGAAAAGAGGCGAAATAAAAAGAGCTGTCGGTATTCCAGATTCGTGAAGCTTTTTCAGGGCCTGTATCTTCCGCTCAGGACTTAAAGCAAAAGGCTCCAGTTCTTTCTGGACTTTTTCATCCAGCGAAGAAAAGGAAATTGAAACAATCATATCTTTGAATTGTTTAAGCAAATCAATATCCCTAACTACTAAATCGGATTTTGTTATTATATCAATATGCGGTTGAAGAGGTATGAGCTTCTGGAGAATTTTCCGCGTCAGCTCATATTTTCTTTCGATTGGCTGATAAGCATCTGTGACAGAACCAATTGTTATGTACTTGTTCCGGTATTTGTTTGTATCTGTAGGAATCAAATCTGGTGCATTGATTTTTACATCACAAAAGTCGCCCCAAGGCTCCTTATGTCCGGTAAATCGCTTCATAAATCGGGCATAGCAGTATTTACAAGCATGCATGCAACCGATGTAAGGATTTATGACAAAATCCCCTTCTGGCAGGTTTGTCTTTGTTATTATACTCTTAGCTTGGATTTCCTTAATCTTCATCTTCAGCACCTAATTTTTCCTGCTCTTCTACTTCAGAGATTACCTGGCCTTTTAGCTTTTTTGCGGTCTTTGCTCCAATTAGCTTTTCTATTGTTTCAACAGCTGTTTTTCGTATATCTGCTGCATTTTTTATTCCATGCGCAAAAAGTTTTCGCGCCCTTATCCTTCCGATTCCCTCGAACTTAAGCAGTCGCAATAATTCTTCCTTAACTCCAGATTGTACGCGCAACCTAAGTTTTTGCAGCGGAAGAAGCACTTCCTTAACAGCAGAAATCCTTGCAAGTTCGCTTGCTGAATAAAGAAGCCAGTCAGCAAGAAAGAGCCTGTTCCTAAGAACTCCTGGTGTTTCCTTATATGTTTCAAGCAGCCATGCTTCGTTCTTCTCATCTATCCAGTCATTAAGCAGCAGACTTGTCTTGAAAGCATTAATCCAGTTCTCATAATCAAGTTCCCAAGGATTTGGCTCCTCGATTTCCTCGGAATATCCAGTATAAAGCTGCTGCAGTTCTCCAAATTCCTTTTGCGATACACGAAGCAATGGATGCATTTCTCCGCAGGAACAGATTGCATGGAGCCAGAACATCTCGCTTTTCTTCTTGCTTGATATCTTCTCGATTAGCAGATGTGCTGATTCTGGATCAATATATAGTTCAGCAACACGCTTGCCGAGCATTGTAGCAGAAATACGCTTCCCAGAGATTGTAAGGAATCCATAGCCAATCAGAGTTTCAATTACTTTGTCAAGCTTGTCCTCTATCTTTTCCAGATTGCCGTATTGGTGTGCAAAAAATGTCTTTGAAAAGAACTTAAGCAAGGATTCTTTGCCTGAAATCTCTCCGCTTGCAATTAGTCCAAGAACCTGCATCCTAAGTATTGGTTCTGCAGAAAGTTTTGAGTAAATATCTTCTGGCTCGCCGTCTATGTAATGCTCAAAAATCGCATCTGCTTCTGCAACTGATTTAGCAATTGCAATGCCTTCGCCATGGTCCTCAAGGCCTGGTCTACCGGCGCGGCCAACCATCTGCTTAAATTCAAGAACAGGTATGTTCCCCATCCCTTCCTCAGCATCAAAGCGCTTTAAGTCTCTAACCACTGCGCGGAATGCTGGAAGATTAAGTCCCATTGCCAAGGTCGGGGTTGCACAAATGACTTTTAGCAATCTGCTACGAAACGCCTCTTCAATCAAGCTGCGCTGCTTTGCAACCAAACCTGCATGATGAAAAGCTGCGCCTTTCTTGACGCATGCAGCCAAATCCTCGCACTGTTTTGTCGGAACTTCAAGCACGTCAAGGATATCCTTACTAAGCTTCTCGAGCTGCATCTTTTCCTCTGGCGCAAGAGAATTTTCAACAATCTCTGCGCATTTCCGCGCAGCAGCTTCAGCATTTCTTCGGCTTGATACAAAGAGCAGCATTGACTTTTTCATTGCGAGGGTATCTTCAAGAATTCGCAGCTCAGGCAATTTTGAATGGCCTTTAAGCTTTTCTGCCTTGCCTTTAAAATCCAGTTCCCCATCAATATAAACTCCCTCACGCAGTTCAATTGGGCGGTAATCGCTCTTTACAAGAGTGGCGCCAAGCCAGTCTGCAATTTCCTTTGAATTGGAAATAGTTGCAGAAAGCGCAATTAGCTGGGCTTTTGGACAAAAGCTCTTTAGTCTTGTAATCAAAACTTCGAGTGTAGGCCCGCGCGTTACATCATCCAAAAGATGTACTTCATCTACAATTATAACTTTGATTTCATTCAGCCACGGAATGCTGTGACGAATTAAACTATCAAGTTTCTCTACAGTTAATATCAAAACGTTGTTATTAGCCAACCATCTATCAGAAGAATCAAAATCACCTGTGCTGATTGCAACTTTAAGCGGATATTCTTTAAACAAGTTTTTATAATATTCATACTTTTCACTTGCTAATGCCTTCAGTGGGGAAATGTAGATTGCTTTTCCCCCGTCTACCAATAAATTCTTTATTATGGCTAAAGTCATAATCATTGATTTTCCGGAAGAAGTTGGAGACGCTACAACTATATTTTTTTGATTTAACAGGCCTGCCTGTATTGCTTTTTGCTGAGGTGGATTTAATCGTAAGATTTTTTCTTCTTTAAATAGTTCTATGAACCTTGTAGGTATTCCAAATTTTTCGAGCTCTTCAATATTCATTTTAATGCCCAATAATATGTTTTCCCTATGACTTTATAAAAAATTTTATCAGCGATTCTCAGCTGATGCAAGTATCTTAATGTTTCATCTTTGCTTAATACTAGATAATCGGATATTTGCTTTGTTTTTAAATCTCTATCAGCTGATAAAAGGTTTAAGACATTATTTTTATAATTATCTGTTAAAGGAATAAAATCCTTTAGTTTTATCCATTTCGGAACTTTGTATTTGGAAGTAGAGTGTATTTTTACATAGCCTTTACTATTTAATTCCCTTAAGTGCCTGTTTATATTCTGTCTTTGGATTTTTAATACTCTGGACAATTCTTTGGACGTTTTTGGCAGATTCAGCTGTTGAGTTATTTTTGCTTTAATTTGTCCCTCACTTTTCGCGGTATTGTTCATTGTCTTTCTTTTTATCTCAAACAATAAGTCTTCTCGTTTCATTGGATGTACAAAACCTATAGCTTCACTAAATTTTTTTAATCCTTTACCTTTAATGGACAATATAAATAGATTCTTTTTTGCTTTTACTTTTGTAATTGTATCTTCGCTGAATCCTAATTTACTTAGTAACAGTTTCTTTATGTTCAAAAGCAGTAACCTATTGATAGAAGTTAAAACTATCGCAGATGTCGTTACACAAGATTCATCATCAGCAAATGCCTTAATAAATGCTGATGCGAATCGTGATGGCAATTTGTATAATACTTGTGGCATTTTCCTTTCTATTGTTTCAGGAAATATATTAGTCAGTATAATTTCTATGGGTTTTATGACTCTTAACGTAACTGCATCAGATCTTTTGTCATAATATCCGCCTAATTGTATCTTGCCAAAACTTTTGTTTATTAAAAATTTGAATCTATTGATAAGTGCTTTTGAAGTGTTTGTATAATTACTAGTATAATTTGATTTTCTAGCAATGTAACCATCCCCCAGCATATGCCCAATTAGCTCATACAATTCTACTGATTCCTGCACTGGAAGTCTTGGAGACGCTATTTTAATTTTACCATTATAACAACTGAAAGATAACAAATTCTTTTCGAGGATATTCCGATTTATTTTTAAAAAATCTAAAAGCCTCAGAATTATATAAAGAGGAAATTTGTCCCTATCAAAAGCTTGGTGGATAAGCACATAATTTACATTTATTCTTTTACCTAATTTATAAAATGAACTTTGTATTTTAACTTTATTTTTAAGATAATCTCTGAATTTATTATTTAACTCCACAGTAAATGATTTCTCTGGGAAATCCCATAAATGCCAAGCTCTCATTTAATAGTAAAACATTAAGACATTATTATTCTTTAGGGTATTGTCCAGTATTTCCAGTAATCAGCAACAGACTACAGTTCAAAACCTCTTTGCTTAAAATACTCTTTTGCTATTCTGTCTTTTTCTGCTTTTGTAAGAATTGGGGATTTTCGTTTAACTTTCACTTTTTTGCGCAATTCTTCAACGGTTCTATGAAACTCTCGTATTCTGTGTTGTGTTATAGCCTGTCTTATTGTTTCCCTAACAAATTCCTGCCTAGAGGTATAGCCTTCGGATGCTATTAAGGTATCTATACTTTTCAGAAGGTTTTCTGGCAGTTTTAAATAAAGTGCTCCAGTTTTCATGATATTTTAAAATATTTAAAGATATTTAAACATTTACATTTCTGACGGCTTCTTCCCATTTGGAAAATGCCTGACATTCCATGTAACAATACAATCGTAATCTTTAGAAATTAAGTAATGAATGCAGTCATTAAAACCAACATGTTTATCCTGGTTAAGTGCTATTGCTTCCGCAAGTAAATTCTGGTCTGGTTTTATGATTGTCAGCTTATTTGCAAAAGGCCTTAAAAGATTGGCTACCCCTTGGTTGGATAAGGATGTAATGTCTTTAATCTCATCAATTACAGCATCAGATACAACAATTTCGTAATGACACGCAAGCACCTTATCAAAGAACTCTTGCGACCGGTATTCCATGAACTCAAACGATTTCCCAAAATCCCCCAATATAACGGCAATGAACACATTTGAGTCAACATAAACTTTTGACATGAAGTTTAATAGCCATACTGCCTTTATTGTTTTTAGGGTATTGTCCAGTATTTCCACTAATACTCCAAATCACCAGCGGGTTTGGAGCAATCCTGCATCCCTTTCTTTCCCAAGGCTTTCTTTCGATAAAGAAAGGCTTTGAAAAAGCTTTTTAATATGAATTTTCTTTGATTAGGTTATGAAAAGCCCTGTATTTGGTAAAAGGGGGCAAAGCGGTTTTGCTATGCCCGTAATACTGATTGGATTCGCATTTTTGTTTATAATTTATTTGCTGATGGTTTATCCCTCTGAAAGGGAAAAATTACTAGGTTTTGAAAGCGAGGGGGAAGAAATAACAGTATCACCGTTAGGAGGGACTACTGAGCTCATATTCAGCAGCGGAGAAACATTTGAAGTTGGCAGAACAATGGGACAAACTGTCTTTAATTTTGGTCTGAAAAATTTCAGCGTTTCCTATGCTCCAATTGCAAAGAAACTTGATTCTGTAGAAGGGGTAATGATGAGCGCTTCACTTTTGAGCGCAGGAATACAGGCTTTTAATGCAAATAACCTGAATCTTGACACCACAAAGGAAATTGTCTTAAAACTTGATGTTAAAAAGGTAACAGGTTCTCCAAAAATTGTCATAATATTGAATGAAAGCAGGATATATGAAAAGGATGCAGCAGCTGGAGAATTAACAATCCATATCAGCAAGAACTTACTTACGGAAAATAACCAGATTTTCGTGAAGGTTGAACATTCTGGCGGAGCATTCTGGGAAACACAGTCAGTTGAATTTAACAGCATAATTCTTGACCAGATGTATTATGATCCATACGGAACACGACAGGATTCACAAACTGTTGTAATTGGGGAAAATAATTACCAGGGAAACCAGATGAACCTCAAATTTTTTGTTGATTCAGCTGATAATAACGGGGATTTGCTCATAAAGGTAAATGACAAGATAATCTGGAGCGGAGACCCAACCTCAAACCACACAATAACAGCTTCAGTGGAATTGGACAAGAGCGGGATTGCAATTGGAAGCAACAACCTTGCATTTGAAGCTGACAAAGATGGTTCTTATACAATCAAAAACGTGACATTACAGTTCATTGCAGAATCAACACCTCCTGCGCGAAAGACATATTCTTTTGACATAACTTCTGCACAATTACATTCTGGAAGGCAAATATTGTTTGGAGTAAAAGTCAACAGGATAATTGAACCTGGCTCATTGTATTTCCAGATAGCACCAAGCGCAACATCGTATTATTTCCCAGCAGAGGATGTTGCGTCAGGAGCATGGAGCTACACAAAACTTGATGCTTCAAAGCTTAAGGAGTTCGGGAACAAGATAACAGTTGATTCTGTTAATGGAAGATTCAGCATTAGTGGATTTGTAATAATATTGGATTAGGTTAGGTGACAAATTAATGCCTTTGATAAAGAGTAAGCGTGGGCAAGCAGAAGGAATACCTCAACGAAAACCAGCAGCAGCTGGCGGAGAAAAGAAAGGAGGTTCATGGGCAGCGCAGAATAAAGGCAAATGCTATAGTTGTGCAGGCACAGGAAAATGTAGCGGTTGCAATGGCACGAGTCTGATGGTTAATGGCCAACCTTGTACTAGGTGCCAAGGTACTGGAAAATGTTATGATTGTGGTGGCTCGGGAAAAGCTGGCGGAGGCGCTGGTAAAAAATTTGCAGGGATGTTTGGAAAGAAAAAAGGTGGAGATAACGAAGGTGGTGGCAGAGGCGGCGGAGGTCTTCGTGGTTTGTTTGGCGGCGGTGGCGGAGGCGGCGGAGGGGGCGGCGGCATGGGTGAAGGCTGGAGTGCCCAAAAATCTATTTTCCTTATAATCTCAATTGGTGTTGTCGGGATAATGTTCTTCATTAATCAGTTCTTAGCGTCAATTGCACTGGTAATAGCTGTAATCGCATTTTTTATTTACTCTGGACTTGGCAATGCCATACTTGCTTCAAAATATTTCCCGTTCATTGCAATAATAGGCACAATAGTTGTTGTTATAGCAGTTGGAGCCTGGTTAATGGGCGTTGGCGGAGGAATGGCAATGGGCGGAGGTGCTTTCCAGCTTGAAAACACAATCAAGGGAATAAAAGAAGCGCTGCCAGTGCGAATGTTCATGCAGTTTGTAGAAAATCCGTTCGGGGTAAAAGCAACAACTGGAACAACTGAAGAACTGCAGACAACAAAAAATGTGATGGCAAACCAGGCATTTAGCGTGGAAATACAAAGCCTGGCAAGCAAACTGGAATTTGACCAGAGCATGCTTACATTTACAATAAATGTCAAAAACGAAGGTACAACTGAAATCAAAAAAGCTGTTATAACAATTGATTCTAGTTATCCAAAATTCAGGGATTCAAAATACGGATGTGTAAGATTCCCGGCAATTGAGGACCAGACAGTACTTGCAAATTCAGGACTTAACTGCAAAAAAAACACAACAACACCACCTTATGAATGTTACATTGAAAACATCGGGCCTTATGCTTCAAAATCGATAACCTTAACTGGCGGATTTGTAGGCGGGGGATGCGTCAAAAATGCGCTTGGAGATGTTGTATTCACACCAGGAGTTGCAACAGATGTTTTCGTTGATATAAAAGTTTTCACTTATTATCCGACTTCCTCGCGATTGGCTGTAGAAAAGATAAGAAATGATTATGGTTTGC
>Ga0315297_10000018_pt1 | contig 82571 bp, 95 predicted proteins | sample YL17G15_0_MG_FD_203628 | JGI IMG/M metagenome (GOLD analysis project Ga0315297, IMG submission 203628) | Sediment microbial communities from Yellowstone Lake, YNP, Wyoming, USA - YL17G15_0 | ecosystem: Environmental > Aquatic > Freshwater > Lake > Sediment | place: USA: Wyoming | collected...
CCGTTCATTGTATCACCAGTAGATAATATATCCTGTGGAATATATTAGTTTTGCGTTCAAAAAGTTTTTAAGACAATTCTGACTGAATTGTGTGGGGTTTATCATGGATATATCTGAAATAAAAGCTGGAATGATGGGTATACGAATAAAAGGAATAATAAAAGACATCAGTGAGATACGGGAAGTTAACACAAGATTTGGAACTAAGGTTCAGGTTGCTGATGCAACACTTAGCGATTCAACTGGACATGTAAAATTAACACTCTGGGCAGATCAAATAACTAAAGTAAAGGTTGGAAACACAGTAGAAGTTGTGAACGGCTTAGCTAGGGAGTGGCAGGGGCAAATCCAGATAAGTGTCGGTAAAAGAGGGGAATTAAAAGTATTTGGATGATAATAATGGACTGTAACAAATGCAAGAACACATTGGAAGGTGAATGGAGCTTTTGCCCATTCTGCGGAACAAAGATAGCCAAAGGGTTCAAATTAAAATTTAATATCCCTGGATTCTCAACAAAATCTGATGTCAATGAAGAATTTGAGGACATGCATAAGGAAATGGAAGAACATGCAGACGACATGAACAAACAGATAGAGAACATGTTTAAGGCATTTGGGTTTCCAGGGAAGGTTAATGTCCAAATCAGGACGCTGGGCAGTGACGAATTTAAACCGACAGTTATACATGGCGGGCAAACAAGGGCAGAAAGACCTGTTGAGGCAACTCAAACACTTCCCAAAGTAAAAGAAATGCTTGAACCAATCACAAAAGAGACAAAAATGGCAAAAGGCAAGAAGTATGTGTTGGCACTTCCAGGTGTTAAAAGCACAGCAGACATCAATATCAAACAATTCAGTGAATCATTAGAGGTCAGGGCATATGCTGGCGAAAGGGGCTATTTTAAAGTTATTCCAATACCACAACATCATGAGATTGTTGAAAAGAAGTTTCAAGATGGGTTCTTAAAGATTGTAATAGCAAAAGCCTGATTTTTACTATATAATATAGCTGTAAAGGGTAGTGCTACCTTCCAGTGATGTTCGGATGGAGACAGCTTTAAATATGTGGATTTCTTTGTTATACAATAGGGAGGTGACAGAATGGCAAAGAAGAAGCAAGAGTTCATGTCAGGCGCAAAGTTTGGCCATTGGATCTTCTTGGCAGGTGTATTCATAGCAATAGTCGCAGGTATACTTGCTGGAGTAAACACTACAGTGATATGGGTATTAGCATTGTTAGGATTAATCGTTGGATTAATCAACATAACACTTAGTGATGAAGTGCCATTTTTAGTCGCTACCACAGTACTTCTTATCGCATCAGGAAGTTTAAACGTAATACCAATTATTGGTGACACAATAGGCACAATATTAGCATATATTGTGGTCTTTGTTGCACCAGCTGGTTTAGTGGTAGCGCTGAAAGCAGTCTATGCTTTTGCAAGAGCATAAATTGACTTATTCTTTTTTTCTTTTTTTTCTATATTTTTCTTTCTAGACAAAGAAATTTTGATAAGAACCAGTTAAAACTGATTACGGACGCGTCCAGTTGACTTCGTAGTAAGTCACGTCGCCTTCGTCATCAACTATACCAATTAAAAGTGTCTTTCTTACGCTGTGAGCGACGCGCATCATTGCGGCAAACTGGCGCCAGTTAAAGGTTTCTCCTTCACGGACTGCAAAAAGCACCCATTTGGCGTGCTCTTCACCAGGACTCATGCCACGCTCATAAACCCGAAAATCTGCGCCATATTTCAGGGCTGTCTTTGTGATGTAACCGCGCTTCCTTATGTCTGAATAAACAGCATAACGGGTCGGGAAGCGCTTTTCAATAAGCATTGCCAGTTTCATGAAATTTTGGAAAGAAACCGGCTTTTTTGACTTTAAAATTATGTCTATGTTGCCGTTCTCCATCAGGTATAACGCTTCAACGAGTGATAGCTCTAGAGCATTGTGGAGAATTGAACCGTAGTGTCCTTTGTTAAACAGCCTATTTGCGTCTGGTTCGCTTGAGATAACGACTTTATCCTTGAGCAGGACGCCGATGGCTTTTTCTTCTGCCATAAGGATTAGAGAATAATTGTTAGTTTTTAAGGATTACTAATTTTTAAAATGCGTTTCTGATATATGTCAATTTCGCAAGCACAGCCATTGCCAAATCCTCTGTATCCGCGTTCCTGTGTTCCAGAACCCTGCATTTGTGCATAAGGACAAATGCGTTCGTTACAAAACTGGAAGTTTCTAGCTGTTGTTGTTGCTTTAGGACAGGTATCCAAAGGTAAATGTGGATTGGCCCTCATTGTTTGGGGGTTTAAGATTATTTCTTCAGCAATTTGCTCTAATGTGCCACTCATTTTGTCAACATCCTTACATCAAATTAGATTAAATCAAATTTAAAAAGGTTTACAATCTTCGCATGAACGTGTCCTGGTCATATCCAGCTTGTGTTTGCTGTGTTGGATAATTTGTCTGCGGGTATCGGTAGTAATCATAGTTTGTCGGCTTGCTTCGCAACTGCTTTTCCTTGTTGTAGGAAATCACTTGTTCAGTCCAGACTAGTTTTCTGACCCATGCCTGAACCATGTAAACCAATGTTCCTGCACCAATTACTGCCAATGCGACTAGTCCAGGCAAGTAAATTCCGCCTGTAAATCCAAAGAACATTCCTGTCATGCCTGATAAGGCAGCTTCCTTATCTGTTGTGTATTCCAATGCCAGCTCTTTCTCGAAAATCTTGTTTCCTGCTGAATAAACTGCCAAAAGTGCTGTCTGGTTCTGGTCATCTGCAGGAGATATTGTAAATTCTACCTGTTTTGTCTCGCCAGGAGCTACTGTTATGTTTGTGTTTTCAATTGTATAATCAGCTGTTGAATCAAGTGCGATTACATATCCCTTATCATTGTTTTCAAGATTCGTTATTGTAAAAGCATAGGTTAATGTTTCGTTCTCTTCAAAGAACTGGTGTGTCAAGTTTCCATCCCAGATAACTTCGCTTTGTGCTGATTCTGGTTTTGTAACTACCAATTCTATGTCTTTTGTTTTGCAAGCATTATTTGTGTTGCATACAGACAATACAACTGGGTATGTGTCTGCATAGGTCTCGTTTGAAACCTTGAATGCAATTGTGAAGTTGCCTGATTTTCCAGGTTCTAACGACATTGTTGTATTTGCTGTGTAATATTCCCAACCATCAACATCTAATTGATATGTGTCTGGTTCATTACCAACATTTCGGATATTCAGTATTAAAGAACCTTCAGTGCCAGCTTCCATTGTTTTAACAGGGGATTCTGGATATAACCTGAACGATTTCATTCGCTCAGATACCATGAAAACCTTCTGTTTTGTGACTGTTTGGCTTCCGCTTATCACTTTTGTAGTGATTGTGAATATATCTGTGTCAGGAACCTCAAATGAAAAAGTTTCTGTTTTAGTGTAATATCCCTGCACATAGCCTACGTCGCCGTTCTTGAAAAGCTGGTTGTCAATTATGTACTCAAATCTGTACTGGGATTCTTGACTTCCCACATTTTTGATATAAGCATAACCATCGATTACGTCTCCTGCATAGAAGATTGACTGTGAAAGTTCTATGTCAGTTATTGCAAGATTTCCATAGCCATATGATGGATAATAATAATTGTAGGTGTAATCATTATCGTTGACATAATCTGAAACATATGCTTCGACAAAATCGTAATCTGCTGCACTGTACGCTTCATAATCGCTGTCATCTGCTTTTGCCTGGCAAGCAACAATGAAGTTTCCTTCACCAAAATCGCTTACTGGATATCTTTTTGTTACATATTCAGTGTCGCCAGCATCTACATCAACCGTAAATGTCTTTGGTGAATTCCAGTTATTGTCTCCCTTAATGTAGACTTTAACATCGTGGCTGTAATCATCATTATTTGTTACCCTGACCTCGAATCTGATCTCGTTTCCGTATACCTGTGAATCAGCAAGCATAACATCAACCTGGCGTTCACCAAGATTTTTTACCTTGACATCGTCGGTTGCTTTAGTAACACCGTCGATTTTTAACCTGATGTCATATTCGCCAGTAGGACTAATTGAAATTGTCCTGTAAAAATAGCCAATTGAAGAGGGCTCATCGCCGTATCTTGGCACAAAAGTTGGTTCATAAGTATCAACAACATCTCCGTTGTCGTCATAAACCTTTAAATTTAAATCATCAGCATAGACTTTTTCGTCGCCGTAAATATAACCGAATACTAAGAATGATTCGCCGTTATCTACAACATCGTTTGAAGGATAAATATCCATTTTTACGTTAACAGAAGCATTTGCTACTGTCAAAGTCATTACTAAGATCAATAAAAGAGCTAATATTCTCTTTAACATTTATATCCACCCCTAATGCTTTATATTGTTACTATTGAGTAGTAAATTCTTATTTATAAAGCTTATGGTTTGAACCACGGCTAAAGAAGATTAAGGCTGCAATAGAGATGGCGCCGGCAAAAACAAAGGAATAATTCGGGTTAATTGTCCATAACAAACCAGCTACAACCGAAGCTGGAAGATAAATCATGCCTGTTATGAAATTATAAATACCAATTGCAATTCCTCTCCTCGTCTTTTCCAAATCTGCAATATATGCTTTGCTCTGGCCCTCATCAATTGCATAAAATATGCCAAAAACGACAAACATCAGCGCAACTTCTAGCTTTGTGGCTGCAAAAATGAAGCCCAAACACATGATAAGATAAAGGACGTATTCAAGGAGGATTATCTTTTTCCTGCCGATAATGTCGCCAAGCTTGCCAATTGGTGCAGAAGCTATTACAAATGCAATGTTAAACAGGACATAAAGCAGCACAATGTCTTTTATCTCAAACCCAACAAAATAAGATTTCAAAAGCAGGAACCCAAAACTGAAATATGCCATTGAAAAGATGGCTGCGCTGTAAAGATAGTGCCTAAACGAAGCGCCTGTAAACTTGTATGAGTTTAGGAAGCTCTCTTTTTTGGCAGGTTTAACTGGTTTGTCCTTCAAAAGCGCGATGATTATAACAGCGATTATTGCGGGAATCAAAGCTATCTGGAACAATAAGTTAAATGCCGCCTGATTTTGTCCATAATGACTCAAAACAAAATATGCGATTAACGGGCCAATAATTGCGCCAGCTTTATCGAGGGATTTATGGATTCCAAAAGAAAGGCCGCGGTTTGAAGTATTTGAAAGCGAGGAAATCCAGGCATCGCGTGGAGGACCCCTGAACGATTTTCCGAAGCGCTCAACTACCCTGAACAGCGCAGAAGATGTTATTGTGCTGGATATGACCAAAATTGATTTTGCTAAAGTTGAAATTAAATAACCTAATGCCGCAAATCTCTTCCGCTTGCCTGTCTTGTCTGAAACAAATCCTGCAACATAATCCAGCGATGAAGAAGCAAAATCTGCAAAACCTTCAATAACGCCAAGCAAGGCAACAGATGCACCAAGAATTACTGTGAAAAAGACAGCGAAAACCGAAAAAATCATTTCAGAGCTTACGTCAGTAAAAAAGCTGACAAGCCCTAGTAAAAATATGTTCAAATTTATGCCAAACAGATTCTTTTTCATTCTAAGACTTAAAATGCAAGTCTGCTAATAAACGTTTTCACAAGCCAAGTTCAGCAGCAATTTTCTGCAGGGCACGTATGGCAAGCTCAAAGAACTGTTCGAGAGAAAATCCTATTTGCTCGCAAAGCATTATTTCGCCACGATTGACGTTGCGGGCAAAATCTTTTTTCTTAAACTTGTTCTGTATGGTTTCAACTGTCACTTCTAAAACCTTCTTTGAAGGCATGATTAATGCTGCTGCGATAACCAGGCCAGAAACAGAATCAGCTGCCATAAGGGCTTTGTCAAATTCAGTAACTGGTTTGTTGCCTGTAAGCTCATTATGCCTGCGGATGCAATTAAGAATTTCTTCATCCAGTTTTCCCTTAAGCATCTCAGCGCTGATGATGCCGTGCTTTGAAATGTCATCTTTTGTCTTTTCAAAATCAATATCATGGCAAAGGCCAGCAAGGGCATATTTTTCCTCATCGTAACCCTTTGCTTTGGCAATCTCGCGCATGATTGCTTCTACTGCAAGCATGTGCTTCACAAGATTTTTATTAAAGACATTTTGTTTTACAAGTTCAAGTGCTTCGTGACGTTTCATGAAAATAAAAGTGGGGCGGCAGGGATTTGAACCCTGATCAACGGGTATCTTCATACCCGTTCTTCGTCATTGGCATGCGCCTCAGCGCTCCATGAACGGTGTTCTGGAGCCCGTAACTGCAGACAATTTCATTTTTTCGAAAACTGCATTCTGCCAGGTTAAACTACCGCATCAAGTAAGTCGTAGTTTCCTGCAACTTATCCCTTGCGTTACCCAGCTGCAATCTTCTTGTATCTATTGCCGTGCTTAGGATTACGAAAACCAACTTCTTTTATAAATCTGTGGATTTCTGCCTGCCTTGAAAGATAAAATTTCCATCTTTTGCTGTTATGAGTCTTATCAAAATCGAATATTAGCTTTGTTGGATTAAAACCAAGGTTGACAAGAGCGAGCCTAACATCTTCCATCAGTGTTTTATTAGCTAGTTTTAACTGGATTTGGATGTAACTACTATACTTTCTATATATGCAGCCATCTGTATCAAATAATCCCCTAATAAATGATTTTATAAAATTTTCATTTGAGGTTATCCATGTAGGTATTCTTAACTCTCTTTTGGTTTTATTCCCTGTGCTTAATCCATTTTCAAGAAATATTTTTGCGATTTTAGTGGAATAGGTTCTTAGCAAAAATTCGCTTTCCAACTCCTGTACTGAAAATTTCTCTTCTGAAAATAGTATAAGAAACAGCTTTTTAACTTTACTCAAATAAGCAGTTTCTTTTTTGTTAAACGAAATTGCAATCTGATAACATCTAGGGCCTTTATAGAAACAACCGTCACCCAACATTATTCCACAAAGTTCGGCAAGTATACTTTTTTTCATTTTAAATCACCGAGCCGACTTTTGGCGAAGCGTTTTACGAAGGTTTCGGTTTTACCGAAAGCTCGATAAAGAAAGCTGAGCCAAGCTCTAAGGTGATTTAAGATATGATGCTTAATAGATTTTGTCGGGTGCTGTCCAGTTTGTCCAGTAATCCTAAATGTTTCCGCAAAAAGAGAACCAACTAAACTGTCATTTTCCTGGCCATGATGAATAATGGCACACTTACAACACAAATAGCTGCGAGAATCGCCATTGTCCAGCTGGTGCCAATCAGTTTAAATGCAAGCCCTCCGAGTATCGGGCCTACAAAGTTTCCAACATCCTTAAACCATGTGGTTGTTCCAGAGAAAGCGCCTTTTTCACGTTTAGGAGCAAGATTTGAAGCAATTGTGTTCACAAGTATCAAAACAAGCGCGCTCATTATTCCGTAAAATGCGATTGAAACTATCACAACTGAAAGGTTAAGCGAGAATACCATCGGTACAAGGGATAAACCAAGCCCGAGCAAGCCGATTATTGCAACAATATCCCGTTGTTTGTGGTCAACATAACGACCAAGCGGTATCTCTAAAAGAACTGCAGGTAAAATTCCGATTGCAACAACAAGGCCGATGTAGCCGTAACTTACGCCAGCCTCGTACAACAAGATTGGAAGGAATGATGCAATAACTGCTACAATGCTGTAACTGACTATTGTCAAAAATATGAACCACCTAAGTGTTGGGACACCTATTTTTTTGAAATCGGCAAGTTCATGTTTCAAAAGATAAAAGAAAGGTTTTGTTTGGCAACCATTCAAGTCTTTAACCATGAAAGTCACGATTATCAGACTAATTGCACAAAAGGCGCTGAGCAGGTAAAAAGGAAGGAAAAAACTCATTGTAGCTATCACTCCTCCAACAAGAGGCGCAATAGTTGCAGCAAAATCATAAAACACCGAGAAAAATCCAATTTCTTCGCCAGTATGGTCCCTCTTCATGTTCCTAAAAAGATATGTCCAGATAGCGACCCACAGCAAAGCGCCAAAAATTGAGTGTATCAACCTTATTGTAAATATCTGCCATGTGTTTGTGGCGAGTGTGTACCCGATTGTAAGGAAGATATAACCAAAAAGACAACCCTGCATTATTTTCTTAACATTCCATTTATCACAAAGCACTCCGAATGGAATATCCAATACAAGTCCGACAATTCCCCAGACAGCAATCACTAGCCCTGTGATAAAAAGATCATTGGTTATGCTGTTTATTAATATTGCAAATATCGGTGTAGTAAGGCCCCAGCCCCATGAGTAAAAACCGTATGCAATAGATATTGGAAATACTTTCTTAAGGTATTTGTGATTCTTAAGTCCACGAAAATGGTCAAGTGATATCATTGTTACACCAACAGGATTAGCCGCTTTTATATGCTGTCTCCCTGAATATCTGAGCAAAGATATGGGCTATGAAAACCATTGGGTAAAAAAGAAGTATCCCTGAGAAGACAGTGGTTATTGGGATAAGTGCAAAGAAAAGTACTGTCATCAAAACTGAAACAAGATATGTAACTACATATTCGACAAACCTAAACTGTACGCGATAAAGCATGTCCTTGATGTTAAATGCCTGCATCACGTCTTCGCTGGCTGCATAAAACACAATTGCCATTGGCAGGAAAAATGCTGCTCCAAGGAAAATCAGGAAAGTAAGAATCAACATTGGAAATACAACTGGAGGAATCGCTGGGACTGTAAAGGTCTGGTCTATGGATGCGGGCAACTGGATGTTACCGACTATTGAGATTGAAGCATAAGAAAGCAAAAACGGGATTACCATGTAAAGAACAACTATTGCTGTGACAAAAAAACCGTGTTTTATCAAGTCAAGGAATCCTTTCCATTCTGGCATTTTTTCATTACCCTGGATTGTAGACTGTATTACCCGGACAAGATAGCCATTAACTACAAAGAGTGGAAATATCACAAACCAGACCAGGTTTATTACGCCACCTACCAGATATTTCTTTATATCAGAAACTGGATATTTCAATGCCTGTAAATAATCAACCATTTCCTCACCATTTCTTTTAAGTTTTTAAAACAATATATAGCTTCTCATGACCCCGGAGGGATTTGGACCCTCGACCTCCTGCTTAGAAGGCAGGCGCTCTATCCAAGCTGAGCTACGAGGTCAGTTCTGACCAAACGCACTGCTGTGCGATGAGGCCATATTGATAGATTAAAGACCGAGATTTAAAAACGTTTAGATGATTCATTTAAATTGGTACCCACAGACTGGGCAGAATTTTGCGCCTGGTTTTCTTTTTGTTTTACACTCGGGGCATTCTACAAGATGTTTCTCATGCCTGCCGCAGTACTTCTCATCATAGGGAATTCTTGCGTTGCAAAGTTTGCATTTGTGCAAGAAACGCTTGCCGGTTTTGCTCTTTTTTGAGAATATGTTATAAAGTTCCTTTATTGTCTGGTTGTAATCAAACATGCCTTTTCCACTGTTCAGCGAAATAACAGGCCTAATGCCTGCTTTAGCGCAGGCTTGCTCGTATAATTTGATAAATTGATATTGCGACATTGACAGGAAGTTTCTTGAACGTATCTGTGGAAGCATCATCCTTATGGTGTAAACCATGTGCCAACCTATTGCATAACTTGCACTGTATATCTCTTGGCGGACTTCGTTAAATGTGTGTGCTACATCTATGTCGCCATGGAGACCCTTGAGATAGACATCATGGAACGGGTGCAATTTTTTCTGTTCTGTTGATGCTAAGCTATAAAGTCCGCCAAAATTGACTTTGTTAAATGGAAGTTGGCGTTCGAAAAATCTGGCTAAGCCTTCAAGCATCAGCGCGTTTAATAATTCAAAATACGCAACCCTTAGATGTTCATACGATGGAGAAGCAACATTGATTGATGCCTGGATTTTGTGGATTATTGGTCTTATCCTAGAAGCTGCAGCACGCCTTAACAGGTGGTTCTCATTATTTTTTAAATCAACAAGGTGGCGGAATTCATGGCGCATGGAACCTACAAAGTCCTTTTGCATAAACAAAGGTGGTGTTTTATCGTCCATATGATTAGCTATGCTGATAACTATGCTTGGCTGTCCCGGGGGGTTATCAATGTTTGTTGCATAAGCAGCTGCGCCACCAATGTTATAACCGACGCTGGAAGCTTTTCCCTGTGGGAGTGGCTTTAATGATATCGTGAACTCTTTTGTGTTTGAAGTTATAAACTTGGCATTTTCTTTTATTATGCTGTTAATCAGTTTCAATGCCTGCGGAAGAAATGGTTTTGCTCTGTTTTCTACAAGAAAAGTCTCTATCACGACTTTTGTTTCGCCGAGCATATACCTCAAAACTTTTTCCATGGCTAGTTTTAGCGATTCAGACATTAAAATCATTTGTACTGATTAGTAAACCTTATAAATGAGTTTTTTCTGGCTCGAATGATAAGGGGTGTAGTATAATGGATGACAATGCAAGATTAGATCCAAATGTAATGGGGTTCAGAATTGCGGTAGTGCTGCTGTTATTAAGTATACTTCTTATTCTGGCATAAGCAATTTATACCTAACTTTCCTTGTTTTAAGCATGTACAAGCCAAAGCAAATAGAGGAAAAGTGGCAGAAAAAATGGGCTAAGGCAAGGATTTTCGAGCCAAAGATTGATAATAAAAAGAAGAAATTCTTCATGACTGTTCCTTATCCATACATCTCTGGAAGCTTGCATATAGGACATGGCTATGCTTTTGCACAGGGCGACATTCGTGCAAGGTTCATGCGGATGAAGGGCTATAATGTGCTTTATCCTGCTGCGTTCCATGTGAGCGGGACTCCTGTGCTTGGCATCTCGTGCGCAATAGAAAGGGGAGACCAGAAAAAGATTGAGCTTTACGAGGGTTATGTTTCAAGCTACATAAAAGACAAAAAAAGGGTAAAGCGCATTGTTGAGTCATTTAAGAACCCACAAAAAATTGTTGATTTTTTTATACCGAGGATGATAACTGAGTTCTCGTCGCTGGGTTTGTCAGTGGACTGGACAAGGGCATTCACTTCAGGGGATATAGAACATCAGGCGATGGTTACTTGGCAGTTTAACAAGTATAACAAACTTGGTTTCCTTTCAAAGGGCGCGTATCCTGTTTTGTATTGCGTAAACGACAAGAACGCTGTGGGAGAAGATGATATACAGGACGCTGATATAAATCCTGTTGAGAAACAGGAGTTCACTCTTTTGAAATTCAAGCTGCCTGGCGAAGAAAACAGCTATCTTGTTGCTGCAACACTAAGGCCAGAGACAGTTTTTGGACAGACAAACCTCTGGATAAAACCCGAAGCAGAATATGTAAAAGTAACGGTTGGAGAAGAAAGATGGGTTATGAGCAAGGAAGCAGCAGAAAAGCTTCACTTCCAGAAAAAAGGAATCCAGATTCTTGAAAAAAATCAGGGTTCACATTATGTAGGAAAATATGTGCATGCTCCAGGGATACATCGGGAGATAATGGTCCTTCCTTCAGCATTTGTTGATACAGATTTTGCAAGCGGGGTAGTAACCTCGGTTCCAAGCGATGCACCTTACGATTATGTGGCACTTGAAGATTTGAAGAAAAATACTGCTGAAATGGAAAAATACCATCTGAATCCTGAAGAAGTCAAAAAAATAGCATTAATCCCAATTATTGACACACCAGGTTATGGAGAGTTTGCTGCAAAGAAAATCTGCGAACATATGAAAATTAGGGACCAAAGCGATCCAAAACTTGAGGAAGCAACACAAATGATCTACAAGGCAGGATTCCACACAGGCAAGATGGTAAAGAACTGCGAAGAGTTCAATGGAATGCCCGTTTCAAAAGCAAAAGATGAAGTCAAAAAAATACTGATTGCTGATAAAGATGCAGATGTTTTCTACGAGACATCAAGAAAGGCGTTCTGCAGGTGCGGAGGAAAAATAGTCGGGGCTGTGCTGGAAAATCAGTGGTTCCTTAACTTTAATCATCCTGGATGGAAAGAAAAAGCAAGGGAATGTCTTAAAAAAATGACAATTGTCCCAGAAATTTATAGGAAACAATTCCTTGACACTTTTGAATGGCTTGATAAAAGGCCTGTTGCACGATTGAGAGGATTAGGAACAAGGCTTCCAATGGACAAGAGCTGGGTAATAGAATCACTTTCTGATTCAACAATTTACATGACGCTGTATACAATAAAGAATCTGATTAAGGAGCTAAAGATAAAAGGAAACCAGCTCACAGATGAGTTCTTTGATTACGTGTATCTTGGAAAAGGAAGTATCAAGGATGTCAGCAAAATCACCAAGATTGATGCGAAAAAACTGAAAAAGTTAAGGGAAGCATTCGAATACTGGTATCCTGTTGACCAGCGGCACACATTTACAGGACATCTGCCAAATCATCTTTCATTTTTCATATTTGCGCATGCTGCGCTATTCCCTGAAAAATACTGGCCAAAGAAAATAACATTCCATGGCTATCTTTTAAGCGAAGGGGAAAAGATGTCAAAGTCAAAAGGAAATACAGTTTCATTGAATGATGTTAAAAATAAGTATGGCGTCGATGTTTTCAGGTCATACATATCTGCAGTAGCAAGTGTTGACGGGGATTTTGACTGGAGAGCATCAGAAGCACTTAATATGCAAAAGCACATTACCGGACTTTTCGAGATTCTTTCGGGTGTTGTGAAAAAGCGCGGAAATGGAAAATTAACAACTGCAAGCAGGGCATTCTTGTCCTTGTTTGAAAGCTCGCTTAAGAAAGCAACAACTGCATTAGAGCATATGGATCATCGCAGCTATGCAACAATTATCCTTTATGACATATCAAATGCCTACAAACAGATGGAGATGAAAGTTTCAAAAAATGAAATTGCTGCTGTAAACAAAATCGTTGCAGAAAAATGGATTAAAATGATTTCACCAATGATACCTCACATTGCAGAAGAGCTTTGGAGCCAAATTGGAAAAAAATCTTTTGTTTCAATCGAGGAATGGCCCAAGGTTGATGAAAGATTAATCGATAAAAAACTCGAACTTTCTGAAAGTTTGATAGGCAATGCTGCGGCTGATATAAACGAAATAATAAAACTTGTAAACAAAGAACCAAAAGGGATTATGATACTTGTTGCACCAGAATGGAAAGCAAAAGTCGTTAACACTATCAAGAAATCAATTGCTGAAGGCAAAAGGGATTTCAAATCTATTATGGCTGAAATCATGAAAAACGAATCGCTAAGGAAGTTTGGCGGGGACATTACAAAGATAATAACAAAACTCGTAAATGATATAAGCAAGATCCCAGAAATTGTTATCGGGGAAGAAGCTGAATTAGCTATCTTCAAAGAATCACAATCATTCCTGGAAACGAAGTTTGGATGTAAGGTAACAATTGCAAAAGCAAGTGAGAGCAAAGAAGAAAAATCACGGCAGGCAATGCCTGGAAAACCTGCGATTATTATCTTAATTTAAATCCTTTGGCCTGTTTTGGCGAACCTTGGACTTCTGCACAGTATTTTTTCATTTCGTCAAGAATGTTAACGTCTGTTTCAGAGCGTCCATACGCAATGTTTTTTCCGATAAGGATGACTGCCCTGTTATGTAATTTAGCTTTACCAAGCGCAGATATCAGCAAGCCAAGTTCATTTGTTGGCAGGTCCTTTATAACAATTAGTTTTTCCTGAATAACCAAACCGGATTTGACTGCTTCATCAACATATTTTTCCTTAAGTTCTTTCATCTCTTTTCGCATTTCTTTCCATTCTTCAAAGAATTTTGTAGCTGTCTTTGTTATTTCTCCATAAGAAATGTCCCACATCTTAGAAAGTTCATTAAGAATTTTTTCATTTTGCTGTATCTTTTCAAGCGCTTTATCAGCAACCATAAACTCCAACCTCACTATACCGTCTTTCACACGTTCAGCATTAATAAGTTTGATGCATTTAATGTCCTTTGTGCTCGATGCATGGATTCCTCCGCATGCCTGGACATCTTCTCCGACAATTATGATGCGCAATTCTTTTCCTGGAACAGCGCCGCCCTGATAAATTCTTACCCCATATTTTGATTCTGCTTCTCCCCGCGGAAGTATCTTGCTCTGAACTTTTATCTTTTTCTTGATAAGCTGATTTGCAACTTTCTCAATTTCCTGGACCTGCTTAAAGCTAAGAGGCTGGTAATGTGTGATATCAAGCCTTGCTTTCTCAACTGTCTTTTCGCTTCCTGCCTGGTTAACATGCGGGCCAAGCACTTTTCTGCATGCGTCACCAACAACATGGACTGCAGTATGAGCAAGCGCTAATTTGTTTCGGCGCTCGCAGTCAATTTCACAGTTTACTTTTTGTCCTGACTTAAATTCTCCTTTGTGCAACAGTTCGTGAAGTATAACACCATCTTTTGTCCAGACCGCTTTAAGAGGAAGCTTGTTTATTGTTCCCAAATCATAATCTTGCCCGCCTGAGCGCGGGTAAAAGTTGGTTTTGTCCAATATAATATAGGGGCCTTTTACCTCCAAAACCCTTGCAGAAAACTTCATTATCTTCGGATTTTCACGATAGCCGAGTTTTGTTTTGGATATCCCAGCAACATCAACTGTAATCTCCTCTTGTTTTGATTTTGAACGCTCTTTTAGTTCATCTAAAGCTGAATAGAAGTTTTTTGGGATAGTCATTACTGGAGCTATCTGCGAAATTAGTTCGGGAGTTATGCCTTTTGATTCGTAAAGAGTAACCAGCTGTTCTGTTGTAAGCGGTTTGCCGCTTGTTTGTATGTTCTTTATTATTGATTTTGCTTCTTCAATTGTTTTGTTATATCTTTCACGCTCTAAAGCAAGAATCTCAAATAACACATTGGTTGCTTTAAGGTCTGTATACCATTTACCAAATTCTTTAACGTGAATTCTGAAAACTTCATCAAGGTCAATGTTCCAGCCATATTTGTCAATAAAAGCGAAGCAACGCCTGAGTATGTTTCTTATGTTAAATCCGCCGCCAACATTGCTCGGGAACTCTCCATCATTTATCGCAACAAGCAATGTGCGTGTGTGGTCTGCTATTGAGTAAAGCGCTGCTACTGGAAGAACCTCTTTCTTAAGTTCTTCAATTGAAACTCCAACTTTGTCAGCAACATTTTTCCAAGCAGCGTCTATGTTCTCTACTTCGTCAATATTTAATACTGAGGCCCATTGCCCATATTTCTCCCATATTTTTTTATTTGGTTTGATACCTGTTTGTTTGTAAAGATAATTCATCACTTTCGGGAAAACAACATCATAAGACAGTGGTTCACCACTTGAAAGCCAAACCCAACGCTCTGCTCCAGAGCCCATGTCAATAACTTTTGTCTGGAGCTCACGATAAGAACCATCAGGGAGTTGTTCATACTGGATATAAACCTGGTTTCCTAATTCAAGCCCATATGCAAAAAACTCGATGCACGGGCCGAAGTTTCCTCCGCCAACCCAAACGTCTTCATGAAGTACAAGTGCATCTTTTGGAATCTTAAGCTCTTTTATGAAAAAATCAGTGAATTGTTTAACACCCTCATCCTTAAAATAAAGATATTTTTTGGCTGTATTAAAAACGTGATGACCTATCATGATAAATCCTGTATAGTGGCTTCCAGTTATCCCAACATTTTCTACATCGTTAAATCGCAGACAGAACTGGTCTTCAAGGACTGCTGGGTATGGTGGGGGGACTTCACCTGAAACAACATATGGCTGGAAAATGTTTATTCCTGCTGCAACAAAATAAAGCTTGTCGTACCAACGGGCAACAACAGGATATCTCTTTATTGGCTTGTATCCGAACTTTTTGTAAAATTTAACATGTAAATCATAAGCATCCTTATAACCAAATTTTCTTATGAGGTTCTTTTTCCCAATGAAAGTATAACCTTGGTCACAAGCAGGATCGTTACAAACATCTCTTTTGTTTGTACTCCAGAAACCGCGGCCGCATTTGCTACAGATATGTCGAGAAAAACCCATTTGCTTGAGTGTTTTAACTGGGTAAAACTTCTCGAAATTCTCATTAAACTCCGTTTTTTTCTGTTTTTTTAGCTCTTTATCGGTAAGCATGACTAAAGCAAAGGAAAGAAAGAATTAAAAGATTGCGATTTGTGGATATATTCATGGTTGAATTCCCGATGCGGACTGTCATGATTATTGTACTTTTCATTGTAGTCGCAGCTGTGGCGCTGATGTACATATTCTCAACATTTAGAGAAGTGTCTCCGACTTCAACCTATTTCAATTTCTCGCAGACAATGATCAGCAATGCTTCTGTTGAGGGCGGGAAAGCTGCTGCTCCAGGAAAACAATGCATGCCGTCTGGAAGTTCTTGTGAATTAGATGTTGATTGCTGCAGTGGTAAATGTAACATAATTCCCACAAATAGTGGGTTCGAAAATAAGTGCAAATAGAAATTTCTAGTCAAATGATTAACAAAATAAAAAAGGTTTAAACCGGCTAATCATAAGTTTAACCGAAAAGTGCGCCGAGTCCTGCTGCAGCTTCTTCTTCAGATTTCTTCTCGTCTTTCTTCTCTTCTTTCTTTTCTGCTGCTGGTGCTGCTTGTGCTGCTGGTGCCGCCATCATTGTTGAGGCTTTTGCTATTATCTCCTCAATGTTTGCGCCTTCAAGAGCTGCTACAATTGCCTTTACTCTTCCGGCATCTGCTGTAACTCCTGCAGCTTCGATTACCTTTTTTATGTTTGCTTCGTTTATTGGATGTTTTGCCTTGTGTAACAACAAAGCTGCATACATGTATTCCATTAAATCACCTTTTTATTGATTATCAATCAGAACCTACGGTTCCGATACCCCCACATCATCATGTGGCTGACTTATGCGTTTCAACGTATTTTCCAAGTTCACTTGCCTGGGCTGTCGCTTTTGTCAACAGTGCTGGTACAAGTGCATCGACAAAAATGTCTTTTCCAAGCGCTACTGCTTTTGCGTCATTGTAAGCTTTTGAAATCAAGATTGAAATGTTTTCTTTTATTGGATACGGCAGTCCAAGCGAAAGATTGAAAGCTTCTCCTGCTGCTGAGGAAAGTTTTACCAAGTAATCTTTTATATTGAATTTCAATATGTTTTTGTTGAAAATGAAACTATTTTCCCATGCCCCGCTTAAGTCAAGTCCGACTTCAAGCGGTTTTATGCTAAGTTTTACCAAAAGGTCTGCAACTTCTTGTTTTATTGCTTCTCCTTTTTTTGCAACAACTGAACGTTTCTGTATAACTATTTTTCCTGCTTCAACCTTTACTTTAAGTCCTAATGCTGAAAGCTCGGAAATCATCGGACCTGGAGTAAATGATGTTGGCCCTTCTTCAATTGCTATATCGGTTGGTGCAATGTCCCCTGCTTTTGCAAAAGCCGGGACCCTATTTTCCAAAAGCAATTTTGAAATCTGGAACGGACCTAACTCCGAAAATATCAATGCCGGCATATCGCCAATGCTTTCGTTAAGCTTTTCCAAGCCGTGCCTGTTTGATTTTGCGTGTTCAAGTGCAAACTGGATTATAATTTTCTTAACAACTTTTATGTCCAAACTATTTCTTAATTTGCTTCTTAATGTGTGGAACTGGCTAGCTGGCAACCCTTTTATGTCTACCAGAGCAACTGTATTAAATGTCTTCATCTTTTCAGCTGTCTCATTTATCTGTCTTACTTTCCAGTCTGGTATCTTTTTAGTGAGTACTGCCATATTAAGCACCAATCGCCACAGGTTTGCCCATTGTAAGTTTAACATAAATCCTTTTGATTTGTTGTGTTCCGCGAGGAAGTCTTGATTCAATGACCTTAAATATTGTCATTATGTTCTGGGCAAGGTGTTCGTCAGACATTCCTTCATCTCCAACCTTTGTGCTTATCACAGGTTGTTTAAGTGTCTGCAGCCTTACCTGCCGTTGTAATTTTTCTTTCAATATCTTCAAATCAAGTTTAGGCGGAATGATGCAACCAGATTTTGGATTTGGCATCTTACCTTTTGGCCCTAATATCTTACCAAAAACAGCTGCTATGTTTGTCATTATTGTTGCCTGAGCAATGAAGTGATCATAAGTTCTTGCAAGTCGTTTGATCTCAACTTTGTTGTTATCATATTTGAAGAAATCATCTTTAGGTATTACTTTGTCAAAAAGTTCCCTTGCCTGTGTTACATGTTCCTTGTCAACAAGCGCACAAATCTTAACATCTTTATTTGGAGGATTAGGCAGCATTACAAATTCATCTATCTTGTTCTCAGGGTTTTTTAGGTCAAACTCTTTTAACACAATAGAGAAATCGATTGCTTGATTGAAATTTCTCTTCTTACCTTCTGTTCTCGCCTTTGTTAGGGCATCTGTTATGTCTTTTACCTGCATAGCTCCCACCTAGGTGGTAAAAACGATTGGAAAAGACCGTTAGAAACGGCCAATCCCAGATCGTTATGCGCTCGTTTGGGAATAATAATTGGTATTTCATCATTTATAAATTTATTCCTTTAATTCGTGATCCCATGCGCCACTGTCTATCTCCTTCAAAACGTCCTTTGGTTTCTTTCCTTCTACTTTTAATCCTGCTGAAACGCAGGTACCAATCACGCTTTTAACAGCTGCTTTAAGAGTTTTGGTTCCCATATCGTTTTTCTTTAGTTTTGCAACCTTGATTATCACTTTTTTTGGAACATCTCCGACAACAGGTTCTTTTTTCTCAGCTGGTGCTGCTTGTGCTGCTGGAGCTGCTGCTGGAGCTGCTCCGCCTGCTGCTGGTGCTGCTGGTGCTGCGGTTTTTACTGGAGTTACTGTTGCTACTCCTTCGAACCAAGCAGCGCCACTGCCTTTTGCTATCTTCATCTCCTTAAAAAGTAATTGCGATGTGGGTGGGCTACCAACTGTGATATCCCAGGTTTTTGTTTCGGTATTTACGATTATTTCAACTGGTACCTTGATATTTTCGAACTCTTTTGTCGCGTTGTTAATGTCTGCAATTAGTTTAGGAACATTTACTCCTAATGGACCTAATTTTGGACCTAATGGTGGACCTGCACTTGCGTGTCCTCCGTCAACCAATGCCTGTATCGTTTCTTTTCCCATAGTTTCACCTAACTACTTTTATTTAGAAGCATTTCCTTTGTGTGTAACAAAAATTAAGATAAAAAAGGTATATTTAAACCTTACTAAGACTAGCTTTCAACGGTTTCTTCTTTTGTTTCTGTCCTTATCACGCGTACAGAATCAATCTTTACAGTAATTGGGATTGGAACTGCTGCTTCGATAAGTTCCACAACTACCTCTTCCTTGACTTTTGTGATTCTCTTTACTTTTGCCTGTTCGCCTTTGAATGGACCAGAGACAATCTCAACAATGTCGCCAGTCTGTATCTTGACTTTTTCAGTTGTAGACGCAAGGAAATGCGTTATCTCCTCTAGTCTTACTTCTCCGATAACACCTTTCGCATGTTGTATCCCATATATTGCTTTTGTAACATCGTCTTTTGTTTCTGCTTCTACAAAAAAGTAGCCCTTAACTTCGCGGGGCTTAAGAATAGCATAAATGCTAAGAACAGCTGCTTTGTTTTTTACAAGCAACCTGTCAATTACCTGCGTTTCACGCCCTGTTGTTGTACGTACTGCATAAATTCCCATTTGCGTCACTTCATGAATAATTGGAATATTACCTGTATTATAAAGCCTATCACTCCGATTAATATTGTACCCAAACCTGCAACTTTCGTAATTTTTGATATTTCTTCCATGTCTGGTTTTTTTGTAACAATTATAACTCTTCGGTATTCCTGCAGTGTGTGCATTATTTTTCCGGGTATACCCTTGAAGTTAATATTAAAGTTGGGTAATTTAAATCCGGCGCCTGATTCACGGATTATCGGCCGGTCTGTAGGCGCTTCTTTTCTCTCGAATTGCGGAGTTTCTACTTTTGTTTCAGGAGCTTGCGATGGTGCAGCTACAGATGTTGTTTCAGCTGGCATTGCTTCAGGTTCTGTTTGTTCCTTGTTTTCGTTGCTGTTTTCTTCGCCTTCCATAAAATCACAAGTCATCAACAAAATTAATTCCCAACTCGCTTTCTATTTCTTTTTGCCGCTGATAAGACATTGTTTTTTCTTTACCGAAAATCTGCGGTGAATTTACGCCAGTCACTATAAGCAATGTCCTGACTGTGTCATGCAGGTCATTTGAAATCTGCGCTCCCCAGTTGATCTTTGCATTGTCATCAAGTCTCTTTGATACAACTTCGATAACTTTCTTTGCTTCATCAAGCGACATTGTTGGTCCGCCTGATACAACAATAAGCGCACCTTTTGCACCTGATATGTCAACATCAAGTAATGGGTTGTTAATTGCTTTCTCAACTGATTCAACTGCCCTGTTTGTGGAATCGGATTCGCCGACACCAATCATTGCAACTCCGCCTTCTGACATAATTGCGCGGATGTCTGCAAAGTCGCGGTTGATTAGGCCTGGTTTTGTAATCAGTTCAGAAACTCCTTTTACCGCATTTGTCAAAATTTCATCTGCAACCTTAAATGCTGTGTACAAAGGTAGGTCTGGAGCTATCTCAAGCAATTTGTCGTTTGGAATAACAATAATCGTATCAGTAGAGTTTTGTAATCTTTCTAAACCATCCATTGCATTTTGCATTCTCCTTTTTCCTTCCATTGCAAATGGCAAAGTTACAACTCCAACAGTTAATGCGCCAATTTTCTTTCCAACTTCTGCGATAACTGGTGCAGCTCCTGTTCCGGTTCCGCCACCAAGTCCACAAGTTATGAAGACAAGGTCTGCGCCCTTAAGAGCATTCTTTATCTCATTTTCTTGTTCACGTGCTGCTTCTTCACCGACTTTCGGGTTTGAACCTGCACCTAAACCACCTGAAATCTCTTTACCAATCAGAATTTTCTTGTCGCAAACGCAGCACAAAAGATCCTTTGCGTCAGTATTAATAGCAATAAGTTCTGCGCCTTTGATTCCAATTTCTGACATTCTTGAAAGCGTGTTATTGCCTGCGCCACCTATTCCTACAACTTTGATGGCTGCTGCTTTTTTTGCAAGAAGCTCTTCAAGCTGGGCATCGACTTCTTTTGTCCTAGACAACTCAGGTCTTGGACCTTTCATTCCGACTAGTTCAGTTTCAATTCTCCGGGTTGGGATATCAAGAATTCTATTCATTTTTATACCACCTGTACAATCAGATACATATATTCATCCTGTTTTTATTAATAAACATTTACTCCTTTGATTTTAACTGTCCTTTAGTGATTTCTACTGTTTCAAAGCCAGTGTATTTCTTAATATCTTCGGTTATTACTTCTTTTGCTTTCTCGTTCAGATCTTTTTTAGAATGGTAAACAATTTTTACTGTCTTGTCTGCGATTTCAACCTTAACGTTTTCAGGTTCGAGGTTTGTATATGTCTCAAATAATTTGGCTACCTGTTCTTTTTTTTCGGTTATCATATTTTTGATTTTCATGTGATAACTAAGTATCTTTCCTGATAGTGGGTGATTAAAATCAATAACAATCCTCCCACTTGATACTGAAACAATAGCACCAATTATGCCGTCAATGTTCAGCTGCATTCCGACCTGTGGCTTTATCTTCTGGTCCTTAAATGCGTTTTGTGGGACTATCTTCAACATTTTCGGGTTTTTGCTGCCAAATCCGTCTTCAGGCTGTATTTCAATGTCATAACTATCTCCGACATTTTTCCCTTCAAGAGATTTGTCAAGTCCTTTAATCAGATGTCCTGCACCAACAACCACAGTTATTGGACCATACAGCATTTCCTCTTTGTAGATGCCTTCTTTTTTTGCTAATGCTTCATCGGTCAAATCAAATATCTTCCCATCTACCTTGCCTACATATTCTACCTGCACAAAATCTTTTTTCTTAATGGTCAAAAAAATCAGCCCCGCTATTTTATTAACTCGATCAAAATTGTTGATGTTCTCAGCGTCTTGTCTTCTGTTTTTTCTTCTTCTGTCTTTATACTAATGCTGTGCACCTTGTAGTTGTGTATTTTCAAGAGTTCTGCAACGTCAACTGCCTTGACTGTGTCACGTCCGTTGCCTTTTATTGTTACTTTATGATGTTGCTCAAGAATTTCTTTTGCTTGAGAGACATATTCATTTGTATCTTTTTCGCCAACAAGTACTGTATCCATTTTTTATCGACCTCGCTTTAACTCTGCTTGAATTTGAATACAAAACAAGATTTTAAAAAGGTTACTATCACTCTCTGACTTCAATTGCCTGGACAGGACACTGGATTTCGCAAGCCCTGCAAACAATACATGTTTTTGCGTTTTTAACAACTACTTTATCGTTCTCCAAACCATAACAACTTACAGGACAAACTTCTAGACATTTCTTACAATTTGTACACTTTTTGTAATCAATTAATATTTGTACCATTTTCATTAACCAAAATAATTACAATTGGCAAAGCAAAGGGCAGTTGGTATGAATATGGGTATCCCTGGCGGGATTATTGCGGGTATTGGTATACAGTATGTCCTTGGTGTTGCAGTCCACCAATCAAATACGCCCATTGTAGGGAATGCGTGAGTCCAACCTGTGTTTTTAAACAAACCAAACAATGGCTTAACCTCTTCTGGTGTCCTGTAACCGCCGCAGAATGCACTGCCAGTTAATTGTCCTTTTGGCTGCCATTGCTGGCCATTGTCGCAGAAATAATCAGTACCATGAGTACTGCAATATAAATCATCTATAGCTATCGGAGAGGGATACTTGTGATTGTGTGGTTTGTATTGGTATCTATCATCATATTCCATCTTGATTTCTACAGCAACTTCAGGATACATCTCGCCCGCATTCGCATCGATGTACATACCGCTTGAATTAATTTTTGAAGTATAAACTCCCCTAGCACACAAAGCATTGCTTGTTTGCGCACATGCAACCTTATAGTCCATTCCGCCAATTGATTCAAGAGATGCTAAACTGTCTATGTCTTTTGTCACCTGTAACTGATGCGGATTTGTTGTTCCAGCATCGCCACTAAATCCAGAGACTTCGCGTTCAAACCACAAGTTAGAAGTAAACTTCTCGTCATGTCCGCCTTCATTTGCGATAGTGTAAGCTACTTTAAGCCATGCAACTTTTGGTTCGCCCCAATTCAGTATGCCTTGTCTCGCGCCGCAGCATTGCGAAGCTGGGAAACCTGGCATCTCGTCTGGATTTTTACCAACTGTTGCCTCAAGATTTCCTGCTGTAAGAGTCCGTGGCACAACACAGGCGCCTTTGTCGTTGCTATCTGCTACGCCATCTTTGTTTGAATCAATACCAAGAACACCAAGATTGTAATTTGAATCCCAAACTTCATCTTCGTGGCAGCATCTCCCTGTTGTAAGAGATGTGCCTTCTGTGTCTCTAAATACACATTTTAATCGCTGTCCATCCCCGCCTAGTGTTGCATCACCAAACTGAGATAACCCGCACATTCCGGCATTACAATTGCAATCTTTTCCTTCATCTCTATATTTTATTACACAGCCTCTAAGATCTGCGAAGTCAGCATCTGATTCGCTAACAGGACAAAGTGTACAGCCACCTCCAGGGAAATCTTTGGTACAGTCTCCCTTAAACTTTCCAGGAACTGGTCCGCGATTACAGTCTTCTTGACAATTCCAGCAACGTTCACCGCTTTTTGTATCGCAAACTCCATCTCCGCAGAATGGAATTTCAGTATAACAAACATTGTCTCCTTCACAAGCTCCAGAAAATTCTCCTGCTGCAGGTGAGCCAGATTCTGTAAAGGCTTGCTGATCATTACCAACATACATTGGTACGTATTCTTCTTCACTATAAGCTGTGACAACCACATCGTATTCAAAGTCCCAAGCATAAGTGTATCTTGTTATGTTATGTTCTTCCCAACCGCAACCTCTTCCTTCATAACATCCACTTGATTTGTTAACATCATTTTGATTGTAATATTCACTTGCATTTATTTTTCCACCAGACGACAAATCATTTGGCGGAGCATATGTTGCTGTTGTTGAATTTCCGCGATTTGTAGGGTCTCCGAACTGGTAAAATCCCCACCATCCGTCTGGAGAACCAAAGACCCATTTGTAAGCATTATCTGCTGGAAGGCTGTTTAAACTAATCCATGCGGGATTATTGCCATTTTGTTCGCACGTGAAACAATTGCATGTAACTTCTTTTTGACAACAAGACAATGATGATTGGGAGTATAAACCAAATGTTGGATAATCACAGGCAATATCTGCACTTGGTGCAGACTGTCCAGTTAATCTCGATTTCATTGCAAACATAAAATGCATTGGCAATGATATTGGAGAAACATCCAACCATCTTTTTTCAACAGGAGGAACATAACAACTTTGTGAACAGTCAACTGCCTCGCCTCTGGTACCATAACATTGAGTAAATGGCTTCCTTTCTCTTATTGTAAGATTCTTTTCAATCGTGGAACCTGCGATTTTTATTTCTAGAGTTTTTTCACCAGCTGCTATATTTGCCGGGATATCAAAGATGCATGTAGCTTCATTTGCACCAGAAAGTCCTGCACAAAGCTGTACATCATCCATTGTCACGTTCATTACATATTTTTCGCAATCAACTATCCTTGACAAGCTAACTATAACTGTGTCGTTTGCGCAGGCAGCTGTTCTTGAAAAAGTAACTAGATTAGTGCTTGTATCACATGCTGCTGAGGCAATGCTGAAAACAGACAGAAGCAAGGCTATAACAATCAACAAATTTAACAATGATTTGATTTTTGTTTCCATGTTTAGTCGCGCCCTAATCCTGAGCCTCCTCCACCACCAGGATACGGTAGTCCGCCTCCGCCTGGCTGTACAAATGTATCATTTTCAATACAAGTTCCACTTGAACATATGTAAGGTGACTTGCACCAACTGAATGAACAACAAGACCTGCCAAGATTTCCGCAGTAAGTGCAAACTGCGCTTGGGCTGCAGATTAAACTGCCGCATGGCGCTGCTCCACTTCCTTGAGCACAGTCTGAATCACTAGTGCAGTTGAAACCTCCGCGATTCATCTTATCACCGCATTTGTTTGGATTTATTGATGCTTCATAAGTAACAAATGGCTCGCCACAAGTAGACAAGTTTGTCATTCCTTTGTATGCAGTATCACCTGGGTATTTCTCAAGCAATGACCAGAAGAAATTTGTTTTTGTTCCAGTGCAGTTAGTTGTCCAATTAATTATCTGGAAGTATATCATTACTGGGTTTGTGCCAAGCAATGTAATAGTTTTATTGTAGGTTACTAGGTTTGGAGAAATACAATTTAATGGCGCGCCAGAAACATTCATCTGTACTGGGACAATTGCCCTGCATAAGCTGTCTGAACCTGTGGGGAATTTAACTGTAGCAGACATGTTAATGTTTGTCTTTGAGGTATCAACACAATATTGTATATTCCCTCCACCAAGGTCAGGCAAATCATCGAATCCTGAACCAAATCCTCCTTTTGGTATTGTGAAACACAATGATGAAAATCCGGAACAGCCACTTGATGTCACATTTCCCTGGACATCAATTGTTCCTGGACAATATTTGTACGGATTAATTGCTGTTGCATTTGAACAGGTTTTCTCGCATCCGCTTCCTGGCTGTGTTGAATTGTAAACAAGATAATTCATGTTTCCTTTGTCAGTTCCGCGGAAAGTTATGTTCAATGTGTAAAACTCATATTTCCAGGACATGTTTGAATCCTGGGTCACTTTTGGACCGGGTTTTGACCTCATTACTTTTTCATTGGTATTATCAACTGTTTTGCACATCACATATTTCATTGCTGCATCGTCAGTTGCTTGTTGTCCATCGTGTTGTTCGTCACAATATCCACCATATTCATCTATGTGCAACAAGCCATCATTGGCGTTGCGAGTTGTGTATATTTTGCAATCGTGAGCATAAGTACTGCTTATGAGGTTTAAGTTCGGCTCTGGCTTACAGTCCAAATCCCCTTTTGGAAGTTTTTCAATAGCATATTGTACAAGAGCTTTAAATGGATGAGGCTGGTCAGAAGCATTGTATGTGCAGGCATCTGAAGGGAACGGATAAGTAGTACAGTTTTCTATGTGCGTTTGTCCAAATCTGATTCCACCTCCAGGTACGCCAAGGTATTTTTTGGCTATTACGAAGTCCTCATCGATTACATTTGGGATAGGGGAATATCCGCTCTTCATGAATGATTCAAAATTTCCTTCTGCAGCACCTGTTGATTCTTCGTACAGTTCAAAGAATTTTGTTTTTACAGATGAGGACACAAATGGTGAAAACGTGTATTCAATAACTGGTTTATCTGGAGGCAATGGAGACGATATTGTTATGTCAGAAGTTCCTACGGGCATCCAACTTGCTTCAACTGTATCAGTATTTTTTGCGTCACAGCCTTCTTTTCCTGGATAACAGCCCAAATCAAGTTTATAATTAAAATTTACATATCTACGGGTAGATGAGGTCAATGCACCCGTGATTGACTGGTCTGGGGCTGAGAAAAATGCTATCATTTCATTGAAGACTTTCATCACTTTGTCCTCGTCTGGGATACATGTTGTTGCTTCAGTCTTCCAGTAAGGAACAATTTTTTCACCAATATAACTGATGCCGACCTTTTTTACGTTACAACTGGTTTCACCAGATTTGTCAACTATGTTTGGATAACAATCTTTTGCTGTGTCCAGTGTTCCATCTTGAAAATTTCCGTCTTTTGTATTTTTGAGAAATTCAGTAGTACTGGCTGTGCCTTTTGCACAATATCCGTAATTATTCATTGGGTAATTACCTTCGAGTGTGAAATTAACTCCATCAATTGTTCCGTTTTTACATTTTCCGCTGTTAACATCGCAATCAAATGAACTGCCATGTCCAGGATAATTAAATTCTGCTTCGTCTTGGCAGACTTTTCTAACTGATTCAGCAGCAATGTAAGTACAGTTGTTTGTTTCTTTGATACAAGCGAAACCTGACGGACAATTGTTAGCACAAACCGCATATGTGCAATTTCCTGCGTTAACTATGTCCTTGTATGAGGAATAACCACCATATGCCCCTGTTATGTAAAATGCTTTGTCGAGGGCATAACTTCGCTCCTGCTCGATTATCTTTTTTACAATATCAGCTGTCTTGGAAGCAAGCACTGCATTAAACCTGTAAAGTGAAGCTTCTGACTTGCTCTCAAATTCTTTCGTCATGCCTAAGAGTCCAACAATTAGAATAATCGCTATTGCGAGCGCGTAAAGGAATGCGCTTAGTCCATAAATTTGTGCTTTTTTGTTGTGTATTGTTTTCATGTTTATCCTGATTTAATCATAATTTCAGCAGCTCCTAACTGCTGCGTTGGACTATAAACTGGTATCTGGCAAAATGTTTCTGGCTTGTTGTTGTTCATGAATTCCTGCCTAAGTTCGCCTGCTTTTTCACGGGTTGCGAGATATCCGGTCATGTTTGTTATGTTTGTCGGATATCCGCCGCTAAGTATCACTTCTTTAAATCTTGAAACAGTTTTGTTAAATTCAAATGAAACTTCTGAATCTGGGTTATATCCCCCGAAATACGCCTGTGTCAAAACAAAATTGGTGTTGTTGCTCAAGTCTGGTCCTGCATGCAGATAATCATCAGCCATCAATGGAAGCAGAATGTAAAAGCAACGCTGGTCAATCTCTGTGTCAAGTATAGAAAGCAAACCCTGCAGTGTCAAGCCATTTACAAAAGTATTAAGGAAAAATATTCCACCTAAACCTAAGACAGCTACAAGAACCATGCCTACCAAAACATCGGGGCCAAACTGGGCTTTCTGGTTCATCTTTCGTAAAACTTGTTTAACCAAAGCAGTCACTTCCTGGTTTTGGTTTTTGTGTGATTTCAAGTATTGGCCTGTTCTCAAATTCAGAGCCTTTGACAACGCACGTCTTTAAGATTAAAACAGCTGGGTGAAGTTCAATATCATCTGGGGTCTTAAGCATTGTAAGGAAAACTGCAGACTGTACACCTTGTTTGCCTTCACAGTTCAATTTATTCTGATTGAAATCCATTGTGATCTTGATATTAGATGGGTCTACTACAGTCACACCACTAAAAGCATAATCTGCAGCGTTTTCATCTGCACGTGTTGTGTTCCAAAGAATCCCAATCCCATTTGGTTCAATCAAAACAGTTCCCCAGAAATCGCCTGTTTCTTTTTCACAACGGTTTGGTTTGCATCCCATGTTAAGGAATGGTGTATCTTCGTTACAGGATACCAAATCGTCATTATTCGAGCATAAGCATCGGTAAACATCCTTTTTTGTTACACCATGGTCTTCAAGTTTTTTCTGCGTAGCAGCTGAAAAGTAGTCCCAGCACAGGTCTGCGCTATCACAGCTGTTCCAATCATTACAATATTTTCCATCTGTATCAGACTGGACTATGTTACACAGGTTACATTTAGGTTCTGAAGCTGTATTCTGTTCATAATTGCACCATTCAATGCAGTCAAAGTCGCCGCCAAATGTTTCCTTACATGGACCCTTGTATGAAAGAGTTAAACCAGAATGTTCACTTGATGCCGCTGTATCCTCGTCATGACAATTTTGTTCTGATTTTAATACGCGTGCTACAAGGGAAGTCTGGACCTGTGGATTTGTAATATTTTGTTTAGTTACAAGGTCTATCACAATTATGTCATACTTGAACGCTGCGCCTGTTGCATTTGCTGCATCAACATAACCTGATTCAACATCTTCCTTTATATCATAATAATCTTTACGCAAACAATTGAAGTTCTCAAAATCAAAAAGTTTGTTCTGGTCAATCACGCCAGTATTTACTTTGCTGCCTGTAAGCAAAATCCCTTGTGTCGAGTCAAAAATCATGTCGCGGGATTCAGCAGCAAGACAGTCAGAGCTTGCAAACAATCTTCTGCCCGCCAAAAGGAATGCAGTACGTTCATCAAACTCATTTACTGTAAGTTTTACTTCGCGTGCCATTGTCAAAAGAACCAGGAGCACTATTATGAAAATCATCATTGACACTAGCTGTAACGCAAAAAATGGCAGTATTGCCTGGCCCTTTTTATTCAGCCTCATCATTCTTCCACTGCCTCCAATTTCACAGTAACTTCGGCATAAGGCGGCTCGCCTGTTAAATTACATGAATATTTGTTGGTTTCATTAATACCGTTGTAACAACTGACTGTCGCGTTTATGATAAACTTGTATCCGCTGGGTGACTCATCGTTTGAAAAATGCAGTGATCTGTCAGTAAAATCAAAGTCGCAGCGGTCCCAGTAAAAAAGCTTTAGCGTATCAAAACAATAAACTGTTGCCTGCCCTGTCTTTTGTGGATTGTCTGGTTTCAAAGGATCTATAAGTGTGCGGTTAACGCATAGGGTATTTCCAGATTGTGTAAGGCTGTAAAATCTTGGCGCAATTTGTGTTTGAGTTGTGACATTCGAAAGCGAGCTGCATGAGTCCAGGGCAGTTGCCACAATTTTGTAAAGGAAATCAGTGTCTCCTTTTGCCAAACTTGTTGGAGTCACATAAAGCGTATCATAAAGACCAAAATGCTGTTTTTGTATTATTACAGCATCATCAACCTCAAGCAGGATACCGCCAGACATCGTCAGACCTTTGTCTTTTATATTTGCAAAAGAGCGGTATGACACTGAAAAAGGCGGGTTCTGCAGTTGAGCTGCGTCTTCTTCAGGTATTTCTGCAATTAATGTTGATTGAAGATAAAATGGAAAATCTGTTGTTTCGCCATTAATTTTTGTTTTCTCAACTCCTACTTGCAGCTTAGATGTGGTTATGTTCATGTAACCATTTAAGCAGGAAATAATTGATTTTTTATCGCCGTTTGGACCATAATCAAAACCGCAAAGGGTTGGCGGACGATACATTATTTTTATGTTGTCTGGAACTGAATATGCGACATCTGATAACACAGAGACATCGTGGGCTATAACTGCTGCAAGCCTGCCTGCATCGCCAATAGGTCCTATTATGGCCCAAGCAAAAATCAATGCACCGAAAAGCGCAGCTAACGGAACTATTATCGAACCGATTGTTAGTGCGACATCAACTTGTGCTTTTTTCATTTTTAACATATTCCACACTTATCGTTACATGGTTTTGCGTCTGCTGCAAGCTTACCTTCGATTGGTGCATTTTCCATCCAAACAAATCGTAACAATGGGTAAAGCTGGCCTGTATCAGAATATTGCTTCATGTCAATTATAAATTCTTCGAGCCTTAGGGGTTTTTGTTGCTGATACAATGTATTTGCTCCCTCTGAATGCATCCATACAAGTGGCATATCAACCGATGTTGAGCCCTGTTTTTTGGTTACATGAAGCAAACATGGATACTCATTTCCATCGGGTGCTGTCCAGAAACATCCAGCTTCTCCCTTAATCAGCATGCAACTTATCACTTTGACTTCATTGATGTTAGTAAACGAACCAAACAGTATGTCCTGTTTTCCAATATAACCTATGTCTGCAAATTCATTGAGGCTCCAGGCTTCAGCTTTAGTAAGTTCTCTTGACGCAATTGAGCTGCCTGCTGCTGTTGTGTAATCTGCATAAATCATGTTAAACTTATCAGTCAAATCATCACAGGTAGTTGCGGAATTTCCACCATATTGGATACGGAACAAACAGTAACATGCATCATCGACGCTTAATGTACATTTTTTTATGTTAAACTTGTCATCCTGGTCTTTTACAATTTTTTGTCCTATCACTCCGCCCTTGTCAAGTTTGTCCATACCTGAAAATTGTTGCGCTGCAGCTGCACTTACAAATGCGATTGCATAAACGGTGTTATCATCGCCTGCAAGAAGTTCCCAGGGCGAAGCTGCTTCGGTTCCGCCTTTTCCTTCAGACCTTGCTTGTGCTACTGTCTGGAAAATTGCATTAAATGAATTTGCGTTTGCATTATCAACTACTGCATTAGATACAGTAGACATTGCAAAAAGAACGATGACTATGATTATTGCAACTACCAAAACTCCGCCAATCACCTCAATCCAAAATTTCGCTATTCCTTTTTTAGATAACAAGAGCAGGACCTCCTATTAGCGACGTTGCCTTGTACATTGTGCAATAGTCCTCTTTCAACAAGGTGCTGGTGCCGCTGCCCCAGAACGCGAGCCTTGGTTTTGTTGGGGTATACATGACAAGATAGTTGTCAAAAACCTGCTGCTTCTCTTCTGTAACAAGCGGTCGTTCCATCGACATTGATTCATAATAAAGTTTAATCGGAAGTTTAAAAGTTGTTTTTATCCCAATTATGTTATAATCCTTTTTTGTTATATCTGCCTGCATGAAGACTACGTAATTTTTTATGCCCTGACTGGCGACTGTTGGCAATACAGGAATCTGATCTTTTGTGCAGCCCATTTGTTCACGTATTTTGGTGCATTGTAGAACTGTGGTTTTTTTTACAAATTCTTTTTTAAGCTCCTGTCCAATAAATGTTCCCCAACCTTTCATGCTATTAAGTTTTTGTTCAGAGGTACCAGTCATTGGCATAACAATCGTATTAAAACCATGTGGGGCGCACCATTCGCTGAATGATTCGCCTTCTTTTTTCTGTTTGTAGTCTATCTTAAAAAGACACCAGCAAAATGTTCCGCGGCAGTTGTCTAATTTTGTTTTTGAACCTTCTGGCATGCACGGGGTTGTGTCAGGATTTGTTGTATCACCTTGGCAGGATGTTAAACCATAGTTTTCGTTTGTAAGTTCGTCAACTGTTTCTGGAGAAATAAACACTATATCGTATGTCCGTCGTAATGAGGGCGCGCTAAGACTGAAGTAAAACTCTGTTGCAACTCCTTCTTTGCATGAGCTTGCTTGTACTGAAGTAAACCTGTTAAAGGATTCTATGTTTTGCTGGTCAATAAGAAAAGCAAGATATGGGGAAGCAAATGATGCAAAAATAGTCATCATTACTGCAGTTACTATGACTCCGCCGATTATCTCTATCACAAGCGGTGAAATGTCAGCTTTTTTTCCCATTACCTCACCTTAAATTACTATTGCGCCGCGCGACGTATTTTTTATGAATTCATGAGTTATGTTACCTGTTGTTTTAGTTAACAAGTCAAATCCTGTAAAATGCCAAAGCAAAAGCAATACGACAACGATTATTATAATTATCAAAAATATTATGAAAGTAAATGGAAACTCAACTCCTTTTTTCATTTTTTAACCTGCGAAACCTGTGGCAGTAGAATGGGCCTGATTAGTCACATTCCCGCCTATTTTGATGAAACCTAGCGTAGTGTTTGTTCCTTGTCCTGTTATGAAAAACACATAGATTAACAACACTGCCAGGACGATTAAGCCCAAAATTATTATTGCTATTGCGTACAGGGGTAATCCTTGGGCTTTTTTGCCTAAAATATCCATTATCATGACTTAGATAAGAAATCAAACCTAAATAAATCTTTTCAAAGAGAAAAAAGAATCAAAAACAAAAGAAAAAGACAGGATTATGGTGTACTACAGTCTGCTGAACCAATTGTCTGTGTTTGCCCGTCGCCAAATGTTGCTACGCAATTTGTTAACTGATAACAACTCTGGTTTCCAGTCAGCCCTGTTACTATGAATTTATTTTTGCACCATTGTGAGTTCATAACTGCAGTTGTTGCAGCTGAATCTCCTTTGCCATATGCAATTACCTGGTTCTGCAATGTGTTACAGTAGCCGCTGCATGTGTTTCTCACTTGCGTTGGACCTAATGCTCCACCGACTGAACCGCCTCCAGCAATTACAAATCCTGCTGCCAGAATTAATATCAATATGGCAAGTGCTGCTAATACGATAAAATTTATTGGCAATCCTTGTGCTCGCATCTTATCACCTCAAAAGAAATCAAGCAATTCAAAGTTAAAAAAGGTTTCTAAGAGCATTTTAGGGTATTACCTGAGCAGCTTGCTATACAGCTTCCATCACTAAATGTAAGTCCACAGCCGCCAAACAACTCACCACAATATTTTGTGCCTTTATCTTTCACATGAATTCCTGAACAAAATCCAGATTGCATTCCGTTAGCAAATGAGTCTTTTGTTATTGTTTTGGCGTATTTGACTGCATCTTCACAAAAGGTCCGGCATACGGATGTACCTGTCAGTTCATCGGGGACTTCGGTGCCAAGGAACTTGTCAATACCTGAAGATACAACACCTTGCGCTGAATTCACCCCAGTCTGGCCTTGGGCAAACTGTGTAAAAAAGAATATGCCGACAACAACAAGGACAATTATGACTAGTATAAGCAAGATGATTGTACTCATTGGAAGGCCTTGAGCTCTCATTTTAACACTTTATGTTGTTTTTATTACATTGCGCAGTACAGGTTGAACCGTCATTAAATACCAGGATACAGGAAACGAGGTCATAACAATGCTTGGTACCCATCCCTTTTATCTCAAATGTTTTTGAGCAAAAACCTGAATCCTTTGAAAAACCTATATTTGTAACTGTTCGTGTGTATTGGTTAGCCAAGAAACATTCTGAGTTACAAGTGTTTGCTACAGATTGGGTGTCAATTGCCTGGGTTTGGCCTAAACCACCCAGCAACATGAAAACAACTATAACCAACACGAGAATTGCCATTATTGCTAAAACAATAAAACTCATTGGCAATCCTTGGGATTTCATATCAATCACTCAAATGTCCCAACTTTAGTCAGGTTTCCTGCGCCTTTTTCCACAACAGTCTGTGCTCCGCCAACACTTGCCTGGCTCTGGCCAAATTGAATGAAAAAGAACACTCCAACGACCACAAGCACTAGTATAACCAGAATCAAAAGTACGATTGTTGACATTGGAAGGCCCTGGGCTTTCTTAGTCAAATATCTTAACATTGGAAACATATTGTTTCACCTCACATTAATTAAAATCCTGTTTGGTATAAAACATTATCGATTCTAACACTGTGTTGCGCAGGCGTTCACTTCAGCACTGTGTTGCACATACTCCATTACAGCACTTTGGCCGTGCACTTGGACAGCTAACAACACATTTGCCCTGGTCACAGCATGTTTTGCCAGCTGGACAACCGCCAAATCCTACTAATCCACCGCAGGCAATATTTGTTGCATTTTGACTTGTATTTGTAAAAAATGTCGCCTGACCCTGTGTTTGCATCGTAGTTGCAAAGAAGAATATTATTATTACTGCTACTGCAAGTACTACTATAATCATAAGCGCAACAGTTGCCATTGGAAGTTCTTCTGCTTTTTTATTCAAATTTATCACCCTAATTGTTCTTTCGGACCATTACATATCATATTTGCTTTTGAACTGTCATTAAATTCCAGCTGACAGGTTACAACCTCATTGCAATGCAGATTGTTTTTTGTTCCAACCTTGTAATCGCCGCGGTCGCAGAATGTAAACGCAGTTATGTTTTTCACGAACTCTGTTTGTGTTGTATATCTAGCTACCGACTTTGCAGAGTCACATCGTGGATTACAGTCAAGTTCCACAAATATCTTGTCAATGCTAATTGATGACTGGTTTTCGCCCTGAGCGGTTATATTTGTTGTTGTCTCTGTTTTATTTTGTACAGCGCCCATGTTAGCAAAATAAAAAATTGCTCCAACTGCAATTGCAATAAGCATTATGATTAGCAAAGCAATGAAAGACATTGGGAGCTCAGATGCTTTCATTTTGGCCTCCTTACTTAAGCAAATCAAACAAGCTCTTTGCTTTTTCTGAAGCATTGCTTGTTGCATTACCTGCGATACCCAGCTGCCCGCTAACTGAGGATTGTCCAGATGCAAACGAGCTGAAGAAAAATATTACAACCACAGCGAGAACTATCAGGACTATGATTATTATGACGATGGTGGTCATTGGAAGACCTTGCGCACGTTTCATCAGCCAGTGTTTAATCTTTTCCAATAATGTTTTAGGTTCACGTTCCTTTTTATGCCTTCTTGTTTGTTTTGCCATCTCCTCACCACCATATCAAATCTTGTTAATTTAAAATACTTTATGACAGCGCAAGTACCTTACCTTGGCCTGGCACTGTCATAAAAAACTTAGCTATATCTGTAAACAATCCTGAACTAATGAGTATAACCAAAACAGCAATTATCACTACAAGTATCAAAATAAGCATCTCGCGGATTGAAAGCTCGATTGATGCTTTAGCCACAGACATCACCTTTGCAAAATACCTGGGAAGCATCTGTCAGGTTCTGATAAAACATCTTTGTGGGTCCTGTAAATAAAACCATAAGCAGGATAATCATTACTGCAAGTACTACAAACATTATTAACATCAATATCTGCCTGTTTGTAAACTCAATTGATGCCTTCTTTTGCATTAGGTTCAGGGTTTTGTTCCGCATCAGGCGCCACCGTGTTTTATCTTGTTCAATGAAGCAACTATGTCAATTATGCTTGACTGCCCGAGCTGGCCTGAAAATATTATAAAGATTATCACAATTGCCAGGCCAACAACCAACAAAATTATTGCAATTACTGTGGCAGAGACTCCTTTCTTGTTCAATCCTGAGATAAGTTTTGTCATGTCCATTTTAATCCACTACTCCAATTTGTCGCGTAATTGAATACTTTACTTCCGCTCGTAGACTGCGAAAAATATATTGAAAGTATTATCAATATAGCAATCCCAATTATAAACAGTATCACTATTACTATTGTGCTTGGGGGCTGTAATCCTTTTTTTGACATATCCTCGATTCCAAAGTCCATTGTTTAACCACCTATTGTTAATGTTACCCAACCATGGGATGGGATACAATCATAAGATGTGCTGCAAGTTAATTTTGCGGCGTTATTACATGTTGCTCCAATAGAATTTGCATAGTCCAGATCAGAGCAGGCATAACATGTCTGGTCGCAATCTGTTCCGCATTTATACGAATAAACTAGGGAATTGGGTACTGCAGACACCTTTGTGTTATACCAACAGCCTTCCATTTTGGTAGTTCCCCCATCACAATTTGGGAATTCTGCTGTGCAATAAGCATTTGCAACTTGTTTGGTTTTACAATCTGAATATGACATTGCTTTGTCATCGATACAGATGTAAACTGCATCACGTTCAGCTGTGATAAGGCCCATTGTCTGTATCCCTGTCCAGACAAGTAAACATTGCGGGCAGGCTAGCCAACCTGGGTCAAGATTGTTACCAATATGGTCTATGTAAGCCCTAACTACATCTAGCGGCAGTGGCGGTTCCCAACTCTCGTCTATGGTGCAGTCCTGGCTTCCCCAATGTCCTCTTGTGAAGAAACCATCATCGCCGTATTTGATGAATAACCTGCCTCGTTTGTACTGGGCATCAAGAACTTCTTTGTCCATATAATGAAGCCTGACATTTGCTCCAATTATCTCAACTTTGGTAAACTGTTTACTGAGCGCTTCTTTAATTTTATCAATAGTTGGCATTGGAGAAATAATCCCCATGAATTTTATTACAGCAGCAAAGATAGGCATGTCATAATATGTGTAAAATTTTTCGACTATGGGCACGCGTCCGCCGAACTGATTAAGATAGGATTTACCTGTTGTGGAATAATTATTTCCAGACATCCATACTTGCCATTCACCAAATGACATAGGTTCTCGTATGTTAAAGTTGATTACATAACAATTGATAGGATTCGGCGGTGTCTTTCCTGAAAGGGGGTCGAATGTTCCGGAGGTGTACATTCTCCAGCAATCGACAGCACGTTCAGACATTTCCTTGTAAAGAGCAATTTTTGATGTTGTAACTGAAGGTGAGCCGCAAGGTTCACCATAATTTCCAACTGTTATGTCTGGGTTTGGACAATAAAGCAGTGGAATTGAGTTCATCAGATTTGTAACCGAACCTGCAAGGACTATCATAACTCCGGCAAAAATTGCCAGACAAACTGCAACTGAAATCGGATTTGTCCTGCAGGTGTTACCTAAAAGGAACATTGCTGCAAGTAAAACTCCAAAGACTACCCAGTAAAACAACCAAATCATGTCAATAATAAATCCGCGCACCCAGGATGAAAGAGTGACAAGGGTTGTGCAAATTATAGTCTGAAGATTTCCAATTAATCCGCTTTGCAGCAAAATTATCAGCATTATGGCCAAGGAGATAAGTGTGACTATCAACATTGCAAGAGCTCCTAATGCTCCTTTATTGGATAGGTTCAACGCAGATGACAACTACATCCCTCTCATCTTCAAATGGAGTATTTTCTCCAAGTATATCAAAAAATGAACGTACTTCGTTTATTACAACGTTAATATTACTTTTTATCTTGTTATTTATTTTAACTGCCCCTTTAAGCGCGGGTAAAATCACTTGCGCATTTTCTTCTGATGTCAGTTCTTCAAGTGTGGCGCCAGCTGTTGCTGCTGTTGCCCGTACCTGAGATGTTAACATGTTAAGTGTTACATTTGCTGTCCTTAACGCAATATTTGACATTGTTACCCTGCGGTCAACGGTAATATCCTCATTTTCCACTATGCTTTTAATCTGGTCAAAAGCATAACAAGAACCTATATTGGACAAGTTACCTTTAAGCATTTGAATCTTATCGGCATTACTTTTTCCCGCAGTAGCTATTGCTGTGCTCAGAAGGCTGTAAGCATTTCCCTGTCCCATACAATAATCTGTTCTAAGCTGGTTTACCTGCTGAGTCGCTGTTAGAGTTACATTATTAACAACCTCAGAAATACGCTTGCCCATTGCTGTTATTGTCTCATTTTCAGCTTGAAGACCAGCATCAGCAATGTATTGGACACTTCCTGCAGTATAAGTTGTAATTCTTGATATAACACCTACTGCTTTTTTGGGATCAAGACCTTCAACTATGTCTCTGAAAATATCGCCTCGGTATCCAAATGTTCCGCTTATGATTGTTGTGACACCAAAATTATCTGCATCTGACTGTATTCTCCCACCGCAAACAGATGTGCCATAAGCTATCAAATCATAATCGTGCTTGTCTTTGTACATCAGATTAATCCTTGCTTTGTCAAAAGAACAAAGGAACCATGTATCAGGTTTGTTCCCGTAGTAAATATACTGTTTCTGGGAAGAGCTGTAGCAGTAAAGATAAACTTTCAGATTGTCTTTTGAACCAAGGTTCCAGTTTGTTTTATATGCCTGGACAGTTTTTTCATACAAGGTCCCCATATCAGCTGATCTGCTTAGGTGTGTTTCAAGTATGAATGCTGTACGCGGATTTGGCGGGTCCAATCCAAATATAGGATCAAAATCTCCTTTACCAAACATATTGTATGTGTCTTCAATATGCGCGCCTGCTATTTCGTAAAACTTGTCTGGAGGTGCTAAGCTGTTGTCATAACCAATATCAACAGTAGATACAGGACAAATTATTGGTATTGTACCAAGAATGCTGGTAACCATAAAATATGTCAAGAGCATTGTTATGTCAAGTCCTGTAAGAGCGCCAAGTATGATTCCAGCTGAACCCATCTTTGTGTAGGATCGTATTGCCTGTTTGAATATGATCGATGAAGCTCCCAGCGTTGCCAGAGTTAATCCGCCGCTCGTGATTGCCAAAATAACCGCCATTACAACCAGCATAATTTTCCATACATCCCAAATTGCACTGACAAGGACTCCGCGTCCATACGAGGAAAAAGTGCAGATTATTGTGAAAAATTGTTCACGGAAAGTTGCGAGAAGCCCTGTGGTTAACATTACATAGATTACAACAACTAAGAAAACCATGCTTATTATGAGATAAATTGCTTCCTGAAATGCAATTCCTTTGCGGTTCATTATACTCCTCCAGTTAACATATCGTAAATGCCTTTTCCAAATCCAGCTGTTGTTTCACCTGCAGACTGCGCAGTCAAGCGAGGTATGAGTAATATTACAAGTACTGCAAGGACAACCAGGAACAAGATTAATACTGCAAGGTTCTTCAGGTTAAATTTTGTTCCTTCCTCTTCAAAACCTTTTTTGTTGAACATTTAAATCGCCATACACTCTTTTCCTTTCAAATCATCTGGGGATTTACACTTTCCAGTTTCATCGACGGTGCAACATTTTGATGTGTCTTTTGTACAACATAAGTTTGTGCAGTCATTATTCCTAGAACAGCTTTCTCCGTCTTTGTTACCGCAGATATAATTCATATAATCCCCGCCGCAATATTTGGTCTCGAGGCTGTCCATTATACAACATTTTCTGTCATTTGCGTTATCCTTGTTTCTTCCGCAACATGCTGGTTCGCAATCTGTGTATTTGGTGCAGGATTTTCCAAGATACTGCGTATCTGTAATTGATTCGGTTTTTATACACCATTTATTTGACGTTGTATAGTTAAAATTATCATCTAAGATGATTTCAGTGTAATCTGGCGCATTAAGATTTCCCATAACACTAGTTTCGTTGGCAATACCGCAGTCTCCTATTGCATTTGCAACAGAGCAGTTAACAACCTCATAAATTGGCCAGCATGGCGGTGTTGTTTCATACTGAGCATACTGTGTGATTCTTGGTTTTGCAGTAACATTAATCCAAGTAACATTTGGTGTGGTACCAATGCCTGCTGTTGTTCCGGGTTTTGTTGTTTGCAACTTAATGTCAATGCAGATGTATGGGCTATATATCAGTATTCCAGTCCCGATTATCATCTGGTTTGACGGGGTTGATACATATAATGAAACACTTTTGCCTGGGCAGGAAGCTGACTGGGAAGTTGTATACTTAAGGGATACTGTATGTTCTGCTATTTGTTTTGAACCCCAGGTTAATTCATACCATGTCATATTTATTTTTGGGACCCAGTCATTAGGTATTGCAAACGAAGTATAATTCCCTATTTGCGGATAATTATAAACATCAACAGATTGGGCTATGCTAAATACTAGGAAAAACAATACAAGTGCAAAAATTATTTTATTTTTCATTCAACTCCCTCGCAGTTTCCACCTGAACAAATGCATCCGTTGATATTTTTAAGTACCTGACAATCTTTGTTGCAGGCGATTCCCTCCAATGTTTCTGGTGTTTGTCCTGTTTTGTAACATTGACAGTCGCATAAGCTAAGTTCACAATCATTAAAAAACTCACATTGCGGCGTTGATTCTTGTTTTGGGAATAATATACTAGGTAAAACAATTATAAGATAAATGCACACCATTACTATCGCTATCAAAACCACAATTCCTACAATCGTTTTCCGGTTAAGTTCCATTAGTTTCAACTCGTGCAGGTTGTACAGGTATCTGTACCACATTGCTTACAATTACTTGAACATGACCATGCATTCGAACATGTGCAAGGATTTACATCACATACGCCAACACACCATCCACTCTTTGCACACTTGTAATTCTTATTGCCACCTTTTTCAGTTGATAGTATACATTTTGAATCTGAACCGTCACCGCATACAGATTTCCATGAAACTGTACAATATTGTTTGCATGGGTCACAGATGTTGCTTTGATTACAGCCATAGTTCGCAGAACATTTTTTGCCACTGGTACAGCAAGGTTCTCCCTTATTTCCACAGTGCTTGCAAACTTTGTTGACACATGCATAATTTGCATCACATATGCTGTTCGGGCAGCAAGGTTCGTCTTTTCCTCCACATTTATAACATGTTGGCGGGGATTTTGATGAGTTGCAAGCGTAAGTTGGCTGACATTTAAGGTCAGCACAGCATGGCTGATCAGCTAAACCACAAGTATATTTCTTTAAGACAAGCCCGCCAAGGAAGTCAGTATTTATGCGTGTTCCAGTTGTGAAGTCTGTGAAATTAAAGTGCGGATAATAAACAGCAATCTGGGCTTCAGTATATATGGAATTGGTGAACTCTTGTAGTGGTGTACCCTTAAGCTGGATGTATGCAAAAAAGGTCTGGGTTCCGCTCGTAAAGTTCACTGGGAAAGTTACATAAGCGCCGTAACATCGCAGACCTTTTGCAGTATTTACTACGACTTCATCAGAAACATATCTTTTGATTGAAGCATTGCTTGTAGAATTTGTTATCTTCAACTCAATTGCACAGCTTGACATATTATGGTCAAAGCCTATTACTGATGGAGTAAAGTTAAGGTAAACTTTCGCTGCTTCAAGCCCGTCTTTTCCGCGCAATTTTGTATCGCCAAGATCATTTGTCACCAAAAATCTTGTGCGGAATGCCCAGCCTTCTGCCCATGGAGTACGCCTGCTGTCAACAATTGAATCACATTTAAGCAGAATAGCTTCGTTGTTTGTTGTTGTACCAATAAAATGAATTGTTGCATTAGGACATCTTGCCTCGACTTCACTACCTGTGATGCTTACATTTACACGTATGTGTTCATCGCCCTGGACATTGTCAAGTATTGGTTTGTAAACTGTAACATTAACATCTGCCTGAGGTTTGCTTACGCAAAAATCATAACTTTCGCTCCATAAAGCTGGAGCAACACCAGAAACTGGCACTCCTGTATCTGAACCTGCTGTATCAACTGATATGTTCATTATGCTCTCGCAATTGAATTGTTTTTCGTGTATTACTGTAAATATTTTTGTTTCTCCCAATGAGATTTCACTGCTTGTTCTTCCAGTTGCAACCATCTCAGTCATTGTTATTGGAGCATGTGATGGGAAAGTATATGTCCTTGTTTCATTCATTGAAAATATTATGTTCGAAGGAATTGCTCCGTTGTATTTGGCATTTAATGTCCAGATTGAGTATTCCTTGTCTTTTGCATAATATTTTGCGCACAACGCTAAGCAACCCTCATTATAATTCTCTTTACCTGTATCAGGATTCTTGTTACAAATGTTTTTTGCTAAATCCACATCCATACAGCAGGAACGGTTGCATTGCGAAAGATTGTAATCAATCCTGTCAACAGTAAGGTCTATTTTTAAGTTCTGGAGCGAACCTGCGTACGGTCCGAGTGATACGTGTTTTGCCCAGTCAACTCCTGCATAACATGCAATTTGCTGGTAACCAAGAAGTATACCGATGAAAATCATTGCTACAGCAATCCCGCTAAGTACAAGGTAAAGGATAACATCCTGAATCCCTTTTTTGGATTTTATTCCCATTCCTAAAACTCTCCCAATGCTATAGCAACTTTTGCCATGCCTGCAAATCCGATTGTCACTCCGATTGAAACTATAAAGTATATTATTATCGAAACAAACAATGCTTTTTGAATTGAGTCCAATTCCTGGATGCGATCATCACCAAATTCTATTTTACTTGCAAGGATTGTTGAAATTATAACAATCTCAACAAGATAAATGCCGACGACAATCTGGAAAAACGGGAGCGGGATTGTGTTGCTCATCTGGAAAAATCCAAACGCTACTGAGCCGCCAAGTCCGCCGCCAGCTGTTCCACCTGCGATTGCTGAAGGAACATCTGCAGCAGAGGTTGCTGTAGCTATCTTTTCTCCAAGCACTGAAAGTATGATTAGTATCATCGAAGTCAAGCCTACAATTATCCCCGAAATCAATGGTGCAATAAAAGCAGTCTGGAACTTAAGGGTTGAAATTGTTTCAGAAAGGACATCCATAATCTTTTCCTCAATCCTGTGCACTGACTGCAAATAAGTCGAGACATGCATCAACGATGTTGCAGCTACTTCTTCTGATTCTTTGGTTGACTCAACAAATATTTTCATAACGCTGCGTATCAATGAAGACGGGTAAAGGATTAGTGCTCCATATTTCCTGTCAAATATTGCCCGGCTCAAGTCCAAGCCAAGTTTCTGCATGTTAGTTACAATCCTCTGGATAAAAAATGAAACTTTTGAATCTTTCATTGTCCGTGCTGTCTTAAGCATTGCAATTTCAGCGGGAACCCCTTCTGACAAACGGTTTCCTATCTGGAACACTGCATAAGAGAAATCGTTTTCAACGCTTTTGATGTCCCGCCTAAGCTTTACTTTTACTCCTGTCGCAAGTTTGCAATAAACTGCAATTGAAAGACCCATTGCTAAAATCAAAAATAACGAGTAAAGAACATCATTCTCACTTGGTGCCGGGCTCTGCAATACCAAAGCGTACCAGAAATATGGCGCTGCTAATATTATGAAAACAATTATTGCGGGCACTGCAGCATGCATCAATCTGCCAAAAAAGTAAAAATGATCGCCAGGCGGTGCAAGCGGATGTCCCTCAAGATCGATTTGCGGGAAAGCTGTTGGTCTGGTAGCAAGTATCTGCGCAATTATTATAAGAACAACAAGCGGCAGTATCACATCATAAAAAACAAAGAGCATCTCAGGTGAAAGCATGTTTGCCATAAAAGAACCGACAAGCGGAAGCATTACAAGCCCCATTATCGGCAAAGTTATACCAAGCATGAAAACAGCTGAAACTGGGGTGCGCAAGTCATTGACGTAATGGACCATTGTATCAAAAGTTCCATCAAGGATTCGCTTTAATGCCTGGTCAAGCATGTCAATCCTTCTGTTCTCATCAGTTTGAATCAGGGAAGTTTCAATCAGGTAAACTGAATCAACAAATGCTTCGTTATATTTTTTCCATTGTTCAAGATAATCATTAAGCGCTTCCTGGACATCGGCATATCTTTTTACAGAAACATCCCAAAGCATTTTCTTAAAATCAATTGCAAGCGGGCCTTCGAGGTTATCTGCTGCGAATCTGACTGCAGATTCGATATTTGAAATGTTTTTCATGTAGATAACAATGTAAAGGATTGCGAGGATAATCTCGGTTCCGACCTTCGAACGCCTTATCTCAACAAGCCGATTTGGATAATTCCTGAAATACAAAAATGAAACAAAACTGCATAACATGAATGTAATGCCAAACATTGGAGAAAAAAACAAGACAACTACGCCCAAAAGCATTAAACCAATAAAAGACAAGAGCGCAAATGACATTGCATCTTCTGCTCCGATTGCCAAGTCAAAGGACTGGAAAATTGTTTCTATTTCACGTTTTTCTTCTCCAGACACAGGATATTTGTAAATCTTTCCTGAAATCTGCGCCAATTTTTCATAAATTACTGTTGCTTGGGTTTTCTTTGCAGCAAAAAGTTTGTACTCGCGAGAAAGCAGGGATTCTGGCTCTTCTTCGCCGCGCTGTCCTGAAAGATAATCTCTGTATAATCTTTGGGCAATATCTTTTTCAGATTCTTCGGCCATTTTAGATTCCCACGCCAGGTTTTTGTTTTATTCTATTCTTAAGCCAGACTTCATATTCACGCAATACATCGCGTTTTGCTGGATATCCAAATTCTTTCTGGAGATTATTAAAAATCCTGTGATGTATGTCATTTGCTTCTACACAAAAATCCGCCTCAAGCAAACCATTTGGTCCGGTAATCTGTCCTGTCTTAATAGCATAATCCACCAGCATTTTCTTGATTTCGCCACGCAGTTCGATGTTTTCCCAGACAAGGTCCCAGTTACCCACCCATTCCTTAACCTTTGATGCAATTGATTTTACTACGTCTGATTCTCCCTCAATCAAATCGCGACTTGGTTTGATTATATCGTCTTTTGCATCGTATTGCATCAAATCAACAAAGCCGCCCTCTCTCAATGGGTCATCTTCCCATTTCTTGCGGACTTCAGTAATATAAGTTGTCCTTCTTATTTCGCTGAGCTGGTCAGGGGAACGGACTTTTCCAGAAACAATTATCACATCTGTTGCCTTGAACGATGTCCTTGGAACGCCAAGGTCGTTCACGACACGGTCAAAAACGCCGTAAGGAGAATCGCCGTGAATTGTTCCTGCTACCACATTTGCAAGAGCTCCTACTCTCATTGATTCGTAAAGAGCAATTGCTTCAGTGCTTCTAACCTCTCCAACAATTAATGCTGAGTCGCCAAGACGAAGTGATGTGCGTATTCCAGCATCTGCAGTAAGTTCTGCTTTTTCTCCGAGGATTGCTGAACGTACTTTCATTGACAATATGTTATAGCCAATATTCCTGAGATAAGGCACTGGAAGTTCTAAAGTATCCTCAACAGTGATTACACGGAACTTTCGCATTATCTCAACCATCAGAGCTGAAAGAAAAGAAGTTTTACCTGCGCCCCTTGTTCCAGCTACAAGCAAGGTTCGTGCTCCATCTACAAGGAAAGACAACAGTCCTGCTGCAGTGGGTGTAAGAGATTTGAAATGGATAAGCAAGGGAAGTGTGAATGGGCGTTCTCTGTGCTGCCTAAATGAAAAAGCATATCCGCCAGGTGAAAGTGGATTCTGGATTATTGCTGCACGTGCACTTGCTACGCCCGGAATTTCCAATTCAGTATCAAGAACTGGATTTGCTTCGTCAAGCGGTCGTCCTGAAATAAGTCTGAAGCGTGATGCCCAAGAATCTGCTTCACGTTTGTTCGGAATCAGGTTTGTTTCACATTCACCATAATCTGCGTGCTTAACAAAAACTGGAGTAAGCCCGACTGGAGCATTTATGTAAATGTCCTCTATTTTTGGGTCCTGCAACAAAACCTCGATGATTCCAAATCCGACTGTGAGCCTGACAAGAATCTTTGAAAGCTTGTCAATTTGTTTGTAGCTAAGTTCAATTCCGCGCTTGCTCGTGACCTGAGTTATCAAATCCTGGGCTATGTTAAAAAAGACAGCTCGCATTCGTTCTGGGTCAATGAACTCTTCCTCTTTTGGTTTGTAACGCGCCATTACTTCGCGCGCTTCATCAAGAAGTGAATATTCGTCTTCGCTAAGCTCGAACTCCGGCGGCATTATATGATATCTCAAGCGGACTTGTTTTGGAAGTTGAAGAATTGAAACGCGCGATTTCAAATCTTTTCCAATTTCGTAATTATCTATCTCCTCTGACATCGAAGGCGGTTCTGCCTGTAATCTTGTAAACATAAAATTAGGGCGAATCATTGGTTCGAAAAGCTTGAAGTAAAGGTCCCTGTCCCCGATCTTGTGCCCTGCAAGTTTTTCTTTTGTTAACTTGATTATTTCCATTTTTTCGAAGGTTGAAATAATCAAATCAAGAACTGTTATGAAATCCTCAAGGCATTGTTTGAACTCTCCTTCGTATTCCTTCAGCTGTGCAGTTTTTTCCCGCTTTAATCTTATTGTAAAAACATATGCGCCAATCGGGTCGCGCTTAAGAAGTTCCATGATAACGTAACGGATTGTGTGAAGCCGCTCTGGATAAAATTTAACACAACTGGGTGTGGAAATTCCCAATGCTTCAGGTGTAAGAAGTTTTTTGTCTTTTATGAAGTAAACATATGCATCTGCAACTTCGTTCATCAGTTTTGTCTGTTCATACGGATAAATGTAATTTCTTTCAGCCTGATAAGTTATTGTTGAGATTGTTCCGACTTCTACGAGCAAATCAACGGTCTTTGCCATGCAAATCTCGTTATCTTCAAGAGAAGGATAGAAATCACAGTTTGCTGTATCTATAACCAGGTTTGCTTCAGTTCCTTCGCGTTCAATTTCGTAATCAAAACATTTTTTCTCTTCTTTTACCAAAACCTCACCTATACTCGCTTGTCTATCCAAACGCTCCTTTTCTCATTATTTTTTATGTTATATGACAATATATTTATATTCATAAGCAATTATATAATTTTAGTAGGATAGGTGAGGCAATGGCGAATTTGATGGGCGGAGCTCCGCAAAAAAGACCAGATGAGATAATGCGGGAGCAAGCTATTTCTAAGAAAATGGCTGAATTGAGTGAAAGAACACGGCTCATTGAAGAGCGGGTTAAACAGCTTAGACAAAAAGTAAATGTTGTTGATGAGACCTCACTGAAAAAATTCAATGATTTAAAGGCAGAATTAGGTTCATTAAGTGAGCAACTAGCCTCTATGCGGAAGGATTTCGAGGATACAAAAGAGATAATCAGGCGAATTGCAAAGGATATGGGCTCAACTGCACGCTTAAGTGATGTCAGAGTTTTAGAAAAATACATAAACATGGTTGATATTACTAGATTGGTAACCAAAGACGACGTCATCAATATTATCAGAGATGAACTTGAAGAAATAAAACATGAGAAGAAAAAAGGCTGAGGTGTTTTTGAATGGCTCTGTTCGATTTAGGGAGAAAGAGAGGTAATGACGCAGGCGGGATGCCTGGTGCAGCAAATGTTCCTGTATCACAAGTTCTTAATATGAAAGCCCAGGGCATGACAAACGCCCAGATTGCAAACGGTTTAAGGGCTTCTGGATATTCATTAACTCAAATAAGAGATGCAATGGCGCAGGCTGAAATAAAAAGCGCAGTAGTGCCTGGTGGAGACGCAGGAATGATGTACACAGGCGGACCAATGCCACAAATGATGGGAGGGCAAATGGAAGAACAGATGCCTGAAATGCCAGAGGTTGGACCAATGCCTGATTTTGGACCTATGCCAGAAGAACAAGGTATGCAAGGAATGGACATGGGTGATATGGGAATGCCGCCTGGAATGGAAATGCCGCCATTGCCTGAAGTTTCTGCGCAGCCAAATTTTCAACAACAACAAATGATGCAACCAACGCCAATGAGAAGCGGGCCAGTTGCAAGTGAACAATTGATAAATGAACTTCAGCGAATCATTGAAGAAGTAATCCGGGAAAAGTGGGCTGAAGTTGAAGACAAATTAAATTCGCTTGATGTGTGGAAAACCAGAGTGGATGGAAGAGTAGAATCAGTTGCAGAACAGATAAAAGTTCTTACTGGAAGAATTGATGATTTTGGAAAAGGCATGATGGCAAAAGGAGAAGAGTACAAATCAGCAATGGAAGAAGTTGGCACTGAAATGAGTGCAATTGAAAAGCTGATGGGCAAACTCATCCCAAGCCTGGCAGATGAGATAAAAGAACTGCGAAATGTTGTAGATAAGATGAAGAAAAAATAATTTTTCTTTATTTTTTAATCGTGGCGCGTGGTCAGGATGTAGATTGATACAACTCCCATTGTCAGGATTATCAAAGCTCCCATTACGCGCGGGGCCAACACAAGACATAATATGTCAGGAGGGCCAGGAGTAAATGAGGTCGGACGGCTGCCTGAAAACTTGCAGCCCATAAGCTCTCCTAAATTCTCGGGGGTTACTGTCCCATTTGTTGCATTAAGGTTAACATAAAACGGGTTTACATCATTTAATACCATGAATTGCCACGAACCAACGATTAACATTACGATAACAACAACTGCGAGTGAACCAATGAAAAGTTTTGACTGGAGCAAATCTTCCATTTTTGCGCCGACAAAAAGCAATACAATAATTGAGGTAACAATAACAATAAAGAAAACCGCAAAAAACGGGATCAAAAAAGAAATGAATGTGGTCATGCCAGAAAGAGCAAATATGAAAGCAATTGTAAAGGCAATTACTGCATTAACATTTGAGTTCTCGCTCACTTGCTGTGTCTTGGCAAGAACTGCATAAATCAAAGCAAAGACAAGAAGAAATGGTAAAAAAAAGTCGATGAACATCGAGCTAAGGTAGCCAAATCCTTCTAACGGAGAAACCATTCATTATCCTCCTTTTGGAACATATACCACAAAGAAGGTTGCTATTGCAAGCAGTCCGAGCAGGATAATAACTCCAAGCACTTTTGGATGACCCATAATACAGGCCATTGCCTGGTTACCTGCCATCGTTGAAAAGTCACAGGTCTCTGGGCCTGGCATCTGTTGTTCAGTAACAGTCACATTTCCGCCTGATTCATTTACTGTAACCCCTTCTGCGGTTGGGATTGTTGACATTGACGGGCCATATAACTGGCTTACAACATAAAAGACAAAGATTATTCCAATCAGTATAATTATTGCTGGAATGACATTTGATGAAAATATTGCTTCTGGCTTTGCTCCAAAAAACAGGAACACCAAAAATATCAAAAATACAATAACAAAGATTCCTGCCATGTACGGCGTCAGGGTCATGATGAATTTTCCAGCACCTGAAAGCGCCACAATCATCGCAATTGCAAATGAGATTACAGCGTTAACGTTGGCGTTTTCGCTAAGGAACTTGGTTTTCATTAAAAGGGCATACAATATTGCAAATACTAGCAAAAATGGTAGGAAAAAGTCAAACACATCTGCAAATACTCCAACACTTTCAAGTAATGTAGCCATTTTAATCACCTATTTACCAAGTTTTCTTGCCCAATACATCCCATACGCTTTTGCCAGGACCTCCTGGTGTGCGAACAAGAGCATATATCCCGACTATTACCGCAATTGCAATTATTATTATTGCTCCATCCTCATTGCTGATAGCAAAGCCACCAAAGCTGACTCCAGCTAGGGCGCCTGATGCCTGCAGTTCTGGCGCAGCAAATGCATAAGTCAGGTAAATCACTATTGCAAAAGTCACGATAACAATAAGCGGTGTCCATGACATACCGCCTTCAAGCGAGTCTGGTGAAATGAATGCAATCACCATCATTACTCCGATTATTGCCATCAATGCCAAGCCGACATTTGGAAATAATTTTGAGATAATTATTGTCACAAATGCGCTGCTTGCTACGAAGTATGAAATCACCAGTGCAGTGATAAAAGCAATTCCCTTATGCTGCTTAAAATAAGGAACTCCCATTGCAAGGACCACATAAAGCAGTCCAAGCGAAATTATGAATGTTGCATAAAACAACAGCGGCTGAACTCCAGTTGGAGTAAACGCCTTTAATATATCAATCAACGATTGCAAAATACCTGATTCCAAAATTGCCATTTAACCACCTTTTTTGGAGCCTTCGCTCCCTCCTTTTAATATAATGTAGAAGATTACAGCCACAACAATACCGATTATGATTAAAGCAACGTCGGTGTTTGAAAGGCCAAATCCTCCTCCTGATAATGTCTTGTCCCATCCTAGGGAATAATACATTGTTACAAAAACTGCGATTGCTGCAATTGCAACGCCGCCATATTTAAAATATGGGCTCTGGAGAATCTGTGTGACATCTCCGCCTGCAACCATTGAGCCAAGAATCAAGAATGCAAGTATTACAATTGCAATGAAACCGATCCATGGCAAAAATCCTGCCAATGCATTAAGGACCCATGCTGTTGTTGTTGAGATTAATGCGATAACAAATGCGATTATAACATTGATATCTTTTCGTTCCTTGCCTTCGCTGGAAAAGATTCCTGTTTTTGCAAGGACTCCGTAAATCACTGAGAAGAAAAGAAGGAATGGCAGTAAGAAATCGAAAAATCCCATGTTCCGCAAAAGTTCAATTCCGCCGACAATTACTGACTGGTCTGCCATTTGTTTTTCACCTATTTTCCTTGCTGTCCTATTACAAATCCGGCTGTGCCGCCTCTTGCAGTCTGTATCCTCTTATGTAATCTTGCCACTGTGCCCATGTCTTTACGAGCAAGTGCAGTATTATAGTTCTTTATTAATGCATTAATGTTTGCTGATTTTGCTGGTGTTGCTGGCGGTACTTGTGTTAGTGCACCTGCTTTTTTCAAAGCTGCGAGTTCCTGGTCAACAGTTTTCTTTAATTGTACAGTTTCCTCAGCATACTTTTTTACGCTTCCTTCAACTTCTCCCATAAGTGTTGATATGTTAGACATTTTTCCAGCAACATCACTCATCGCTTTTGCAATCTTTCCAAGTGTTACATCCATCCGCTTGAAAGTTCCATCCTGAACTTTTTGTATCTTAATCAGTTTGTTAACTTGGACAAGTGCATTGTCAACTGGTTTTGTTGCTTCAGCATGATTACCTGCAACAATTGCAGCTTTTGCAGCTTCAACATAACTTATAATAGGGTCAAACGTTGCCTCAGTAAGAACAAATTTTTCCCTGTCTCTTTCAAACTCCTTGATATATTTGTCTATGCTTTTTGTATCAATCATTTCTTGTTTATAATCCGCTCTAATGGCTGCTTCTTGTGCATCAAGTTTCTTTCGTTGAGCATTCACGGGTGCTGAAATTCTTTGGATTTCATCATTATAATGTTGTATCAAGGGTTTGGCCAACTCTGATTTGTTGGTTTCATCCCTAAGTTTTTTAAGTTCAAGGGCCTGAGTTAACATGTCTTTCTTCAAGTCATCAATTTTTTTAATAAAATTTTTCTGATCTGCCTCAGCATGTTTAATCTGTGCGTCAACAGGTCCCCAGTCAGTTCTAAGCTTGACTGCTTTCTTTTCCTCGGTTGTTTCGTATGCTTTTTCACGCTTCATCTGGTTAAGCCGCTGTTCTATAACACCCACGAGCTGCATCATGTCTATCTCTGGACGCGTTGCAGCAACTAAAAGAGCATTTTTTAATGTCAGTAAATCCCGTTTAAGCATTGTCACGTTTTTCCTGAACCAGTCGCGGAATTTTCCAATCTTTGAAGTTGTTCGTGCTACCCTGTTGTAAACTTCTACTTCAGCATCTGCAGCAGCCATCGTCTTTTTTGTGTTTGCTTCAGTTTCTCTTGCTGAGGCCCAGGTACTGCGCGCACCTTCCCATCGCTCTTTTGCTTCTGCAGAAATCTCATATCCTGCTGCTACACCTGTTTTTACGAGAGCATAGCCCCAGTAGATTAATACCAAAACAAAAGCTAAAGCCAAAAGCCATAACCATGGAATTATCCATGCAATTGAACCTGTTACAAGAAGTACGAGTATAAAACCAATTGTTATTAAAACACCAGCTGGTTTCATGACTTCTGCGCCGATTTTGTCCTCAAATCTTTTTAACACTACTCCGTTTACCAGCACATAAGTTATTGTACCAAGAATAATGAGAGCTGCTGTTGCACTAAGCGCTATATCTGCTGTTAAAGTGCGTTGTGAAAGCCATACTAAAGCTTGAACATACGTAAGCCATACAGTTGAAAGTACGCCCGTAATACCCGATTCTACCATTTAACCACCTTTTAGTTTTACTATAAATTATAAATAGCCCGTAATTAAAAAGGTTTGTCTATAGAGTTTTTAGGGCTTTTACTAAGTTTTGTTAAAATAAAATCAAAATAAAAAAAGAAAGAATTCGGTTTATGGCTGTTGAGCTGGTGCTGGAGGTTCTTCTTGTGCTTCTTCGTCTAATATGTGCTCTGCTCCTTCTGCAACCTCTAGTACTTCGTCTTCTCCGCCAAGTTCAGGTTCTTGCGCTGGTTCTCCGCCAACTTCCTCTGCTACTTCTGCTGGTGCTGGTGGTTGAGCTGGTGCTGGTCTTGGTGCAGGTGGTGCTACTGGAGCTCCACGCTGTACACGTCCGCGAAAGTCGCCCAATGGTTCATCATTTTCTTCTGCTATTGCTGCTTGTGCTTCTGCTTCTATTGCTGTTACTCTGCCATTTCGTCTTGCGACTTCAAGCCCTAATGCTCTTTCATAAACAACTTTTGGCGCAGATGTTGGTTGTAAGTCATAAGTTCCTTCTGCTGTTCTGAACAACTCTTCTCTTATAACATCGCCATTGTTCTTGTATGTAAGAACGTCAACTCTGATTCTTCCATCGTATGCGCGTTCATTTACATTTCCAGTTGTTCTATGTCCTGGGCTATTTGTAATTCCTGTTATCTTGTCTGTCTGTACAACAATTTCTTTCTTTTTTGTGCATACAGCATCTCTAATCTTGTAGTCGTTAATAGCAAGTTCTACAGCCCTTGCAACAACCCTTCTTGCATAAGGCGAAACCATATCGACTTCAATCTTGTCCATTAATTTTTCCAGGTCACCGTCTTTCATTGTTTCTTTGGTCATCTTGTATTTGTAGACCAAATCATATCTTGGACTAAGTCCATTTGCCCAATGTTCGTCGGTGGGTGTCTGTAAATCATGGATTTCTGTCTCTAGGTTTTTGTCACCTATCAAGGGTTGGCCGCTAAGATATGCCCTAGCTCTTGCAAATCCCCTTCCCATTTTTCTTCTTAAGTATCCCATTTGTTATCACCCTTATGTACACGTATACGTTTTACTTATCTTATCTAGTAAAATATCTCTGTCTGTCATACTATTATCAAGTTTGAAATTTTCGATGATTATACTTGAGCTTCTTGTTCCAGGGTTATATGATGCTCTGCCTACGAAATTCATGCGTCTATTTGATCCGTCTTGAGCTATGCCTTTGTAGGTTACTGTAACTTCTCCCCTTACTCTAAACCCAGGTATAACAACGCTTAGTCTGTAATCACGATTTGTTAATGGTCCACCATTTTCCCCTAATATCCCTTCTTCAACGGTTGTTTGGACCTGACCAAAGTCTCTGCCTTTTACCCATTCTACATAAGCAGGAATTAATCTGTCATTAAGTTCTCCAATCTCATCTGATGCTCTTTCTAATCCAGTTTCTAAGTTGCGAGTCCTTGTTCGTAAGTTTTGGACTTTTGTGTTTATGTTATTGGCTTTTTTCTGAAGCACAATTCTCTTATGTCTAGCATAATTGTCTCCGTCTTGTCTTTCCTGCGCTTCTGTTGCATCTGACAGTGTTCTTGCTTGAACTTCAGTTGCATCTGCCTGTGTTCTTGCAGTTGTTTCAGTTGCAAGAGCTTCAAGCGCTTGTCTATCTCCCTGTGTTCTTGCTTCTCTTTCGTCAGTTGCTCTTCTTGTTAATATGCGAACACGTCTATTATTCTCTCTCTGGTAAGTCGCAGCATTCCTGTCAAGTGTGTCAAAGTCTGCTACTAAGTAGTCCAAATCACCGTCGATTTGGTTTGTGTGGTCATCTGTACATTTAATTGCCAAAGTCAATCTTGCAGTTCTTCGATCAATTGTTGTTTTATAAGCGTTAAGCTTGTCTTCAATTGTTGTTTTATAAGCATTAAGCTGGTCTTCTACGCCTCTTATCATCTGTCTTAAGGTTGTGTATTGACCGTCAAAAGAATTAAGGCGTCCTTCAAATTCGTCATCAACGTCTTCCCTGTTTTGGACTTCAGCATGGATTGCGCGAGTAAGTCCTATGACTTGTCCGTTTACGTGCTCTCTTAGTCCGTTGAAACTTGTGTCAAGTGTATCTGCTCTTCCAGAATAGTCATGCATCTGTTCTTCAAGAGTTTCAAGTCGTTCTGTTAATTCGCCGCATCTCTTGTTGATTCTGATTCTCTTTGTTCTGGCATCTGCCTTTTCATCTTCAAAGATTTCGTTAATGTCCTTGAGACCTTTTCTTATTTCTTTAAGACTTTTATTTTGTGTTTTAACATGAGTTTTTAATCGTTCGTCAACAGCATCAAGATCACTACGCATTGCAGTTACTGCTGCATCGTTTGTGCCAATATAATGATTTAACCTGTCCTTAACTGCTGTAAATGCGCTTTTCTTTGTATAAGCAGTAAGGCCTTCTTCAATCTGGGCTGAAGTATTCTGCATCCTCTTTATTCGTTCAGCTGCCTGATTGAAACCTTCGCTTTCAAGACATAATTTGTTAAGATCAGCAATTAAGCCTTCTCTTAATTGATCGACATATTCTAAAGTAGCGGAATTTTCTTTTACACGGCCTATTTCGTCCTGTAACTCAACTAATTTTTGTACGTGTGTATCGGGCATTGGAGCTGGTTGAGCACGTGGTATCTGTGTTGCAGCTGCCTCAGGTATGTCACCATGAGTAACATTGACTTTTTTGCCTACATGTTTATGTGGTTCTTTCGGCATATTTTCACCTTCATTTATTAATATTGACTCACTTTATAAACCTTTTGATTTTTGTCTCTTATGAGTGGTGAAATCATTTGGTCTTACGCTTATTGTACCAGACAATGTCACCTGGGATAATTTTTTCGTCTTTTTTGAGCACGAGATATTCCTCGCCCTTGATTATGATAAATGGATCAGGAATCGCTGAGCTATGGATCCCAAAATCAATAAGAATCTCAACATCCCGTTCCTCGTTTGTTACTTGGTTCCTTAATTTAAACTGCCAGTATCCTACGCTATTAGGAACATAACTTAAAGTATCTGCTTTGCACATTGGAGTATAAGCCATGCCATGGACCAGTTTCTTGTCTTTTGGGTTCGGATTACCGTCTATGTCCAGCAAAGTCTTTTCCTTAAGATCTGCTTTGGGTGTTGTTCCTACAACTTCAGGTTCACTGCGTTCTTTTTCTAGTTCCGCCTCAAGTTGGCTTATTTTTTCTAGATTAGTCTCAGCAGTAGAAAGGAATGACTCACTATCAGTTAGATATTTTGATTCTAACTGCTCTTTTTCCTGTTCTAATCTTGATATTGTTGTCTCAAGTTCGCTTACTTTTTGTGTAGTAATAGCACGCACTCTTTCCTGTTCTTCATAATCTGTAATACGCACTGATTTTAATTGCTCAGTTAATCCTGCTTTTTCTGATCCTAGAGCCTGGATTTTTTCTTTGTATCCTTCTATTTCTTTACTGTATTCAACAATCGATTTACTAGCTGCCTTGTCAATTGTCCCAATCGATTTTTCAAGATCAGAAATCTTCTTTTGATATGCTACTTCTTTAGCCTTAAACTCTTTAGTAGCACGTTCTAACATTTTTGTGTTTACCACTTCGTCAACATCATCTTCGATACTTTTTTCTAATGTTTGAGCTTCTGCATTGTTAACAGGTTGTGTGGATGGTTTGTTTGCGTCATCCAAAATCTCAGAAAGTATGTCACCTTTAGGAGGTTCCTTTGCTTTGGCTGGTGTAGCCACAATTTCAAGATTTTGGGAATCGGCGTCGAATTCGGTACCACAAACATAACAACTTGCGTCTTCAGCTTTTACATTTGCGCTACAACGATCGCAATTGTGCTGTGAACTAATCCCTGAAGATATATTAAGAACTTCTGCCACGCTTTTGGCCTTTTTGAGATAGTCTTCATCGCTGATGTCTGTGCCCCTCAACAGTTTAAGATCATCTAACATTTTGTTTTGTGTGAATTCTAATGCTTTCATATATAGACCTGGCGGTGACTTCTGTTCCTTGATTTTAGCTGACGTTCTCTTATAGTCCCAAAGATTGTCATCTAAACTCTGCACTATTTGTTCTTTACTCATATGAGCACCTTTTTACGCGTAAATTTACTACTATTAAGGGACACCGTGTATTTAAAAACCTTTTGATGACAGAAGATTGCGGTATTAAATTTACTTGGTTTTACGCTTATTGTACCAAACAATGTCGCCGGGTATGACTTTCTCGTCCTTTTTAGGTATGATATAGTCCTTACCTGTGACGCTTGATTTAATATCAGGCGTTCCTAAATCAAAATCTATCGGGATTTCGACTTGTCTTTCTTCGCCTGTTACGCTATTCACCAATGTAAAGCGCCAATATCCTTTGTTTTCTATGTTGTCAATTAGTGTAAAATCACCTTGGCGGTCTAACTCACATTTTGGAGTATAAGCCATGCCTGGAACTAGTTTTTTGTCTGCTGGCGGGTTCCCGTCTAAGTCCACCAATCTCCTTCGTTTAAGGACATCTTTAGGTGTTGTTCCTACAACTTCAGGTTGACTTCGTTCTTTTGCCAGTTCCGCCTCAAGTCGAGAAATCTTTTGCTTGTATCCCTCTTCCTTTTGCTTGTATGCTTCATCTCTTTTCTTGCGTTCTTCAAGCGTTTGAAACGCCATTTTGCGGGCTTTATCACGGTCTAATGGCTTTCCACCGCCATCAACCATCTTTGAGACATCAATCTTTTGTTCTTCCTCTCCATCATCGTCAAATCCTACGCCGCAAACAGGACAATTATTGTCTTTTTTCCCAACAGCAGAATTACACCCTGGACAAGAACAATTAGTAATGCCATTCTTGGCAACATAATAGCGATTGTATGGAACTACGAACTCGTTAAGGACATTGTGATAACGTTTGCCATGGGTTGCGTTTTCTTCAATACCAGCGTTTCGCAAAGCATCAAAATTCTTCAAGACTTCATTTACAGCCGTTTCAATATGTTCAGGTAGCTGTTTTATGACAGGGTCTAAAAGAAAAAAGACTGTTGTTTCAGTTTTATTTAATATGTCCTCTATACATTTTTCTTTTTCATCTGCCATTTGAGCACCCACGCTAATAGATTACTACTATTTAGGGACATTCGGTATTTAAAAACGTTTTTAACAAACTTTAAAAGCTAACTTTTGGTAATTGAAACTATGTTCAAATTCAAAATGAAAATGATTGTACCGCTTTTCATAGCAGTTATATTCATCTCGTCAATATTTGTAGTGTTTGGCAGCGGACACGGGGGAAGTGCAAAAGCCACGCTAATCCTTGATTTTGGGCAGCCAGACATGTATTATACTTCAAAACAGGACATAAGTGACAATACTACAGCGCTAAACCTGCTTTCTAGCTATGCTCCACAGATAAAAATTGAATCTGGGGCTGTAAAATGCATCATGGACTACTGCAATACTGCAACAGGCAATTGGAGATTTTACAATGTTTATGAAACAGAGCTTGGACCACAATTAACCAAACCAGATATTGAACCAGAATACTACTATTTAACACCAGATGAAACTATTTTGTTCAGGTATGAGTTCAACATAACACAGGAAACAACAAATGCAACTGTTGAAAATCAGACAAACCTGACAATCTAAGCTTTTTTACCGCGCTTTTTTCCTTTAAGCGGCTCAACCTTTATTTTTTCGCCGCATTTCTGGCAAGTTAACATATACGGCAAAGAATACGTGTCTGTTACTGAATCTTCATGCTTACATTTTGCGCAGATGTAGTTAATGTTCATGACTGTGGGGGTCTCTTTTGATATCCAAACAACCAATTTATGTCCGCTTTCAAGCGCTCTTCGGGAAAAATATTTACACTCTTCCATTGATTCGGGCTCTTTTAACTTTGGCATGTTCTCACCTTTTTATTTCATAGCGGTATTTTGTATATAAAAATCCTGCTATACCTACTGAAACGAGTATGAACGGCCAAACCATGGGCTGATCTGTTTCAGGCATTTTTGCTGGGGCGTAATGCTGGAGAAGGGCATCTTCAGTTGTCTCGAATTTTATGTCGATGTTCTCAACTGCGCCAGTAATCTTTGACGGGGAAGTTGCGTAATAGTTCATCATGTAAAAGAACCCGGCTACAATCAACAAAGCAGAAAAACCATACCAAAGGTACCATTGACTGTTCTGTTTAGTTTTAGAAGATTTCCTGACCATGGTTTTGTAGTGTCCTTGGGGGTAAATATAGATTTCGCAGTTGTTATACTTCAAAAAGTAAAGTATTTAAGCAACATTTTGGTTAATAATCCTGGGGTTTGGATGACGAAGTGTTGACACCCTCTGAGTTTCCAAACGATGATGTGCAGGGTAGCTCATGACAGGCCCCAAATAATTTTCTAGAAACTGTTTTAAGCTCTACGCTTCTGGATAATTGTATGTCAATAACAGATACGCTATACAGCTTTTGGAACCAATATTGGTGGGCAATAATTCTTGCGATAATCATAATAGTTATCGCTGAGGAAATGAAAAGCGGTTTAATCAGAAAGCGATTGACAAGCTTATTTGGCTGGCCACCAGAACCGTAGTTCACTAAAATTTAGTTAACCAAATTTTAAATATATTCTACTAGTTACCGTTAGCTATGGGGATTACTAATCATGTTCCTAAAAAGGCAGTAAAGATACCGCCAGGCTGGCTGGTTGATATCAGCGGATTCCAGAATATCATAGCAACACCACAGTTCCAGCGCTTAAACTGGGTTTCGCAGCTTGGAATCTTAAACGAGATTTATCCAGGGGGTTCGCACAAAAGGAAAGAACATGCATTTGGAACACTGCATCTCACAAAATGCATCTGCGACCAACTGGAATTTGACAAGGAAGAATCAAAAACTTTCAAGGCATTTGGGCTGTTACATGATATAGGGCATTCTCCATTCTCGCACCAGCTTGAGCCGCTGCTAAAAAAAGACCATCACGAGGTGGGTTTAGATGTTCTCACATCAATAAAAGAAGCAGTTGTACAGGATGGAGTAGATTTCGAAAAGCTAAAAGAAATCTTTGAAAAAAAGCATCCGTTGGTTTCAGACAAAAATCTTGGTTCGGACAAACTTGATTATCTTTTAAGAGATGGTTACCATATGGGTTTTGATTTGGTAACAAACGTCTTTACTCTCATAAGTTATATGGGATTAAATCATGACACAATCGCAATAGAAGAAAAGGGTGCGCCGCAGGTAAAGAAATTGCAGGATTATTATGCTGAAATCCATTCAGATGGTTATCTTTGCAAACAAGGAATGATAAACCAGAGGTTATTGCAGCGGGCATTTGAAGAAGCGCTGATTGATTTTGACGTAGAACTTTACACTTTGTGGGGTATGAGAGATTTCGAGGTTCTTGCTTTTCTCCAGGAATCAAAAAGCCCGTTGGCAAAAGAACTGTTTGAGGATTTGATAAACAGGCGTTCGTACAAAACTTCGGTTGTTTTCAAGATTGACAAATTCAAGCACAGTGAAAGAATCATTGACAAACCAATATATGTCGAAGGAGTCACCCAGTCAAAGCTTGAACAGTTCACAAAAGAATATTTTATCCCTCAAAAACTAACAAAGCTGGAAAACGAATTAGCTGAACTGATTGGTGTTGAAAAAGGAAGTTTGTTGATACCGCTCATGCCATTACAAAGGATATTGCCAAAGGATGTGCGGGTTTACAGCACAGTCAGCGATGAACCAAATACTTTGTTCACGTTATATCCTGAACATGAAAAACAACTGACAGAACGCTATTTGTCCTCTTTTGCAATAAGGATAGCAGCAAAACCTGGACTAAGACAAAAAGTATATGACCACCGAAAAGAAGTTGTCGGCTACATATTGGGTTCAGTGCTACGCTGAGAGTTAAAATCGAGATAAACGACATTTTCTAATGGAAACCCTTATATATTACTTCATATTTTGAAGTATTATGGTAGTTATACTCTGTTGTTAATTTCTACGAGATTTTGTTAGCTACCAGAATAAAAAACATTAGAGGTGAAAATTATGAATAAAACTAAATTAGGTGGTAGACTCTGCAGAGAGCATATTGGACATAGTTGGTAATACGCCAATTATACGGTTAAGCCGAATTTCTAAAAACGTTTATGCAAAAGTTGAGCGGCTAAACCCTACAGGCAGCATTAAAGACAGGATAGCAAAAGAAATGCTGGAAGACAGGAAGGAAAAATACGTTGTTGAAGCAACAACGGGAAATACAGGCATATCAACTGCGGCAATCGGAGCACGGCTTGGAAAAAAAGTCGTAATAGTGATGCTGAAGGGAGTTAGCGAAGAAAGGAAAAAGCTTATTGAGCTGTTAGGAGCAAAGGTTGTTTTTGCAAAAAGCATGGTAAAAGCAAAAGAAATGGCGCGAAAAATTGCAGCGAAGAAAAAGGGAATCTTCTTGAACCAGTTTGAAAATGAACTAAATTTCAGAGCACAGCAAAAGACTGGGATGGAAATCCTGAAAACAATGAAAAAAATAGATGTGTTTGTTGCTGGAATCGGGACAGGGGGAACACTTGCAGGAATCAGCTATGTATTGAAAAAGAAACTAAAGAACATAAAGATTATTGGTGTTGTGCCAGCAGAAAAAAAGCATAAGATTGAAGGAATTGGAGATGGGGTCTCGACTCCGCTGCTTGACAAAAAACTTGTGGACAAAATTATTAGAGTAAAAAGCATTGATGCACTAAGGATGTCAAGGGAGATTGCGCGAAAAGAGGGCTTACCAGTGGGAATCTCTTCTGGAGCAAATGTGTTTGCGGCAAAGAAATTCATGGGAACTGTTGTGACTATGCTGCCTGATAACGCAGAAAGATATTTCAGCACACAATTATTTAAATTTGGAAAAGGTAGGCGATAGTATGGTGCTGAAACTTTACAACACACTTGGAAGGAAAAAGCAGGCATTCAAGCCAATTAAGGACAAGGAAGTTGGAATGTACACCTGTGGGCCTACTGTTTACTGGTTCGCGCACATAGGAAACATGAGGACATACATATTTGGAGATATCCTCAAGCGGGTTTTGCTGTACAATGGCTTCAAGGTAAAGCATGTAATGAACATAACTGATGTGGGGCACCTTACCAGCGATGCAGAAGAAGGGGAAGACAAGATGATAAAAGCATTGCGCAGGGAAGGTAAGCCGATAACTGTTGAAGCTGTGAAAGAAGTTGCAAAATTCTACACTGACGCTTTTGTAGCAGACCTAAAGAGGATGAACATAATCCTACCTGATGTAATCTGTAAGGCAACTGAACATATACATGACATGATTGAACAGATAAAACGAATTGAAAAGAACGGCTACACGTACGAGACAGGGGTTGGCTTGATTTATGACACCTCAAAATTCAAGAACTACGCAAAACTTGGAAATCTTAATCTTGAACAACTTAAAGCGGGAGCGCGGGTTGAGCCTGATCCAGGAAGAAGGAACCCATCTGATTTCGCACTTTGGTTAACAAATCAGCCAAACCAACTAATGCAATGGGACTCACCGTGGGGAAGAGGATTTCCTGGATGGCACATTGAATGTTCAGCAATGTCAATGAAATACCTTGGAGAAAGTTTTGACATACATTGTGGCGGGGAAGAACACATACCTGTGCATCATACAAACGAAATAGCACAGAGCGAAGCTGCAACAGGAAAGAAATGGGTAAATTACTGGCTCCATGCAAGGTGGCTGCTCTTCAAGGGCGGAAAGATGGCAAAAAGTTCAGGAGAGATACTTACTGTCTCTGAACTTGAAAAAAAAGGATACAGCCCAATGGTTTACAGATACTTCACATTGACCGCGCACTATCGAACACAGCTTGACTTTACTGATGAGAATATTGAGGCTGCAAAAAATGCCCATGAACGACTGGTAAACAGGATAATTGGACTAAGAAAAGAAAATACAAGCAAAGGCGACGTGAAAGAGTACAAGACAAAATTCCTGAAATTCTTAAATAATGATTTAGACATGCCAGAGGCACTTTCACTTATGTGGCAGATGCTTAAGGATGAAACGCTTGGCGCAAAGGAAAAGCTGGAACTTGCTTATGATTTTGACAAAGTCTTTGGATTGAGATTAAAAGAGGTTCATGAGGAAAAAGCACCTGAATCAATAACAAAGCTTGTCAAGGAACGAGAAGAAGCACGGAAGAAAAAAGATTTCAAGAAGGGCGACAAACTGAGGGAAGAGATAAGAAAACTTGGATGGGAAGTCAAAGACACGGAAGAAGGGCAAAGGTTAAGCAAGAAAGTTTAATCATTTCTTTTTAAAAAGGCATTTTCTGCAAATCTTGTAGATTCGAATCCTTGTCGGGCTAAGCATTTCAATACGTATGAACTCAGACTGTTTTCCGCATACATCACAAATGTCTGGCTTGTTATGGACATTGTATAAGTTGTTTATCAAAAATGGCACTTCAGCTGGATGTATGTCTATTATTTCAACTGTCGGACCTTTCTTTGCATGATGATGTCTTACTCTCATTAATATCCACCTCCAGGATATTGTGGCGGGTATTGTTGCTGATACTGCTGGGGATACTGGGGTTGTTGTGGTTGTTGTTGCTGTGGTGTTTCAGCAGGAGGTGTTTCTCCAAAACTTGGCATTTCTGTTTCAGGGATTTCAGCTCCTGCACTTGGACCTTCTGCTTCTTCGTAAGCTTTTGGCGTTGGAGTAACTCTATCAATTATCTCAATTATAAAATAAAATAATGGGAAAAATACAAATATTGATAGTATGTAGTCCAGACTAAGCGGGACTGCACCATAAAATATCGGAGTCAGCACAACTGCAAAATAAGTAACGTTCCTTATCCTGCCTAGATAATGTATTATTTTTAACGTCCTTACGCCCTCTACTACAATAAGTAACCCATAACTAATCATGAAGGCGACTATACCAAATTTTGCGAATGCAATAGCATCAAGCGCGATTTTACCGCCGCTGATAAGCGCGACTGTTGTCTTGCCCCAGTCTATACCAACCCAAAGTGGAACAATTCCATTGGATATTGCATTTCCAAAAGAGGTGCCTCTCTTCTCTTGGAAAAATTCTGCAAAAAACCAGCTTATCCAAATTGGTATGATTATCCAAAGCATGTTAAAATCTTGGAACGGGGCTGCAAACAAACCTAACCAATTGAAGAAAAGATTAGCTATGTACCCCACCGCATCAACCATGATTTGTTAACTGTGGGTGTATTTAAAAATGCTGTGCCAAGAAAAGAATAAAAAGCTTCTGTAGTTTAGAAAGTATAGAACAGCGGCTGCGGGGTTAGTCTCAAAGAAAATTGAGATCCCTTTGGCAGATCAGCTATGCATCCGGCTGCAAATGCAATCTGAGCATTTTATGCCCAGAGGATGGTACCGGTAGTACCCGGAGTAGAAGGGTGCAACTCCCTTACCCCGCTGTTCCTTTTTTTCATTAATTTTTTAAACAACGCGATTCTTCTTTGATTTATGATAAACGAAATACTTGTAAGGATTAACACATATTTCGGTGTTGAGCCGCCCAGCATAAGGCGCAGGATAATCATTGGCGGGACAGCAATAACTATTGTCACTGTTATTGACATAATACTACTTGTTTCGTGGAGCTTGTATACTGGCTCAGTGTCTGTTGCAGGAAGTTTTGCGAGTGCGTTGGGACTTGGACCTGGCGCAATGCAGTTCTTGGAGATAATACCCCCATTCTCTTTTGAAAGGATAGTTGTCTTCATCTTACTAATGTCATTTGCATTTGCAGCTTCAATTGTTTACTATATAATACTGCCGTTCAAGCATGAAGAACCCAACAAACCACTTGAAGGACAGTATGCGTGGATGCGAGAATGAAAGGGATTCTGTTACTTAGCGGCGGGATTGATTCGCCGGTTGCTGCATACCTAATGTTAAAGCAAGGCGTAGAACTTGTCCTGTTACATTGTGGCAAGGAAAAGAAAAATCTTGTTAAAATAAAGAAGCTGGCTAAATTGTTAAACAAATTCTCAAAAAAGAAAATCGATTTGTATTCAGTGAATTTTGAGAAGATACAAAAGGAAATTGTTAGAACCTGCGAAAGACATTACACATGCCTGTTCTGCAAGCGGTTCATGTATCGTATTGCTGAAGCACTTTGTAATGAACTTAATTTTGATTTTATAGTAACTGGTGAAAATCTTGGGCAGGTAGCAAGCCAGACAATGCAAAACTTGATTGTAAATAATTCTGCAATCAAAGTTCCGGTTATACGCCCGTTAATTGCTATGGATAAAGATAATACAATAAAAATTGCGAAACAAATCGGTACGTATGAAATCTCTATTGAAAAAGGCGTTCCCTGTGTTTTTGTGCCTAAACATCCGTCAACACAGGCAAAGCTTGATGTTATTGAAGCTGAGGAGAAAAAGATAAACATAGACTCAATCGTAAAGAAATCGTTAAAACAAAAAAGAAAAATAAAATATTAAAGGATTAGCCGCAACTTCCTGATGAACCTGTTGTTCCTCCGCTATAACCAAGTCCCGGACTTGGTGACTCGGATGAAAGATTTGTACTACATTCTGCTGGTGGTGTTGTAAACGATGAACAAATCAAGTTCAGGATGCTTGCTGGGTCTCTGCCAGATTCTACCTGTACGTCATTTATTACCAATGTTGGTGAACCCTGGACACCATATTTTGTGTTCTCTGTTTTGTGCACATTAAACTGCGGGAACTGTCCGCTTATCCATGTGCTCTGGTTGTTGTACAGTTCAGTTACCTTGAATTGGGTATCTGCTGCAGCAATACATGTGTTCAGTTTTGTTGCATCAACGCCAACTTGTGTTATGCATTTGCTTGTGTTCCCGTCTCCCATGAAGCATGACAGGTAATCAAGGTATTTACTGTTGAATTCCTTCTCAATGCAGTATTGGTTCAGCTGCTCGTCAAGTTCAGTTTTTCCGTGCATTGCATAATAGACAAACTTTATTGAAAAGTCAATCTTGCTGCCAAGAAGTTCAGCCACTGGAAGTATACCTTTTTCCATCTGCAGGCCATATGGGCAGTAGCTCATAACAAACAATTGTACCACAGGTTTAGCTGATTTTGTAACTTCTGTTGGTGTTGTTGTTTGTGTTTGTTCTGCTTGTGTTTGTGTTTCGTTCTGTGCTGCTGGTGCCTTTGTCAAATCAACTGCTCCAAGAAACATTGTTTTTCCGTCTTTAGAAACATAAACCTGTCCTTTGTCACCGTTTACATCAATAAACATTGAGTAAACTCCATTTTGTTCAGTTATGTTAACTAATGTTGCCTCAACTCCTGATGGCAATAAATTTGTGTTTATGTTGTCAATTGCTTGCGCAGCTACCTGGCTTGAGGATAGTGAAGACCCTCCAAAACCCTGGGGCTGCATTACAAACACTGCAACAAGTATCACTGCAAGAATTGCTGTAGTAATCTGAAACATCAGTACTTTTGGAATTTTTAAGCTCTTTTTCCTCTCATGATGAGATTCATGATGTTCTTCTGCCATTTACACCCCTCCTATTTTTTAAAATAATTAACCATTCTGCCTTATAAAATCTTTTAGTTTCTCAGCAGAAAGCTCCCCGCATAGAGCTTTTCCTGTCTTAGAAGCATAAAATGCCGGGACACCTAATAGTCCGCAGTCACGTTCTATATCTGAAGCATGCATCATGTATGTCTGCCTGTTTGTATCATTGTGCCAAATTTCAATTTTCTGGAAGATTACGCCTGTTTCTGCTTCTACCTGTGCAACAATTGGAATCATTGCCTTGCAATGCGGACATTCTTCGCCGTAGAACTCAACAAAATCTCCAGTGATTACGCAAATGTTTGAATTCGAATTATTTATTGTTGTATTAAGAAACGGGGTAAAAACACAGTTTTCCGGATGTTGCGGATCGCAAGTGCCATATGCAACAAGATTGTAAATGCCATATGCAGTATAACCCATGCTAAGGAAAAGTGAGATTGTGAACAACCATGAGATTGCTTCAAAGTGCTTATGTGTGAATCTTGCGAGCTTTGGGAACCGCATCAGCTTTGCCAAAATTTTTGATTTCATCATCTGGTCAAAGCCTGTCTGGCATGGACGGAACGTCATTCTCCTGAAAACACAATCAAATGCCTGGAGCGCGAGCTGACGATAACCAACGCTGAATATCCCGAGGACGCCAAATACAATCATTGCAATTATACATATCATACAATTTCACTTCAATTTACTGGTTTTTAAAACTTTTCTTTAAATTTTCTTTAATTTTAATAACAATGAGTTTGTGACCACTGACACAGAGGACATCGCCATTGCAAAGGCTGCAATCTCTGGGCGCAGCAAAATCCCAAAACTGGGGTAAAGTACGCCAGCGGCAATGGGAATGCCGACTGAATTATAGAAAAGCGCCCAGAACATGTTCTGTTTTATCTTTGACAGAGTGCTTTTTGAGAGTTTTATTGCTTTGGAGACATCGCGAACATCATTTTTTATCAGGACAATGTCACCAGTTTCAATCGCAACATCAGTTCCTGTTCCTATCGCGATTCCAATATCTGCCTGCGCAAGCATTGGGGCATCATTTATCCCGTCCCCAACTGCACCAACTTTCTGACCAAGCTTCTGCAGCTTTTTTATTTCCTCGGCTTTCTGTTCAGGAAGAACTTCTGCAAGAACTTTTTTTATCCCAACCTGCTTTGCAATCGCATTTGCTGTTGTTGCATTGTCTCCGGTTATCATTATAGTATCTATGCCCATCAAATTAAGTTCTCTTACCGCGGGCATGGCATAGTCTGTTATGGTGTCAGCAACAGCAATAAGACCAACAGCCTTTTTACCTATAGAAAGATACATTACTGTTTTTCCTTTTGATTGTAGTTCTGATGCTTTTAATTCAAGCGATTTTGTGGAAATTTTCTTTTCATCCATCAGTTTTTTATTTCCAAATGCAACATCTTTCCTGAGAAGTTTACAAACAATGCCCTTACCTGGCACTGATCTGAAACCGCTTACCTTGTGAATTTTTATTTTCTCTTGTCTTGCTTTTGCAACAATTGCCTCTGCAAGCGGGTGTTCAGACCGCTTTTCAATTGAAGCAGCAAACATAAGCAGTTCCTTGCGTTTGTCCACGGGGAAAATATCAGTTACCGAAGGTTTACCTTTTGTCAAGGTTCCTGTCTTATCAAAAACAATGGTTTTAAGTCCAGATGAATTTTCAAGTGCAATACTGTTCTTTATCAGTATCCCTGAACTTGCGCCTTTGCCTGTACCTACCATTATTGCAGTAGGAGTTGCAAGTCCAAGTGCACACGGGCATGCGATGACAAGCACAGCTATTGTATTTATCAATGAAAACTGGAATGTTTGTCCAACGATTAACCAAATAACAAATGTGAACAGCGCGACAAGAACGACTGCAGGCACGAACTTCGCAGATACTGCATCTGCAAATCTTTGTATTGGTGCCTTTGAGCTTTGCGCCTCTTCAACAATTTTGATTATCTGGCTTAATGCAGTCCCTTCTCCAACTGCGGTTGCCCTGAAATTCAAGCTGCCATTCTTGTTTATTGTTCCGCCAATAACCTTGGAACCTTTCTTCTTTTCAACTGGGATTGATTCACCAGTTATCATTGATTCGTCAACTGAAGAATCACCAAAGACAACTATGCCATCAACTGGTATTTTTTCGCCGGGCTTAACAATCAGTATATCCCCGACATTGACCTCGTCTATTGGAACATTGAGTTCTTTATCCTTACGAAGTACTGTTGCGGTTTTTGGTGAAAGACCCATGAGTTTTTTTATTGCGTCAGATGTCTTGCCACGTGCAAAAGCTTCAAGCCATTCGCCCAAAAGAACAAATGTGATAAGAAGCGCAGAGGTTTCAAAGTACATGTCCCCTTTTATGAAAAAAGCTGTTGCAACAGAGTAAAAATATGCTGCTGAAGTCCCTAATGCAATGAGAGTATTCATGTCAGAAGTCCTGTTCTTTAATGCAAAAAATGTTCCTTTGTAGAACTGGAGCCCTGCGATAAACTGCACTGGTGTTGCTAATAGAAATAAAATGACGGCACGATAAGGCATGTCCATAAAAAACATGCTTATCAGAAGTATTGGTATTGACAGCACAACACTAAGAAGGAACATGTTACGCTGGTGTATTATCTCAGATTTTGGGGTTATCTCAGCATGATGATGGCCTTCAGTCATAGGCATTGCATGATAGCCAAGCTTTGATATTTTGTCAATCAAATCTCCTTGAGAAACCTTCGATGAGTCATAACTGATTTCAGCTTTACCAGCGACAAAATTCACATCAGCAGAATTAACACCTTTCATTTTTAGTAGAGATTTTTCTATGTTTAAAGCACAGGCAGTGCAGTGCATTCCATGAATCATCAGACTAACTTTTTTTGTTATTGTCAGCACATCCGTTACAACAGAATAATAATTCAGACTTATTTATTCGTTTTGTTATATGTTCAAATCCTATGTCCATACCGCACGTTTTGCAGTAGAGCTCAGAACCAAATGAGGCTGTTTTTAAATCACACTTGCAGGACATTAACCACCACCCCTATTTTTTATTATGCTCGCTTTAAACTCGTTAAAGATATCTGCCTTCAAGATTAAGTCAGGCGAACTAATCAAAGAGTCATAGCTGACATCAAAATAATTCGGCGGCCTATAAGATACAGAGATTACGCCATCCACTTTTTTTAGTTCATCGATTATAAGAGGAGCGTGTCCTGGACAGGGTATTGCCACAGAAAGCGTAACTACATCAGGAGGCGCATCAGTTACGATAGCACCAGTTATTGTTCCGGTGTTAACAGCAACAACTGGAAAAATAACAAAAAGCAGCAATACATTAACTGCCAGGACTGTACTATAAAGTATAGTAAGGAATTGTAAATCAACACCATTTTTCTTTATGTGATAAAGTGCTGATACAGTTGCTAAACTGAAGGATAGACCTATCATCACAGGCATGAAATAATTATTTCCAAGCACTGCTTTGAAGAAGCTTCCGAAACCAGCGATGCCAAGCACAGTTACAAGTATCAGTGCAATGCAGCCAGCATGTGGAAGCAACCCATAAGCAAGCCCTTGCAAAAATCCTTTGCTTGCCTTTTTTTCTTTTTTATTGTCACAGCAATCCATACTTTAGAATTAGCAAAAACCCTGTTTTATACATTATCACTTGAACGATGCTGAACGATTGCGAACAATCAAATTTTCTTCTTTAGAACAACAAAATTTGTCTTGCCTGTTTTTATTTTTTCGACAAGACCACGTGATTGCATTTTCTCAAGCATCATTGATAACTTTGCTTTTGAGAACCCAAGTTTTTCGCGCAGTTGCGCCTGGGTGATATTATCCTTTTTCTTAAGCTCAGCAACAATCGCTTTTTCGTCATCAGTTAGAATTTCCTGCGCATAAGTCCTGCGTATTTTCTTCTTCGTAGATTTTTCTGTCTTCAAGAAAAGATAAAATCCGAATGCTATCATGATGATAAATATTGGTGTAAATAAAAGTGATATCTGATGGTAATACATCATTACACTCTCGCTGCCAGGTGGCATTATATAAACAAGAGAAACTAGTATGAGTATTGCCACTATCCCTGAAACAGTCAATCCAATTCCAAGTTTTTTATTATCCATCGTTTAACCCCAATCCTATTTGTGCATGCTTGTTTAAATCATTTTCTTAAAAAACCACAAGTTATTTTAAGTGACAAAAATTTTATGCCATAAGGCGAAAAAATGGTGTCAATTGACAAGAAAAAATGCATTGGCTGCGGTTTATGCGCTTCAATGTGCCCGGATGTATTTGAATTAGGTAACGACGGAAAGGCACATGTTAAGGATGCAAGCAAATGCAAAAAGTCATGTAATTGCAAAGAAGTTGCCGCAAGCTGTCCTGCAAATGCGATTAAAGTCTGATTAGTCTGCCCATTTAAGCGCGCAGTTTTCAATGTACTTAAAACAGCCGACCAAATCTTTTCCTTTTTGTGTTAAAGAATACTCAACGCGGGGTGGTATCTCTGCAAATGGCCTTTTGTTAAGGAAACCTTCTTTCTCTAGCTCGCGTAATCGTTCAGAAAGTGTTTTTGGGCTTATGCCGCTTAAATCTGTTACTAGTTCGTTAAATCTTCGCTTCTTATTAACAACCAGATTTCTAAGGACTAACAATGTCCATTTTTTACTTAATATTTCAAATAAAAATAATGCTGAAGCTTTTCCGCCTGCCATAAGCACCACTTATCCATATAACAAAATGAAGTTTAAATACTTTACTATGTGAAGTACGAATATCAAACAACATAAATGAGTGCGGAGTTAGAAATAACATGGCTAAAGCAAAACAACTAAACCAATTCCAACGGGGCATGATGTTACTTATCTCAGGTATTGCTACTTTTGTTTTTAGTTGGTCATTTAATTATATCGCAATGGTAAGTTGCCCGCAAAATGGCGGGCCATTTGGACTTGCATTTATACTGATTTTTGAATCGCTGGGCGTTATCATTTCTATTTTTGGCGTCTATGTCCTAGCTAAAGAACTTTTAAAGAAGAACAGAAGGAAACGCTGATGGACTTTGTACTTGTAAGATATGGTGAGATAGGACTCAAGTCAAAATGGGTAAAGCGTGAATTCGAAGGCTGGCTAATCAGCAACATTTCTATCTGCCTTAATCGGAACAAAATAAGGATAGATAGAATAAGCTGCCATGGCTCACGAATCTATGTCTATTGCGATAAAATTGGAAAAGCATTGAAGGTCTTAAAGAATGTTTTTGGAATTGTTTCAATCTCTCCAGTTTATTCCATAGAGCCGGAACTGGATTCAATAAAGAAATTCGCGCTAAAATTGTATAAATTGTCTGGAGAGAAAAGTTTCAGAATAACCTCAAAAAGGAGAGACAAGAGTTTTCCAATGAATTCGCAACAGATTGTGGAATATATCGGGGGATACATCGTAGAAAAAGAAAGGGCGCCAGTTAACTTAAAAAAACCTGGCGTTGAAATCAGCATTGAAATAGAAAAGAGCCGGGCAATGCTTTTTGTTAAAAAAATAAAATGCTTTGGAGGAATGCCTATCGGTTCGCAAGGAAGATGCATGTGCCTTGTTTCTGGAGGGATTAACTCAAGTTTGGCTGCATGGAAGATGATGCGGCGCGGATGCCAGACAACCCTTGTATATGTTGATGCTGGAAAATATGGAATAAAAGGTTCAAGGCAGCGGGTTGAAAAAATTGCGAATTATCTCGCGAAGAATTTTTATTCCCATAAAGAACCGCTAAAATTGGTAATCCTTAATTTTGAACCTGTCTATAATTTATTGAAAACTGAAGTAACAAATGTCGGTATTTTTGCAAAAAAACTGATGCTTGATGCAGTAGAGCTTTTGTGTAACGAATTTGGTGCCAAGTCTGTTGTAACTGGGGACAATATTAGATCAATGGCATCTGGACTGTTCAGAGAAAAAAAATTTGTTTATCTTTACCCAATTGTTGGATTAAGCAAAACTGAGGTAGAAAAAGACGTCAAGGAGATTGGATTAGACAAATTTGTTGTCCATAACAAGAAACCAGCAAAGAAAAGAGCAAAAACTGAGAGTATAGTGCTCGGGAAATACACCCAATTGATGAACGGCGTAATAAAAACTAAAAAAATGATAGAATTAAAATAGTAGGAAAGTCTAGGGATAAACATGGCAAAATCACCTTTCACTTATACACCAACCATAATATTTGTGGCTTTAGCGGCATTGATGATAATATACATCATCATGGTATACCCTTCTGAACGGGCAGCATTGCTCTCTTATGATGATGCAAAAACAAACACTGTTACAATAAAGGACTTGCAATTCAATCCACAATTGTTAACAGTTACTGCAGGGACAACTGTCATGTGGAAGAACCAAGATCCAACAAGACATAAATTAAATTTTGGTGATTTTGGCAGCGATGTACTGGACCCTGGAGAAAGTTACAGCCATAAGTTTGACAAAACTGGAACTTATGTCTACAGCTGTGAGTTCCATACAAGCATGAAAGGAACAATAGAAGTCACAGGGTAAAGTTTATAATAGGACGATGTGTCGATATTCTACATGTTAAACTTAACACTGTTACAACTTAAAGTACTTTGGTTAATAAACACAAAACCTTCTTGCGGATACGAGATAATGGCAAGACTGAAGAAGGGCGGCAGGGGCATTACCCAGGGAACCATGTATCCACTGCTACAATCGCTACAGAAACCTAGATTAATTGTTTCAGAAAAAGCGGGGATACGCAGCAAAAAAACATATAAATTAACAAAAAAAGGGAAAGCTGTGCTGCAGAAAACCTGCAAGGAGTTCTGTAATATTTATGATGAAATATTTAAAAAATATACATGTAGAACATGCAAATGCAAGGGTGAGAACTAATGGACATCAAAAGGGTAAGGGACGATTTTCCAATTCTAAAAAGAACTGATAAGGGCAAGCAATTGGTCTATCTAGACAACGCAGCAACAAGTCAAAAGCCGCAAGTTGTGATTAATTCAATAACTGATTTTTATGAAAAACATAATGCGAACATCCACAGGGGCGCGCATAAGCTCTCAAGGGAAGCTTCTGAGATGTATGAAAGGGCACATGACAAGGTAGCTAAGTTCCTTGGCGCAAAGGGCAGGGAAGAGATAATATTCACAAGAAACACAACTGAATCAATAAATCTGGTCGCACAGACACTAAACCTGAAAGAAGGCGATGAGATCATAACAACAGAAATGGAACACCATTCAAATCTTGTTCCATGGATGATGCTAAAAAAGAAGCTTGGGATAAAGATAAAGTATGTTCCTGTAGACGAGGAAGGGGAAATCAAAGCCTCGGACTTTGAAAAACTGATAACACCAAAAACAAAAGTAATTACCTGTAATCACGTAAGCAATTTCTTGGGAACAATAAACCCTGTTAAGAACATCGGGAAAATCGCGGCAAAGCACAAAATCATTTTTATTGTTGACGGGGCACAGTCAGCGCCGCATATGCCTGTGAATGTAAAAGATATTGGCTGCGACTTTTTTGCATGTTCAAGTCACAAGATGTGCGGGCCAACAGGTATCGGAGTTCTATATGGGAAAAAGGAACTGCTCGAAAAGATGGAACCGTACATGGGCGGTGGTGGGATGATACATGAGGTGAGCTTTGATGAGTTCACGACACATACTCTTCCATGGAAATTTGAGGCAGGAACTCCGAATATTGCAGACGGTTACGCATTTGGAACTGCTGTTGACTACTTGAGCAGAACTGGGATGAAAACTATCTGGAACCATGAGCAGGAACTTACAAAATATGCACTGGAACAGCTTAGCAAAATAAAAGGAATCAATATTTACGGACCAAAAGATTGGAGAAAACGGGCAGGTGTAATCGCATTTAATATTGACGGAATAAACCCGCATGATATTGCAACATTGCTTGATGAGAAGTATAATATTGCAGTAAGAAGCGGGCATCACTGTGTTATGCCATTGCATGTAAAATTCGGGCAGATTGGTTCAGTTAGGGCTTCATTCTATCTGTATAACACAAAAGAAGAAGTTGATTTGATGATAAAGGGATTAAACGAAATAGTACAGGTGTTTGGATGAAAGAAAAACTTATCCAAGAGATATTAAAGATAAAGAAAAGCCATCAGTTCAAGACATCCTCAGAAGATTTGCTCGGTTTCTGGTTTGACGGACTTGAAGGAGAAGCACTTTCAATGCTTCTGCAGCGAGATGGGGTTGATGCAACAACAGAATCACCATGCCTTAAGCGCTATTCAGAATCAACTGGTTTAACTCATGAGCAAGCACATGCTTCAGTTGTAATCAAATGGAAAGATGGATTCTCAGAGAACAACATAAAAAAGATCGTGAGTTCGCTGAAGAAAAACACCCGCAAGTTAAGGAAAATGTCACCTACATGGAAGGAGGGTTAAGATGGAATATTCAAAAAAGGTAATGGGACACTTTTTGCACCCGAAAAACATGGGTAAGATGAAAAATCCAGATGCAACAGGAAAAGCCGGCAATCCTATTTGCGGGGACCAACTAGAACTTTATATCAAGGTTAAGGGCAACAAAATAAAGGAAATAAAATTCAGAACACTGGGTTGCGCGGCCGCGATTGCTATTTCTGACGTGTTGTGCGGGATAGTAAAAGGGCAAACACTGGACGCTGCTGAAAAGGTAACAAGTGCTGATATTTTAAAGATGTTAGGAAAAATTCCTTCAACAAAATACCACTGTTCTTTACTAGCGCATCAAGCTTTAAGAGATGCGCTTAGGCAATACAAAAAGAAGAAACAATAAATATTACTGGACAAACTGGAATTACTGGACAGCCCCCCAATAAAATTATAGGCGTTGAGCATGTTAAGCACACTGATAATATGCCATACAAAAATAAAGGATTCTATCTCAAGGAGAAAAAATTCAAGGGTAAAGTATTTGATAACCATAAAAAACTAACTAGGTTATTAACTCTTGTTAACAAAAATAAATATTCTGCCCCAAAATTGGCTAAGGTATTTGGTTGCAATTGTAAAACAATTCATTATACATTATACAATCATGGAACTGTATTGCCTAACCGGGGAAGATTTACTAAATGGGTTTATTGTACTGAAGAATTCTTTAGAACCTTAAGCCCAATTTCAGCTTATTGGGCTGGTTTTATTGCCGCTGATGGTTGTTTAAACAAGAGGGATAACTCTATGCGTCTGGGATTAAGCAAAGTAGACAGGAATCATTTAATAAAATTTAAAAATTCAATAAAAACAAATGCAAATATAACTGAATGTAAAAGCAACAATAGTGTCAGAATAATGATTTGTTCTGAAAAATTATATAATTCTTTAACAGATTTGGGGATAAAACCCAATAAAAGTTTAACAATAAATAAAGTAAGCATCCCAAAAGGATTAATGTCACATTTTATACGTGGTGTATTTGATGGTGATGGTTCTATCAGTGGGGAAAAAATAACCCATGTTCAATTTATGATTGCTGGGAACAAACCTTTTTTAGAACAATTACAAGATACGCTTATAAAAAAGTGTGAACTTAACAAGGTAAAAATTTACCCTTGTACGGATAGTAAAGCATTTAGAATACAGTATACTGGTTCGCAGATTTTTAGAATTTTGGAATACTTATATAAAGACTCAACAATAGATACGAGATTGGATCGAAAATATAAAAAATATTTGGAGCTCAAATCCAAATTTAAAACCTGAAATAATATGGGAATCAAATTTGATTTTGATTGGGAAATAACTTCGCGTGTAAGAGAGATAGTAAATACGCTCGGATTAGCACATGTAAAAGTTGACAGGTTAGTTTGTATGCGCAGCAGAGATTCGAAAGCAAGAGGAACAATTGCAAGATGCTATGCTCTTTCCAAAATCTGGCAAAAAGCGCTGAATGTAAAAGCGCACTATATAATAGAGATAATTTCGGAAAGGTTTGACAGATTAAGCAAGGAAGACCAGGACAAAACGCTGATACATGAATTATTACATGTACCAAAAAGTTTTGGCGGCGGATTCAAGCATCATGGCAACTGGGTAACGCGAGGAAGAGTAGACGCATGTTACATGGAGTATGTCAAAAGGAAAGAAATCAATCAACTGTAAAATACTTCTTAAATTTAGTCTGGAACAAACCGAGCTTCAAACCAATATCGAGATATGCCCAGGCAATTATGAACGCCTCAAATGCTTCGACAAATTTTTCCTGCGAATAAAAATGATGCCCATCATCAAAATAATTCTTTGCAAAATCATAAAATTCTTTGGATTTTGGTTTGTTAAGCACCTTAATCTCGCTAAATACTTCTTCCATGCGTTTCATTTCCTTTAATGCGGCATCGTTGATGTTCATTTTATCACATTTTTCAAATCTTCAGGTTTTTCATCAAGTTTGTCATAAATCTCTTTTTCAAGCGCAAAAATATCGCGTTCAGGAGCCCTGTCCTTCAGCGGTATGTTATAACGTTTGTTTAAATCGTCTAAGCGTTCGCGCAAACTCACGACTTCAGTATGTTTCACACGGGTATCTGCGTAATTAACAACCTTTTCTTCCCATGTCTCAAGTTTTGAAAGTTCCCGCAAGCTATGCCTGCGAACAACTTTCCCGAGTTCAGGATATCCCTCTTTTTTCAAAATTTCTTCTCCTATTATATGATGTATATCATCCTTGCCTTTTGCCCGGTCCGTCTTTAGCTCTTCTGATTTTGCAATATCATGTACTAATGCTGCCCTGTCAACAACATCCAGATCTATTTTTATCCCTGCAGCCTTTAACTTCTTAGCCAGATGGTTCGCCAGTTTGTTAACAACTAACATATGTTCGAGTATGTTTGGCAATACGCCATATTTTTTCAAAAGTTTCAAACATTCTTCCCTAGACGGCAGTTTCATTAAAAATATTAACACTGAATCCCTTTTTTAATATATGGATAAAAAGGGATTAATCGAATCGATGAAGCGCAGCGGTGCATTAAAAAGCAAGAATATAATTGCTGCGTTTGAAAAGGTTAAGCGGGAAGAGTTTTGCTTAGAAGAATACAGAAGTTCTGCTTATGAAGACAGGCCATTGCCAATAATTGCCGGACAGACAATTTCACAGCCAACAACTGTTGCGATGATGACTGAAGCACTAAAGCCAAAATTGGGGGATAAAATCCTTGAGATAGGTGCTGGAAGCGGATACCAGGCAGCAATAATTTCGGAAATTGTAGGCAAAAAGGGGATTGTGTTTACAATAGAACGAATAAAGGAACTTGTTGAGTTTGCACGAAAGAACCTGAAACATCATGGGAATGTTGTTGTATTAGAAGGGGATGGTTCAGGAGGACTAAAAGAGGAAGCGCCTTTTGACGGGATAATTGTCACTGCTGGTGCGCCACAGATACCAGAACCGCTAAAGAAACAACTGAAAATTGGCGGAAGGATAGTAATACCGGTTGGAGGTACTTTTTCACAAGATATTTCGGTTATAGAACGGGTTGGCAAGGACAAATTTGAAACAACAAATATCGGGCCATTTGTTTTTGTTCCATTAATCGGGAAACATGCCTGGAAATGATTACTTAAAAAAGTTAGAAAGTCCTGTCTGCTCGCGCTTTCCTTTTGATGTGTCCAGTTGCTTAAGCTGGCTCTCTACTCTTTCCTGAGTAAATTCATGTTCATCAACAAGAAGTTTCATTATTTTTTCCCTGTCAGGAGTTTTCCACTCAAGATTGTAGTTATCAGTTGTTTTTGGTTTTTTGAACCATTCAAAAATTATTTCAGGGGCAACATCATAGTCCCAACCTGTTTTTTCGATGGCCTTTTTTAGTGTCTTTGTTTCCTGAATGAGGGCTAGTGCCTTCTTTGGGCCATAACCCTTAACACCTGGACAATAATCGGTGCCAATAAGCATTGCAGCAATTATCAGCTGGTCATTTGTTATTCCAAGACGTTCCAGGTTTTCTTTTAGGTCAACAAGTTCTGGATAAATGAATACAAATTCTTGTTTGCGGGGAAGCTTGCGTTTTCCTGTAATTGAAAGGTTCCTAATCAAACGCGGGCTACCAAAAAGCGTTGCATCCCAGTCCTGGGAAGCGCATGCCCACAAGTCACCAGCTTTAACCATGTGTGAAATCTGGGCTTCGCCTTCGCTGGGAGCCTGGAAATGTGAAACTCCTAATGCATCAAGAAGCTTGTTCGCATCTTTTATCATGTCTTCGGTGAGAATCGAAATCTGCTGGGCAAACTTTCGCCTTTCCTCATCGGTTTTAGCTTTGAGCATTGCTTCTTTTGCTATCTTCTTCCGCTCTTGGCGTTCCTGAATTACCCGATGCTTGAACTCAGGGGGTTCTCCATCCCAGACATAACAAGGGAAAATCCCTTCCCGCATCAGGTTTGTGGTACGGGTAAATATCCCTATCAAATGAGAAGTTATGCGTCCTTTGCTGTCCATCAATGGCTCGCCGGTGCGCAGGCGTATCATTGAAAGAAACTGATATGCCCAATTATAGGCATCAATACCTAATTTCTTGTTTGACATATCCTTGAGTTCTATTGCTTTTGCCTGGATTATGTCTTTTAGGTTAACTCCCATGAGAAAATAGACAAAACCGTGCCTTATTTTTTTATCGGAAAGCTTTTATTTGCTCATCTTTAGTTTTATTCTATGGTCTTAGAGAGCATAATAAGCCCCCAAGGCGTGCAGAAACATCCCCAGAGCACATTTGTACTTGGAATAACCTATGCAGCAATAGCGATAATACTGGCATTTTTTATCTTCCCTTCTGACCCAAGCTTATCAATAATTTTCCTTACGACACTGGCAGCTCTGCCTTTGTTGATACAGGTCCTTACTTCAGAAGAAGAGGAAGAGATGGAGACGCTTGAAAAATATAAGAAACTTCCATTAATCAAATCGCACCTTGATGTTTTCCTTGTATTTGCGTACATGTTTTTGGGGTTCTTGGTTTGTTTCCTGGTTGTTTATGTTGCGTTCCCAGAGGATTTGGCAAATTTGTTCTTTACAGAACAGATAAAAACAATCCAGTCAATACTCGGGCCATCAGGATTCATTACACCTGCTGGCGAATCTGCGACAGGTATGGCTACAGCTGCTGCGTTTTCAGCTGAAGAAGGGCTTAAAATAATTTTAATAAACAACTTCAAGGTGTTGCTTTTTTCGCTGCTTTTTTCATTCCTTTATGGAGCTGGAGCAATTTTCATACTTGCCTGGAACGCAAGCATTCTTGCAGTAGCAATGGGCAATATAATAAAGACAAGAATTGCTATGCTTGGTGATATTGCTGGACTGGATGTTGTATCTGCTTATTTCCAAGCTGGCTCGCTTTCAGTTTTACGTTATTTCATACATGGAATCCCGGAAGTTAGCGCCTATTTCTTAGGAGCTGTGGCTGGGGGGATTATCTCAGCTGCAGTTGTTAAAAGCGATTACAAGGATCCAAGATTTTATGAGATTCTGCTTGATTCGATAGATTTAATAGCTTTAGCGTCGCTACTTTTGATAGTGGGCGCACTTTTAGAAGTTAGTGTTACGCCTTTGATTATGCAGTGATCCTATGGAAGAAGAAAATAAAAATCCAGATTCTGAAGAGTCAATTGAAATAGACTTTGGAGCAATTGGCAAGAAAATAAAGAACTTCTTCAAGAGCGATGAAGCAAAAGAAAGCACAGCAGCACAGACAGAAAGCAATTTGATGGAAAACGAAATCAGCATTTCTGAGCTGTGGAATTGGATAAATAACCATAAGATGGCTGTTGTTTACTCGCTTTTGTTAATAATAGTTTTATTAGCTTTTGTATCAAGGATACAAAATATACCACATCTTGAAGGGAAATATCTGGTAAGTCCTGATGACCCTTATGCGTTCTTGAGGTATTCAACATTAATTGCAGAAGGAAAACTTCCTGAAAATGATACATTGAGATACTACCCGATAGGTGTTGATACAAAATTTGAGAACATTGGAAGCGCATATCTGGCTGCAGGATTCCTTAATTTTGCAAAAATGTTCAATCCAAACACGACAATGTTTGATGTTGCTGCTTATTATGCACCAACTCTCCTGATTGTTGCGTTAATAGCATTCTTTTTCCTTGCACAGGAAATGTTTAGCAATTACAAAATCTCGTTAATATCAACAGGCTTGCTTGCATTTTCATCAACAATATTCTTCAGGACAGCTGCCGGCTTCCTGGAAAAAGAACCGCTTTTCCTACCATTGTTTGCGATTTCATTATTGTTTTTTATAAAAGCATACAAAGAAAAGCTTGGGGTTAAATTATACATTTATTCAATCCTTGCTGGAATTTTCACTGGTTTGTCTGGATTTGCATCTGGTCTGTTCGTATTTATTGTATTATACATTTCGGGGTTCATAGTTGTTGAAGTTCTATTGCAGAAGATGAACAAAGACAAACTAGTGGTTTACGGCATCTGGCTTGGACTGATGTTAGTAACTTTAATGTTGCTGACAACAAAATATGATTTCGGGGCAATGCAGTTGCAGATACCACTTGCAGCATTAATATTCCCGATTGTTGCAGTATTTGTCAAGAAGCCGAAGATGATGGAAAGACTGCCACATGGAATCTTCCATCTGTTAATTGGTTTTTTGATTGTTTTGATTTTAGGAACTGTAATTCTCGGGCCTGCTGGCATGTTTTCTAAAATAACAATGTTCAGCGATAAAATAGCTAATCCTGCTGGAACAGAACGAATGGTTTTGAGTGTCAGTGAGAACCAACCCCCAACATTTGTTGGTAACTGGATAACTACATTTGGGATTGGTATAAATCTGCCTGGCGGACCTATAGTTTTACCGATTGTGTTCATCTTTTTCTTCCTTGGAGGTATTGTGCTGTTCTATAAAGAATTTAAAAATTTCAAGTACAAGTGGCTTTTAACTGTAGCATTTATTTTGTTTATATGTTCATTATTATTTGAAAACTTTGGCGGAGAAAGACAATATGCGTGGATATCAACATTATTTTCAAACCAGTTGCTGTACATGTTCTTGTTCATTGGCGCAGTAATTTTCTTCTTATTCATGGAGTATGGAAAACATGAACATATTGAGAAAATAAATTCAATTATACTTTTCATGCTGATCTGGTTCGTAGTAGGAATTGTCGCAGCAAACGGGGCAGTAAGATTGTTTTTCATACTTGGATTCCCAACTTCGATTATGGCTGGGTTCTTTACAAAATGGTGTGCTGATTGGCTCGGCGAAAAAACAAAACTTAAATGGTTAGGGTTCATACCTTACATTGTAATCGGGATAACCATATCTGTTAGTTTCTATACATTTTACAGCACAAACGCAAACATGTATCCTGGATTGCAAAACTGGTATGAAGCAATGGGTTGGATAAAAAACAACACTGCTGAAAATGCTGTTTTTACACACTGGTGGGATTATGGTTATCTTGTCCAGACAATGGGCGGCAGGGCAACAATAGGGGATCCTGGTAACTTTTATCCGAACAGAAACTACGATATTGGCGGACATCTGTTCAATGCATTTAACAATTCAGAAGCGCTAGCTTATCTTAAGGTATACAATATGCCAGATTATCTGCTAATATGTTCAGAGGATGTGCTCAAGTTTTTCCAGATTGCAAGACTTGGAAGCTTAAGCCAGCTTTTTGAAAATCTAACTGACGACAAAACCTTGGGTAAAGAAGCGTATTTCTCGGTTTATTCGGTAACGGACCAGAAGAAATCAGTTATACCAAACAATCTTGGAAATGCAACAAAGTATCCAGTTTTGATACTATTTGATCCTGTTAGCGGGCCAAGCCAGCTATTGGCTGATTTTAGAATTGGGAATTCAGTTTATGGCGGTGAAACAACTTATGTTTTAAGATACATACTCCCAAGTTCGCAGAATGAAACGGGCAATCCTTATGTGCAGATATTCAATGCAGATACACAGAAAAGCGAAATAGTGCCGGTGGGCTGTTTATGTGAAACGAATGTTGGATGTTATGATTTAAATGTGACTAATGGTGTTCCGGTCTGCGCACTATTAACAAACGGCGGCATTGTAAGCATACAAAACAAGACAAGGAATGTTCTATTCACCCAGTTATACCTGCTTGAAAAGGACATACCTGGATATGATTTGGTCTATAGTACAAATGTGCCATTAAACGCTTTCTCAATACTTGGACAAGGAACAAATGTCAAAATTTACAAGTATAATTATACAGCACTTGAGGAGAATCCTGTTGCGTGGTGATTAAATGTTCTTGTCAATAATAATCCCTGTTGCTATTGCGTTTTTTGCTACATACCTTGTTCTTCCCCCATTCATCAAATTGTTAAAACATGAAGGGTTGGTTGGGATTGATATCCACAAAATGAATAAACCAGAAGTTCCGGAGATGGGAGCACCATCTGTGCTTTTTGGTTTTCTTGGCGGGATTTTTGTTTATATCGGGGCAAAAACATTTCTGCTTGGCGGGATAAACCCGACTGAGTTAGTAATATTCCTTGCAGTGGTTTCAACAGTCATGATAATAACATTCATCGGGCTGATAGATGAGCTTACGATGCTTATTAAGGAACGGGAAGGGCATGGCATCTTTGAAAAGTTCAAAAGAAAAGGATTAAGCAAACTGATGCAGTTCATACTTCCTTTTCCTGCAGCAATCCCGCTAATGGCTGTTGCAGCTGGCATTTCAAACATAACTATCCCATTCCTTGGCGTGGTCAGCATTGGCATTCTATACCCGTTAATCCTTGTGCCAATTGCAATTGTTGGCGCGTCAAATGCAACAAACATGCTTGCTGGATTTAATGGATTACAAGCGGGGTTAGGTATTGTCATGCTAACTTTTCTTGGCATATTCGCATATCTGAATGGTTCGGTAATTGCTGCATTGATTGCGTTCATATTTATTGGTTCACTAATCGCATTCCTGATATTCAACTGGTATCCTGCAAAAATATTTCCAGGTGCACTTGATTATCTGGTTGGAACTGTAATCGCTTGTGTTGCAATTGTCGGCAATATCGAGAAGTTTGCGCTGCTTTGTTTTGCACCATGGTTCCTTGAATTAGTCCTTAAGCTGCCAAGCAAGTTCAAAGCTGAAAATTACGGTGTCATACAAAAGGATGGAACATTAAAAGCGCCTGAAGGACGACCAGAATCACTGACTCATATTGTGATGAAGCTAGGACGATTT
>Ga0315297_10000019_pt1 | contig 79431 bp, 119 predicted proteins | sample YL17G15_0_MG_FD_203628 | JGI IMG/M metagenome (GOLD analysis project Ga0315297, IMG submission 203628) | Sediment microbial communities from Yellowstone Lake, YNP, Wyoming, USA - YL17G15_0 | ecosystem: Environmental > Aquatic > Freshwater > Lake > Sediment | place: USA: Wyoming | collected...
GACCCCGACCACGACCCCGACCACGACCCCGACCACGACCGCGACCCCGACCACGACCGCGACCGCGACCGCGACCACGACCCATCAAATCCAGCACGAGCCACTGCGGCAATCATTTAAGCGACCTCGGCAGAACTTCAATGCGAACTGCGTCAATAATAGCTCCTCGCCCAATAATAACTCGGCCAGAAGGAAATGGCTCGCATTCATTGAACTGCGCCTTTTTGATAGCTTCGGAAAAGCGGCCTGTATCGGGTATCCATGCAGCATCTTCGAGCACCAGTTCGTGTTCAGTCACGCTGACAAGTTTTCCCGTGTCAATCATGGTGACGGTGCGGATGAGATAATTTTCACCCACCTCCCATCCGTGTTCGGTAGTCTGACTGTTGCTGAATAACTTCTGCAACTCCTGCAACTCCTTAACCTGCTTTAGTGTCAAATCGTCAATGTTCATTTGTAACCTCCTTGACATATTATACAGAACTCACGTCGTTTAGTTATGAGATTATTGCGTCCGCTCCTCGTATATCCTGTTCAGAGTCTCGCACTGCTTGTCACTCAGCTCACCCTTGCGCTCAAACTGCTCGGCCACGCTTTCAACAAATCCAGACTCCCATGAGCTGAGTTTGTCGCATTCGAGCGGGCTGGAGGTATCACGAAAGTACCACCGCCGGGCCGACATACAGTCCCGAGTTTAGCGATTGCGACTTCACTACTTTGACATGAGCATAATCGTGACCGTCGTTATATGTTCGCAATATCACCGCTGCATGATCCTGCGCACCCCGGAGCCGAGCTTCCTTCAATTCCTCTTCCAGTTGAATGAGCGTCATTTGTAAGTCCTCCTCGCGTATTCTGCAATGAGCAGCGAGTCGGCGGTCGCAAGCGTCGCCTTTGCTGCCGGGAACAATCGTCGTGCAATGTCAACCGCAGCGCTCTTCAGCTCGTCCTTCTCGCATCCCTTCGGCAGCATATCCTTTTGCCACTCTTTCGAGTCGATGTACCGATACGGGATGCCGAGTTCTTCGAGAATAATGAGCGTCGCTTCCAGGCAGCGCATGGCCGAGAGCGTTGCCTTGAACCGTCCGGGATTGATCATCGGACGTTCGATCACGGCGAGGTTGTTGCAATGAGGAAGTAAACCGCTGTCATTCAAAATAGCTTTCAGCTCAGGTGCATCAGCCCGGGTAATGTTTTGCTTGGTCTTGGTATACGATTGCTCGGACTTCACCGGCAACGCTTGATGAAATTCGAGAGTACCTGTCGTGCTCAATATCGCGATGGAGCCGGTCACGCCGTTATCTATGCCAATGATGTAGCTCATGCTGTACCTACCGGCCCGCACACAGGTCGCTTCTTCCTGCTCAGTTGCTTCTTCGGTTGCCTATCATAAACTTGCAGTTTGGCAAGCTCCAGTATCCCGATTAATTGACTGACCGGAATAGCTACGACCTTGCCGGACTTGTCTATCATATGAGCTTCGACCTTAAGTTCCATGACATCGTTCTTCTGAACGGTTAGTGATATGGCAATCGCGTGTTTCAAATGGGCTCCTTAATACTTCGGCTTGCGTTCTGGGCGCAACGAGGCTTCGATCTCTTCCCACGCAGCGGCTACCTCGGCACGCAGCTCGGTTTCCAATCCACGTTCTTCAATAGTCTTGACCAAGGTCGCACGTGTACCTTCGATACCGAGTCCAGTTGCTCGTACCACCGAGGTCTTGTCTACCTTATTTTTTGCCATCCTCGGCTGGCGCTTACCGGTATCAACCTTCTTCGGCTCCTCGGCTTTGCGCGGCTTCCATAACTTCTCCAGAATCATGAAGTCGACCATGCTGCCTGTATCATCAATGCCATATCCGTCAAGCGTTTGATAATCTATCGAGCGGAGCTTCCCGTTTATTTTATTCTTGTCTACCTTGGCACGGACATCATGACCCACCACTCGCTCATGCTTTTTGAGGGTACCGACATTCGCCAGCCAGGTTATGTTCATAGCATAGAAATCGAGCGCCTTGCCGCCGGTACGCTTGTGCTTGGCAAAACTCATAGGGTCGATATTTTCACGCGTCTGGGAGATGATTATAAAAAGTCCGTTCGCTGATTTAAGTTCGCGTGTAATTACCCTGAATAGTTCGCTCGCACCTTTTGCCTTTTGCATCCCATACGAGCCTTTGGTTTCCTTGCCGTCAGCTTTTGCATAAGCCCGTTCAAGTTCCTCGTCTGTGGTGAGCGCGTCGAATGAGTCGAGCACATAAATAAACGGGTTTTCGCGCTTGATGGTGTTAAGCATGTTGACCTGGAGCTCGGCCACGGTATCGCTTGCGCCGGTCTTCGATGGGGCTTGTAGGCGGGCAGCAAGAGCTTCTCCAAACATCTTAGAAATGTCGAATTCGTTAGCTGCTTCCACGTCATCTAGTATCAAATCAAAATCCTTGAACGCTGCGTTGCGAGCAGCCTCTGCGAGCACACTCAGACCGAGTGTAGTCTTACCGCTGCTTTTATCGCCGATGATATTGGCCATGCTTCCGAGCAGGAAGGCTCCGTCTGGTCGGTCGGTGCAGGCGAGATTGTACATTGTGCAACCGGAGGATACAAGTCTACCATCGAGTCGACCGACAGGTTCTGTTACCTTGGCAGGCTTCTTAGCGCGAGCCTTTATTTGAGCGGTTAGTGATTCACCTCGTGCCATTATACGTCCTCCTTGAGGAACTTGCGCAGCTTTGCCGGATCGACATACCACTTGCCACCCTTGTGACCAATTTGCTTACCGATACCATATGTCACACACCAGTTGATGAGCGTTGGTCTCGTAACAGGCATCCCGGCGCTGGACGCATAGGCGAGGGCTTGCGTGATTGTAAACTTGGTCGCAGCCTCAACGTAAGTTGAACATCCCTTCACGGTGAGTATGCGCCCTTCCTTCAACCCTGAGCAATCCGATTTATTTACAGTCTTGCGGGTGGGTATGGCACAGGTACCGCAATTTTTATTTGATGCTGACATACACTCTCCTTAAACAGCTGCCGGGCGCAGGATGGATTTCACCACGCCCGGCATGTCACTACACAGCCGCCTTGATCTCTTTCACGACGAGCTTAACTTCGCCGAGTGTCAAACCTGCCAAACCGGCCTTGACGGCTCTCGTGACTTCCTTCGCTTCCTTCGCATCGTTCGTCACGAAGCTTGCCTTCACGCTGAAATTCACCACGTTCTTTGCCATATTATACAGTCCTCCTTTCATTTAGTGATAAACTACTTGTCGAATGGCTGGTAGAGCTTACTTTCGACCCGCACCGAAACTTCACCTTTGCCATAGCTCTCGTTTCGTGTGATGCGCGACCGCCAGTTCCACTCGACAAGCTCTCTGACTACCTTCTCCGCCGCGCAGGAGCTGCTTCCGCAGGTGCAGGCTCGACCGGTGCAGCAGCCTTTGATTTCGTAGGCACAGCCCCGGTGGTCTTGCGCTTCTTTTCCTGTCTGCAATCCTCCCACACATCGCAGGAATCGCACTCGTCTTTCGTATCGGTATCCTTGCCGAAAACGTGACCGCTCGGACAGTCACCATCGGCAGGCTTTGCGGCTTTCGGAATGACCACACCTTCTGTTCTTTTGTGAACAGGCTCGTCCTGGTCAGGATCGATTGCATGGCGACCGCGTGCGCCCGGTGCATCAGGATCGTGACGGTGCGGGTCGGGTGCGTTTGTAGGTGACGGTTCAGCTGCCGCGCGTCTCCGAGGTGCTGGCTCCGGTTCGGGAGCAGGTGCCGCTCGCCGAGGTGCGGCAGCTTCTTCCTTTTCCTCATCAGCGGGTGCATCGGTGCCGAGGAAGATGGCTTCAAGCTGGGCGTAGCTGAGAATGTTGATCGCCTCGTCGAAATTCACCACCTCCTTGAGAATGTCCTCGGAGTAGGCTTCGCGTTTCGCACCGTCGATGCGGCTGGTCTCGTAGAATTCCTGCTTGCCCATCTTCTTTTCACGGAACCGGGCGCTGATCGTATATCCGTCTTTCAGCTCGGCGTACCCGTACAAGTCCTCGTTGAGCCGCTGTTCCTCTTCCAGCATCTTGGTGAAGAGGTGATAGGACACGTCCCACACCTGCACCTTCTGATCCTTCGTGCCGAGGTCGATGAGGTTGTACAGCACCCGTTCCTTTGACCGGAGCGCATCCACATCTTCTTTCGCCATCGAGCTGTTCTTCTTGGCAGCAGCATGAGCCTCGCAAATCGGACAGGCTTTGCCGATGGACTTCAAGCACACACGAGGCTTCTGCTCTGCGCCGACATCCCTGTGCATCCAGTAAATGCGACAGTCGGTCATGTCACCTACGGAAGCCCGTCCCGCGAGCACGTCCGGATGGCGCGGGTCGGTGATGACGTACGGAAGGAAGTCCAGCTCCGCAGCCGCTCCTTTGTTCTCAAACCACTTTACACCTTCGGGCAGGTTTACACTCCCACCCCCGCCACCGTGAGTTGTCTCCTCGGTGCGGCGCTTCGCCCTGTCTCTCATAGAACTTTTTGCAGCACTTTCTCTTGCCATAACGTAGCCTCCCTTGTCTTGCTGCTTGTATTGTAATTCTTGCAGTCGATTATATTCTTGCTTCGTGATACGAGTGCCGTTCGGTGCGTCCGCTTGAGGGTGTTGCCATAAGCAGTCACCTTGTCGATAATAAAACACTATGACCTGCGACCGCGCCTCGGTGGTTGCTCGCCAGAACTATCAGGCAGAGCGGTCGTTTCGTTGGAGTCCTGCATAGGATGTCGTCGAGCTGCTATCTTATCTCTTGCAGCCTCACGTGAGACACCACCCGCCTTCGCGTACTCAGACGCAATATCCCTCGGCACGACCGGCCCTGCAAAATACTGTTGACCGTGAAGACGCACGAGGTTTTCAAGAGCATCCTTGCGCTGATCGAACGCCTTGACCGCAGCCTGAAGGATATTCACATCATGCTCGGCCTGCATCACCGCGTCCGACGCTGACTTCGCTTCCGCATCCTGCGCAACTCCGTCGCGTACCATATCCACGGTGAACTTGTTACCTTCTCCGGTAAGCCTGTCGCGCACCCTTGCACCGGCTTCGGCTTTGATCACATCCATGCGCTCGGTCAGGCGCGACAGTTCGAGTCTGGCGTTTGCCAATTCCTCAGCGTATTTCATAAAAAGCCGAGGTTGCTTCAACCATTCGATGTCGAGCCCGTTCGGGTCAATGGTTAAGTCTTTGTCGTAGTCGCTCATACCTTCATCCCGCAGATTTTCCGCAGCCGCACATTCATCTTGTCAAGCTGCACCTTAATCTGAGCCTGCTGATTGTCATTCAGCTTGCGAACGTTCAAAGCGTCGCACAGGGACTCAACACTCATCCTGTTTGCGGAGTCTCCAAACTCGAATGTCAACTTCTTTGCAGCTTCATAGGCGCTCATATCTTTCCCGTCGATTGTTTTCATTACTACCTCCTTGCCTTATTATACTGGTGAATGTAACTTTTGTTATGCCTTAATCGCCTCATAGCATGCCATTGTCAATCCTGGCCTGCCATTGTAATGCAGCGGCTCCCGCAACGCGTCCATGATTGCCCACGCCTTCGCGTTGTCTTCCTTGAGCAGTACCGCGTTCATATAACCGAGCACCGCCTGCCGTATCTGCTCCGGTTCGGCTTCCAGCCCGCGCAACACTCCGGCCACAGTCGCCCACGATCCTCCCTTGAGCAATATTCGACACAGCGCGATCGTCTCACTGGCCTCGGCTGCTGCCTTCTTCGCGGCTTCCAACATCGCGTCCGGCTCCATGTCGATGATCTTGTCGAGCATGGTGAGCGCTGCACGTGGGCTGCCGAGCGCGTCTTGAGCTATCTGCTTGACCACGTCATCAGGTATCTTCACCTGCTCGGCTTTGATGACTGAGTTCAGGAGCGATGCGAGCTGAATATCTGTGAGCGCCTCCATCTTGAATTCGTGGCAGCGGTTGATGATCGTCTTCAATAACTTCTGAGGATCTGTTGTGCAGAGAAAGAAAAATACGTGATCAGGGGTGTCTTCAAGGCACTTGAGCATAGCTGTCTGAAAGTCCTTCGTGGCAGCTGCAACCTCGTCCAGTATCCACGCTCGGTACTTACCACCAAGCGGGCGCAGGCGCATCTGCTCCTGAATCTCGCGGGCATTATCGATGCCCCTGAAGTTTGCAATGTTCAGTTCCTGCAAATCCATATCAGCCACGCCGAGGCGCTTGGCGATGATTCGGGCGGCGGTGGTTTTGCCGCATCCCGAATTCCCCGTAAACAACCACGCGTGCGGCCAGTCCTTCGTTCGAGCGAGCACGGATTCAATGGACGCGATCGTTGCCTTGTTTCCGACGATATTCTTTAGTTCGGTTGGGCGGTACGTGTGGTAGAGGCTCATTGTTCATTCTCCTATTTCGACATTGTAGCCATGATCGCGTTCGATACACTCCACGCCGCATACACCCAGGCCAGCTTGTAGTTGTGCTGGATAAACTCCTGGGCACAGGCGGCGATGCAGAGGGCGGCTTGCGCCACCATAAAGTAGTTCACGACTTCTCCGCACGCTTCTTCATGGCGAATACCGCAAGCTTCAACCCCATCGCCGCCACCTGAATAGCCTCGTCGATCACCTCGTCCAGGTCGGGACGCTTATGCTTTATCAAATCCCACATCTCGTCCGATTCCTCCAGCAGCACCGCGTACCCTTCGTGCAGGCTACGGAAGTCTCCGTGCATCTCGCAAGCGCGGTTGAATTCAGTCATCAATTCGTTAAGCGCCTTTTCATGCAACCCTTGTGTAAAATCGACTTCCATGTGAGTCCTCCGTTAGTAAAACATTTCAGAAACTTTATTGACATACCACTCATAATTTATATCGTCTGGAAACGCGTCCGGCAGCATCATCATAGGCCGAGCACCGTCCGATTGCGGCACCTTGTTCCCGTTCGTCTTGTACGATATGAAGCCTTGTTCACCCTTCGCATAATACCAACGCACAATCTTGCCGAGGTATTCCCCACTCTTCATCGCACCACCGTTCACCCGGCGCACGCTCACGAACTTGCGTATATCCCGACAGGCGCGGATCGTCTCGCTGATAGCCGTACCGTTCTTTAAATATTCGACCAGCGCAACCGTGCAGACATCATACTCAGGATTCTTGGCACGCTTACCTGGAGCGAAGCATCCCTTCAACTTGACACTTCCGTCATGACCGATGGCGATGTAGTTGTTCACGTCGCGGGAGTAGAGCCCTGCGTATCGGTTACTCTCCATGTTGAAGCCGGTGCGCTTCTCCCAGTCACCTATGATGGCTTTCATGGCAAGCTGTGCATCCTTCGGGCATTTGATCACGATACCGTCGGTGTTGCCGGACACCACATCAAATCCCGCTTTATCGAATAAATCAATGAGCATGAGCAAGGAAAGCTGCCCGGTCAGCGTTACCTGAATCATGAGGTCAGGTGCGTATATAACCGAGTACGGTGAACCTGTCTTTCCGAACGTACCGTTTGCGACGATCTTAAGTGAGTCAGCTTTCACCTTCTCGCCAGCCTTCTTCGCACGGAGCCGCTCATCAACGATCGCCCTGAACGTATCGGTGAAATTCCTGCCGATGCTCTGCGGATACAGACCGCATTGCAGCATGATTGATGGGTAGTAGCTCGCCACATCCCAGTCCCAGTAATCATACTCGTCATCCGAAATATGAAACGCGCTCTTCTCGCACGAGTGCAGGCCGCCAATACCCATACGATAGGTTGAGCTACCTATCTTAATTTTCAGGTCGGTAAGCTGGTCAGGCATCTTCACTCCCGAATTGACCGGCTTGGCCACAAACTCATTCTCTTTCAGGATGTCGAGCACCGCGTTCAGCTCAGGATTGTCAAACGATATGAAGTCCGGCACCTGATAGTGGAAGCGCATCGTGTGCAGCTCTTTCGACTTCTTGATCTCCTTGCCGGTACGGGTAAGCACCTCGGTCTTGATGATCTCCTCGGCTATCTGCGCGTCCGATTTCGACATGACGTTTATACCATACTGCTTTGACAGTGTGCGGCGCAGCTCAATCTCTTCCGCAAGGTTGCCCCGCAGTCTGGCGAGCACATCCACATCGTTCTGGCAGTACCTATCGACTTCAGTCATCTGCTCCCGCGTCAATATCGAGGCTTCGTCATACGGGAGGTCTTGCAATTTATCGCAATGCAACCGAGCCCCGCATAGCTTGAGTGACATCCCGACCGGGGTGAGCGGGCAGACGTCTATGTGATCTATTTCCAGCGGCATGAGGTTTCGCTTGTCCTCAAACTTGTAGACGCGCACCTCATGCTTTATCAGGTCGTCACTTGCCTGCTTGAGCAGCTCGTTCGTGACACCCTTCCCGTGGAGCGCGTAGTTGAGCATGGGTACGTCGTAGTGCTCACCATTGAACGTGACTATTTCGTATTCCGCGAGTAGCTTTTTGATGCGGGATCGGTTCAGCTTGATGCCCAGCTCGTCGATCATCTCGAATGAGGTGCAGGTACTGTCCTCGTGCCGGAACTTTACGAGGAAGTAGTTAGAGTAGCACTCAATGTCCATGTCGAGCTGTGGCTTACCTGGCGAGGGCTTCGATTTCGTCTGCTTGCGCTTGGCCTCCGCCGGTACGCGGATGATCAGCGGGTGCGGGAGGTCGTGCTGCACCGATACTACGGCTTTCTTGCCGCCTGTGGTGCGCACCTTGGGCGCTGTGGCTGGCTTTTGAAAGAATCCCTGCACGTTATACCATCCTCAACGCGATAACCGGAAAAGAGGCTTGTAGCTCTGCAAGCGAATGAAATACAGGAATGCCCAGCTCCTTAGCTCGAGCAATCTCCGCAACAGTACCTTTGCTATTCTCCCATCCAGGTACAAGAACAACAGCCTCGCTTGCGCATAGCCACGACAGACTGTAATCGTAATAATGACGTACAGTAAGGCGTTCGTCACCTCGCAGCATGAGCTGGAAATGAAAATCCAACCACGGTGCGAACGGTGCGTAGCCTGCCAACAGCACCTCGGTAGCTAATCGCATCCCTTCTCGGATGTTATCAAGGACACATATCACATTGTCCGCGCTGTAAGCGCCCGCAACATAAACACGTCGCATAATTCTCCTGTTTAACGACCTAATTGAAATCCGGTTTTATCGTGGTTGATGTGATTGCTGACACGCTTGCATAACGCGTCGTAGTACGTCTTGTCTATCTCGTATCCGGTGAGTTCAAATCCAAGATTGTAACACGCGATGGCCACGCTGCCGCTTCCGAGGTGAGTATCCAAAATTCTGTCACCCTTCTCGGCATAGTTCTTGAGCAGCCACTCATATAGCTTCACGGGTTTCTGGGTAACGTGAATCTTGTCCTTTGGATCATCCGCACCCCGTGCCCGCTGAAATGACTTGGCGTTTCTGTCAAAAGACGTCCATGCCATTTCAAACGCTGCGAAGTCGTTGTTCGGGGAGAGCTTATCCCATATCAGGACGCAGCGGGTGTTGTGGAGGTGGTCAATGAAGTAATTACCACCCCAAATAATCTGATTGACGGAGACGCGCATGAGCTGCTCGAAATACTCGGATGACGGAATCAATGAGTCCCAGTCGGTATCTCCGCGCACTATCGGAATAGACTTACGTTCACGGGCTCCTTTTCCAAGTGGCTGAGTTGTTATATCCACCCCATAAGGAGGGTCTGTTATTGCCAATTCGTAGCACTTGTCCGGCATCTTGCGCATGGCCTCGATGCAATCCCCGTGAAACAGTCTCAATCCATCCTGGTTCACTTTTTCTTATCCTCCACCGCGACGATAGTTGCCACGTGAACGAAGCCTTCTCCGCTGAACACCAGCCGACCATCGCACACAGCGACCGAGGTAAGTATTGGGAGCATGTCCAGCAGGAACTGCGGCACGATAGAGAATGTAACAGGATCACCAGCATACGCAATCCGACTCTTCTCCTTGAACCATCCCACCGCACCCCGTGCCGACACCTCCAGCGCCTTCGCAGTCAGCGTCACGGTAACGTACGGATGCCCCTGCGAGTTATCCATGAACACCGCAGCCCTGTCGATAACGGCTCCCAACCCGTCCGGCAACTCGACCGACGTCCCGCCCTCCACAATCAGCTTAGACAGGTCTGGGTATGTGGCGTCGACCGTCCGGCAAGAGAATCGAGTGCCGACCGCGTTCATGAAGTGTAACCATCCATCTGTCTCAGCCCACTTCGTCGGAGCGTACTTGATGAGTACTGCACCGATCTTCGCCAACAAAAGGACGTCCCCGTTGAACTTGAAGTCCCTGCGCGTCAGCCGGAAGTTGTCGCAGCTCTCAGCGAACGCCTTAGTTAAATGGACGCAGGCCAGCGCAGGCTTATTCATATCGCTCCCCGCGCTGAACAGGCAGAACTTGACGGCTTCGCAAAAGTCAGCCGGGAGCTTCTTCCATTCAGGCTGCTCGGATACCTGGGCAATCGCGACATCCGTGGCTGCGCTAATCTCTGCTTGAAACGCAATCCCTGCCGTCGCCCGTCGCCCGGTCACTGTCAATTCATTCTCGGTGGCTGCCAGCTCCACGGTTTCATCGGTCAGCTTGGCGAGCAGGTTGCGGAATTCATTACCTCGCACCGCACCCTGAATGCCAAGCTTAACCGGGTGGGCTATCACCACCTCATCGTTGAATGTTGCGATCATGTCCGGCAGCAGCAGGAAGGATGTCGATTGCTCGGCTACCTCCCGTGCTGCAAGGCCGGGGCGCACCATATCCAACACGGCCAGCAGCTCAACTCTGTTTATTCCCATCACGACCTCCGGTTACTTTACGGTGATTTTCTTTTCTGCATCCGTCTTGACCTTGTGGCCAGCCGCTTCGACCTTCTTGAGCAGGTCATAGAACGTCCGGCCCAGCTTCTTGGTGACCTCGGCCATCGTGTGCTTGCCGGTGGCGAACATTTCCATCGCCTTCGCATTGTTGGTTCCGGGGCGGCATCCGAACTTGTCGAGCTCAACCTTTGCCTTGGCAGCTTTCTTGGCTTTGGGCTCCTTCACCGGCTTCGGTGCCTTGACGGGTTTCTCGGCCTTCGGTACCTTTGCGGGTTTGGCAGGCTTCTCGGCCTTCGGTGCCTTGACGGGTTTCTCGGCCTTCACCGGCTTCGGTGCTTTCTCTGCCTTCGGCGCAGGCTCGTCACTCTCACCAGCCTCCATCTCGTCGTGTGCGGCTTCTTCCTCGGTGGGCTCAACCACCACAGCCTTCGTCTTCTTCGGCATGATCGCCGCCTTCTTCTCCGCATCCCACACACCGACATTCACAAAGAACGCCCACACGTCCGCGCTGAACGTATCCTTCGCCAGGATTGCGTCCTTCGGTTGCCCGTCCCCGGTCGCGTTACGCTTGATCTCGTCCAGCATCGAATCGTCATCCATCATCTCGTGGTCGATGGGCGGGGTAAGCGCCATCACCGTGTTCATTTCCGTTGCTACCTTCTGCAAGAGTTCCCGTTTATGTGCCATGATATTTACTACCTCCTTTTGCTATATTATACCGACGCGGCTGTCTTTTGTGACGTGTTTTATCCCGAAACCTGTCTCTTCGTGGGCAATGTGGTGCTGGATGCGTTTCTGGGCGGCGTCGAAGTAATCCTTGTCTATCTCGTATCCAGTGAAATCGTAGCCGAGGTTGTAGGCTGCGATAGCCGATGACCCGCTGCCGAGGTGTGTGTCGAGTATCTTGTCGCCGGGCTTGGCGTAGTTCTTGAGCAGCCACTCGTATAGCTTGACAGGTTTCTGTGTGGGGTGGAATCTATCCTCGTCGACAGAACGGAAACTAAACATTTTAGCAGGGCGGTCGAAGGACGTCCATGCCATTTCCCACTCACTCATTGTAGTTAGTTTGTTATTCTTATCCCAACATAAAACACATCTTGTAGGAGGTAATGGGAAATAATTACCTCCCCATATAATCTGATTGACGGAGACGCGACGAAGTTCTTCAAAATATAAATTGTCAGGAGCTACATCCCATCTTTTTTGCTCATAACTCGTTTTGTATTTGAGCATCAGATTCTTACGTTGACCACCATCAGTTAGTCTATCGCCGAGTCCATACGGCGGATCTACAATAGCCAGCTCGTAGCATTTGTCCGGCATCTCCTTCATCGCAGCGAGGCAATCACTATTAAATAATTTCATTAGAAGCTCCCCAAGAACGGCCTACCTATATTGAGATTTTGCAGCACTGTCACCTGCTTATCCGAGAACGCATCGTCCCGCACAAACGCCGTCGATATGCGCATCACCCCTTCACGCTTCTCCGCGTCCTGCTGGTGCAAGAACAGGAACTTCGTGCAATGTGAGAACTTGCGCTTGTCCTCGCTAAAGTTTTTAGCATTCAGGCTCCGCTGCCCATACCCTGCTGAGTTAGCCTGCGTCACGCTCACCACAGCTGCGTGCCTGCGCTGCGCCTGCGCCCGTGCTGCCTTCCATGTATCGTTCTGCTTGTGCCGCTCTTCCAGCGTCTTTGTATTCTCTGGTGCCATGATGTCAAAGTAGTCATACAGGATTATGTCCGGCACGAATCCATCTTCCTGTTCCCATCGGTCAAGGATTGCATCGGCCTCGCGTATCGTAAGTGTGCCGGTTGGGTGACAGGACATTTTTAGACGCTTGCGACTACGCTCAGCAGTCTTGACTCCGGTAGCAATCGCGTGGTCAGCGGTAAGCTCCTCAACCACAATACGCTCAGCCCACACACCTCCAAAGAAGTCCGTAGGCGCTTCCTTCATACAATAAGTACATACTCGATGATCAAATGCGTCGTTGAACTGCCTCTTCCTTTGTTCGGGAGGCTTGCCTTGAACCAGCACAGTTTCAAGTATCGACCCCTCGCCGGTGCGCTCGCGCTTGTTGCAGGTGTCATCCTGATTGCGCAGACAGTCTATGATTGGTGACAACATAGCTCCGTGGTGCTTGTGGCTGCGCTTGCTATTGTAAGTGTGGATGCGTCGGACATATTGCTCTTCCATCATATCACCTGCGCCGAACAGTGCCACGTTGCATTTCGCATTCACGGCTCGCATAACGAATTCGAGAAGTATCCAGGTCTTTCCTATTTTCTCAATTCCAAGTATCCCGATTAAGTCTTCCCTGACGATAGGACCGAGCAACTTGCCCAGCGCTCCGGGGAACTTGAACAGGATGTCACCCTCGACACTTTCAAACGCTTTCTGAATCAGCGCGGCATCGGTAAGCGGCTCGACACCTGCCGACGTTGGCAGCTCAACCCGCTTATAGTCGGTGAGCAACGTCTCGGCCTCGGCTGGGTTGCCTTGCGCGAGCACCGCTGATATGTCATCGCTCAGAAGTTGGAGGCTGCGGGACTTGAACCGCTTTTCTGTCTGGTCTAAAAGATACGCGCTATTAAACTGAGGTGCGTGCTCAAACTCGTCACTGATGTGCGCGAGGAAATCGGAGATCATTTCCGCTTGCGTGGGATCGAGACCGTTGCGAGAATGGGACTCGAATACTCCTTGTATGTCTCGGCCAGGTGCCTTGTCGTACTGCTCATGATAGTCGAGGCACCATTGCATCACCGTTTTAGCGAACGGGATAGCCATGAGGTCGGGCTGATATATCGAACGCACCCCGGCGAGGAATTCGGTGCTGATAATCCCTCCGGTTACTATGCGCTTTTCTATGGAGTGATCTACCTGTCGGATACGCATATAACTCCTGTCAACATTAGCCATGCAGTTGCCATACATAAAGGTACTTGTCCATTGCCGATTGCTTTGAGTCTGTGTGCTCGGTTCTTTGTGTCGGTAGTTACTCGTGGAATAGGGGGCTCGGCTGACCACACACTTCCTGAACAAGTGTATACAATGAGCCAATCCTTTTCTTTGTCATCAAGGGATTGCCATATTTCTTGAAGCGAGTTAAGTGTTTTTGACAAAACCCCAAACCTGCTGGAGGCATTCCACAAATTGAGCAGTCCGACTGTCTCCTCGGCATAGTTTTCCCATTGCTCCAATGCCATTTCGTATGACAGGAGCCGCACAACGTCATGATATTGTCCTGAACATTGTGCGCAATATCCCCGTTCAGATGATGAACTTGCAATTTCTTTTGTGTTCCGCACATCTCGCAATTCTTTTTCTTGAATTTGTGAGCTCTTTTTAAGAGTGCTGATTTTTTCGGCGCATCCTTTATTTGACGCACTGCCATGCATTTCGCGTCGCAAAATTTCCGCCGCTTGAACACAGTTGCATCTTCGAGACGATCGCCATATCTCTTCCGGTTCATCGTTTTTCCGCACTGAAGACACGCTTTTGGATCTACCTTTATTTGCCGATAAGGTCTGTATTCTTTTCCCATAAGTTTTCATTTCCTCCGAAATCAAAGGTTCAGGTGATGACCATCCTCTCCACCACCCCATAAGGTAAAACTCAACCCAGTCCGGATTGAGCTGTCCCGTTGCCACCGTTGCCGCAAGGTGTCCGTGAGCTTTCATGTTCGCTTGACTCTTTGTACCTATCGGACCACTACCTTTGTGATCGGATTGAGTTGGTGTAGGGAAGACCGGTCTTGCATCTTTACCAGACAATTTATAATGTAAACCGAGGATACGAGCTGTCTGACAGCTCGTATCCTCCCAAGTTTCAGATGAACGCAAATAAGATTTGACGTGAGCACCCTCCATCGCAGACGGTGTTGGCCAATACTTAACTGCATCTTGAAGATAGGTGGCGCGCGGCGCGCCACCGTATTTCTTACGTCGGGCTGCATATTGCTCAGGTGTACATTCACGAGTCGATACCATCGGAGTAGGCCATATCATAACAGCATCGGACAGTCCGATGCTGTGGCTACCCTTTCCGTCACGTGTCTTTCGTCTTCCCGTGGATGTCAATTCCATTTCAGGGTGCTCAACTTCCTGTGTGGTCGGAGTAGGCCAGATGACACATCCTAAAACTTGACGTGCTTCATCTTCACTTATATCACCATTTATTACTTTATCACGAACCATCTCACGAGAACCACTACCGCCGAGTAACCCTCGTGTTCTGGGACTTGGCCAAAATCCAGACCCGATCCCTCCTATGCGGCGCTCCAACATCGGCAGCTGATAGCACACGCCATCGAGCATCATACCCGCCTTCGGCCAGGTCTCGGAGAATGGTTCCGAAATACCGAATATCGTCGTTCGGCCCGTCCTCCAAATCCCACTGTCCAGAGTCGCCATTTTCAATGCCGAGGAGTGCAGAGACGTTTTCCAAGAGGCACCATTCGGGTTTGACTGCTCGGATGACGTCCATAGTCGCTGGCCACATGTTTCTGGCGTCACCAACTCCTTTTTGTTTGCCTGCCGATGAGAACGGTTGACATGGAAATCCTCCCGACACGACATCAACCATGCCTTGATATGCTTCGGCGTAACCTTCACTGACAAAGGTTCGGATGTCTCCGAAGATTGGCGCGGCATCCAGAATACCGTCGACGATTCTTTGCTTGATAATTTCTTGACAGAACGGTTCGTATTCGACATAGCCTACAGTCTCCCATCCGAGTGATTTACCGCCGAGAACACCACCTCCGGCTCCGGTGAATAATGACAGCTCTTTCAATCCCATTCAAAACTCCTATTTCCGCGATTTAAGCCCTTTAAATTAGCCAAGCTATACCAAGGGTAGGGTTTGGCTTTAAATCGCGTTAAAAGCCGGTTTCCTGCGCGTAGGGTGGCTATTTAGGCTGGTCAGTACCCGATATGCGCCTATCCGAACCCGTAATCTTGAAAATATCGCACATTTCGGCGATTCGGGACGGTATTCGATCTCCATATTTCCCGGCCAGTGCGTTGAGTGTCAGGTTGCTCGTGATGATTGTTGGTTGGAGGCGGGCATTACGGTATCTCCAGTCGATAATGTGGTCGAGGGTTTGCACTGCCCATTCACTCGGTTTGCTTGTGCCGAGATCATCAAGAACAAGAGTGATAGCCCAGCATAATTGGTTTACGATATCGGCCTCACCAGCAGAACCATTGTTGCTGTATGACGCTCGCAGTGAATATAAAACGTCATCAACTTTTTTGAAAAGGTACTTGCTGGTAATTCGATAAATAGCCTCATCCACAGTTTCGTTTTCTTGCAGGTGAGTTATTTTATGCGTCATTCGAGCGTGAATAATCGCAGCGGTCATGTAACTTTTACCAGTGCCGATGTCGCCGTGCAAATAAATACCACGCCCGGCGTTGAGTGATTTCAAGATGCCTTCCCATAAAATTTGATCAGTGGTTTCTCCACGAGCATGAGTCATGTTGTCCGGGACACCTATTGCAATGAGCATTTGTTTCGTGTGGTTGGTTACGTATTTCAAAAAGTCATCTTGACTCATGGTGAAACTCCTTTACGTTGTCATATTTGTTCGGGTTGGTTGATATGCTCGCGTCACCTTTCGCTGATACCTGTTCATACTTTCCAGGGGTAGCAGGTACTCCGTAAAATTCACCAGCACCTTTTCTTACGCGCGGTTGACGGGTGGGTGCATCTCGTCGCATTTGAGATTCCAGAATGTCAAACTTAATTCTTAACTTTTCAGTTGATAAAATATTCGAATGCCAGAAGTCGCTTGTTTGACACCAATCAATAACAGCCGCTATGCGATCTCTTGAACGTTTATCTATGCGAAGCATTCGGTCTATGACTTTAGCCCATTGCTGAATGTTAGGTAATTTGAAGTCTTGTTTCTGAGCAATGATGCGATTGAGTAATCTTTGAGATAGTTCTATTTCCACACCAGCCTCAGAAAAGGTTTTGGTTTTCTGAGGAGATGTTTTAGGTTCTTCTTTACTATTATTCTTAGCTATAGTATATGGTAGCTGTTTTCGGCTAGGCAGGGTAGCTATTTTCAGCGAGTCAGGGTAGCTATTTTCAGCTAGTCTGCCTAGTCGTAGAGATCGCCACCTACCATCGAAATTTACCTGTTGTATAATTTCAGCAGCTTTCAATTCAGATATCAAATGACTGACTCGTCCCACGCTCAGGCCCATGAACTTTGCAAGATATGCATTGCTGGCATAGCATCCGCGTTCGGGATCTTGAAGTGATCTTATCTCGGCGGCGAGAACCTTTCCCATAGTTGATAATGTTGGGTGAGTCCATATTTCAATGGGGATAGTTATATGAGTTACTTGGCGTTTTGGTTGTTCGGGATTTATGTCATTTCTGGGCATGTTTAGACTCCTTCAAAAACACAAGGGGCGCATCATGGATGTTCGTGGACGCGGTTTTGGAGCCGCGCTGCAAACCCTTACGGGAATCGCCATCCGTGATACGCCTCTTGAATTGTTGAAAGTGAGTTTGTTCATAAGGCCGCGAACCTTAATCTGAAAAGTATATTACCATACCACGAAGCATAAATCAAGCCACTTATATTCTTAATACAGGCACATCAATATATTATACCCGCGCCACGCTATTTTGTGATGCCTATATCTCGCATAAGCGCATCAGCCTCGGCCTGCGCCATCGACCCGGGATCGCCGCTATCCAATTCCACCACATGAGTCTCGCCAGGAAACGCGCTCAGGATGCACGATAACCTATCAGCCGCCACCGCCGCGTTCGGATCTTCGTCAGCGCTATCGAGTATGATGAACCTGCGCTTGTACGGGCGCAGGAGTTGAACTTGCTCGTTAATATAAGCCGTTCCAAAAGTCCACACAGCCCCAACACCTAATCGCCACGCATCACTCGCACCCTCAACAATCACCACCGTATCGCCTGTAACCAAATGCGCACCGCCGAGGCAATACTTATGATCGCGCACCTCATGAGCCTTGTCACACGTCTTCCAGCGGAGGTCGCTCTTGCCAGTTACATCACGGCCTTGAAAACTTACCACTTGCCCGTCATGATAAATCGGATAGGTGATGCGAAACTTGTACGGGCCGAGCGGCCCTGTTCCGGTCAATCCCCATGTTCGAGCGAGCTTGTCAGGATCGTACCCGCGTCCGATGAGGTATTCCTTATGGATGCGTTCGAGCGGCCCGCCGGGGACGGTGCAGGTTTCGGCGTGCTGGACAGGTGCTATGTCCTCGGCTTCGTGCGATGGGCGGAGCTTGTAGCGCAGCATGAGTACGTAGGCTTCGTGTTCGGGGATGCCGAGGAGTGCGGATACCGTTTCATCAGTCTGGTGCCCGCGACATTTCCAGCAGCTCCAGTATTGATCGGCTATATTCCATCCGAGCTTATCCTTCGTGGAGTCACCGCAGAAGGGACAGGCTACGTTCACCCAGCCCCGCGCCACGTGCATTCCCTTTGTGGCTATCTTGATGCCGTGGTCGCGGAGCAGGGAGGTCATATCGATTAACATATTTTATTATACCCGTCCACCGAACTTTTGTAATATCTCACCGAGCATCGAAGTCTCGTCATCCGGCGCTCCATCGAGCACCGCCGCCAGCACCTTCGCCTTGCGCACGAGCATGGACGCTATATCCTCTTCAATCGTTCCCGCTGCCAGCAGGTAATAGATATTCACACTCTCAGCCGCCTGACCGATGCGGTGGATCCTGTCCTCGGCTTGGGAGCATAACGCAGGTGTCCATGGGGCTTCAAGCATGACCAAACTATCCGCAGCCGTCAGCGTGATACCGACACCAGCCGCCTGTATGTTGCCGAGGAAGAGTTTGATAGCTGGATTGTTCTGAAACGAGTCAACCACCGCCTGCCGATCGCCAGCCGAAGTGCTACCATCGAGCCGTACAGATACACTTGGAAACGCCTGCTCAAGCGCGTTCAGCACTGCTTTATGTGTTGCCATGACCACCAGCTTCTTCCCGCTTTCGAGGAAGTCCGCAATCCATTCTATCGCTGCTGGAAGCTTGCTGAGTGCGGCCACCTGTTTCAGTCCTTCGATGCGGCTGAGCGTCTCGGCTCGGCTTGCTCGCTTGGCTTTCTCAATCTCACCCTCGCTGCGCAACCATGCGATGAAGTCTGCTTCAGCAGCTTTGTAGCGGGCGGGATCGTCGAGCGCCATCGGCACGTAGGAATACTGCTTCGGCGGTAGGTCTTTCATCACATCAGCCTTGAGTCGTCTAATCATGACTGTTCGGTGAAGCAGCTCGGATAATTCGGGAATATTTGACGCGCCTGTGAAATCCCATCCGAACCGAGTATGCTTTGCGCCACAAAACTTCTGAGCGAAGTGCCAGAATGAAGGGAACACTCCGGGAGCCACGATATTTACCGTGTTAAACAGCTCTACGGGGCGATTTAAGATGGGTGTGCCGGTCAGGGCTATAACGTGCTGCACTGGCTTACAAAGTGCCTGTACGGCCTTCGTGCGCTGCGTGGAGCGGCTTTTTATGGCATGAGCCTCATCCAGTATTACAGCCTTGATAATCTTCGGCAGGTCATCCCGGCGCTTGGCGAGGATGTCATAGTTGATTATGATAATGCTGCCGGGGATCTTGCGCCCGGTCGTCCCCTCCACCACGGTTATGTCTTCATCCTCGTGTAGCCACCGCTCGGCCTCCCGCTTCCAGTTGAGCTTGAGCGAGGCTGGGCAGACGATTACTGCCGGACGTGCTTGCGGATTGAGGTCGAGCCATGCGAGCGCTTGTACAGTTTTACCCAATCCTTGCTCATCACCAAGCAGCGCTCGGCCTTGCATGGACATGAGTCGCTCGACACCCTCGCGCTGGAATGGGTAAAGCTCCCCGCGCAATTGCACACCGCTCAAGTCCACGGTCGGCACAGGCGCTACGCGGGCGAGGATGAAGCGCGACACCTCGGCATCCATTGTGAATCCCCAGTCACGGAGTTTCTCAACGTTCGGCACACTGAGGTCAGCAGTCCATCGTTTATCGGTTGAGTGCCAGCGCCGGTCGCTGAGGGACTTGACCTTGTTGAGCACGCCGGGATCGTATGGGAATTTTATACTCAGACGGGTTTTGGCTGCGGTGAGTTCTACCCGCCCGGTCGCGTGAGTCGCTTTGTCGGGCATTCGGAGTCTCCTTAATTATCGAACCAGAATACAATTCGCTCCACGCCTACATCCTTCAGTTTTTGGATTTCCACAAAGAATTCGTCTCCGAGGAATTCACGGAAAGTCATTTCCTTTCCGTCTCCCTGTTCCGCTGTTGCTCCACAGTCCCATGAGTTAGGTCCGGTTTGCCGTGTCACCCGCCGGTCCTCCATCTTTGCATCGTAGTTGAACGACGCAAGTTCTTCGACGCTTAACCATGAGGGGCTGTGCGTATCCGAGCCCCTGTCCTCGTAATCCTTCGCAACTTTCACACTCACGTCCTCCGGCACTCCGCGCCTTTCGGTAATCGGCGGCACGGCTGAATAATTCCGCACGTTTGCCAGAAATCCGAACATGCCGTATGATCTCCAGTTGAACGGTTTCAGCCCCGGTATCTTTTCGTAATCTCCCGCTGTTTTCTGTTCTGCATGGCTGTGAATATCACACCCCATATCACTACCTCCTTAGTTGTTAGGCTGGTTCATCGCCTGACTGTATCGAGCCTTCGCTTCTGCGATTTCGGCACTGGTCAGCTTGACGGTCTTGATGTCATATTTCCACACCCGTTTATGCTGGCGCTCGGCCCGGTTGGTGGCTTTCATCTTCGGTGTGTTGTTATCGTCTTCGCGTTCCATTCTAATCCTCCTGGGTGCTGATATAGGCGCATAATGCGGTTATTAAAATGAGCAGTATCATCACGCTGTCCGGTGGGCTGAAGAAGGCTTGCATTTATTTACCTCGACATTCCCGTTCAATAAACTTCATCAGACCGTTTGCAAATAATATCCCGCATAAAAATCCTACCAAAAACATACCACATATCCAACTCATTAATTCGGTTGTCATTATAAGTCTCCTTTGTCACGGAATCCGAGGAAGACCGGGAAGCGAGGTGCTTCCAGCACTCCGACCGCCTGATATTTGAACTTCACAGTCATTCCGGGTAGCGTGTTTTTGTTTCTCCAAAGTTCAGCGCGGGTGGCAGCATCGAATCCTGTGCCGATGTTAAACTCGATCCCGTTGAAGCGTACCCGTAATGCACCGAGTGTGTTAAGCCCGGTCATGTTTGCCTTGTGGCTGCTGCGAGCTGTTCGGCCCAGCTCGTTCGTGGTGGCTTCGTTGCCATTGTGCATCTGCTCCTCGTAACCTATCACCTCGGCCTCGGCATCGGTGAATCGTTTGAGCTTGAGCAGTATACCCTCTTTCAGCGTTGAGCGGCCTTGCTTATATCTCCCGTCGAGGGAGCGCACCATCACCCCTTCGTACCCTTGGGCGAGGCAGGCGGTTTCGTATGCGAGGAGTTCAGATTCCTGTGTGCGGTATTCATGGGAGACGATCTTGAGCCAAGGTAAATCGAGCTGGTTTACTATCTGACCAAGTCTGCGTAGGCGATTATTGAATGGACTTTCTGAGCCCGCAATATCAAACACATTGTAGGTGAAGTCCGGGGCTCCATCTCCCCCCATCACCGCGCTGGTCGAGGATTGGAATGTTGGGCCGCTGATAAGTTCGCCATCGAAATTGTAAGCGGCGAGGTGTACCGCCAGAAGATTGCGGATGTGGTGGTTTGGGATCGGCTTGAGGTTGCGGCTGACCGCCTTACCGTCGATAATGAGGCAGCGGATGCCGTCGAGCTTGGGTGAGGCGAGCACTGGGTATTTGATGGTTGCGGTGTCTTCGATTGTTCCGGCGAGTAGTGGTTTAAACATTGTCAGCTCCTTTAGGATGACGTTCTGAGAAGGACTTCATCCAGTAAATGAGGATAGACGACGCTTCTTTGTGGTTAAGACTGAATTCTTCCTCAACGTATGATGAAGCCCCGAACATGTTAGTTACACCCGATTCACGAAGCTCGTCTAAATATATGAGGTGCTCATCTGTTACGTGTTCTGGTCTGATGGTGTTTCCCATTGTCAGCTCCCTTTCAGGTTATATGACCGACGGTCTTCGGGGCCGCCACCATGTCGCTCTCGTTTTGTTACCCATAATATAGCCTATCGCGGGTATTAAGTCAATAAGAAAATGCAAATATATAAAGAATTATTTACAGGCTCTTTTCAGCAGAAATCCTCGTTTTCCGGCGCTTAACCGGCACCCCCGCAATCTCCGTCCGCAGCTCCCGCATCGTTTCCCGTGTGTCAGCCCAGGTCAACCCCTGCACATTGCGAAGATGCTTGACCACCTTGCCCCGCGCCTTGGTATGGCTCTCCGTGCCTTCGATACCGAGAACCTCCGGGTGGTTGGCGACGAGCCATGTTACCTTGTACGCAGCCTCGCTCAGCATGGCGACACTCTGTTTGAGGATCAGCACGTTTTCCATATCTGAATGACTGTGAGATACAACCGCTTCTGCCTCGGCTATATCTGCGTGAGTATGTGAGCGTTCATCGTTGCAATAGGTCTGCAAAGCGTTTGATATTGCCCGCCAGATAAATGTGCTTTCAGCACCCCGTTCGCTATCGTATTTCGGAGCAGCTTCGACCAGAGCGAGGCAGGCTTCGGCAAACAACTCTTCCTGTTCAATGCCGGATGATCGGGAGAACCCCCAAGCGATTTTGTGCAGGAGTTTATAGTTGCGCTCGTACATGGAGCCGATGTCATTCGTTGAGTTAGTTTTCGAGGCTGTCAGCATTTTGCATCTCCTTTTCGATTGGTCGGTTAATATTATTTACCAACTTCCTTCCACCTTCACAGTTGCACCACGATTGCAGCAAGCGCCCAGTGATCACCGACCACGTAAACCCTGCACCACAAGTCGGGCAAACCGGGCTATCCCCGCGCACTGAAGTTCACCCCGTCGAGCGGTTCTCCGCATTGGCAGCCTGACCAAGTTTCAGGTATGCGTTCGGTTGCACAATCTCGGCAGATCGCTTGATGCTCGTTTATTTCGATGGGTGAATCGCCGAGGTAGTGGATGCTGCGTATTTCCTGTTCATGCTCGCCACACCAGTCGCAGGGTTTGTCGAATACTTGATTTCCTAAATCATATCCTTGTACCATGATTACATACCTCCTTCACGATATGCAATGAGGGAGAGTATTGTATGCTTAAAAAATCTGTAGAATGCTTTTCCGTTCGAGTCGAGTTTTTCAGCTTGGGCTTCAGTGAGAGACTTCCATTCGGTGATTGTTTTAATATAACATCCGATGGAAATATGAGTTTCCATGATTGTAACTTGATATGGGAGTCCGATTATGTTGATTGGAGATTTTAGTACCTGTGCATTCCCGGATACCCATGCATTCCCGTATACCTGTGCATTCCCGTATACCCATGCATTCCCGTATATTGAGAGATTTATTTCATTTTCAATCCATCCACCAACTTCATCGGTTAAAACTCGTTTGATCTGTTTCAACGTGATACCAAATATAATCTTTGTCTTACCTGTGAATGTGTATTTCGTATTCATTTTAAAGTCTCCTTTAGAAGTTGGTGCCGAGGGCTCGTCACCCTCGGCTGTATAGGTTAGTTTGCAGCCGCACCCTTGAGCTGTGCCATTTTGTCGGCCATCGCTTCATGGTCTGTGGCCTTTGTCGCTCTCGTTTTGTTATCCATAATATAGTCTATTGCCGATATTAAGTCAATAAGAAAATGCAAATATATATAATAATGAAAACAAAGGCTTATTGGCCCATTTGCAATATATAATGGCTTTTAGGATAAATATTATGCCAAGAGGCGACTACAAAAAGCCGAAATTACGCGTTAAAAAATCACCAGCATTGCAGCACGGGAAAAAGGTAGCGGGACGACCCACGTCATACGAACCTGACCGCCACCCGCACGACGCGTATGTAGCCTGCTCACGTCTGGGCGCAGAAAACAAAGACCTCGCAGCCTTGTTTGAGGTGAGCAGTGAGTTGATCGAGCTCTGGTTAAGGAACTACCCTCAATTCAAAGCAGCTGTTCGTGTCGGTCGTGACGAATGGGATAGTATCAACATTGAGAAATCTCTCAAGCGCCGCGCAATGGGGTATGAGTACGAGGAAGTCAAGAGGAGCGCAAAGAACGGTCTGGAAACTACCACTAAGCACATGGCACCCGACGTCGGAGCCTGCATATTCTGGCTCATCAATCGACAGAAGGATCGCTGGCAGCAGATGCGCAATGTAGTCGTAACGGGTAAGACGGAGACAGACTTCAATGTCACTACAAATCATAAAATCAGCATAGCCAATCTCGACAGGAGTCAGCTTGAGCAGTTGCGAGACATTATCACCATCGCCAAGAACGTCCCCGCCCTCCCCGCACCAGTCCCCGGCAATGGATCTGAGCATATTGCCGGAACTGGAAACGGTGGAAACGGAACTGGCGACCAGGTATCTAAAGCCGTTCACTGAGCAAGCGTGGCACGTGCTTGAGCCGGTGACAGACTTTACTCCCGGATGGCACCTCGATGCCGTTGCAGACCATTTGGAGTCTGTCGCGCTTGGCATAGGGAAGCCTGATGCGCCCGGTGCAATCCGTCGTTTAATAATCAACATCCCGCCCCGTCACAGCAAGAGCCTGCTCGTATCGGCAATGTTCCCGTCATGGTTATGGATAAATCACCCTGCATTCAGAAGCATCACCGCGTCATACGGCCAAGACTTAGCGGTACGTGACGCAGTCAAGATGCGCAGGCTCATCACATCAAACTGGTATCAGAATCGCTGGTCAGACAGATACCAGCTCACCGGCGACCAAAACGCCAAGCAACGGTACGAGAATGACAAGACCGGCTACCGCATAGCAACCAGCGTGGACGGCATAGCGACAGGTGAAGGCGGAGACGGAATATTTATAGACGACCCGCACAACATCAAGGACAGTCTGAGCCCAGTCAAATTGCAATCAGTCATAGACTGGTTTGATATGGTAATCCAAACCCGCCTAAACAATCCTAAGACAGGTTTCATCGTGCTGATCATGCAACGCTGCCACGAGAGGGACTTGACCGGCCATATATTAAGCAAAGAACTCGGCTACACCCACTTATGCCTACCCGCCAGGTACGAGCGGAATCATCCGCAAGCATGGCCAGCCGACCCACGTTCGGTAGACGGCGAGTTGTTGTGGCCGAGTATGTATGGCGAGACTGAATTACTAAGCCTCGAAAAAAGTATGGGGACTTATGCGGCAGCTGGTCAATTGCAACAGCGCCCGACACCTCGCGAAGGTGGGATGATAAAGCGGGGATGGTTCACGATAGTGGAAGCCCTCCCAGCAGCACATCGTCGCACAGTCCGGTTCTGGGATAGGGCGAGCACGGAGAAGACGAGACTGAACGATCCTGACTGGACAGCGGGTGCGAAGTTGAGCTGTCATGAGGGACTTATATACATTGAGCATATAGATGCGTTTCAGGCATCCAGCCATGAGAACGAGAAGCGCATCAAGCAGCGGGCTATCATGGACGGACCTGATGTGCAAGTGTTCATGGAAGAGGAGCCCGGCAGTAGCGGTAAGGATACCATCTCCCATTACTCCCGTAACGTGCTTCAAGGGGTCGCTTTCAGGGGTAGACGCTCGACTGGACCGAAGGAATCCTATATAGACGTGATTGCTGCGCAGGCCGAGGCTGGCAACGTGCGCTTGCTCAAGGGTGACTGGAACGAGGCATTTCTCAAGCAGTGCGAGCAGTGGCCGATGGGCGCGCACGATGACTATATCGACGCGGTGGCGAAGGCTTACGCTGAGATAAGTGCGAACTCAGTCAACATTCGCGACTTGAGCGATAACGTAGACATGGATGTGATAGACGAGAACACGGCACGAGCTGAGGAGTTGCGGGCGTATCAGAATATTAATCCCTCGATGATAGAAGCAACGCCGACAAGCATATTCAGAGATCCGGAGGCTTATTAATATGATATTCGAGACAGGTGACAGAGTAGTGCGAGTGGATGGCAAGGGCGGCATGATGCTCGTCATCGACGCGAGTGTGAAGTGGGTGCGAGTGCAGCATTGCGATGAGAATGTCACGCCGCTTCAGCGCAAGCAGGAGGTGCTCGTGCCGGAGTTGTTGGTGAAGCGGGACTATGTGCGGGATGATCGTGGGCGGTTTGGGAGTGGGTCGGGTGGTGGCGCAAAACCCAGTAATGAAGAGTCTGAGAATGCAGCCCGCAGTGGTAGTCCTTTCAAACCAGGTGACAAGGTGCGAGAACATAATCGGGTTGAGGTAGGAACCGTGACGGGTCACAATCGTCATGGTCAAGTTCGGGTTGATGTTGGTGGTCGTGAAACTATCTATCATCATGCGAATTTAAGAACATCTGATTCCGTAACCAAACCCTCCGCACCCATTGCCGCGATACAGGAGGCTCAACGCGGACGTACAGTTATTAATCCTCATTCTATCACAGCTGTTGAGGAATCACAACGAGCTGTTGGTAACGGAGACGCTCGATCCCACGCCAGAGCCGTTGCTGCGCATGATGCAGCTGCTATATACACATCGAATACTCAAGTGCGGGCAGGGGAGAAGCCTTTGTCTGAATTACATAGAGCAGCTGCGCAATTTCATCGAGATGCTATAGCGTCAGTAATCAAACCCTCCGCCGATAAGCTCCCAGCTCCAAAACATCCCAACGCGACAGTAATGTCGGTTCACGGGACGCATCATGTTGAGCGTTTTTCACGGGAAAACGCTCCGACACAGTATGATGTCATTGAAACGAGCACAGGTACGTTTCGAGGGAGTTATCCGACACATGAGGCTGCGGGAAGGGTTGCGGATGGTCACTCATCTCGTTCACTCCCAGCAGCCCACCAGGAAGCGCGTGAGCGCAACGTGGCGGCTGTCCGAGCAGGGGTGGGGCAGAGTGATGTACCGTCGACCGTTGATAGGTTGCCAGACGGGCGTTATGATTACCGTTCAGCTGGACAGCATGGCTTGTTTGTTACAAGTTCTAAATATCCACCTAAAGTTGGTGGTGAGGTAGATTTCGCAGATAAGAATGGTAATAAAGTACAAGGGCGAGTTGAACATATCGGAAATGGTAATATTCACATACGACAAGCTAATAACGATGGCTATTTCAAAGGACCGTTGCACGTTATGAGGATGATAGCTGAACGGTAATGTCAAAGAACACGATCAACACATACATCGCATCGAGCCCGGTCTGGACGAGCACTCTCATCGTTCAAGGCACTCAGCGCATCAACGTATCCATCCGGTGCGGTAGTGTGGTGGCTGATCCCGTGCTCTCATACTTCTCAGGCATTGTCACGTTGCAGAGACAGTTTGGCGACGACGCTCTCGACTTCTGGCGCGATGTGGAGATATGGAGCGTGACAAAGAGTGAGGGTATGGCCGGTAGCATTGAAGAGTGCACCACGATGCCGGAAGCCGAGACGGTAACATATAGGATTGGCGTGAAGACAGGTGCTTATTACAGCGTGGGCTCGTGCAACGTAAGACTGGGGACAACATAGATGGGCGCGATTAAACTCACCAACAAACAAGGGCGTGTAATAAATCCGGCTACTGAAGAACCGTATTTATTCGCTATTGCCGAGGGTAAGATCCCCGGCCATTCAATTCTTTCTAAACGCGGTTATAGTCCTGCAAGTGCGGCGACTGAAACTACATTATGGAGTCCTGGCACGCAATATGTGTTTCCGACAGGAGCAACTGCGGTTGAAGCCGTAAGTTCAAGTGCAGTTGATTCAGACGCATTGGGCACTGGCGCTCGTACAGTGCATTTATTATATCTGGATACGAACTATGCTGAAAAAACATGGACATTCGTCATGAATGGAGTTACCCCTGTGGTTGGCCCCGTTGATTTCTTCAGATCAAATTCATTACATGTCGAGTCTGGAGTGAAAAATGTAGGTACTATCGACCTGCGATTGGTTGGTGGCGCGGCGACGATATACAATCAAGTGCAGATTGGAGCTGTATCTTGTTTTTGCAGTGTTTATACAGTTCCTATAAACAAAACCTATTATGTTACGAGTGCTCATTTTTCAGCCGGATATAAAACAACCGGTAAAACCGTACGCATGACCATTCATGCGTCAGTGTCACCTGATGGTATCGTATCGACTTCAGGATTGCTATTTTGGCCGCACTTCGAGTCAATGTTGATGGATGATGATGTGTCAAGCGTCGGGCTTGAACCGTTTGCATTTCCAGAAAAGACTGACGTTAAGGTGTCAGTTGTTGGTGAAACATTAGCGCAATGCACCAGTCGTATTTCAGGCTGGATAGAAACTGAATAGGAGATAACGATATGGCAACCAATCCACAGCAGACAATACTGACATCATTCGCAGCAGCGAGCGCATTGACAAGCACGATCAACGTGGCGGGACGCGGATACATTCACGCCCAGTTCCGCGCAGGCAGCGCAATCAGCAACCCATCGGTCGTACTCAGCACGATGAGCATGATCATTGCCTTGCAGCGCGAGTTGATAGGCGGCGAGGACAATATGTGGGTGGATGTGCAGACTTGGGCGGTTGCACTCACCGAGTCGTTGCCGGGAAGAGACCTTGTGTATCTGAGCGCAGAGCAGACCGCCAACTATCGCTTATATGTGAAGAACTATGGCAGCGGTATCTGTCAAGCTCGGCTCTGGGGAGGGTGAGGATGGGAGATGATAAGGATTGCGTTGACCCGGAAGTCTGCATTGTGACTCATCGTGATCTTACGAGGAGGGTTGAAACCATGGAGACTGCACAGGATGATTTGGAGAAAAAGTTTGACGGACATCTCAACAAACTTTATATGAAGATCGAGACCGAGACCCTCAACTTTGCGAACAAGGCAATTGAGGCGAGCCAGCGACCCGGATGGGCTACACTCACAATAGTGGCAGCCCTCAGCTCATTGAGCGTTGGCCTGATCGTCAAGATGGTGGGAGGACGCTAATGCGGACAATCAATCTTGTTACCACATCATTCAACGATGATGGAACATACGGGGTGCTTATAGAGAATCGCATCCCGCTCAACTATCGAACATTGGAGCGCCCGTGGAAGGATAACGCGAAGGGGCTCAGCTGCATCCCTGAAGGGCGGTATATCGTCAAGCGTGAAGTCACGCCGAAGCACGGTCTTACTTGGCACGTGCTCGACGTTCCTGGTCGCGACATGATCCTCATCCACCCAGGCAACACCGAGAAGGATGTCGAGGGCTGCATTATGCTCGGCATCGAGTGCGGTTCAATGACGGCAGAGGATCCGGACACGGGCAAAACCGAGTATCAGCCAGCTGTGCTCAGGAGCAAAGAGGCGCAGAGCAATTTCGACTTCGCGTTTGCGAACGAGGACGAGTTCACGCTCAATGTGGTCAGGAGGAGCGCGATATGACGCCACAATGGGAGTCCATTATCATCGTGCTCATGAGCTGCCTGGGCGCGTTTGTCATCGGCTTCGTCATCGGGTACGCGACGCGCGACGAGCTGGATCATCAGCGCAAAGAGGAAGAGCAAGCTGAGATATTCAATCAGATGCGCATCAAGCAACGCGACTACGATGCAAAGAACGGTACGGGAGGGCGGGAGTAATGGCGATATGGGCGACAGTAGCGGGCCTGTTCACGGGCGGCATCGACAAGACCATCACGGCTCTGGGCGACGCGATTGACAAGAACGTCACCAGCGACGAGGAGCGCGGCAAGCTCAAGAACGAGCTGGTGCAGATAGCAGCTACCGCCAAGAAGGACGCGCAGGACTTCGAGCTGAAGGTGAAGGAGCTGGAAGTCAAGCAAGGCGAGACCACGCAGAAGGATCGAGACAGCGCCCACAATCGCGAGATTGAGCTGGCCAAACTCGGACGCAAGAACTACATCATGCTCACCCTCGCGGTGCTCGCTATATCAGGCATGGGCTGGCTCACGTGGTTCGTCTTTCACAACGACATCCGCGAGCGCGAGATTGCCTTCCTCATCATAGGTATGGTCATCGGTATCGTCAAGGACATCTATGGGTACTATTATGGATCGTCAGCGGGCAGCGCAGCCAATGCGGCAGCGGTGCGCATCGTGACGAAGGAGAGCAAATAATGTATCTCGAAGGCGCGTATGTTTATGGGAACTGGGCGACGGCGACGATAACGCTGGACAATCTCGCCAATGCCAGCATCGCCACCAGCGCCGCAGTGAACTTCGCGGGCGCGTTCGGCATCGAAGTTGAGAGCGTCATCTCAGGCACGGCTGCTGCGACGGCATATTTGAACGTGGCTGTGGAGCGCGTAGGATCCGATGGGGTGACCGCGAGCGCATACGAGAACGCGGCTGTCAGCAAGCCGCAATTCTTCAGCGCCACGCCCAATGTATTCGTTCGCTATTTTGAAGGCCCGTTCGCCATCGTCAAGTTTGCGGTCGAGAACAAGACGGGCGCAGCATTAAGTGCGGTCGGTAACACGCTGAAGTATCGCACAGTGACTCCGAGAAACACGGTGACTGCTTGATTGATCCGAGTCGTGGCATAAAAGGTTTCTTTCCGAAAGGAGTAGCTTACTGGGCGCTCGATGGGACGCCAGCAGGGTTGGTTGACCAGTATGGAAATGGGAGCAACGCGGCTACGGCGGGAGTGTCCAGTAAACCGTCTATAATTCATAACGGAGGATCGTCTGGCTATGCGTTCGATAATGACGTAACCAAGATTATCACGTTGCCATACAACATACTAATGAATAGTCCACAAGTAACAGTTATATCGTGGGCGATTCCGTCATATGCTACAGGATTAACTGAGATACTGCTATGCAAGTTTAGGAATACAACGACTGGGAACGCCTACAGATTAGCTTTCTTACCACCGAATAATGTTACGTTTCAAACGACAAATTTGGATGGCGCGGTGAATGTGCTGAACTCAGCGACGGCTATAAATGGTCGTGGTAAAACGAATAATAAGCCAACTTGTTTTATTGGAACACTTGATGTAAATCTGAAGTTGACACTATATATAAATGGCGATGTAGTAGCTGAGGCACAGTCGTTAGCAGGATATATAAAGACGAACAACGACGCTGCTATAGGTAGATTGTTGGGTTCAACGCAACCATTCAACGGTATCATTGGAGAGTCGGCAATACTCTCATACGCCATCACATCTCAGCAAGCAGCAGATTATTATAAGTACGCAACCGAGACGCCCGTCAAGTATTGGTTCTTTGGCGACAGCTTGAACCTCATAGCGCAACGAGTCAACGAGAGTGCCGGCATTGTCGACTCAGGACTTCGAGGGATACCGCAACCAAAGATGAATGTGCCGCGTCGAGTGTTCACGCGATAAGGATAATATAATGGACATTGTAGCATTACGAACAGAGCTGCAACAGGATCCGAAGACACTCGGCTATGCCGCGCACATCACGAGCGGGAACGACCAGGCGATCACCGACATTCTGAACACCACGGGAGCGACCAGCGAGGTCTTGCTGCGCGAGGCTGTCGACGCGCGTGAAATCGTGCAGTGCTTCGTGTACAGCGAATGGCTCGCACTCACAGCTGATCAGAAGGCGTATATCAACATGGCCATCGGGGCGGGTACTGTCGATTCATCGAACGCGAACATCGGCGTGGCGTTCGGCACGATATTCGGTGCAGGCACGCAGACGATCCTGAACCTGGTGGCGATGGCGACGCGCCCTGCATCGCGTGCGGAGGTTGTACTCGGACGGGGTGTTAGTGTCTCAGCTACCGACATAGCGCACGCGTTGAGAGGATAACATGGCACTTACTTACGGGGCACGCACAGCGATAACCATTGCGCTCGACAACCTGGCGAACGCGGGGTCGGCAACAGGCAACAAGTAACGAAGTGAGCAATGCCTTCACGCTCGCCGACGACTATCTCATCGAGGCGAACATTGCAGGCACCGCAGCGGCAGCAGCCTGGATCGAGTTGCGCCTGCTCGTGAGTGAAGACAGCGCGAGCAGTGGTGTACCCGTCAACGACCACGTGGATGTGCGTGCTCGATAATACCGTCGATGGAGACAACCCAGCAACCGTTACGGCGACGACTATTGGCGGGGTGACGACGATCCGGGTAATAATTCGTCAGTGTAATAACGTGCCGCCGTTTGCGCCGAGCATGGGTGTTGGGCGAAGGGTGTTAATGCGATGATACAGGACAGCTCATGGTGGCCGGTTAAAATTGAGTGGTTCGCTGCGGGGTGGTGGCCAGGACAAATTCAACCGCTCGCCGATCCGCTCGTGGGCAAACGTCGAGCACTACAGACAAGCACGGAACGCATCGTGCTGGAATGGGTATAGCATGAGCAAGAGTTATACAGGACTGGCGGCAACGATAGGCGCTCATCGGCAGGTCGACCACGCCGGAGTTGAGACGATTGTGGCGCTCACGACGACAGGCGGGACAGTCACCGCACCAGCAACGACCGCATCGTTCTTGGTCAATGGCGCGGTCATTGCGCTGCCTGTTGCTGGAATAACGACCCACGCAATTACCGATGACGTGCCCAACTATGTGGTCATCTCGTACAATGGTGGATCGCCCACGTTCGATGTCATCACCGACGAGACGCTCATCGACTCAGCACTCATTCTCCCGTACGGCGAAGTGTTCAAGCGAGCGGGCAGCAGTTCAGTTCATACGCAGCTCAGTCCGCTTCGCGCTCATGGTGAGTTGGAGATGTCGCATCGAAGACTCATTGAAGCTGATAGATATGCTCACGACACTTCGGTATTGCTCAATTTCAGTGTCGATACGGGACTCAATATTCATCTGGATGGTGGAGAAGTATGGACAGGTACATATGAGTATTTGCTCTCCGCAATAACCGTAGACACGCGGTTATTCTCATGCCTGTATTATGGTGGTGTTTGGAATTATTCGAGCGGTAAAGGCATGGCGTCATCGCCGCTGGTATTCACTCAAGACGTCAATACGATTGTGCGCGCTGCAGGAGGCTTTGTTGCAGGTGGTGTGGTCAACGGCACGAAGTTCAAGACGAACAGTGCGATTAATCCAGGACCGTTCACAGTACAATCATTTAACGATACAACCATCACTACTGTCGAAGCTCTTGTGAATGAGACCGCTAGCAAGAGTATAACATTTTGGCCACAACTCGACAATTTGCACTATAATGACATAGCTGCTGGTGATGGTATAGGGACGTTGGGCGGTGGTGCATTTGGCATCGTGTACATTTGGCGCGGGGTGGAGAATGAGGATCATATGTATTTCATGCTCGCAACGACATCTTATGCAAATTTAATTGATGCTCGTGCGGCTGTGACACCAACGAGTCTCCCGCCACTTGCAACATCTCACGCAATATTAGTGGGACGCATAATAGTTGAGCAAGGCCATACGACAGCAGTTGTTGAGTATTTGAATTAGGAGACATCATGGCAAGCAAGCCTTATAGTGTAGCGAGTCGCCCTGGAGCAAGTGCATACGTGATCACCCGCCGCCGATCTGATGGATGGTTAGTGGGAAGCGATGGTGTGTTCTCAGCAGCACCAGCTACTCCGTACCTCGTGTTAACCGAGCACGCAGTCATCAAGGGATTGTACGAGCGTGCCGAAGTTCAGGCCGTGTGGGCAAATTGCGAAGTAACTAATTTTTATTATGCACAAGCCGGAGCTACTCCTAACCCTGCGAACGATGTTATCATTGCGACTGAGGATTGGGCGATTAACAACGACACCGCTAACGACCACATAAAGATTGTTGCGGCAACGCTCGCAGGCAAGAGCAGCGGCGCAGGCACAGTGCTCATCACCTATCGCGATTTGTCCGACACGCGTGATGCGGTCATAGGTGTGGTTGACGTTCTTGGCAATAGGACAGCGGTCACTCTGGGAGGCGTGTAATGGGCGCAACCGGATCAGCAACTGTAAGTTTCAACGGCAACGGTCTCGCATTCGATAGATCATTCAGTACATCGTTCGCGAACCCATACACATACGACTCGTGCCCAACAGTCGACGTTACGGGTCAAGCGGCAATTCTGGCGGGTAGCGATGTTGAGGCGTGGATCATGGGAGCAGACAGTACCGCAGACAACTCAACCGAGGCACATGCACTTGCAGCTCTCATCGTCCAGCCTACAATTGTGACTGTCGCCGCTGGAGTAGGCTTCACAATACGGGCGATGAGCGAGGGCGCACTGCTCGGCACATTCAAAATTCGATGGGTTTGGAATTAAGGGAGGTATGATATGTCAGGAGTAAAAATAGCAGGCACAAGTGGACGCGAAGCAGAAGTCGATTTGAACAATCAGCTGGTAGCAACCGGCCCGTTGGATAATACCAAGGCTGGCTTTGCTGTGCTGGCGTTAGAACGTGATGCAGGAACCATCACAGGTACGAGGTATATGATGACTCCGCGCACGAGTGAGAATCATCGCCTGCGCGTAGGCATGGATGCTTTGCTTGACGATGAGCGATTCATCTACGCTGCGCAGAACACCGGCAAGCACAAAATTTCAAACACGACGATGACCGTGACCTACGGTGGAGGCTTCATGACCACCAATGGCGGCGGCATTACAACCGTAACCACAGGTATACTGTGGCAGACATACAAGCACTTCCCGCTTTATCAGATGAGTTCGCTGTGGGCTGAGATCGAGTGTGCCTTCACGAATACATGGGTCACGAACACCACAATTGACATAGGCTTCTTCCTAGCTCCTGTGGCACTCCCGAATGCACCCACAGACGGTGTGTATTTTCGAGTGACGAGTGCTGGAATGCAGGGTGTTACGAATGTCAATGGAGCTGAACAGACTTCAGGGGTGTTCCCATTCACACCAGTTCTCAATCAGGTATACAACTTCCGTATCGTGATGCACGATGCTGAGGTGGAGTTCTGGATCAACGATGTGATGTACGCCGAAATCGCCCGACCGGCGGCAGAAGGCAACCCGTTCCGCTCGGCGGTCGCACCCTTCGCCATTCGCCATCAAATCATCGGCGGCGCAGCGAGTGCAGCACTGAGCGTGAAGGTGGCAGGATATGCGGTCGCGTTGCAAGACGTGGGTGGAGCAAAACCGTGGCGCGAGCAGCTTGCAGGCAGCGGATACTTCGGATGGAATCCGCAGCCAGGTCATACCAATGCGCTTGCGCAAGGCACGAACGCATATTATCCGGTGAGCGCTGTACCTATTTCAGTCACAACGCCTACAGCCACAACGATTGCAGGCCCGTCCGGTCTCGGCGGCTTATATATGACCCCTGCATCGGCACTAGCCATCGGTACAGACTACACCATTATGGGCTATCAGAACCCTGTGCCAACAAGTCTCATTACAGGTCGCACATTCCATTGCACTGGCATAGGGCTGGATACAATGTTTAACAGTCTTGCAGCCGGTTCAGTATTGAGCGCGGGCGGATACGTCATGGCATATGCACTCGGCATGGGAGGTTGGTCAATCACACTGAATCTTGCTGATGCATCTGCGATGAAGGCGTATCGTCGTATGCCGATCGGCTTCCAGAACTTCCCGTCTGGCACGATTGCAGGCACGGTAGGATCGCCTGCTGGGTTATACAAGCCCATCGATCCGCCTATCCCGCTGAACCCTGGTGAGTGGGCAGTGGTAATGATGAAGCCTCTCAACTATACAACGCAGCAAGGTAGCATCTGGCACAGCATCTTCGTCAATGGATTCTGGGAGTAATTGATTGAGTTTACTGCTTTCAAGATTAACACCAGCACCTCCGGCAGTCGTCAAGCTCATCAATGAGACCTTGCGGCTGACGGAGACTATGTCTTACATCAAGACAGGAGGTCTTGCTCTCAAGAAGATCCTTGCCGAGTCGCTAGTGTTTGTCGAAGCGCGATTCAAACCTATGGTCTTGCGAAGATCCTTTGCAGAGAGCATGGCGTTGAGCGAAGCAACGTATAGACCGCGAACCCTCCGTCGGTCAATCGCGGAGACGCTTCCTCATAGTGAAGCGACGAGGATTGTTCGTACGCTCAGACGGTTGATATCCGAAACCTTGCCGCATAGCGAGACAACACGGACCCCTCGCACTCTTCGGAGAATCATCACGGAGACGTTACCTCATAGCGAGACTGTACGGGCAGTTCGTGCAATGGTGCGCAAGATTGCGGAGACATTACAGATAACCGATGCATTGGTATATGTGAAAGCAATTGTTGCGCTCGTACTCATCAAGATACTGAGCGAGGCGCTAAGTTTGACCGAGGCAACTCGCAGAGTGTTTACGTTGCGTAGATATATAGCCGAGACCTTGCCGCACAGCGAGACGTTACGCAGACCGATGACAATGCGCAGAGCTGTTGCAGATACATTACAGCTCGTGGATGCTACTCGCACGACATTACAGCGCCTGCTCAAGAAAATTCTAACTGAGTCGCTGGCTTTTGTTGAGACTACACGACGAGTGTTCACTTTACGACGCATCGTTGCTGAGATATTACCTCACAGCGAGAGCATCATCAAGGCAATGACGATTCGACGCAAGATTGCCGAGAGTTTACAGTTCGTCGAGACTCGAATGACGGTGCGAACCTTGCGGAGAACTATCGCAGAGACGTTGCGATTGACAGATGTATCCTCTCGTATGCGTAGATTGTTTAAAATTGTGAGCGAGACGCTTCGTGTAACTGAAACAATCTCATATTGGCAAGCAATTGTCGGTAGCATTCTTGTAAAGGTGATTAACGAAGCTGTTGATGTGCGAGATGGATTGGTGTTTTTTAAGATTGCAGCAGCCTATCAGCTCCGCACAATGTGGAATGATACCAGCTCGAGGGTGATGACTTTTATTGAGAAGAGGAGGCAATTCGATGTCGACAAGTAACGGACCTGACGATCGCTTGGGTGGTCGAGAAACGGTGAGTGCTATACTCACACGAGTATCGGATGGCAAAAAGACCGTGATTGCCGAAAAGCGAGGTGTGAAAGAGGCTATAAAGGCGTTTGTACGACGCGTAGAGCCGCTTTTTACGCGTTTTTAAGCCGAGGATGAGGCTTTCTATGGGCTGGAATAAAGAAACGCCTTAAAACGCGTTTATTCGATTATAATGCAAAACAGGAGGGCTCAAATGGACATCAGACATGACAATGGATTTTTCGACGAAGTAGGAGTAGCCGGTCAAGTGCTTGCCGTTCTCATCGACGCAAATGGTCGGAGACGCACGTTTGAAGGTAAGAACATCGTGACCGGCTCTGGCAACAGATGGTATGCAGCACGCGGCGCACTTGCGGCATCAGGTATTCAGGTGCTCGGCATGAAGATTGGTCTCGGCTCCGTTGGACTCATCACGCCAGCAAGTACCGATGCAGATATTGCGAGCGTTTCCTTCGCAAGCTGCTTTCAGTCTCTCGATGTAGGATACCCGATGCTGTCCGATACGGATGCTGATAACACAGGTGCTGGATCGAACATCGTTTGCTGGCGCGTGACCTATACAGCCACGGCAGCAACTTCGCAGGTGAGCATTGCCGATGTATGTCTATGCAGCGTGAGTGCGGCTCCGATCATGGCAATCAACCACGCTAAGTTCGCAGCAGCGTTTGACAAGACCGCAGCCGACACGCTTAAAATTTTTATAAATCACACATTCACAAGTATCTGATAAGGAGCCAATATGATAGCACCATTCTTCATAGGTCAAGGCGACCGGCTCCCATACTATCGTGTCGTAGTGCGTGACGAGACTGGCGTGGTGACGTTGAGCGATGTCGCTGCAATTACATTTCGCATGAAGCTCATGTCGACAGGCTCCGTGCTTGTGAGCGCCGCTGCCACAATCACGGATGCTTTGAATGGCGAAGCTGAGTACCGATGGGCAATCGCGGATACCATAACTGTCGGCGAGTATGCATCGTCGTTTGAGTTTCTGACCAACGCAGGACTTAAATATACCCTTCCGCGCAACACCATCGCCAAGATTATTGTCGAAGAGCGCGAAGCAACTGGATGAGGTGACCATGTTCGACGGAATAAGATCCAAAATGATGGAGACTATCGCCGACTGGTCAACCAAGGCGAGCAAAACCACGCAGGTGATGATCGCGGGCGGTGACGGTGCTATATGGAAGAACAAACGGTATGACACGTTTGCGAAGGAAGCCTATCTCACGAACGTCGTCGCCTACCGCTGCATCGATGAGATTGCTCGCTCGGTTGAGTCTATCGAGTGGAAGATCAAGCAGTGGAAAAAGAACGGTGAGGTACAGGATGTAGATGACCACTTCATGCTTGACCTCATGTTTCAACCGAACCCTGAGCAGTCATGGGGTGAGCTTGTCTATCGTCACGTCGCGTTCGGTGTCATCTCCGGCAACGCGTACATGGAGCGCATAGGGCCGACGAGTGGTCCCAATTCTGGCATTCCTCGGGAGCTGTGGAGCCATCGCCCGGACCGCATGACAGTGAAGGCGAACCCGAACACAGGTCTGCGCGAGCTGTACAAGTATGTTGGCCCGAGTGGGCGCGAGGTTGAATGGAAGGTGAATCCGCTCACAGGCAAATCTGACATCTGGCATATGCGCTTCTTCAACCCGCTCAACGATTGGTATGGTGCGGGTCCTGTGGAACCCACAAGCAGAGAGATTGACACGAGTAATGAGGCAATGGAATGGAACAAAAACCTCCTCCAGAACAGTGGCAGACCGGGGATGCTTTTCATCTTCGACGGGGCGATAGGCGATACCGAGTACAACAGATTAGAGAAAAAGCTGAAAGACAAGTACGGTGGGCCAAAGAACACAGGCAAGCATCTAATCATCGAAGGCAAGAACGCCAAGGTCGAGCCGTATGGCTGGAGCCCGACGGAGATGGATTATATTGAGGGTAACCGGGAGCTGGCGCGTCGTATTGCGCTCGGCTTCGGTGTACCTCCAATGCTGCTTGGTATTCCCGGCGACAATACGTACAGCAATTACGCCGAGGCTAAGCTCGCATTCTGGGAGTCAACCGTGTTCTGGTACGCTAAGCGATTCGGCGGCGGGCTCAGCTCGTGGTTGTTCGACGTGAAGGATAGGATGCGGCTCATGCCTGACTATGACAGCCTGCCCGCGCTGGAGCCTCGGCGCAAGGAGCAGTTCGAGAAGGCTGAGAAGAGTGACTTCCTCACAATCAACGAGAAGCGCGAGATGTGCGGCTTCGAGAAGTATGGTGAGATCAAGCCGGATGAGGATGACGAGAGTGCGGATCCCGCAGATAAGATTTATCAGAACGCCAGCATGATGCCGCTGGGCGAGGAGCCGCCTGCGCCGGATATAGGTGGGTTTGATGGCGGTGACTTTGGAGCAGAGCCAGCACCGACTGATGAAGAGGATAGAGGTGAGGAAGTACCGCCCAAGAAGCCGAAGCCCGGCGAGGAGGAATAGAGTGAGACAGAAATTAACAGCAGACGAGATGATGATGTCGGTGCAGATAAAGGGTGGGCCTGGTTCGGGTATCCGTGGCCATCAAACTGGTCGCGATCACACCGACGATTCTGTGCAACAACAGGATAGTTTAAGATTTGGTATTCCTTCGCCAAGAAATGCACAGGAGTTGCATGAAAGATTGCAGTCATCTGTGTCTAAAATCCAATCTTTACACAGAGGGAGAACTATCGTTCCCTCGGAATCAATCGACGCAGTTGAGGAGTCACAACGAGCTGTCTCTAATGGTGATAAACGTTCTCATTTACGTGCGCAATCTCTGAATCTGGCTGCGGCTCAGTCACAGAGGCTTACTAAAATTCCAGGATTAGCAGCAGCTCACATTCAACTTGCGAGTCACCATGCACAAGCGGCGAGGAGTGCTAACCCATGACACCCAAAGCAAGCGAGAAGCTCACAGACCTCCTGCAACGCGCCATAGCTGGCGAAATGCAGGCGGCAATTCAGTACATGTGGCAGCACGTGGTCATGGTTGGACTCGAAGCCGAATCCGTCGGCCCCGCCATTCGCGGCATTGCAATGAGCGAGATGAAGCACGCCGAGCAGATTGCCGAGCGTCTCAACTACCTCGGCGGCATCCCGACCACGAAGCCAAATCCGATATATGTCGGCGGCACAATCCCGGCGATGCTCGCTATTGATGTGACTGCCGAGGAGGATACGATCGCGCTGTACATGGATGTGATTGCGCAGGCGAAGGAAGACAACGACCACGAGACAGCGCTCATGTTTCGCGAGATCATTCTTGAGGAGCAGGAGCACCACAATATACTAATCACGCTGCTCGGCAAGAAGGGTGAGGTTGGCGAGCCGAGGATAGGAGACTGAACGATGCGAATGAAATTGACAGCAGATGAAAAGTTGATGCCTACGCAAATCAAAGGTGGGCCAGGGAGTGGTCGTCGTGCTGAAAGTTCATCTGAACATGCTGATAAATGGACAGTTGCTGCAAATAAGGTAAACACTCGACAAGCACATACAATTGCAGCTGCGGCCCATCGTCACGCTCAAAACGCTCACGAAGAAGCCTATTATGCACATCCAGAAAGTGATAATAGGCATCATAGCGATGAAGCAGCTCGTCATCTGCGTGCATTTGATATGCATACTTCCGCTGCAAATTCGGCTAAGAGGTGATAACTATGCCGACCGGAACAGCTGTTGACTCCTGCTATCAAAAATTGAAGCTCTCACACGGCGAAGCCTCCGCAGCTCGCATCTGCCAGCACGCGACCGGGCAGGCGCTCGCCACAGGCAAGCCACCGAAGAAGGCAATGTCTTACAGCCAGCGGGTGAACGCGGGTACGCAATCGTTGACGACCGACGAGCGCAAGATCCCGCCGCAACTGCTCACGCCGTCGGAGTGCAAGGGCTGCAAGCATCGCAATGTGGATGTATTTGAGAATACGCCGCCGACGATAGGCGCAGGAGCCGCGTGATGGGATTGACTCCGTATGAAAAGGAAGAGAAGTGGATAGCGAAAGTGCAGCGTACCTGGTCACCTGAGCGCAAGGACTTCGATCCAGCGAAGCATCCTCGCGGTGAGGGTGGTCGGTTTGGGGAGGGTAGCGGGAGCGGAGACAGTGCAATAGTTTCTGAAAATAGAAAAGAAGAAAATTATCGTGGAATAAAGGCTATATCTTTTGCACCGCAGGGAAGTGTCGATGTGGATTTAATAAAAGAAAATCGTGCAGTTGTTAATTCGGTACTTGATAAACTTCCGAAAGGAGCTGCCGACGGATTAAACGCGCTTTATATAACAAGCGGTGACTTTACTCCACTTGGAACAGCCACGTACATCGCTCCAAGTAAACAGCGAGGGTATGTTTCAGATGAGATAATGACACAACAGGCGTGGTTGAATAAATCTCCTGTTGATAAAGAGGCTTCGTTACTTCATGAATTTGGTCATAGGATGCAACTTGTGAGTCATAAGGATATATTTAAGCGATTTAGCGCACAAGGTTTGGGTGTCCATTTTTCTTCTTTGACGGAACCACAGTATCAAAAGGCATACCCTAAAAAGCAACATGACGGAGAGTCTTTCGCCGAGTCGTTTGCAAGATATAAAATAGGAAAGGATATGCCGAATGAGTTAGTTACGTTTTGGAAAGGGACGGGCTTATGACTATTCCGATAAATATGGACGATCTGATTCAAGCAGCATTTAGCGGGGATGAGGAATCAAAAGAGCTTCTTATAAAAATAAAAGAGGTTGATAGTAAACCGTGATCTTCAACGTCAAACGCCCAGCCGCTCAAGCCCGCGCCCAAGTTGCCATCAACAGGCGACAGGACACGCTTGAGCGCAACTTCCGCAAGCGAGTACGCACCTTGCTTAACCAGCAGTATGCGGCAGCAAGCCGTGCGGTTGCGCGAGGCAATGATGTAGACGCGGTAATAGACTCCTTCACCGGACAGCTTCGCCGGATATTCGCCGAGGAGTACACGCGAGCCGCCGAGACATTCTACGGCATTGTTGACCAGTCGCTGAAAAACGCGAAGGCTACAGAAAGCATACTTGAGTACAAGGGAATGAAGGACGAGTTCTGGGCGCGGTTCTTCGGATATGTGCGGAAGAAGGTGGCTCAGAAGGTTGCATGGGTGAACGATACTACTAAGGCAAACATCCGCGCCATCGTTGAGCTGGGTAAGGCTGACGGGAAGAGTGTTAATCTTATTGCTGAGGATATCTGGAGCTCAACAAATCAGGACATCAATTTCAAGCGAGCAGTCAGGATTGCAAGGACGGAAGTCCATGCGGCGAGCAACACGGCTACGCAGGCGGCGGTCGAGTCCACGGGGCTGACGGGGCTGACGCGAGAGTGGATAGCAATGGCAGACGAGCGCGTGCGTAGCAGCCACAGGAAGGCTCATGGGCAGGTGCGCGGGATGGATGAGGCGTTTGATGTGAACGGTGAAGAGTTGCAATTTCCTGGCGATCCAAAAGGAAGTGCTGGGAACGTGATTAACTGTAGATGCATCCTGATATATCATACTGGGCGCGGCGAGGACAGGACAGCAGCACGTAGACGTGAGCAGGAACAACTCAGCAGGATGAGGAGCGCATACGAATGAGAATTTACAATCATCTATTCACCGGAACATTCAAGCGCGAGCCGAAGCCTGTCGCGGGTGCGGTGGAGTATAAGACCATTAAATCCCGCACAGTAAAGTCTCGCAAAGTGAAGAATAAACTATATTAAATCTATTAAATAGCGCGGTACTTCCGCGAAACGACTATATAATGACAACAATGTAATATGGAGGCGAAGATGCAGACTAAGTACGCCACGAAACGGGACGAAGTTCTCGACTTTTCAATAGAGATCAAGAAGGAAGACGTCAACCATAACGGCTTCTTCAAGGGCTACGCCAGCACGTTTGGCGGCGACCCCGACCAAGGTGGAGATGTCATAGCCAAGGGCTGCTTTACCGACACCCTCAAGATGAACGGGCGCGGCGGCAATGGCATCGCGATGCTCTGGTCACACGATCCGCGCTGTCCTATCGGTGCATGGAACCTCGTGCGCGAAGACGAAAAAGGATTGTACGTTGAAGGAATGATCGAGCCCACCGCCTGCCCGGACGGAGTGCCAGTTCATAAGGTTATGAAGATGGGTGGCATCAAAGGGCTCTCCATCGGCTACAACACGGTGGACAGCGGTGACATCATGGTGGGCAAGACGAAGGCCCGTGAGCTGAAGAAGGTCAATCTTTGGGAAATATCGCTGGTGACGTTTCCGATGAACACTCGGTCAACCGTCACTGGTGTCAAGCACATACTTGAAGCGACGACAGAGCGTGAGTTGGAGGATGCCTTGCGAGAGGCAAGCATTCCCCGGTCGGTAGCCAAGGTCATTGTGAAGGTGGCGAAGGAAGGCTTGCGGGATGCAGCCAGACCGAGACACTCAACCAATGGCGAACAGGCGCTCATTCTGAAGGCGTTGAGAGATGTGAATGCGGGTCTCACGTTATCAGCTGTACAAAATTCAATTCGGGAAAACTTTTAAACAGGAGGAACTATGAAATCGAACCAGATCGCAAGGCCGTTCGGCAAACCTACCATGGAGTACAAGGATGCCAATGGCGACAACAACGGTAACAGCGGCAATGAGCCGGAAGTAAACGCAGCAGTCCTCGCAGAGATCAAAACCCTCGGCACCAATGTCAAGGGCCAGATTGAAGAGTTGCAGCGGAACTACAAGAAGCTCCAGAGCGCAGTGGATCAGGGCAGCCCGGACGCAGTGAAGCGTGCAGAGATCAGCAAGCTCTCCGAGGACATTATCACTCGGCAGAACGCGCTCGACATGACCTTCACCAAGCGTGCCGATGACATGGAAGTCGCGATGCAGCGGCTTATGTCGGCAGGCGGATCACACCTTGAAGGCAAGGCGGGTCAGGAGTTCGCGGATGCAAAGATGTTCCTCACGCACCAGCTCATCAGCCAGAAGCGGCTCAACAAGACCGGCATCGACGATTCAATGGTTGACGTTGAAGCCCTGCGCAACTACAGCAAGGCATTCAGCACATACCTCCGCATCGACGAGAAGCAGCTCCCCATCCACTCCCCTGAGTGCGTGAAGTACCTCACGACCGGCTCTGATCCGGACGGTGGTATCCTCGTGACCCCGGTGACGTCCTCGCGCATCGTTGAGCGCATCTGGGAAATGGACCCCATCCGTCAGCTGGCCTCTGTTGAGACCATAGGTACGGACGCGCTGGAAATGCTCGAAGACCTCGGACAGTTCGGCGTTGACTGGGAAGGTGAGACTGTTGCAACCACGACAGTCGCAACCTCTCAGTGGAGCAAGAAGCGCATCCCGGTGCATGTTCAGTCCTGCCGTCCCTACGCCACTCAGTCGCAGGTTGACGATGCATCTATCAACATCGAAGAGTGGATCGCCAAGAAGGTGGCCGACAAGTTCGGGCGGGCAGAAGCAAACGCATTCGTCGCAGGCAACGGCATCAACAAGCCTCGCGGTTTCCTGACCTATACGGATTACACGGGCACCAAGGGAGACGGCGGCGTCACCATGGGCCAGATCGAGCAGCGCAACTCCGGTGCAGCCGCAGCGGTCACGACCGACGGTCTCATCACCCTGAAATACTCGCTAGTTGAAGACCTCCTTCAGCGCGGCACCTGGCTTGTCAACAGGCTCACGGTTGCTGAACTGATGAAGCTCAAAGACGGCGACGGCCAGTACATCTGGAGACCCGGCATCACGGAAGGTCAGCCTTCCACCCTGCTTGGTCTTCCGCTCCGCATGAGCACCTCAATGCCGACGATCACCGCAGGTGCGCTCTCCGTGGCCCTCGGCGACTGGCGCGAGGCTTACACCATCGTTGACCGGCAGGGCATCACCGTGCAGCGCGACCCTTACACCAAGAAGCCCTTTGTTGAGTTCTACACTCGGCGCAGGGTTGGCGGCGATGTGGTCAACTTCCAGGCCATCAAGCTGATGGTGATTTCCGCTTAGTAACAGATGAACCGGCGGCTTTCGGGCCGCCGGATGTTTAAACTTTTAGGAGGATTTTGAAACATGAATATTCGTGAGACGTTTACCTATTTCAAATTTGCACGTGTTGACGGCTGCGGTGTCGCAGGACTCACCGCAGAGAGCAACACCGGCGTGACCGTTGACAGACAGGGCTACGACAGCCTTACCTTCATCGTGAACATGACCGACACCAGCACCGCCGCAGTTCCGGCAACCTCGTACTGGTATGCTCGCGTTGAACATGCGGATGTATCGGCAGCGGGTACCATCGGCGCATACGAAGTCTGCGGCAGCATCGACCTCATCCGCATGGCTTCCGGCGCTTGCACCAGCGGCATCGTACCGATCACGGCGAGCACCTACAGCGGTGTTCCGTTCATGATCGGCTATCGCGGCAACAAGCAGTTCGTTCGTGTGAACATCTCCACGGTGGGCTCGATGATTGCAGGCTCCACGCACATCACGATCACCTCCATGAAGGGACACGCAGAGAACTGGCCGGTCACGATCCCGAACCTCGACGCCTAAACTCGGCCTCCCGCTGAGCATATCCGGAACGGGGCTGCCGGTCATACAGCCCCAGAGTTTTAACGAAGGAGGCTTCAATGAGTTTATTCGATAGCTATGCAGCAAGGGTAGGTAGACAGATTGGCGCGAATCGCCTGTTCGTCGCAGCCACAGGCTTCTTCAACGTGGGTGATGTGAGCGGTGGTGCGGATGGGATAGACATCACGGGGGCTCAGCTCAAGGGCTTGCTTATGCAGACCCGCACCAGCTTCACGCTCGCTTCAGCAATTCAGGGAGTCAGTGTGATTCCGGCGGTCGCAGGTGTGGTGAATTTTTATTACCCTTCAGCAACGACCTCGGTCAAGATGCCTGTTGCAACCCCAGGCAATATACTCCTGCTCAGGTTTGATGGCGTTCTCAGTAACGTCTCAATCCTACCGGGCAGCAATGCAGCGGGTGTGGTTCAGTCTATTCTGTTGGGCGTGTCTGACCTGTCTTGTATCGCCATCTCGAATATCACGGGCACGATGAGCACGCAGGCGAACTTCGTGCAGCTCTATTGCGAGACCGCAGGCGCATGGCAGGTTGCTACGAGCGCAGGTACTGTAGGCGGAGTGGCATTGCAGCGCAGCTAGTAACACTGATCAGGGCGGGACTGGCAAGAGCCTCCTCCTCGTTGCGTAAATAAGCAGAGCGAGAATCGGTGATCAGCCAGCCCCGCTGTATTTAAGGAGAAACAAATGGCACGTTCACAACCGAACACGATGGTGATGACGGAGACAAGATCAGGCTCACCCGACGGCATCGGCTCGATGTTCTTTGAAGCCGGTAAGACGTACACTACGACCGAGCGACTGTTCAAGCTCTTCATCGCAAACGGCTGGGCAACGCTTCCTGGCGCTGAGGTTGAGGAGAAGATGCTCACCCCGGCGATTGAGAACAAGATGGCGCAAGAGACGATTGCCGACCGTGACAAAGCTGCCGATGATGCAAAGGGTGCAGAAGCGAAAGCGACAAAGCGGAGGTAGTCCTTGTACGAGACCTACCCGGACACAAGTTTTAACAGCCGCCTTATCAACCCGCAGGAACTTCCGTGGCGATTCACATACGTCATCAAGACGCCTCCCACGGGTATGCCTGTCACGCTCGATGAGGTCAAGACATTTGCCAGGCTCGACAGCATGGATGAGGATAGTCTCATTGAAATGTTCGTGCAGGCAGCAACCTCGGCGGCTGAAGAATATATGGGTAGGTCGCTCATGCAGCGCACTGTCACCATGCGCTTTGACTTCTTTCCTGGGATCATCTCAATGCTCCCTCGCTTCCTTGCAACATCTTCGTTGCCAGTACCGTTGATCAAGCCGCCTCTCGTGAGTGTGACGGAAGTGCGCACTCTGTACGAGGATGATTCGGTGGCTGCAATCTGGCCTCTCGATCAATTCTATTGGCTCGATGGCGACCAAGCGGAGTTCGTGATACGGCGTGGAAGTGTACCGCCTATCAACGTGGAGCGCTACAAGAACGGGTTTGAGATAGATTACGTGGCTGGCTATGGGATTTCAGGTGCAACGCTTACACAGCAGCGTGCAGCGATCCCGGCACCAATTAAGATTGGCCTGCTCGTATGGGCGGCAGCAATGTACTCTCAGCGGGGCAAGGCAGCAGCGGCAGAGCCTCCAGCGGATGCTAAAATGATGTTAGATCCGTATAAGATAATAAGGATTTAACCGTGACATGGCTCGTTGATAAACTCAGTCGAAGAATCGAGTTCATGCAGCAGGAGCAGACTGCGGCGAGCGATGGTAGCTACACTCAGCAGTACAAAGTTCTCGCGAAGGTATGGGCTGGATGCGAACCGTTGAGCGCGAATGCCGCTAAGTATATACGCGGAGTGCAAGTCGAGGACGGTCCCACGCACAAGTTCACAGTCAGGCGCAGCATACCGATGGGCGTCGATGTATACGGAACAGGGTTTGTGAAGGCTGATAATTTTATCTTCCTCCTCAGCACGCATCAGGGAACGATTGGTAGGCTGTTTCGCATACTGACTGCGGCAAACAACATGGAGCAGGATGAGTTCATCGAAGTGATCGCGAAAGAGATGGGCTCGTTTGATACAAGTCGCGGGGTGATGGTATGAGCGATGCGATTCTTTCAGAGCTGCGGGATTATGCAGGCCGTGTGATTACGTTTGAAGAGATGAGCATGAATACTCGACGCGTGCTCGGACGAGTTGCATATGCCCGCTGCATGGATGTGCTTCAAGAACATGCTCTTATGTTTCGCAACGAAGTTGTACTTTCCATGCGAAACTCTCCAGCTAAGCTGTATAAGGTAGGAACGAATAAACGAGGTAAGGGTGCATATCGTCGTGCATCGCAAGAGATGTTCCCACCAAGACCTAATACGGGCGACCTGATTCGTTCGATAGTGATGGACGTTCGTCACGCTGAGGTTGAGGTTGGTAGTAACATAACCAAGCCAGCCTATCCGTATTTCCTTGAACATGGTACTCGTCGCATGGCCCCGAGACCATGGCTCGAACCTGCGATACTGAAGATCAAACCGAAGCTCGATGCAGCATTGACTCGTACTCTGCGTGACATAGCTGCGGAATTTAGGCAGGAGTAATATGAACCTAGGCGCAGTGGCATTAAAAATACGGGCAGGTAATACTCGCTTTGGCAACCGGGTCGTAGGTACTGTTGAACTTGCACTTGCTCAGGAATACACTCTTCAGAATGAGACTGCATTTGTCATACCGTTGAGCGAGTCTGTCAAAGGCCCGAATCAAAACGATACTTTCGTCAATCAAAGAATTGTTGAAAATTTCGGTGTTATTGTAGCCATCAAGAACGATACCGCCAGCACGGACAAGCTCGGATTCAAGGCGTACGATGCTCACGGTGATGTGCGTAAAGAATTGCTGACTGCATTACTTGGATGGACAATGCCGGAAGCAACTGACGGCACAGCTCAACCGGCTGCACTTGTGTATTATAACGGGGGTCGAGTTATAGATATAACTCCCGCATGGTTGTGGTACTCATTTGAATTTGTCGCCGAGTCCCGCATCACAAGCGATGTTGACGGGGTGGATGAAGCTCTTGCCGCTCAGTACACCGACCAGTTCTTGAAAGTATACACTCAATATGCGGTGTTCGATCAAGCGGTACTGCCGCTTGAAGGAGCAGCTCCACAACTTCCCACGAACCTACTCACGCCGACAGTCACTGAGCTGTTTGGTCCTGAGTTCCAGTTCGGCGATGCGTTTGCTAAAGACATGAACACGCTGGATACCGCAGCTGGTTAAAGGAGAGATTATGAGTACTGTATTTGTAAAGCCCATTGCTGGCGCGACGATCCAGACATTCGATACGAAGACTGCCATCCCGGCAGAGGGAATGGAAGTCACGCTCGACACATTCTGGTCGAGGCGCATTGCTGACGGTTCGGTTGTGGTAGTGGATAAAACAATAACGGCTGCTACTGAGGAGCCAGCTGAGACGGCTGTGGAGTCCGTCACAAATACGAAAAGAGGGAGGTAACAGATGGCAATATCTTTTAATAACATCCCGACGACGTTGCGGACTCCGGCAGTCTATGTCGAAGTTGACAACTCACGGGCGATCAAAGGACTGGTGGCGAACCCGCACAAGGTGCTCATCATCGGTCAGCAGGTATCAGGCGGAGGCTCGGCTGCCAAGCTCGCGCTCAAGCAGATATTCAACGAGAACACGGCAGCCGGATACTTCGGTAACGGATCGCTGCTCGACCGTATGTGCCGCACGTTCAAGAAGAACAATGCGCAGACGGAATTGTGGGCGATTGCACTGAGCGAAGCTGGTGTGGCTACCGTAGCTGCTTCCGCTGCATTCACCGCAACGGGGACTTGCACGGGCGGTACAATCTGTCTGCTGCTCGGCGGCGTTCAAGTCAACACGCCACTTACAAGCGGATGGTCAACCGGACAGGTGATGAGCGCCGTGGCGAGCGACATCAATGCAAACTCAGCATTGTGTTTCCGCATGTCGCATACCTCCCCGGCGAGCATTGGCTACCTCGTCGCGCAGAACAGCGGCTTGGTGGGTAACTACTTCGACGCAAGGCTCAACTTCTATGACGGTCAGGTGACTCCGTCCGGTATGACATTGAATCTGAGCGTGGTCGCTACAGGTTCAGGTAGTCCGGTATTCACTGACGTCTGGGCAGTGGCTGATGCAATCCAGTTCCACCATATCATCCACCCGTACATCGATTCAACGAACCTGGCAGACATCGCCACCGAGCTGAACACGCGCTATGGTCCGATGGTGGATATGCAGGGTCATGCATACACCGCAGTACGCGGAACACTTGCATCTTGCGCAACCCTCGGCCTCACTCGCAACTCTCCGTTCCAGACAATCATCGGAGCGAACGACAGTCCGAGCAACCCTGAAAACTGGGCAGCGGCACTCGGTGCGGTTGCGAGCTTCAATCTGAATAACGACCCGGCTCGCCCGCTGCATTATCTCACGCTTCAGGGGATTATCCCTCCGACGATTCAGTCCGGCAACCGATTCAGCCAGAGCGAGCGGAACATCATGCTCTTCGATGGCATCGCTACCTGGATCGTGGATGCAAGCGGCAATGTGAACATTGAGCGGTGCATCACCACGTACCGCACGAATGCACTCGGCCTAGCTGATCCCAGCTATCTGGACATTGAGACCATGTTCACCATTCTTGAAATCCGGTACCAGTTTAAGAATCGGATGGCGACACGCTTCATCCTGCCTCGCTTCAAGCTGGCTGATGACGGTAACGTATATCCGGCAGGGTCGCTCATCGCAACACCTGGCACAGTCAAGCAGGAGATCATTGCGCTCTTCACTCAGCTGAGGGATGCGGGACTCATCGAGAACTTGGATGACTTCGCCAATAACGTCAGGGTCGAGCGTGATACTGTGGATATGAACCGGGTGAATGTACTCCTTCCTCCGGACCTCATCAACCAGTTCCGGATACTTGCAGGACAAATTCAGTTCATTCTGTAAATCAAGATGCGGGGCTTCGGCCCCGCTTACTTTAAGGAGGTAGACAATTGGCAAAAATTACTGGGCGCGTGGAAGTGGTCGTCAACGGCGTCATACTCCTGAACAAGAACGGAGCCTCGGCATCCGGTATCGGCGAGTCCGGCAAACCTGCAGTCAAGCGTGAACCGGTCATCGGCGACATGGGAATTCATGGCTACAAGGAGACCATCGAGGCTGCACGGCTCACGGTATCCATTACCGATCGCGACGATGTACGCCTCAGCGACCTCTGCAAGATCAACGGAGATGGCACAGTCATCATGCGAGCAGCTCTCGGCGGCAAGGTGTACACGATGGCAAATGCCACCTGTGTCGGAGCGCTTTCGGTGACCGCAGGTGAGGGTGACACGAAAATCGAGTTTGTCGGGCCGTATTGGACCGAGACAACCGCCTAAAACAGCGCTTTAAACGAGCGCAAACCCGCTTTTTAGCCACTTTGAGAGCGCGGACGAGGGTTTCTATAGCCCTTGTATTGAAAACGGCTTAAATTGCCAAGGAGGATTCATGGAAACGGCTACAAAAACCATCAAACTGCAATTCCCGATAAAAACCTCAACTCCCGGAGGTGCTTCAGCTACCATCGAAAGCGTTGAGATTCGCCGACTCAAAGGAAAGGATTTGAAGTTCCTTCCCAGTAGCGATCCGAAACCTGCTGATTTTATTCCGCTCATTTCTTCGGTTACTGGAATGGTGATCAAGGATGTTGAAGAGATGGACCTTGTTGATCTCACGGCGATAGGCAAGGACTTGATGGCTTTCTCAGCGGGATACCCGGAATAGAATGGGAGCGCATCGTCTGGGGTATCGCCCGCGTGTATCATTTCTCCCCTGAGTCAATAGGGGACATGACGATGGATGATTTAGATTTTTGGCATCGAGGGATTCAGTGGTTAGCCGAGGAGAGTAATGGCTGAACAGCAAGTCACATGGTTGCTAAAACTACAAGATGAACTTACCTCAGGGCTCGATAAAGTTGGAAACAAGTTCAAGGAGCTAGGTAAGCATCAGAGTGAGGCCGGGAAACGTCTGACCGATGTCGGCAAGACGATGACGGCCTTTGTCACCACAACCATCGGGGGAGCTGCAACTCTTGCAATGAACGAGTCTCGTAAAATCGAGAGTTCGTTCGTCAATTTACGGCAAACTGTTCCCGGCACCATAGATCAGTTGCATAGTCTTGTTAAAGAACTTGAAAATGTCGCAATGGCAACGGGAGCCCCGATCGAAGGGCTCATGGCCATTGCCGGGGTTGGTAGTCGTGCCCGTCTGAGTGACCTTAAAGGTTTTACTCAGATGATGACCGATCTGAATACAGCTACTGGTAATTTTGGCGGCGAAGAGGGTGCAAAGCAATTTACGCATCTTGCCAAAGCGTTGAATGTAGCCGAAAAGGATTACAAAAGTCTGGCGTCAATGCTCGACTGGGGCTCTGATAATTTCAACACTTCAGCCGAGCAGATCGCGGGCATGACTCGCGAGTTGTCAGGCTTGACCGCCATTACACCAATCACAAAAGAGCAGCTCATGGGAATTTCAGCATGGGCCGGATCGTTTGGTCAAGAAGGCAGCACGGCTATGATGACCATCTTGAATAAGATGGGTGAGGCCGTTAAAAAAGGAACAGGGTCGGATCTTGGATGGTTTGCTGACATGTCTAAAATGGACGCCGGTGTGTTCATGGATTTATTTAAAAAAGACGCACCTGCTGCGTTAGCGAAAACTCTCGAAGGACTCAAAAATATGAGTGAAGAGGGTATCAGGACAGATGTTATTGTGAAGCAAATTGGATGGGGTGGTATTCGTACATTAAGAACAGCGCTCACAGGAGCGAACGCTATCAACGATTTGACAATGGCTACCAATGGGATGAATAAGGCTTCCAAAGAGGGGGATAATCATACGAAGGGTGCATCTATGACTTATAAAACCCTCGATAGCACTCTTAAACAATTACATCAAACGTACGGTGCGCTCATGGTTCAATTCGGCGAGCTTGTGTTGCCGCTATTTGTCGCATTGGCAAAAGCATTAAAAAGTCTTTTAGAAAACTTCACTCATTTACCGACATCTTTCAAATACGCGGTTGCGGCTCTGGGTGGATTGCTCGCGATCGCTGGACCTGTATTAATGGCGCTCGGTTCGATGGTAGGTACTCTGGCAATGCTTAAAATAGCATTCCCAGCTGTAGGTCTTGCTGGAGTCACGGGACTCGCACCGCTGGCGGCGATGCTGGGAGTGATGGCGTTGAAAGCAGCAGCCATCATGCTTGCTTGGGAAGCAGGAAAGAAAGTCGGAGGATGGATTAACGAAGGCATAACAGCACTCAGCGGCGGACAAGAAGGTGCCGCAGGGGCACAGATATATGACTGGCTCCATCCAGAAGCTGCAAAAGGTGTGGGTGGAAATAATAGTAAGTCCGAGCTGAAGGTAGGTCTCGACCCAGGCCTCGTTGTAAAGGGAGCCAAGACCACCGCTGGAAATATGGACTTGACAACCGAGATGAACCCATATGCCGGATGGATGGCAACGCCATGAGCGTGACTGATCGCGCCGTATTGAACGTGAACGGTAAACCGTTTGATAAAGGCTGGGATGAAATACGGGTGAGCAGCTCGATGGATGCGCTGTCTATCACATTTGATTTTACATGTACTCAGCAGCGCCCGTTCAATCGAGCCGAGTGGGAAATTCAGATGGGGTCTGTGTGCTCCGTTTCAATGGGCGGTCAGTTGCTCGCTACAGGGTATATCGAGGATATTGACATTGACTACAACGCAACCAGTCATACAGTGCATGTTTCGGGTCGCGATAAACTTGCAGATATAGTTGATAGTGCTTCAGACGGAACTGTGCTTCATTGGAAAGCATCCAGTGCTCGCACTATCATTGCAGCACTCGTCAAACCGTTCGGCATTACCCTCGTGGTTGATCCAAAAGTCAAGGCGCTCATGAATGAAGCCATTAGCCCGCAAACTCTTCAGGGAGGCGATGGTGTATTCGACATCATCATGAAGATATTGAAGCTACAAGGCACAGTCGGTATTGCAATGGCCGATGGAAATTTATTAGTGACCGAAGCGGGTGCGTATAACGGTAAAGAATACCGAGCAACTGATAAGATAGAAAGCGGCGTGAATGTGATTCGAGGGGCGCTGAAACAGTCTGATAAAGATCGCTTTCAATATTACTTTACCAAGGGTTATTCAGAAAGCATAGACACTGCTGCCGGAAAACACCTGTCATATTTTGATAAATTCAAAGATGATGGTATTCGTCGTTTCCGCGCAATGGCTCTCAATGTTGAAACCGCCGGAGACTTTAAAAGCGGGAAGAGTCGTGCAAAGTGGGAAGCTAAGTATCGTGCCGGGAAGAGTCGTGATTATGGATACTCCGTTCAGGGCTGGAAACAGAAATCGGGAGCCTTATGGGATATTAATATGCTGGTGGAAGTGACCGACGAGATGTTTGGTCTTATTCCCGGTGGCATCGATCAAACACTTCTCATAAATTCGATTGAGTTTGTACAATCGGCATCAGCGGGCACATTATCAAATATGAAATTGGTGAGTCCTGAGAAATGGAAAGCCCAAGCCAAACTCGATTCTATCAAAGCCATGTCCGATGGCACCACCTCAGCAAGTAGTTATAAATTGGGGAGCTGAAATAAATGAACACGGATGCATTATCACGATTGCTCAACCCAATCAAGTCACGTATATATAACGTGATCGGTCGAGCTGTTGTGACGGCTATGAACAACAATAATAAGACGCTGAAGTGTCAGATTGTTTTGTTTCAGCAAGACGTATATGATGGGATTGATGTATTGCAAAATTATGGATTTGAGAGTTTAATCGATTCAACCGATGCCGAAAACGAATGTCTTGTTTCAAGCATTGGCGGTAACAGGAATTTGAGTGCCGCTACAGCCATTCACAATCGGACTCACCGCCCCAAGACACTCACCGCAGGCGAGGTGATGGTGTACAGCAAATTCGGTCAGACAATTCATCTGAAAGCCGACGGCTCCATTGCACTTATTCCAGCAGCAGGCAAGAGTGTCGATCTATATGGAACGGGTGGGTCGCCCGTGACGCTTGAGACTATAATCGCCAAACTCAACGGTCATAAACATAGTACGATCGTTCCCACACACGGTACAATACAGTCAAATGATATGAAGACCGACGGTGTTGAGCTGATTGCTGGAACTGATAGCGCAGCAAACGTGAAGGCGAAAGCATGACCCTTAATATTAAATGGAATAACTGGCGCGACCGGCTCAAGGATGCTACCTTCAGGGACGTTCCATTCAAGGTGATGTCTACCACGAGCGAGGGTGGTCGTCGATCCGTGCTGCACCAGTATCCGTTTGACGACACTCCGTACTGGGAAGACCTCGGCAAGGAAGCGAACACATACCAGTTACAGGCGTATGTCATAGCTAATTCGGCAAACAGCTTCGATTATTTCGCTGAGCGGGACAACCTCATCTTCGTGCTGGAGCAGGAAGGTCCGGGAACACTCGTCCATCCCTTCTTCGGTCAGATAGCCCGTGAGGTAGGCGTTCAGGGAAAATATAAACTTGATGAGTCGTTTGCCGAGGGTGGGGTTGCTCGCTTCACCATTACGTTTGTGGATGCGGGGCGATCCGCTCAGCCAGCATCCGGCGCGGTTACGAGCGCAAGCCAAGTTGATACTGCGGCTTCGTTCATTGTGGTTAAAGCTACCAATCCTGTATCTGACTTGTTGACCCAGATGGCAAATGCAAGAAATAAAGTCAGGAAATACGCGCTCATGGGAACGGCTGCGATTCAGGGCGCGACCAACATGATCAATAATGTATACACCACCCTCACGAATATCCAGACCAATGTGGTGGGAGCGACCAGTTTTGCGCAGACCACCCTTGCCCAGTTGCGAGCTGCCCTCGTTGCTATTGTCGGCTTCCCGGATCAATTTGTCACCGCGATAAAATCAACTCTCAACACCTACTCCTCGTTCGGTGCTGGGCTTTCCGCATCGGACACTTCTGTAGTTAAAGCTGCGTTGAGGATGAGTGAAACGCCGAGCACCATTATTCCTATACCGGCAGCACTCGACACGGCTCCCGGTCGTGTGGAAGAGCTTGCTATGCAGTATGCGATGACTGAAGCAAACATGGCTGGTGGATTAGCCGAAGCTATACGAGCCGCTTCGGTTGTGGAGTATTCGAGCTACGATCAAGCCACAGCCATGCTGAACGAGCTTATTGCAGCCATTGACCGAGTGCTGGATTATATAGGGTCTCATTCGCAGAATGACGATCTTATTGCTTCGATTGAAGGTATCAGACCACTCATAACAAACTTGCTGCTTCAGAAGGGTGCGAGTTTGCCGCCGATAAAAAATGTGGTTATTCCTGGCGATCCTCAGCCAGCACTCATACTGTCGCAGAGACTGTACGGTGACATTGCTCGCGACCAAGAGATCATTGACATGAACATCATACAGATGCGCCACCCCGGATTTCCAGAAGCCGGTACGACTATCCGAGTACTGAGCGAGTGAGCCGATGCCGAACGATTTAAGCCTTGTATGGAATCAGGATTTGCAGGTATGTGAGATTGACTTCTCGACAGAGACAAATGACCTCGTCATGTCGAAGTCGCTTCTGACTTCAGTGCTAGTGAGCTTGTTCACCGATGCGAGGGCGTCAAATGACGAGACTCTTCCTGACCTGAATAGCACTGATCGACGAGGTTGGTGGGGTGACTCGACCAATACCCAGAAGGAACTCGATACGGTTGGGTCGAAGCTGTGGCTCATTGAACGAGAGAAAAGCACAGATGTCGTGCTCGTTAAATCAAAGCAGTACATCGAGCAGGCTTTAAAATGGATGACTGATGAGGGTATTGCTGAACGCATCGTGGTGATAACAGAAGCTCAGCCAATTCCGCGTTCCGGGACGGTTATTCTCGCGTATCAAGTTCAGATATACAAGCCTGGCGGAGTGGCTGAGAATTACAAGTTTGAGCAAGAGTGGAGGGCGACTGTATAATGGCATTTTCAAGACCAACACTTCAGCAAATTATTGATCGCATAGCGGCGGACTTCGTATCGAAGATCACAGGCTCGCTCACGCTGGCTCTTCGCTCCGTGCTGCTCATCATGGCAAGGGCGTATGCAGGGGCTGTGCACTCACTTTACGGATACCTCGACAATCAGAGCAAGGAGCTGTTTGCCACGACCGCAACAGCTGATGCTGATGGTGGTAAGCTGGATACAATTGGGCTTGAATACGCGCTCCCTCGCAATGCTGCGGTGGCGGCATTCGGAACGATAGCCTGTACGGGCACGCCCGCAACGGTCATCCCGGCGGGAAGCGCTCTCAATTCAACCGCAGGCAATAGATATACCACGGATGCTATAGCAACGTTAGATGGCGCTGGAAATACAACCGTGACAGTCACTTGCGATACAGCGGGAGTGGCCGGAAACGATAGTGCCGGAATCACGCTCACATTTGAATCGCCTATTGTAGGATTGACCTCAACTGCGACGGTGGATGCAAATGGACTTGTTGGCGGAGCTGATGTTGAAATAGATGACGATTATCGCGCTCGTATACTGGCGAGGAAGCAACTAGCCCCGCACGGAGGAGCGAAGCACGACCTCATCAACTGGATGCTGGAGGTCGATGGAGTGACTCGCGCATGGGCATATCCGCTATATCAAGGCGCGGGCACAGTGGCTCTTCACTTTGTGCTGGATGCTCAGTTGCCGATCACCCCAACCGCATCTCAAGTCACGTCGATGGTATCTTATTTGACTGAACATACAGGAAGCGAAGGTCAGGTATGGGGCGTGGCGGTCACAATGCTTCCTGGAATGTTTGTTGGTCCGCCAGTTCTCAAAAATATTGACATGAACATCAAAATAAAGCCAAATACGGCCGCAGTGCAAGCAGCCGTGACGACTGCCATTGATGATTATTTGTATCAGTATGGAGTGCCAGATGGAGTCATATACCTGTCACAGCTTGGGCAAGCTATCGCAGCTTCCGCAGATTTAACCGTTCACCAGGTGACCATTCCTGCGACCGATGTAACCTTATTATATAATGAGTTGGCTGTACGCGGCATAATCACATGGAGCACATACTAAATGGCTCGTGACTGGAATTCATACTATAGACTGATACGCTCTTTGTTCCCGCGAGGACGTGCGTGGAACATAGACAGTGGGGTGATGAAGGAGCTTGTGCAAGGGAAAGCGGTTGAACTTGCGCGGGTGGATGCGCGGGTGGATGCTCTATTGCTCGAACGAAGCACGCTTACAGCAACCGAACTACTTGAAGAGTTTGAGACCGAGTTTGGGTTGCCTGACGGGTGCATCGACCCGTCGACATACACAACGGCTGAACGCAGAGCAACGCTGAACACCAAACTCAAATCACTCGGTGGGTTGCGTCCGAATTATTACATAGCTCTTGCCGAATCGCTTGGCTATACAGGTGTGACAATAACCGAATACACTCCGTTCTGGTGCGGGCTCGGAGTAAGTGGCGATCCGTGCGGCGACCAGGAGACAATATTTTACTGGACGCTCAAATGGACATATGACTTGACGAAGCCGCTGCAAGACGGATGGGATTTGGAATGTCTCGTCAATCGTTATAAACCGGCACATACGGTGGTTATAGTACTGATGACTGGACCGCCATTCAGCAACGCATTCAGCAACGCGTTTTACGCAATGCCTGCAGTGAGCTTGCTTGGCGGAGCATTCAGCTTAGAATTTGACAATGCGTTTGATGTGAATTATGGAGGCGGATTCGATTCAGTTGCATTCGCTGATGCGTTTGCAAAACCAGGCGGTCAATATTTTGGATATTAAAAGGAGGTAGTAAGATGCCGGATACACAAAGAACAAGGGCAGCACTGCTCGCACTCATGGCAGACAATGCAGTGGGTAACATTTCCGCTCAGGATTTCAGGGACTTCATGGTCACGGTGATGAACACCGAATTTGTCAACACGGGTGACTTCTGGGCTCAGCCTTCTGCTGATGCACTCACCACAGATCAGTCGATCCGTGGGTGGATTCAGTATTCGCAGATCATCGCATCGCAAGGTATCAGCTTCGGGCGAGTACTGTTCTTGACACCGAGTGGCTGGAAACCCGCAGGTGCAAGCGCTACAGCCGATCACGCAGGTGTTCTGGGAGTAGCTGGCGGTAACTATGCCTCGATGGAATCACAGGCTCAAATCCTGCGCAGAGGGTTGGTATTCAATATGAGCGCATCGCTTGCATTGAGCGCACGCATAGGCGGATACGTCTATCTCGGCTCCGGGGTCACAGGTAGCATTGCATCGGCAGCGGTGGCGAGCAACGTGGTTGTCGGATGCGTCGAGCTGAGTGCTGTCGGGGATGGCGGACTGACGAGCTACAAGTGGCGCTTTGAGCCTATGTGGGGCGTGACGTCTGCATAAGCAAATACAGCCGGGTACGCTCGCATAGGTGCTCGGCATTTCTTGCAAGAGGTGAGCTGAATGGATAGAACAAACGGTGCGAATAATATCAACGTGGGCGGCAAGCGCAAGTTTACAGACGGACCTCCTGGGACGTGCGTTGAAGAGGGTTTCCTGAACGGTGTGCAGGAAGAGATAATGGCTGTGATCGAGGGTGCGGGACTTGTGCCCGACGCCAATGTCAACACTCAGCTCCGTGACAGCATCTTCGCTACCGTCTCCGGTGGTGGGTTCTTCAACGTGCCAGCTATAGGCTTGAGCATAGGTTCGGGCGGACTCGGCGCATATACCAGCGGCGGCAACTCTGTGATGGATGGCGAGTATCACTTCACCGACTTCACCTTGCAGAGTGCGCATCAGCTCAGCGTGGGCTCAACTGGCATTCTCATTATTCGCTGCACGGGGACGGCGACGATCAACGGTAGTGTGAACGGTGCGGGAACTGTTGGGGCAAGTGGATCAACCGCCGGACTTCCTTATGGTAGTGGGGGTCATGGTGGAGGTGGGGGTGGTGCCGGAGGTTACGGAGCTGGTGGAAGTGGAGGGATTCCTCTATCTGTTAATTATGCGGGTAATGCTGGTGGATTTTGGTCTGCTGGTTCGGGAACCAACAACGGCGGAACCGCTGGTTCAGGAAAAACAAACCCACTACTTTTACGATTCCATGCGGGAATCATGGGAGGAAGTGGCGGTTCTAATTTGGGATCATGTGGTCAGCCCGGTGGTAGTTTAGTGAACGTTACAGAATGGACAATATGTAATTTTATTTCAATGAATGTTTTATTCGGAGGAGGAGGAGGCGGTGGGGGAAGTCCGACGGCCGGACTCGGTGGTCCAAGTGGAGGCGGTGGGGGTGGAGGTGGTTCTTTTATATTGATTGTTGCCCCTTCGATATTAGGTGCAGGATCAGTTAATTCTAATGGTGGATATGGTGGTAGCTCTACGAGTGGTGCCGGAGGAGGAGGAGGAGGGGGAGGCGTTGCTATAACCGTATCGAAAAATACGCCGTCAATTTCAATCTCTGCGGTAGGTGGCTCGGCAGGGTCAGGATCATTCGTCGGTAGTGCGGGATCGAATGGATTTGGAAAAAGTTACCACCCTTGATTTATATAGAACTGCATTTGTGTAAATAATCTGTTTTATGATCAGCGTCCAATTTGCCAGTTATCCAATGTACTATTTCGTGATTTACTGCGAGAGAATACAGAGGTATGAGATCATGAGTATAGATTGGTGACTGGACTTGAGTATCGATTGATACAAATAATATATCTGCATAGATACATCCATAAGTGTTTGGATTATTTTCATTACACCAGAACAGAGTATCTACAATAACAAAGTACGGGTCGCCCTCACGGGCGTACCCGTACTCTTTCATACACGCCTGCACGCTTGCCACCTGCTCGGTAAGCGCGGCGTCCTGACTTGCATACCCCTCCCACAGTATAGCATTCCATCCGTGCGGCGTGTTGTCTTGCTGCCCGCATCCTGCAATTAGCATAATCGCTATCAACAAAACTCTCATTTCACAGCCCTCTCACCCGCCCACGCACTCCTCCCGCAGCACGAGTGCTACGCAGACGAATATCACTACGATGAGTATTCGCATAGTCTATCCTTGACCATAGCCAGAGCCATAGCCATAGCCATAGCCATCGCCAGAGCCATAGCCATAGCCATAGCCATAGCCAGAGCCATGGCCATAGCCAGAGCCATCGCCATAGCCAGAGCCAGAGCCAGAGCCAGAGCCATAGCCATAGCCATCGCTAGAGCCAGAGCCATCGCCATAGCCATCGCCATAGCCAGAGCCATCGCCATAGCCAGAGCCATAGCCATCGCTAGACGTTACTGTTTCCATATCTCAACCCCGTTGATTGATTTTACAGCCTTTGCAGAGCATTTGTCGATTTCGATCACTTCCGTTAAAATCAACTCAGCAACCGCAACCGGAAATTTGCACTCTTTCGGTTTACTCGTCCCTTCCATCGCAAGCTGTGAGAGACTTGCCGCACCTGCCCACATCCACAACCGCCGAGCATTTGTCATCTCAACTTCTTTCCCGTTGCGGGACTTGATGTGCCCGAAGAACACACCAGCTGAGTTAGTGCGCACGATGTAATAATCCGCGCTCATTTCGGGCTGCTCCTTTATCAAGTCCTTCCTGATATATTCAGCTTCACTTCCGTCTTCGTTCTTCAACATAACAGAATGTAACATTTTTATCCTCCCGTGAATTATTTACCTTCTTGACTTATTATACTAGACTCACGTCGTTTAGTTATGACGATTTGAAAATAATTTACAACTCATCCCAGACAGCTCCGTTGTCATGCGGAAACTTCTCTATATACTGAGCAAGCGCTTCATGTGCCCTATCGTCAAGCCCAGCACGTTTCAGGATGGACGCATAGGTTAGGAGGAAGTGGTCAAACTCCGTACTGTTGGACATTGCTTCGCTTATCCACTTCAATCCCTCCTGCAAGTCAGCCACAGGATCGTTGTCAGCCCAGAGCTTGACGAGTACCTGGCCGTACTCGAACTTAAAGCGATGGACTTCCTGAAAATCCTCCACCAACGACTTGTACTCAGCCGCCGCCAGGACCAAATTATCAAGCATGTTATATGCCGATGCGATGCCCCAGCGAGCTTCTTGACGGGTAGGAATTAACTCCTTTGCCTTCTTCAGCAACTCCATCGCCTCGCTGAACTTTTTACCATCGCGTCCAAGCTCAAGTGCTTCGTCTATGAGGTCGAGATACTCCGGGATTTTATTGCGATTGAGAGATAGATCAACCTCGTAAACGTCCTTTGCCTTCTCAATTGCATCCGTACGCATGATAATTGACCTATCAATTATATCGGCAGCATGTTTCATGATCAAAGCATCGGGTCGAGGTGCTTGTTTCATTGTCCGACACGCTTCAAGATATGGTTTGGCGAATGCACCTGTGCTCAAATAGTGCTCAGCGTCATCTAAGCTCGGTGCATCGGGATCGCCAATCGAATCGAGTATTCCGGACTTCCCCTGACCGTACTCAATGAGCGTATTGCGAGTCTCCTCGTAAGTTGCTTTCAGGTCCTTTGCGGCATCACGAGCGGCCTTCAGGATTATCTCGTTGCGGTCAAGCCTGATGTCTCGCTCCTTCTTAAACTTCTTGGTGGCAAGCAACTGCGCATCAGCCTCCACGTTGAGCGCCCGTCCCTGAATAGCTCGGCTTGCTCCGTATATGGCAAGCGATACTGTCGGCATACGCTTAGCGGCTTCATACGCCACCGTGCTGTGTTTAGCATTTTCGTGAAATAGCTTCATCAGCTTTTTCTGACTGGTCGTGTTCCTCAATTTCATCACGGTCTTGAGTCCCAGTTCAGCGTGCTCGATAATGAGCTTGAGCAGTTTCAAGTCAGTAGTGAGCAGCGGGAGCAATCGCTGAATGGTCGCGTCGGCATTCGGGTCGAGATTGAGCAGAGGCTTGAGCACTGATTTGTCTATTGGTGCAATGGCATGTTTAGCAAGGGCATCTGACAGGAACATACGCTTGGCCCCGCGCTTCCTCGCGCCACCCTCCGTACAGTCGATAGTCTCGGTATCTTTGAACGCTTCAATGAGTCGCTCAAACGCTGTGATAAACGTCATCAACCCTGTGTTCGTGAGCACTGAATCACCCCACCACCCTGCAACATAGGTCTCAGGCCCCATGCCGATGTCGGTGCGGGCGTGAAGCGTCTTGCTTCGCGGATCGTCAACCACCCATTTGATCTGACCGTCAACCACAGTAATGTGACCAGCACTATCCGCTTGCATGAAATGGCTGGTCGTGCCGAGGGCTAGGTTCATTCCGACGAACATCACAGGCGAGCATCCCATATGAGCGCAGAGCGAGTACGCCATATGAGCGACCGAGCCGCCCTGTGCCAGCTCACCTTTATCTTTCAAGATACCGTGAGCAGTTTCGTCATATCCCTGATTGATTGACGCGCTAATGAACTTCGGACCCTTGTACGCCTTGAGTATAGGTGCGTACGTCTTGTTGATAGTGACCAGCGGTACGGTCTCGTCCATCAGTCCTGCGAGGTGGGTCATATTTACTTCACCGAAATCTACTGTACAAATGAAGTCTGGTGTGATGCCATAGGCGAGAAGAGGTCGGAGTGCCTGTGCTACTGCAACAATAATAACCTTGTCTTGTGTCTCTTTGAGCAGATGGATGTTGCGATTGAGAGCTGGACCTGTGCCAACCATCACTGCAGGCTTTCCCTTGAATAAATCCTTGAGGTCGTTTACTCCTCGATGGCGGATGACATATGGTAGGGTGGCGATGTCATTATCAGCAATCTTAGCTCCGGCGCTCACCACAGTCCCAGTATTGCACTGGATTGCGTTGAGCGACTCAATTGTGTACGTGCTCAGCTTCCAGTATTCCGGTCGAGTGCGAGTGATGAGTTCGATCAACACTCCCCAGTCCTCAACTACCTTTGAACCCTCCATGAGCGAAAGGAGGAAGTCAACTTCGGCTTTACCGGGAGCAATGAGTAGCGATTGATTTTTGATATACTCGGACAAATCATATTGTGCAAACATCAATCTCAGCATATGAGATATAGGCTCAACTGCAATCACATGATGCCCTTTTTCCATTTTCTTGAGAAGTAAATTCAACGCATGACCGAGGCCCACGCCTATGAATACAGTGACTGTCTCTTTATCGGAGCGAACCATGTCAGCAACGCACTGTGCATCTTTGAATGGGTCGGTCACATCGTATACCGGTAGTGGTCGCCCATTCTCGGTTATCCAGAGCTGATCACCCTCATTCCGTATCCAATCCTCGGTTGCACCCTTCTCCAACCACTCGGCAAGTCCGGGGTGGGTTTCTTTGATTGCTACCATGTTTTTCTCGTATATTTCAGTGCTCATGAACCCTCCAAAACGCGATTTAAGCTACTTTGCCGACCTTGTCTATAGAAAGCCTCGTTCGAGCTATGAAAACGGCTTAAAAGCGTGTTTCTGCTCGTTTGCGAGGCATTATCTAAGCTCATCCCAGCGCTTTCTGGTAATGCCATACCCGTTTATGGTCTCAAACTGCCCGTTGAGCCACATCCCATCCTCCCAAGCAGCTTCTTGCTTCATTCCGAGTGATTGGCAAATTTTGTTCATGCCGATATTTATGGATGCGGTACCTGTCCACACACGATTCATGTTCAGCTTGAGGAATGCGTGCTCCAGCATCCAGAAGCAGGCTTGTTTGCCGAATCCGAGCCCGCGACTTTTGCCGAGTACGATTGCAAGCTCGGCGCTGCGGGCGATGTAGTTGATGCCTTGCAGCGAGCAGTTGCCGATATGCTTCCAGAACCCACCGCCTTCAGCTCCCACATAAACTTCAATTGCCCACACAATCTTCTCGGCACTTCCCTGCTCGATCGTCTTGACAAATGCATCCATCGCGGTGGGAGTGTAAGGAAAGAGTCCGTGAGAATTGTAGCGCGTGACCGCCGAGTCGTGGAACCATGAGCGGTACTCATCTGTCATGTGCCTGCTTCGCTCGAACGGGACAATGCGCAGAATGTCGTTGCTGTATATCATCTCACACCTCCGCCAGCATCGCCCGCAACTCGTCGGCGGTCAGCTCACCGTTCGGGTTGCGCCCGGAATTGAACTCCCACTGCTTCGCCGCACCTATCTCCTGCTCGCACGCAAGATTGCGGCTGGCGAATACGCGATAATGGTCCTCATACTCGTAAACATAATCCTCTTCAGGGAACAAACACTCATGCAGCTTTTCGCCCTGACGGATGCCGGTGACCTTGAACTCCGGGATGACGTTTTCTTTTGGAAAAGTCCCATCGCACCATGGGCAAAGAATTGAATGTGGTTTGCATGTACATTTTGATTTCGATGTCATAGCGATTGCCATGTCGCGCACACTCATGGACTTCATCTTCGGTACGAATATCTCCCCGCCGTTCATGATTTCGATCCGTGAGAGAAGGAATCGCGCCACGGTCGGCAACGTCACCCAGAACCGTGTCATCGCGTTGTGTGTAATTGTGATAGGTAGTCCCGCATCTGCTTGAGACTTGAAGACGTGAGCAACCGAGCCCCTGCTTCCGAGCACATTACCGTATCGGCATGATGAGAGTATCGTGCCATGACCTGCCGCGTAAATGTTTCCATCCACAATAAGTTTCTCCGCCGCCATCTTCGTCGCGCCATACAGATTGACCGGTTTGCACGCCTTATCGGTACTGACATTCATCACCCTCCATACTTTGCAGTCGATTGCCGCGTTCAGCACATTCACTGCGCCGTCCACATTTGTCTTGATCGCTTCGAGTGGATTATCTTCGCAGGCTGGAACTTGCTTCATGGCTGCCGCATGGATCAAAATGTCCACCCCTCGGCAAGCGCGATGCATTCGCTTGGGATCTCGAATGTCACCTATCAGGAATGAGACCGGCGGCGAGTCTGGCGCGGTAAGCAGGGCTTTGAAGTCGTTGCGGAGTTGCCACTGTTTCAACTCGTCTCTCGACAGAATTCGTATTCCTTTCGGCTTGTGTTCGGTCAGCAGTAATTTGAGGAGTTGCTTTCCGAGGCTTCCCGTTCCGCCGGTTATCAGCACTTCTTTTCCTGTAATCAATAAATTTTCCTCCCTTGTGTTCGTAGTTTTTACCTTTGCCGCAGGTGTCGCACGGCTTATCTCTCGGATCTTTGTACGCGTGGCGGCATATCTTGCAAGTTGTCCACATTCACGTCACTCTCCCACTTTTTGTCTTCACAATGCTTTTCCTGAGTATCCGCATAACGGTTGAGATAGAAACTTTTTCAGGCTTAAACGGTTGTCCGTTTAATTCAGCAAGAAAATTATCCCTTCTGCTTTTCTTGCTTGTCGTAAGCGTTGAGTCTTCGCCGCGCAAATACAGTACATTAACTTTTCCTGACCTCATGCTTTCTATCGTTATTTTGTAGTTGCCGTAAGCGTGGGGTTGGTCGTAAATCGGCGTTATCCCGGCTTCGCGCATGGTCACATGTTCACGGTCCCATCGTACCTGCACTGCACGGCTCGCCTTTTGAGATAGCTTTTGTTTTCGCTCTTCTCTTGTTTCTCGCATAGTTATGTATACCATGAACTTTGCAAAGTTGAGTTAATACCTGGTTATCTGTGAATGTTCAGATTGCACCGTTTAATGGCATCAGAAAAATCCTGAGTCACCAACTCGGCGTTTTTACCGCCGTTGAGTAAAACGTCACGTTGCGTACTGGCTGCAGAAAGCAGTTTCAATGCGTTTTCCCAGTCGGTCTTATCGACAACGACATGAGCGTGATCTGCTTCTTCCAAGTCCAGTTCCAGATATGTGTGCCTATGCAAAAAGTCCTGTGCCATGTGGCCCTCCTAAAATTAGATAACAAGGCGCTCGACACCGACCCGCAAAAGCGCGGGTCAGCGCCGCGTTGGGCGTCAACTCCCGCTGCTCGTTCTCAGCTCAACGTCTGGAATAATCGTCTGCGGACGGAAGTTCACCGTGTACCTATACCCGCTCACTGATTTTTCTTCCAGCTGTTCGGAGAAGTAGGTCACGTTGTCGGAAATGCCGAGGTAGTGCTTTTTGTAAGCGTCATCGCCGGTTTTGCATGTGACTGCTAATTTGTCTCCGTGTTCCACTTGGCACTTTCCAGTAATAGTCAGAATGTACGTGTCCGTGATTCCGTTGTAAAATACGATTCTGCGGGTGATTTTGAACTCACCTGCCTCTACAGACAAATTTCGAGATACCACTGAAGCCTTTGTCTCACATCCGACGATGAAAAACACGCCCAACAATAAAATCAAGCTGACCGCCTTCTGCAATCTGTTCATATTCTATATCCTCCTTGTGGTTTTGCTACCGCCGGTTTGGGCGGCAGCTTATTTTGTCGTTATGTGAATAAATACTCTACGTCATCGTTGAATATTCGTAGTTCGTGCATCGTCAGGCTACCCGGTTTCCCGCCCTCTATCTTAGTTCCACAAGATGATCGGAAGCATACCCCCGGCGTGTTTTTTAAAAAGTAATCCGCTGTTTCATCGGAGTATTCAAGGTTCAATTTTTCCGCTATTGTAACAACATCGGTTTCTCCGTGATGAAAAGCCAACAACAACGACAATGCCCCCTGATGGCTCCCGTCACAATAGAACAGGCCAAATACCCGGTCATATACAAATGGCTTTTTGGTATCTGCTTCCTTCAACGGAACTGGCCTGCTCATTCGAGCATCAACCAATCTCCACCATCGTTGTTTCGTGATTCGCATGAAAACCTCACATAACCAGCGGCGTCGTGAGGGACGCTATGCTCCCCACACGCGCACGTTATATGTTTATAATTGATAGAATCCTATCCGCTTCGTCACGGTCGCTATCTTTTTCGGATTCGGGCAGTTCAGAATATTTTGTATTCATTTGCCTTGTCCATCGTTCAACTGCCCATTTTGGCATTGTAGCTGTTCCATCATCATTCAGAGTCATTTTGGAGAACATGTATATCATCCACCCTGACCATGCCTCATGCGCATATTCTGATAGAGATTCACGGACAGATAACAAAACGGTCGAATCAGATTTCGCTTCGCTCAACTGTTCACCTCCGCGTTAGTATGTGTCAACCAAATCAAGGCAGACAGTCCTGTTTTTTTCCTCTGTAGTAAGTGTTTCCCATGCGAGTTTATGTGCCTCTTTTTGATTTTCGGCTGCAACTTCGACTTTCTTGTCTATCCCCTCAACGCAATAAATAAATGTATTCATTCTTTCCTCCCTAAAAGATTAGATTCAAAACCGGCATAACCATGCTGCTCCAGCGCGACGCGCTACGCTTGCGCGTCAGCTCCCCAACATTGGCCGCATTCCATCCCTCGGATCTGTACGCTGCATCCGCATTGCATCCAAATTGTCTCGCACACCAAGCATTGCACTCTCACCCTCGCGCACAGTCTTGATGAGCCGCCTCAACCTCGATACTTCCCAGCAGTGACCGTGCTCGCTCTCACACCCGTCAAGACCGTCCAGGTCCATGTGAACTTCAATTACCTCGGCATCCATCGCAATGGCGGTATGAATAACACCAGGCTTCACCGTGTGATCGCTCCATCCGACATGACACCCGAACGCCTGCTGAAGAGTTACCATCTTGCGCAACCCGCAATCCTCAGCCTTCGCCGGATACATCGGGGAGCAGTGATACAGCGTGAGCATCGCCGCATTCACCCCACCTCTCGCCGCCGCATTCACCGCCTTCGATATTTCAAACGAGGTAGCACCACCGGTCGAGATGGACAGCGGCTTACCTATTGAAGCGGTAAGCGTGATGAGGTCGGTGCAGAGTATTTCATACGAGCCTATCTTGAGCGCGTGAACGTAGTCCTTGCAATTCATCAACGAGTCTACGGAGGTGACAGTCATGTGCAGCTCGATCTCGTTGCAGTTTGCAGCACCTCGCAGGCGGGGGAGCCATCCGACGGGGAGGGCTCGCTTGTCGAGGATTGCCTGTATGGGCAGCTCGCGTGAGAGGGTGTGGTCGAACAGTTGAAATTTTGCGGCAGAGCATCCGGCACGCTTGGCTTCCTCGATGAGGCGCACGGCGCGGTCGATGTCAGAATTGTGATTGCTGCCTATATCGGCAATGAATTGTACACTCATTTAGCTTCCCTCCGCTATAAAATAATCCTCTTTGTGAAAATAGTCATGTGCCCCGTTTATCCAATTCAAAGCCGATTGATATGTTATAAATATTTTAACCATAAAATATCGACCTTCATCTTCAGGTAAACTCGGTTTTCTGATAACATAAGTCATGATATTATTTCTTTCCTCCGTTCATTCAACAACTCTTTCATGAGCACGTTTTAATTCAATTTTATAAGCTTCGCCCACAACATGTACATATCGCCTCATTATATATTCAAGCCATACTGTTACTTTTTCTTCACCCAACCAACCTGTGACGGGAATCAATGCGAAATGTCGATGCCATTCACAACGATTAAATCTTTTTTCATAAAATATCACTTCTTCCCTCCATTCGACAACTCTTTCATGAGCACATTCACCATTGCATCATTATTGGTTATTTCCGCCAGGAGCGCCCGCGTCTTGCGCGGTGCGGCGGTGAGCCCGACGCGGACTATGTTCATCCACGCCACATTATTCTTGGCGCGGACTTCCTGTACCTGCTGAATGATTGCCAAATCTGCTTTAGTCCCCTTCGTCATAGCGACCTCGTTGCTTGCATTGAGAATCCAATGAACCAGACATTCTTATAGCCAATCCCGTACATCCGCCAACCCCATGCAATCCTGCCCCAGTAAAGCGTCATTATTCAGGCTCCTTGTTTACTATTTCATACACCATGTCGCGTATGCTATCTGCGAATGCTCGTGCAATGCAGTTGAGTTGTGTAGGCGTGGCGGTGACGTGGATCATATGGTAACGGTATCTCAATCACCATAGGTTTGCTTATAGCCCATGTGGATTGACGATCTGTACCCATGTGAACGGTCATTGCAAATATCATATCCGACTCCTATCCGATAAGTCGTTCTTTATCCGAGTACAGATTTATGACCAACTCAGGCCATTTAAACCACCCTTGACTGATGAGCTGGATGATCATAAATGGAGATTCGCATCCTGGATTTTTTACATTAAGTTTATCCCCTACAAACAGGTTAGCTTTTATGCAATCCTTATTTCTCTGTTGTACAGTGATTAGCATGTATACTCCTTGCTATATTATACTGAACTCGCGTCGTTTAGTTATAACAATTCCTCGCGATTGATCCAGCACTTCTCGAACGCATTGTAGATGTCATCCAGGTCGCGGCGGGTGGCGTTTGGTCCGAACATGCGATGGATGATCACCAACTCCTCGGTGTACTGTCGCTTGCACTCCGGGGTCTCGTCCATTGAGCGCCCGAACAGCGGCATGGACTGAATCGGTTTAATGTAGCCCGTTCCGATCGTCACGCCTTCGCTCTCGCGATCCTTGACGGGTTGCAATTCTGCTTTGACCGCCGCAATGTATCGGTCGCGGTGAAGTGAAATTTGTTTAAACTCACCTCCCGCAAACGACGGGTCATCAACATGCTCGAACGGCACTTTCCACTTCACGGGGAGGACATAATACGAATGAGTACACCCTTCCCGCACTTTCGGCATCTCTAGACACGGGATGTCCTTGAGTTTGTTGACAAGGTAGTTCACATTGTCGGTGCGGAGCCTGAGCAACTCGTCGTGCTTGGCGAGCTGCACCCGCACAATCGCCGCGCTGATCTCCGGCAAGCGCAGGTTGAATCCGTACAGCTTACGATACCTTTCTGCTTTTTCTCTGGATTCAGATACGGTCTCTTTAGTGTTAAAATCTGTATCCCAATTTTCAACACTGGCGTATTCGAGAGGTACGCGCTTCCTATCCATATCGTTGACAACGGCTTCGGCATGGTTCATCAGCAGGCGACACCGGAACGCCAGCTCATCGTCATCAGTCACAATCATGCCGCCTTCTCCCGCCGTGAGATGCTTGCCGAGGTTGAACGAGTACACGCCTATATCACCGAGCGTGCCTGCGTACTTGAAGTTGCCGCCACCTATATCCATCGTGGAACCGAGTGCCTGGGCCGCATCCTCGATCACATACGTTTTCTTGCCGGTCTCTTTGAAGTTGCGGTCGAGCAGCGCGTTGATATTCTTCGCGTCATACGGTTGCCCGAACAGGCTGACAGGAACCACGGCACTGAACTTGCTGAATGAGCCGATGATATGCTGAGCAATGCTATTTACATCCACGCAATAGTAGTCGCGCTCGATGTCGGCAAAGCGCACACCCTGTCGCCAGTACATCGGTGCGGTTGCCGAGCATGTCATGCTGAACGGCGACACAATAGCGTCGCCTGCTGCGGGATTGTCCATGCCAACTGCGCCGCACGCAATGTGCAAGCCGGAGGTTGCGGAGTTACAGGAGATTGCGTGTTTTACTTTGAACTTTGCAGCCCATTCCTCTTCGAGGGCTCTGACTTCTTTACCACCATAAAATGCAGGTCCGAAATTACCCATGAATCCTGTTAATTTCCCAGAATCAAGAACTCGCATCGCAGCTTCCTTTTCCGCAACCCCGATTGAATTCTGGCTTGGAAAAAGATCATGCCTCACTGGAACTCCGCCATTGATAGCTAATTGCATTATATCCTCCCTGATATTTGTCCTTTATTGTTTCGTTTAATATTACACCACAACGGCTGACCGCGTTCCATTTCTTGCAAACGATGAAGTCTTGAATGTTCAGCGTTGGTCATAAGTTTCAAATTTTCAATTCTGTTATCGTCACGCACCCCGTTTATGTGATGTACCTTTTCATCTCTCGATAGATAACGACCGAGATGCTTTTCCATAACAACGCGATGTTCAGAAACGAAGCCCATAGAACCTACGTTCGGGTGATCAGGTAGTCTGACTTCGATATAACCTGTTTTTGTTTTCCTACGATCACCACTCCAGCGATAATGTTTCGATCCTATTTTTGAATCGGATATTTTCTTACGAGCTTCAACAGACATTGTCCATCCACTGTCAAGGTTACGTCGCACTCCTGCTTTTATTTTAGCTTTATGCTCAGGCGACAATAATTTTCCCTTTCTCGAAGCCGCTATTTTATCACGGGTTTCTTGCGATACTATTTTTGCCGACATTCGAGCTTTAGTCTCGGGAGAATGTTTCTTTCCGTAAAAATGATTCTTATCACCTTTTAAAGATTCGGAAATTCGTTTACGAGACTCAAGACTCATTTTGCTACCTTTTACCATCACTTACCTCCTATATTTTCAAGAACCCCGTGCACTCGAATCGCATCCTCAGCCGTACAGCGAAGCGGCTCCCCATCGCGCAAGTGTTTCACCGCATTGTCAGCCAGGTGCAGCAGCGCCTTATCCAGCCCCGTCCGCGTCACCTGTGCCGTAGTGCCGAGCGACTTGTACTGCCCAAAGGTCTGCTCCTGCTCTGGTTCATAGTGCCTGATTTCTTTGCCCCAGTTCGGGAATCGAAGAACACCCTTTTCGGTAACGAACTCCATCTCGAATGCTCCCCATGCTCGCGAGTCAGTGCCGACCATGTATGCCTCTTTGCAGCGATCAAACTCAAGTCGAACGGTGTAGGAAGGGTCGTCTGCTGATCGGTCGACGATGCCTCCGTGATGGAACGATACCCCCCTGCATTCTCCCAGTGCCCAGAGGAACAAATCAAGTCCGTGGCAGCCATCGTGACGTAATCCCCTGCCGTATAAACATCTGGCGTGATAAATCTCTCCGTATTGCCCGTCCCGGAGTCCGTTGAGCACGTCGCTGTGCATGTCGTCGAATCGTCTGATGTAGTCCACCATGAGCGGTATGCCAGCCTGTTTATAAGCGTCTGCAACACTGCGAGCCTCCTTGATATTGGAGCAAAAAGGTTTCTCCGCAACTACAAGTTTAGGCTTCCGTTTCAATACATCCATAAGCACTTCATGATGAGTCTCGGTCGGGGTCGCCACAATATAAATATCTGCCAATTTAGCAACACCATGCCAACTGACAAACCCGTTGCAGTTCCATTTGGCGGAGGCGTTGTGCGTCGATGCAATACTATTATCCATGACCCATATCAACTCCGTATCTGGATGGTTATGAAACGCGTGGGCGTGTGTGAGGATCGCGTCTGTAGTCGGGGAGTCATATCGGTCATCCTTACTACTCCCAATTGATCCGCACCCGATAATTGCAACACTGTACATTTATATCACCCCCGGCGTCGTTGATTTCACTTCTGAGTTGGTAAGCAGTTCCCGATGAGTGTTGAGGAAGTGAACGAGCGCACCGGCTTGGAAGTCTGTTGAATAAAATCGCACATAATGATCATAGCAAGCGCGGAGCACTTTCAAGTCAGCCGCCGTATCGAGTGTCAGCCGCCAGTGAGGCTTGTTCGACACCCCAACCGCATTGTGACCCGCCCGGCTGAACCACCCCTTCGGAGCTTGAGTTATATTCCAGCCGCTGTGCTCGCGGATCGCCCAGTTGGATTCAGCAATGCGGATGAGCGACTTCATCTTGTATACTTGCACGTCAAGTCCATCCGGCCACGTCCTCGGCTCAATGTTGCTTGCGTAGTCAACCCCGTTGCGCAGTATCATAGAAACAAGAAGGTTGATGTGGCGAGGATCTGCAAATGGGCAGTCGCTGGTCACATCGACGATCACACGGGGGCTGTATGCGCTTGCGGCTTCGAGTGTCCTGCCGAGTACGTCATCCTCGCTTCCGCAATGGACGGGCCACCCTCTTTGGCGGCACAGCTCCACTATCGGTCTGTCCGCTTTGTTTGTTGTCGTTGCTATCACCACCTCGTCGACGGTGTTTGCCATCCTGACTCGCTCGACCGTCCACTCCAGAGCCGTCCACGGGCCGATTTTCATCAGCACTTTTCCGGGGAGACGCGTGGAGCTTAGCCGTGCTTGAACGATTCCCAATACTTGCACCAGTTCCTCCTGTTTCACTGCCGACCTCCTTGACGGTTGACACACCGTTTCGCATTGTGACCTCGAATGCTTTGTCAGCCGCTTCGATCAACTGAGGGTCATGACTGACGAGGATTATTTGGATGTTTAATCGCTTTGATATTTCCTTCAGCATCTCGCCAAACTTACCTCGCAAATTAGCACTGATGAATTTGCCAGGTTCGTCAAGGATTATTGTGTTGCGGGTGCGCGGGGACTTGAGCGACCAGAGGGCGAAGCGGAGCGCGTTCGCCGCCACATCCACCGCACCGCCGCCGGATGCGGTCATAGGGTGAACTCTCTCGCCGTCCCGCTCGAAGTACAGCTCAGCCTCGGTGCGCTCGCGCTTGATGACAAAGTCCACCTTGAACTTGTAAGCATCGTCAAAAACCGCAGAGAGCGCAAGGCTTACCAGCTCGCTCACGTGATATTCAAGTTCTTGCTGCGTGAGCTTGGCAACCTCTTGGATGACGGCGCGCGCTTTGTCCGCAGCATCGGTGCGGGTTGTGAGCTTGTCAACACGAATGCTGGATGCGGTCAGTTCGGCGGTTATGTGGTCGCGCTGACCCTTGCGCCGGTCAATTTCGCTGCGTATGGTGCGGAAGTCTTTCATTCAATCGCCAGACCCAGACACAGTATAGTTGATGTAGCCGTTTGCAACAATACTAACGGCCTCTTCTTGAGTGAGAGGTGAATCGTTCGGAATGCAGGCTATTCCATCACTATTAATTCTAACAAATGCACGTTCGCTCGGCATAGTCCCGATTTTTCTTTTTAATTCTTCTCGTTCTTTTTTTGAATAAACATCGTCTTTTGGCATAATGTCTCACCTCCTAATCTCACCATCTCGATATGTCGGTTATATTTAAAGTTTCGGAGTTCCATTCCATACTTACTTTGAATCCAGTACCAATATCTTCTGGGATTACATGAAATGTTATCACTCCGTCAGGTGATGTTTTTGCGTATTCAACAGCTCGTTCAAGTTCCAATAACGATATATTGAATCTCATCTCTCCACCTGCTGATATGGTTGCGGCTTCCCTTCCTCAGCCTCTGACTTGCCGAGCAGGAAATCAAAATCGAAAGGCTGATAACCGTCACCGTTCTGTATGATGCGCTTCGCTCCGCAGTCCATGCAAATCTGGTAAGTCGTAACTGCTGTTTCTTTTGCGGTTAACCACTCATGCCAGAACCAGCACCGTCTCCTGAAATATATGCTAACTCTGATCATGAGTCAATCCTCGATGATGTTTTAACCGAGGTCGCAATCATCTTTTTCCTGGTGGCGGGATTGCGCAGATATTTATTAGTCTTACTCAGAGACTTCTTGCTTTGTTTCAATCGTACAGGAGGCTGCTTCTTGGCTAACAATCGGTCGAGCGTATTGTCCGGCATCGGCCCCGTACTCGGTTTCTTCGGAGCCATATCCTCGTTCATCTCGGCACGTTCTTTAGCAAGCACCGCATCGAGAATACCAATCATTTCAAAGCGAGAAAAGCCCAAGTTCTGGGTTGAGATATGAAACGTCCCGCAGTCCTCATTCAGCGTGATTATAAACTGTTTCATGCGACCTCCTTCATCTTCGCTTCCAGCGCATCCACCCCGGCATCCACCTCGGCATCCAGCTTGTCGAGTTTGTCCTGCATCTCAGCAAGCAATGAACGGGCCTCATCCAAAGTGTTCACCTTGAACTCATCCCGCATCCGGCGCTCGGTCTCCTGCGATCGTCCTTCAAGCCGAGCAAGCTCAGTCTTTGCTGTCTCGATTTTTGTTTTTAGCTGTGTCAGCTTTTCCACGGTCGACATCGTTCCTCCTCGATTCCGGCACCGGTGCGTGCCACGGTTCTCTGTATTTTGGCGCTTTGTGATTCATCATCCCCGCTTCGACGACCGAGCACCCTTTGTCGGTACTCATATAGCATCCGCCTTTAATTTGATCTTCGGCAAGGGCGCATCGCTGCTTGGCATGTATACAGAGCTGTTTAATGATGCGGATGCGGAGCAGTGCCACATCGTCGGTTGGCAGATCGGTATAATGCCGCGTCATATTTCATACACCGATAATTTTTTAAATAGGAATTCTGAATCAATTTTGCGCGAATCTTTGCCAATTGAATCAGAGCGACCGGAGCATATCAATTCATTCTCTTCGCAAGATGTACTAACAAATCCAGCCGATGTTATTTTATCTTTTGATAAGCCAAGTCTATCCATCATCTCAACGTGAGTTATATGATCTTGAAATATCACAAAACCATACTCAGGACTTGTTATGTATTTCATATTTGCCATTATTTCTTCACCTTGATGGTCATCGGTGCAAAGTGCTCGCACGGCTTCTGCGGGGAGTCGTCGCACTCTTTCCAGAGTGTCACGCAGCTCGGCTGACCTTCGATCGGGCGGTTATAAATGCAGTCTCTCATATATCTTGGCCTGACACGCTTTCGTAAAGGGAATCAAGTTCGTCGTTAAGACGAGATATTTCATCAATTCCAGCCCTTACATCATTTGCATATTCAGAATCATCACCTTGAGTTTTATCATAACGGCTAATAATCGATTCAAGCGTTCGGTAGGTGTTATTTTCTTATTCTTTTTCATGTTATTTCTCCGGGTGGATGATGTAGTATGGTGCCTTCTTACCCTTGACACCCTTGACGGGGTACATCATGCCGTTGTCATATACGAACGGCTGCCCGGACTCAACGCGGGCTTTAAACGGACTCGCCATATCAGCCTTCGCTATACCGAGCCTGTAGCCCTCAATGCTGCCGAGAGTGTAGGCGATCCAGGTGACCATGAGGAGCACGACGATCAGTAGCCCAGCAACAGTAAGCCACAGTCCATAGAATGTTTTGCGTAGCAGATGTTTAGTCATAAGTTAGTTCTCCGGCAAAGCTCGCCTATTCGCAGCTTTTTAATTCATATTCTTTAAACCACACTTCTTCAAAGATACTATTTGACATCTTTATACCGTTTCCGCCAACAATAAGGCCAGACCCTCCCACACCTATCATTGGTGCTGTATTTTTGCCTATATAAAAACGAACTTTCACATAATGATTAGAATCATTATAAAATATTACTCCTTTAGGGCCGCCCGATTTATGACATACAGTATCCCCGATATTAAATAAAGGGATGGTTTCTCGCTCTGTTTGCGTACAGCCCGCAATGAATAACGCAAAAATAAAAATATACTTCTTCATGTCATTTCTCCTCCGGCCACGTGAACGAGATGACGCGGTAGGCTATCGTCTTCCCGTTCTTCGCGTGATGTACTTCCTCGATCAGTCCCATGCGCCCGCTCTCGAATATAAACGGCTTTCCGGTCTGGACGCTCTCTTGTACTGTATGCTCAACTTGCCGCATAACTGTCGATTTTAGAGCTGTATAGCCAAGCGATACTCCTGTGCAAAGTGAAAGTATAGAAAAGATTGCAATAAGAGCATTATCCGATAGCTTCATCCCACTGCTTCCCATACCGTCTTTTTAACCAACTCGTCAATCTTGTTCTTGGTCATATACTGCTGCAAATTGGATTTGAACGAAAGCCCGATTTCTATGTCATTGCGGAGCCGATCCACGAACGCAGACATCCGTTCATCCCGCTCCTCCGGTACGTCTATGTGATCTCGTGATATTATACCGGGTTCGTGCGGGATTGTGATGGGCTCGACGCGATTTTCATCAGCATACCAGAGCCAGACGGTTGGATGGAAGTCACCCTGTGCAGCGGTCATGCGCATCAGGCTGCCGGGGTTGAGCACGAGCGGCTCTGCATCGGTGTCAAATAGCGGGGTGTGATTGTGACCAGTGAGAATGAGGTCTGCGTCCGGGAATATGTCGCGGAGCTGGTTTGCTGAGTACCCCTCAATGAGTGGGTGCATATCGTCCGTGAGTAGCATCTCATGGAGCATAACAACTTCGGCAGCTTTCTTGTCGATAAGCGGATCGCCGTAAGCGAAACCGCTGATTCTGTCAACGGTATACCCATTGTTGAGAACTTTCACTTTGCCAGCAGCCTCAAGTACCGCGAGTCCGCTGCGCTCGTACATTGCCATGTTGTGATTCGGGATGTCGTGATTGCCCGGCACGCAGATAATGCGATCCGGTAGGTTCGTTATTGCCCACTGAAGCAGGAATGGTGACGGTGAGTGCTTATGAAACAGGTCACCCGCAATAAGCACCGGACAGCCGTGTTCGCGCTGAAGATTCGATACAAATGCGACTTTGCGTTCTTGTGCCAACCAGTAGTCATCAGTGCGGGCTGATGGAACATCGTCCCTGAGATGCCAATCGGCAGTAAGAATAGCCAATACCTGTTTCGGCGCAAGGTGCGTACAATCGACTTCTTTCAGGACTTTACCACGCATATTTCATCCTTCTCGAATTGATAGGTGATGAACTGGTTTGTATAACCACGTCCACATTGCGGACAACGAGTAATATGAGAATCGGATACCCATAGTTCATTCGGCCATCCGCAAATGCATAGAATACCGCATGTCGGGTCGGCAGTAGCTTGATTACCTTCGTGTAGTTTCATCGAACTATACCTTGACCGCACAACAAGCATTCATCGCCCATTTCGATCTTGTATATCTCGATCATATTCTTGAGCAGGTTGCGCCCATTGATCTGTTTATCCCAGCAAGTGGTCGCTTCGAGTATCAGCGTTTCGAGCTTGCCGATTTTTGTATGTACCGAATAGGCTTCATTCTCCTTTGTCCAGACGGTTGCAAACTCCGGCTCCAAGTTGACGATGCGATCCAGCGCGATGAGTCCGGGTTGTATTTCATCCCTCAACGTATCGGCAAGAACATGAAGGGTGTGAATTTTGTTGTTGAGTATTTCAGCCTCACCGTCAACCTTCAGCACAGCATCCAACCATGGCGCAAGGTCGGCAACCAGTTTCACCCTATCTCGATTTCCAGCCGCTTCGGTAGCCGTGAGCACCAGCCGGTTCAACTCGGCCTCTTTCGAGCGCAAACGGGTCAAATCCGCGTTTAAATCCTCAAGACGCGTTAGCATACCATCCAGCTCATCCAAGCCGTCAAAAGCAGCTTTCTGAGCGTTTAGGGTGGCTATCTGAGCTACCTCTCGTTCCATATCCGAGTTGGCAGCCCGCACCATGCGATTTGCAGCGGTCAATGCCTTGTCGATGTCCTCCAGCCCAACCACCTCGTTGAGCGTCTGGGCTACTTCACCTGCCGAGGATGCCAAAAGAAAGGGACTATCCATTTGGCCTTGAATGTTGACAGAATTGAGGTTGAGCACCTTGGCAATAGACTCCGGGACTGTCATTCCCATCGCCTTCATCACCTCGGCATTTAGCTCATACTGGTTACCGTCTTTATCCTTGGTGCGGGCTATCCAGTTTCCGTCAGTCAAGTCAACTCGGCATTCGGTTACGCCACCCCACGATGAGCGGAATGCGTCACCTGATGGACGGTTAGTGATAATCCAGTTCAAGGCACGAAGGATTGCAGTCTTCCCTGAGTCGCTTTCGCCCACTATACAATTTACACCAGGAGCGAAGTTGAGAATACTGTTCTTGTGACTTTGAAAGTTAGAAATTGAAAGTGATTTTAACATATCACCACGACCACGACCGCGACCACGACCACGACCCCGACCGCGACCACGACCACGACCACGACCGCGACCCCGACCCCGACCACGACCCCGACCGCGACCGCGACCCCGACCACGACCACGACCACGACCGCGACCCCGACCCCGACCACGACCCCGACCACGACCCCGACCACGACCCCGACCACGACCCCGACCCCGACCACGACCGCGACCACGACCGCGACCGCGACCACGACCGCGACCCCGACCATTTCCGATAGCGTCCTCGTATCATGTGGGTGTCCCTTTCTGGCGGGCCTAT